>Ga0315268_10000946_pt1 | contig 33849 bp, 26 predicted proteins | sample C1_top_MG_FD_204535 | JGI IMG/M metagenome (GOLD analysis project Ga0315268, IMG submission 204535) | Sediment microbial communities from Yellowstone Lake, YNP, Wyoming, USA - C1_top | ecosystem: Environmental > Aquatic > Freshwater > Lake > Sediment | place: USA: Wyoming | collected 2017-08-01
GCGCCTCGGCACTGTGTACACGGAAAGCCGACGGTCTCGCCGTCGCCGTGGCAAGTAGGACAGGTGGTCACGTTCACAAACGAGCCAAGGATAGACTGCTGAACGCGGCGCACTTCACCAGTGCCCTTGCAGGTTGAGCAGCGCAAAGGCGTTGTGCCAGGCTCGGCCCCACTGCCCTGGCACTTGGAGCAAGCCTCTGGCCGGGTAATTTCTATATCTTTATCAACGCCAAAGACAGCCTCTTCGAACGTGATCGTCAGGTCGTAACGCAAATCCGCGCCACGACGGGGGGTGCGCCTGGCCGCCGCGCTACGCGTTCCCCCAAACCCACTAAAGAACTCTTCAAAAATGTCGCCGAAGCCAAAGCCAGAAAAGTCAGTAGCAAAGCCGCCCTGCGCGCCAGCGTGACCGAACCGGTCGTAAGCTGCACGCTTTTGCTCGTCCGAGAGTACCTCGTAGGCTTCGTTGATTTCCTTAAAGCGCGCCTCGGCGTCCGGGTTTTTGTTCACGTCCGGGTGGTACTCGCGAGCCAGCCGCCGATAGGCTTTTTTGATCTCGTCGCTGCTGGCCTGCCGCCCAACTCCGAGCACATCATAGTAATCGCGCTTGGTTGTTGCCATTCACCCGCCGGCTCGCAAAACGGAAACGCAAAACGGTTACGTTTCATGTTTCACGATTTGCACCTTACTGCTTTGTGTATTCGCCTTCGACCACATCCTCACCGCCAGAACCACCGGGAGGTGGAGGGGTTGCGCCGCTGGCAGCGCCCGGCTGCTCGTACATCGCTGTGCCTGCGCGCTGAAGCACATCGGCCAGCTCTCGGGTCTTTTGCTGCAACTCGGGGACGTCGGCTGTCTCCAGAACTGCCTTGAGTGCATTGGTCTTGCTCTCCAGATCCGATTTGACCGCGCCCACTTTGTCACCCTGTTCCCGGATGATCTTTTCGGCCTGGTAAACAAGTGTATCGGCCTGGTTGCGTGCCTCTATGCGCTCACGGCGCTTGCGGTCCTCGGCCTCAAACTGCTTGGCCTCTTTCACCATCCGCTCCACCTCATCCTTCGCAAGGCCCGACGAAGCGGTGATGGTTATATGCTGGCTGCGGCCAGTGGCCTTGTCCTGCGCCGTCACATTGAGGATACCATTCGCGTCAATATCGAAAGTGACCTCGATCTGCGGTACGCCACGCGGCGCGGGCGGGATACCGTCCAGGATAAAGCGTCCCAAAGTCTTGTTATCAGCGGACATCGGACGCTCGCCCTGTGTGACGTGAATCTCCACGCTGGTCTGCATGTCGGAAGCCGTAGAAAAGATCTGGCTCTTGCGATACGGGATCGTCGTGTTGCGCTCGATAAGCGGCGTGGCGACACCGCCCATCGTCTCTATGCCGAGCGTCAGAGGCGTCACATCCAACAACAGGATGTCCTTGACCTCGCCGCCGAGCACGCCACCTTGAATCGCCGCGCCTACGCCCACGACCTCATCGGGATTGACGCCCCTGTGCGGCTCGCGGGCAAAGAACTTGCGGACAGCATCCTGCACCGCCGGCATGCGAGTCATCCCGCCGACGAGCACCGCCTCGTTAATGTCGCTCGTTGAAAGCTTGGCGTCCTCTAACGCACGCTTGCAAGGCGCAATGCTGCGCTCGATCAGGTCGGCGGTGAGTTGCTCCAACTTGGCGCGCGTGAGGCGCATCTGCAAGTGCTTGGGGCCCGAAGCATCTGCGGTGATGAACGGCAAGTTGAGCTCGGTCTCCATCACCGTCGAAAGCTCGATCTTGGCCTTTTCGCCGGCTTCCTTGAGCCGCTGCAACGCCTGGCGATCTCCGCGCAGATCAATACCCTGTTCTTTCTTGAACTCGTCGGCCACGTAATCAATGACCCGCTGATCAAAGTCGTCGCCGCCAAGGAAGGTATCGCCATTGGTGGACTTGACCTCGAATACGCCCTCGCCCACGTCGAGGATCGAGATATCGAACGTCCCGCCGCCCAAGTCGTAGACCGCGATGGTCTCATCCTTCTTCTTGTCCAGCCCATAAGCTAGCGAGGACGCCGTCGGCTCGTTGATAATGCGCAGGACCTCCAGTCCCGCAATCTTGCCCGCGTCCTTGGTTGCCTGACGCTGGCTATCGTTAAAGTATGCCGGGACTGTGATGACGGCCTGCGTCACCGGCTCGCCTAGATACGCCTCGGCATCCTGCTTCATCTTTTGCAGGATCATGGCCGAGATCTCGGGCGGGCTGTATTCCTTGGCGCCCATGACGACCCGACAGTCGCCATTCGGCGCCTCAACGACTTTGTAGGGCAGGCGCTTGAGCGCACGCTGCACCTCGGCATCCTTGAACTTGCGGCCCATCAGCCGCTTGACGGAAAAGATTGTGTTCTCCGGGTTGACGACGGCTTGCCGTCGAGCCACCTGGCCAACCATCCGCTCGCCGTTTTTGGGATTGGTGGCGACCACGGACGGAAAGAGGCGAGAGCCTTCCGACGACGGGATGACGACCGGCTCGCCGCCTTCCATGACGGCAACAACCGAGAATGTCGTGCCCAGGTCAATGCCGATAATCTTACCCATGTTGTGATAACTCCTCTTTGCATAGTGCGTACAGCGTGAAACGCAAAATGTACCTTGACGTTCTACGCTTTACGTTTTACCTTGCCACTCTCACCAACGCCGGGCGCAAAACTTGATCGCCAAACTGATACCCCTTTTGCACCTCGGCAATGATCTCGCCTTCCTTATGATCCTGGTTTTCTTCGTGCGTTACCGCCTCGTGCCATGTCGGATCGAATTTGTCGCCGGGCTTGACTTCGATAGGCCTGACGCCTTCGGATTCCAATAGGCTCCGGAATTTGCGTTGGATGAGCGCCACGCCGTCTACCCAGGTGTGTTGGGCCAGATCACCCGGCACAGTCTTCATTGCCCGATCCAAATCGTCCAATACCGGCAAGAGCTTGGCGATGAGCGAACCATTCGCCAGTTGACTGACTTCACTACGCTCCTTTTCAAATCGCTTTCGGGCGTTGGCCAGCTCGGCCCGAGCGCGCTGCCAGCCATCCAGGTACTCGGCAGCCTGGGCCTTGACCTTGTCCAGCTCCTCGCGCAGCGCCGCCGTTTCGTCGGTGAGCGGCTCAACCGCTTGATTTTTTTCCACCACTTGATCGCCCTGAGGCTCCTCAGCGACCATGTCTTCTTTGACTTGCTCAGTCACTCTCGACCACCTCCTGGTGCGAGTATAGATCAGAAACCAAGTCGCTCATCAGGTCAGATACATATCGCACGGCGCTAATTGCACGGTTGTAAGGCATCCGTGTGGGACCTAACACGCCTAGCGTCCCGGTGGCCTGGTTGGCCACGCCATAGCGCGCCAAGACCAATGAGCAATCGCGTAGCTCTCGCCACCGGCCCTCTCCACCAATCACGACCTGGACTCCGCCGACATTCGGGCTGAGAGCGTTGGCGAGCACTTCTTCCAGCAAGCTGTTGTGCTCTTCCATCACGCGCATCAGCGCTTCCGAATCCTCTCGGTTCTCGAACTCGGGCTGCTTGAGCACCTCGCTCAGTCCATCGCGATATATCGTACTGGGTGTGCGCGTCTCAGTCATCTGCAAGATGTCAGCGATCACACCAGCGATCTCGGCTTCGAATGCCGACAGGTTGGCGCGCAAGGCCATGATCCCCTCGTGCGACAGGTTCTCGCAGGCATTGTTCAATAGGTGCGAGGCTTCGTCCAACGCTTCTTGCGGTAGCACCTCGGCCAGCGTGAGCATCTCTTGCTTCACGCTGCCATCTTGGAGGACAAGGATCAGTAGAACCAGCTGCCCGTGGGTCGAAATCATCTGAACGTGCTTGAAGCGAGCAGTGCTCGACTGGGGTGCGGTGACCAACGCAGCATTGCGAGCCGTACGCGCCAGCACTGCGGCTGCCAACTTTGTCCACTGCTCCACATCTTGCGTCACCTGATAGAATTGGTGGGCAATCGTGCGTTGTTCGTGGAGGGGCAACTCAGTCTCGCCCATCAGCCGCTCGACAAAGTAACGATAGCCTTTGTCGGTGGGTTGCCGCCCAGCCGAGGTATGCGGGTGCGAGAGATAGCCCAATTCCTCCAGTTGAGCCAACTCGTTGCGTATAGTCGCCGAGCTCACTCCCAACTTGAACTTGTCCGCCAGCCCTTTAGAGCCAACCGGCGCAGCGGTACCTACATATTCCCGGACAACCAAGGTAAGAATCATTTGTTGCCGGGAAGTCAACTCATCCATGCTTAGCCCCCCTGCTAACGCATTAGCACTCTCCAACAGAGAGTGCTAACCTAGCGAGGTACATGATACCACGAAGCAGGATAGCTGTCAAGGAATCGGCGTCTATGTGCCAATGCTCGCTCACCAGCCGGTTGTGCGGGGGAGGCAAGACAGGTATAATCGCGCCAGACTCGGTAAAGGCGGTGAACAATGCTCCGATTCGCCAAATATCATGGCCTGGGCAACGATTTCATTGTTATTGACGGGCTGAGCGCACCAGCGACTGTTAGTCCACAAGAGGCAATCCACCTGTGTGACCGCCATTTTGGCATCGGCGCCGATGGTGTCATCTTGGTGCTGCCTTCGACGGCGGCAGACTGCCGGATGCAACTCTATAACTCGGACGGCTCGGAGGCAGAGATGTGCGGCAACGGTCTGCGCTGCTTGACCCAATTCGTGTGGGATGAGGCCCTGATACGCAAAACCGAGATGACAGTGGAGACACTCGCCGGTCTCAAGCGTCCGCGCCTGCGAATAGAAGACGAGCGCGTCGTCGAAATGACTGTAGAGATGGGCAGGCCGCTGCTGCTGGCGCGGGATGTGCCGACCACACTCGTCGCACCGGAAGCAAAGACGATTGACGTGCCACTCAAAGTAGACGGCTCGACATGGAGTGTGACGGCCCTCAACACCGGCGTTCCGCAATGCGTCATCTTTGTGCCAGACGCGGAAGCAGTAGACTGGCGCGTCATCGGCCCGCGCATTGCATATCACCCGGCGTTTCCCCGAGGGGCGAACGCCATGTTCACGCAGGTCGTGGCGCGAGATCACTTGCGTGTCCGCCCATGGGAACGCGGCGCGGGGGCTACGCTGGCGTGTGGCACTGGCGCATGCGCGGCGGCGGTGGCAGCGGCGCTCACTGGACGTGCAGAACGTGACGTCCGGGTGGGGCTCCCTGGGGGAACGCTGCGTATTCAGTGGGATGCAAGCTGTGATGAGGTGCTGATGACCGGCACGGCCGAACGGGTATTTGTGGGAGAATCGAGCAAGCATCTTTTGGCATGAAGGGAGCACTCGGGCGCTTGACAGGCAAGTCCAGGGAATTTATAATCCTGCTATATCGAAGATAGTGAGAGAATAGACCGCAATGGCCAAAAGTGTACGCAGCCGGCGCAACCAACAAATCTTTTCTGTGATGCTCAGCGTGATTGTGGTATTAAGCATGGGCTTGAGCCTGCTAGTGGCGCTCAACCCCTCCAGCCTCCAGCCGCCGCAACCGACAGAGACGCCGTTTTTCATTACGCCGCTATCCACGGAACAAGTGCCGACCGCTACGGCTGTGCCTTCGCAGACACCCACGCCGGGCGTTACACCCGCGCCACTGCCTCCACCCAAGCCGTGATGCCACCCGAAAGAAGAACTCGCGCCCTGACACAGACCGGCGTGCCAGGGCGCTTTGTTTCTAGTTCCGAACAGGGACTCAAGGGCGAAGCACAAACACCACTGCCATGCCTCCGATCGCCACAATCGCGAACTCGGCAAGCACTTGCCGCGTCAGCCGCCCCTGCAGGTGCTGAGTGGCGATGCCGGTCATCACGTAAAAAATCAACATGAGCAACATGCCGCCCGACCAGGCGCTGATCTGCCAATAGTTGAGTGCCCAGTCACACTCGCCCAAGACCAGCCCGACTGCTGCTGCCAGTGCTGTGGCCCGCCAAGGTTCCGCCCCTGTGCCCCACAACAGGTCAAGCGCCAGCGCGAACGAAAAGACTAGCATTGTGCTAGCTGTGATGAGGCTGCGGCCATGACTCTGATACACTATGACGAACAACGCAAAGGCCAATGCGTAGGCGAAGGCATTCAGCAGCAGCCGCGCTTGGGAATAAGCGGGCGCGAGCCGATCCACTGTAGTGTACTCGGCGACGAGCACAATCACAAAGATCAGGCCCGTCGCTACCAGCCCGGCGAGCCAGATAGTGCGCGTCGGCGCTTCAACGAGTAACCGCGCCGCCGCCAGACCCACCAACCCCGGCTGTATCCAGTAAACAAACGTGTGACGCAAGCTGACTTCTCGGGCGCGTGGGTGAGTGCGAACGACCATATCAGTGCCCGTGCAGGCCAAACCCGCTAACAAGGCCGCCATCAGCCAATCGCTGGATAGCTCAAAGCCCAGCGGCGAGCCAAAGACCGAAATCCCTACTGGGCGCGTGGGCAGTTCGATGAACTGGGTCAGCACCAGGCTGAGCAGTAAAAGGCCGATGAGCACGCTCAGGTGTTGGCGGCCAGGGATTAGAGTAGGATGTTTATCAAACACGAGGCATGATTGTAACGTGTGGAGTAGCATTTGTCAAACGGCAACTGCACCACTCAACGAGAATGCGCGCTTCGATTTGCCATCCATGCAAATGTAAAATACAATTCGCCCGGATACGATTCGCCGGCCTCTTGCCAAAGGAGTACGATACCATGGATACATACTCTTCGACGACCTGGAACACGGGTATGGTTCGCCGGCTGCTCGTCGCCGCCTTGGACGACCAAGAGCTGGAGACCCTCTGCTATGACCACTTCCGGCCCGTCTATGAGGACAAGTTCGGTAGCGGGATGAGCAAAGGGGAAAAGATTCAGCAGTTGCTGGAATACTGTGACCGTCATAACCAACTGGGCAGGCTGCTGAGTCTGGTCGCCCAGCATAACCCAACTCAGTACAAGCGCTTTGCGCGACGTCTCCATCCGCAGCCGCCCAGGAAACATGATGTGCTGTTTCAAGTGCCGTCCCAGGTAGACTGGTTCGTCGGCCGCGACGCCGAGGTAGATGACTTATGCCAGGCTCTAACGGGCGCGGCGAAAACCAACCTCTGTTGCCTCACCGGCATGGGCGGGATTGGCAAGACGGCCCTCGCAATTCACGTGGCGCACTTGGTCCGAGACCATTTCGCAGATGGCGTGCTCTGGGCGAACGCGGCTACCAGTGCGCCGCTGGCGATCGTGGATAGCTGGGCGCAGGCTTTTGGCTGCGATTTTAGCCACCTACCCGACTTGGATAGCCGCGCGGCGGCACTGCGCGGCGCGTTGGCGGACAAAAAAATCTTGGCAATCCTGGACGACGTCCGGAACGCGGAGGCAGTTCAGCCCCTCTTTCCAAGTGGCCTCCACTGCGCCGTTCTATTGACCACCCGCGACCTGGAACTCGCCGAGGCTCTCACAAATTGCGTGTATCAGGTATCGGTGCTCTCACCTCTGGAAGGTTTTCAACTGCTGTCTCGCATCCTGCATGACGATGAACGGGTGATGGCGGAAAAAGCTGCTGCCGACGAGATCTGCCAGTTGTTAGCGAACCTGCCACTCGCGGTCGAGATCGCCGCCGAACGCCTGGCCGCGCACAAGCAATGGAAGCTGGCCAAACTGGCAGAGCGGCTGCGCGACCACAGCACACGCCTGCGCGAGCTCAAAATCCACGACAAAGAAGTGCGTGCCTCTTTTGCAGTGAGCTGGGAGGCACTGGATGAAAACTTGCGCAAAGTCTTTGCTCTGCTGGCCGTTTTTGAGGGGCGAGCGTTCACCCCCGCAGCCCTGGCTGCGGTCGCTGGAATAGATAGGCACACAGCCGAAGACAGCCTCGATTCGCTTGTATCGCTATCGTTGGTTTTCTGCGAAGAGGAGGGAGAGCACTTTTGGCAACATCCCCTGTTAGCTGACTTTGCCAGCGAGCGTATAGGGCAGGACGAGGCCGCCTACGCGAGGATGGCGCAATACTATCTCGAGTTTGCCAGGGAGCACCGGCACACCAACACTGAACTGGAGGGAGAGCGGGAGAATCTGTTGGCTGGCATGAGAGTGGCCTTTCAGCAAAACATGTGGCAGGTCGTCATAGACTATACGGATGCATTCGCAGACGCCTGGTTCACACAGGGCCACTATACCGAGGCGCGGCAAGGCTATGCCTGGGCATGCGAAGCTGCGCGGGCGCTAGAGAACCGTCAGGCTCTAGCTTTTTGCTTGCTTCAGTGGGGGCGGGCGTGTATTGAGCAGAGCGACTACCCTGAGGCTAAGGAGCACCTCTCTCAGAGCCTTCAGATCTGTCAGGAGTTGGACGACCAGCGCGGTGTAGCGAGTGTCTATTATTATCAAGGATATGTTGGCTACAACGAGGCAAAGCATCCTGAGGCCCAGCGACTATTGAATGAAGCTCAACGCATTTGGGAGCAACTAGGCGATCAACGAAACGCTGCGTCTGCGTTATACACACTGGCTATGATCGCACTGGATCGTGACCGACTCGACGAAGCAGAACAGCTTGGAGAGAAGGCGCTCAGACTTCACCAAGCGGTGGGCGACCAAGTCGGCTTTATGCGGACATTGACGCTATTAGCAGAGGTTGTAGCCTATGGTCAGCATCGTTACGATCTGGCGGCGGAACGTTGCCAAAAAGCGCTAGAGCTTGGCGAAGAGCTTCAGAATCGGCAAGAGTTGGCGGAAACTTTGTTTACGTTATCTAAAGTGCTTAGACGACGTGGAGATATCTTGTCTGCCCGAGACAAGGCGGAGAAAAGTCTGAGTTTATCCAGAATGACAGGTAGCCGGAGGTTGCAGGCCCAAGCCCTGAGTCTGTTGGCCGAGATCCACGTAGACCAGGGTGACCCGGCTCAAGCACTAAAAAGCGACGAGCAGAGTCTGGCCTTGTGTCACGAATTGCAGGATCGCTGGGGCACGGTTTGGGTAATGGGTCATTTGGGCAGCGTCTATTATCTTCTTAACCAACCCGACCAGGCTCGGCAAGTCTGGTCAGAAGCATTGCAGGCCGCCAGCGAAATGAAGCATCCCCAAACCGATTGGTTACGTGAGCAGCTCGCACAATTCGCGCCTACAGTTTAGAGTTCCTCCGACATCATGTCATCTGCGCCAAGACGACGCGATCTTAGTTGCCCAACCATCAGCAAGCAACACGAATAGCCAGGTCTCTACAGGAATCGGCTTCTGGACTTGGACTTTATTATCGCTATAGATCTTTTGTAGCCAATCTGTCCAGGACCAGCCAGGTAATTGCAGCTCTTGAGGCACTTCAGCAGGCAAATTGAGTGTCTGGGGATTGAAACGGTCCTCAAATCTGCTGTACAGATTATCGAGATTGGCCAAACCGGCAAGGCCTACGTAGAGACTGGCGAACCAGCCCTCCGTCTGGATGCCAAGTTGTTCGCTCACTGTATCTATGACTGAGCCCGTCTGGGTTATTGCTTCATCCAACGTGGGCAGCTTTTTTTCGGAAGGGTGAAGCAACCAGTCCAATAGTGTGAGTTGCTTTTCTTGGTCAGCCTTTAAGCTTTTCGGCACGAACTTGACCGTTTTACTATCTAGCTTCCTTTGCCCCATACGGTCGTCCCAACGCCTCTTGAGTCTACCGGCCAGATCGCCCCAATCACCCTGCCCCTTCTTTTCGAGATACGTTGTGTAAACGTAAGGGCGCACGGCCGGCAGCGGGTGTTCTCCATCATCCTCTATAAGGCCATCCAACGCGAGGCTGAGTTGCAGGTCCTGGCAGCTCAAAGCCATCAGGGGACCAGCGCTCAAGTAGCCGTAGATGTCGGCAAAGATTTCCTCTCCCCAATCTTGGACCCATTCTGGTCCTCCTGATGCCTCTAGGTTTTCTTTGAGAATCTGTCGTATACGCTTGCCGTTCGACTTGCCACGCCAGAACACATAATGCCCGACCTCGTGTGGAATGGCGAGATAATCGCGAGGAACAGACGTGCACGTAAAGGGAAAGCCGATGAGCGCCACAGGGGCGTAGGGGATGACCCGGACGGAGGGAAACTTTTGAAAGTAGGCCAGGACTGTCGTCTGGGGATCGAGCATGGCTTTCACGGGGCTGAGGGCCAGCAATGCTAATGCTTCGGCCGTATTGAGCGTCTTGCGCATCTCCTGAGTACCCTGCAGGCGTTGAGCGACCGCTTGCTGAATGAATCCCAGGTCAGAGGCGACCTGGTCCAGCGTCGCCCAGAGGACATACGCGGGCGGTTGATTTTGATCTTCTCTTAATCTGCCCAGGCCAAAGCCATCGCAGAAAAAGTCGAATTGGCCCTTGGCAAACGCCTGCAGATTCTTGAGTAGGCACCGAAAAGTTGACGCCCGGGGGACATTTGAGCCTTGCAGCCATTGATCGTAATCTGTAATGGCTTTGTCCAGTGCTTCCTGGCGCTTCCGCCAGATAGTGAGATCTAGCTGATTAGCCATAGGGGTTCCTCCTTTCACTTTCCCAACGAGGCGAAACGCAAGTCAACTAGAGAAAATTGTATCACTATGCAGGCAGAGAGTCAACGGGTTTCCACTGGGTACTTTTCTCCCTCCACTGGCCTGCCAGCTCTCTTCCAGGCTGCCCGGGCATCTTCATAGCCCATCTGATAGAGCTTTTCGTGATTGGCCGGGTCGTAACGGATAATATCGGCGACTGGGATAGGCTCTTGCGGTGAGACAATAACCGGCATCTGGATTTCGCGATGCGGCAAGGCCGAGGCCACACCCTCAGAAGGTGGAAGCATTGACCGCTCGCGCAGAATGGCCTTGAGTGCTTCGTTCTCTGCCCGCAGCCGGACCAACTCGTTGGTGCGGCGAAAGAGTTTCAGGTCCGCCTGGAAGGAAGCCAGCAACGCCCACTCAAAAGCAGTCTGCGCGGCCATGAGTAGCCCTTGCACGCCGCCGCCATGGACGTACCGGGGGCGGTATTTGTCATCCTCCCACGGAGTCATGATGACGACCACAATGTCTTCGGCGCCAGCATCAACGGCTGGCCCCAACGGTGTGTTGGCCACCGTCCCGCCATCCCAATACGGCGTGTCTTTGATTTGGGTAGAGGGATAGACCACGGGGATGCTGCAACTGGCCAGGATGTGATCCAGGTTGATATTCACGCGCTCACAGCGAGTGTCGGGGAACGGATCGTCGCTGTTGCCAAAGACGTGCAACTGGCCCGTCTCTTTTTCAACGACGGTGATGCGCAGGTGCTTTGCCGGAGGATCGGCGTTGATGCGCGCGGGGTCTATCCAGCCTTCTCTTTCCAACGTCTCGCGCAGGGGAGCGGTATCCAACAAGTGATCCCATTTGTCGAGCGAAAACAAGTCCCACGCGCGACGCTGTACGTCGTCGGTCTTGAGCTGCCGCCACAGTGCCCACAGCGAATGAGCCGTATGACCAGAAACGATGGCCGCCCCATTCACAGCGCCGATAGACGTGCCCGCGATGATATTGGGGGACCACTCGTGCTGCTCCAGGAAGCGGAGCACGCCCACATGGTAGGCGCCGCGTCCGCCGCCTCCAGAAAGTACCAAGGCCCTTGAAGGGGTTGGGCTATCCATGGGGTCACCTCCATTGACTATAACCAGGCTCATGCGTCGCTTGCCAAAGCCCGGCAACCGGCAGATGCATGATACCACATAGGGGCTGAAAATGTCTGACGAAACCGACTGTGATTGATATTCCCCCCATCAGATCATATGATGACAGAGGTTGGCAAGTTGGCCGTCCGGTGGTAAGATGATGTCATGTCACTTGGGAACGCCTTCTTCTCACCGGCAATTGCGGTCTGGGCGCTGATCGGCCTGGGCGTGGGTTTGGCACTGAGTCGCCTGGCCCACGAATTCGCAATACTCCGCCAGCTTGAGGATTCTCCTGCCATCCCCCGGCGTATACTGTGGCTGACAGTGGTCGCTGGATTTCTGTTCGGCCTGACCGGCTGGCAATTTGGTCTGACCCTACGCGGCGTATTGAGCGGCGTCTACATCACTGTGTTACTCCTCCTCGCCGTCACCGACCTGGAACACCGGCTGATTCCCAACTTGATCATCCTACCGGCGATCCTTCTCGCATTGGTGGCCGGCTTTCTCGTAGACTGGATGACATGGAAAGCTGCATTGCTGGGCGGCGCAGTCGGGCTGGTGTTCTTTGGCGTGGCGTATGCTCTTGCGAATGTGTTTTACCCTGGCATGATCGGCCTGGGGATGGGCGATGTGACACTGGCGACGTTCATCGGCCTAGCTATCGGATTCCCCAGCGCTCTGGTCGCCATCGTCTTGGGCATTTTGGTAGGCGGGTTGGTCAGTGTGATCCTCCTTCTAGCACGGCGCGCCACCCTGCAGACTGCAATCCCCTACGGCCCGTTCCTCATCCTCGGCGGACTGGTCGCCATGTTCTGGGGCCCAGCTATCGTCCGATGGTACCTCCGCATGTAGAGACCCGTTTTCCCAAAGGTCCCCGAAGCGAAGCAGAGTGGGGTCGAGAAAACGAGGGCCTCATCGCCGACCGAACTCGCGGGCTAGTTGATCGGCGCTCAGATGAATCATTGTTGGCCGCCCATGCGGGCAGGTGCGCGGCGTCGTGCACACTTCGAGCTGGCGGATCAGCTCTTGCATCTCGGCCATCGCCAGTGTCTGCCCAGCTTTGATCGCAGCGCGCTTGCAGACGCGCAAGATCAGCCGGGCCTCCTCGTCGGCTCCCATCGGCGCATCGCCCGAATCTATCTCTGCCAATACATCAGCCACTATATTGCGCGGATCTTGGCGCGCCAGGATGGCCGGGACGCTACGTAGCAGGAACGTCGTCCCTCCGAATGGCTCGAGCGCCAGCCCAATACCAGCAAGCACGTCAAGGTGTTCTGTCAACAGTTCGGCACTTTCGGCCGGAACGTCTATTGGCTGTGGTTCCAAAAGATTTTGCACCGCAATTGTATGCTGCTCGCGCTCGGCCATAAACTTTTCATAGAGCACCCGCTCATGCGCGGCGTGTTGATCAATCAGGTACATGCCCTCCGGCCCCTCGGCCACAATGTACATCGCGCCGACCTGCCCCAGGACGCGCAGGGCAGGCAGTTGGGGAGCAAGAGCTGGCACGGGCGCTTCCGGGCTGGCGGGTTGCAGACCGCCGACAGTGAACTGCTGCACAGGCATCACAAATTGAGTGGGTTGCGCGGAGGGCGATGACGCCCCCAAGCTGCGCAATCGCTCCAGGCGGCTTGAGTCCTCGGCTGCTGGCCAGGTAGTGATCGGATACGTTGCTTCTACCGGGGTTGGCGCAAGAGCCGGAGTTGGCACTGGCGCGCGTTCGACGAGGACAGCCCGCACAGCTCGCTGCACTGCACCAAAGACCTCGTTAGGGTTGCGGAAGCGGATTTCGCTCTTGGCCGGATGGACATTCACGTCCACGTCTTCCGGCGGCACGTCTATGCACAAAAAGCACAGCGGGTAGCGCCCTACCATCAGCATCGAATGGTACGCCTGCACCACCGCCCAGGCCAAGTTGCGATCCTGCACCCACCGCCCGTTGACAAACAGGGTCAGGTCCTGGCGGTTGGCGCGAGAAAGGTCCGGTGCACTGACGTAACCAGAAACGGAGATAGACCTGACAAGCCTTTCAGACCTATCAGGGTTGTCTTCTACGGCTAGCATTCTCTGTGCGACCTCTAGCCCGTAGACCGCGATCAACGCATCCAGCAGCTTGCTGCTGCCCGGACTCTCGAACGTCGTGCGGCCATCGTGCGCGAGGCGGAAGCGAACAGCGGGATAAGCGAGCGCGTAACGCGTCACCAGCGCGTCAATGTGGCGACGCTCGGTGGACTCAGCCTTGAGGAACTTGAGCCTGGCGGGGACATTGTGGAACAAATCCTCGACTGTGACCGTTGCACCGGGCGGCGCGCCGATGCTTTTGCGCTCCGTCACCCGGCCGCCGGCGATGCGCAGTTGCGTGCCCATCTCCTCGCCCCGCGCGCGGGTGACGCACACGACATGTGCCACTGCCGCAATTGAAGCGAGCGCTTCACCGCGAAAGCCCAGTGTAGCGATGCGGATCAGGTCGTCGGCTGAGACAATCTTGCTCGTAGCATGACGAGTGAAAGCCAGTTCGACCTCCGCAGCCGGGATGCCAGCGCCATTATCGCTCACGCGGATGTGCTTACGCCCGCCCTGCGCAACCTCGATGCGGACCTCGCTTGCCCCTGCGTCCAACGCGTTTTCGACAAGCTCCTTGACGACAGACGCAGGCCGCTCGACGACTTCGCCCGCAGCAATCTGTGATACCAGTTCGTCGGAAAGGATGTGGATAGGCATGTGGAAATTATACCATGAACGCAGAACAGCCCATTTAATGACCACACAAGAGTAGAGTCCACTGCAGATGGGATCAGTCATCTGATCCGTTAGACGCAGTTTTTGCAAAAGATGGTAAAATCGGTAGGTTGAGAATGAAGAAGGCTTCCTGGAAGCCGTCAGCCTCATACATTTGATGTAGCCGCCCTCCAACAGAATACGCGAAGCAGACACAACTTTTGATAGATGCAGCCGGAAGCCAAGTAGAGTATACTCGTTTCAAGATCGGTGTGCACGCTTGATCTTGCCAAGCCCGGAAAACCTTTGACCCCAGAGAGGCACGCCTCAAGAGGGGCCAGTAGGGGCTCTGACCCCAGAAAGGTGGAAAGATGGCGAAAAGAATCGGTTTGCTTACAGGCGGTGGTGACGCGCCTGGCCAAAACATTTGTCTCAAAGCAGTGGTCTATAGTGCGATTGATCGCGGCTACGAGGTCATTGGTATCCGCAAAGGCTGGGAAGGACTGCTGTATTATAACCTCAACGACTCGGTCAGCCATGCCGATAACATGATCATTCTGACCAAGCCCAGGGTGCGGGACATTGACCGGATGGGCGGGTCGTTCCTCCATTCCAGCCGGTTGGACCCGAGCCATGTCACTCCCGAAGCCGTGCCGGCGTTCCTGGGAACCCGGGGCCAAGGGGATCGCCCGGCGGACTTGACGGATCATGTCAAGCGCGTGGTGGACAAGCTGCAACTCACGGCACTGGTAGTGCTGGGCGATAGAGCCTTTCTCAGCTATGCCGCGCGCTTGAGCCAGGAAGGCGTCCCCGTAATCGGCATTCCCAAAACGGTCCACAATACCGTTAACGGCAGCGACTATTCTCTGGGCTTTTCCACCGCCCTAGCTCGCGGTGTGAATTTCATCCACGAAGTCCGCGCGATGGCCGGGTCGCGCGAGGAAATCGCCGTCATCGAAATCCTGGGCCGCGAAACCGGCCTGACTACCATGTTGATCTCTCTGCTGGCCGGCGCCGACCGTACCCTCATTCCCGAAGTGCCCTTTGATCCTGAAAGACTGGCGGCGCTGCTGGTGGAGGACAAGGGGACGAACCCGAACAACTATGCCATCCTCACGATGAGCGAGGTATGCAGCATCGAGCCGGAAAAAGTATCCAAGTACGGTCCCGAATTGTCTCGCCTGGCGAACTCGCGCGCGCTGGCCCAGGCGATGGTCACCCGGGGAAGAGAAGCCATCGAAGACCGCAGCTTGTACGATCTCGCCAATATTAGAGAAGTAGGCCCACGCGCCAGCGGCAGCGGCCCGGTGGTCACCGAGATTTTGGAAAACCTGACCGGCCAGCGGCTGCTCTTCCAGCCTCTGTCCTACCTCATACGGACAGGAGACCCAGACGGGCAAGATTTGTTGGGCGCAATGAATTTTGCCACAATGGCCGTCAACCTCCTGGCAGAGGGCAAAACCGGCCGGTTGGTGGCCTACCGCCAACGAGAAAACTATATTGACGTGCCCATTGACGTGGTCACTCAGGCGGTGGGGAACATTAACGTCGCCAATTTCTACGACGCCAGAACGTACAGCCCCAAGCCCGGTATTCTGTGGGCCGCGCGGGTTTAGTCGGAGGCTAACCTCCGCCAACTGTGATCGTTGCCGAAGGTCAGCAGTAAACGTGAGCCTGGTGCAACTTTTCAGAGCTACACACGTACAGTAACGGTACATAGTTTCGCGGACAAGTGAGCATCTTTAGGAGGCCAAGATGGCCGAGCAGAATGGTCACCCTATTGTTGAAATCAGGGATGTCGTAAAGCGTTTTCCAGTCGGCGACACGGAAATCACAATCCTCAAAGGGATTTCTTTCCAGGTCAAGAAGGGAGAATTTCTGTCCATTGTGGGGCCGTCGGGGAATGGCAAATCCACCTTGCTCAACATGATTACAGGCATTGACCGCCCGACGAGCGGCGAGATCATTGTCACGGGACGAGAAGTTCACAAGATGAGCGAAGACATGCTGGCCGCCTGGCGAGGCGAAAACGTAGGCATCATCTTTCAGTTCTTCCAGATGCTGCCCGCTCTCAGCATATTGCAGAATGTCATCTTGCCGATGGACCTGGCCAACAAGTACTTGCCCAAGGAGCGGCGGCAGCGAGCTGAACATCTGCTGGAAATCGTCGGGCTGGCCGATCAACTGCACAAGCTGCCCAGCATGGTCTCTGGCGGGCAACAGCAGCGGGCCGCAATTGCCCGTGCATTGGCAAACGACCCGCCTCTGCTCGTCGCCGATGAACCGACCGGCAACCTCGACTCCGCCACATCGCACGATGTCTTTGATCTTTTCAACGAGGTGGTTAGCCAGGGTAAGACAATGCTGATGGTCACGCACGACAAAGAACTGGCTCAACGCGTGCCACGCGTTGTCGAGATCCTGGATGGCAGAATCACGCGCGACGAATACGTCGGTCGGGTCAGTTGGGCGGGTTACTGAAATTTCAAATATCAAATCTCAAATGTCAACTCGACAGTCGAGATTTGAAATCTGAAATTTGACATTTGATATTTGCATGAGCGTCATCTGGCACAAAGTCTGGTTTGATCTATGGCACAATAAAGTCCGCACGCTGCTGGCGGTGCTGAGTATTTCGGCGGGCGTGTTTGCGGTCGGGGCCATGTTCGGCATGAGCGACCAATTGCTCTCTACCATGGACGCCGCTCACCAGGCAGTTCAGCCTTCGCACATCAACATGACCGTGGACAGGTACATTGACCGCAACACTGTGCTCAGCCTGAGAAACATCGAGGGCGTGGACGACGTCGAGCCGTACAACGGAACCGGGGTGCAGTACAAGATTCACCCGCAGGATGATTGGAAAGACGGTCAGATCATGATGCGGGATGATTACGAGCATCAAAAGTTTGATTTGACGCAGCTCAAAGAAGGGCGCTGGCCGGAAAAAGACAGTATCGCCGCCGAACGTTTGACCGCCCAATACTTTAAAGTAGACATCGGCGATTCGGTCATCTTCAAGGTCGGCAAGACGGAAAAGACACTACCCATCACCGGCAAAGTGCGTTATCCGTTTGTGCCCCCGCCTCAGTTCTTTGGCCCAGCCTATTTCTTTGTGAACGGCCCGGGGGGAGAACGCTTTGGCATCCCGGACGGCAAGTTCGGGGCACTCTTGGTTCGCGTCAAGCCCTACAGTGAAGAACGTGCCAAAGAGGTCGCCACGGCTATCAAGGACCGCCTGGGAAAAGACGGCGTGGGCGTCCCGGCGGTGGTCTATCAAAAACCGGACAAGCACTGGGGCCGCTTTTACGTCGAAGGCCTGGTGCTGGTCTTGCAAGTGCTGGCGGTCGTGTCTTTGCTGATGAGTGTGGTGCTGGTGTTCAACACCCTGACGGCGCTCATCACCCAGCAGACCGACCAGATCGGCATTCTCAAGGCCATCGGTGGAACCAGCCGCACCATCGTCAAGGTCTATCTGACTGGCGTGATGGTCTATGGCTTGCTGTCACTGCTCATCTCGCTGCCACTGGGCATGTTTGTCGCTTTTGGAATGAGCCAATTCTTTCTCAATTTGTTCAACATTGACTTGGCGTTCCAGGTTTCAAAGCAGGCCGTTACGCTGCAAGTCGTGGCCGCGATTATCGTCCCGCCGCTGGCGGGCCTGATACCGGTGATGCAGGGAGCGGTTATCACCGTGCGGAAAGCCATCGCCAGTTATGGCCTGGGCGGCGATTTCGGTTCGAACTGGCTCGACCGAGCCATGGAGCGCGTCGGGCAGCGCCTGTTGCCTGCGCACTATGCCACGGCGCTGGGCAACATGTTCCGCCGTAAGGGACGCCTGATTCTTACACAGTTGGTGCTAATTACGGGCGGGGCCATGTTCCTGGTCGTGATGACGGTGTCCAGCTCGATGTCGCACACGTTGGACATTGACATTGCAGGGCGCGGCTATGATGCGCTCCTGGGCTTCAATAGCTATCAACGCATTGACCGTGTGATCGGGATGGCCCAATCTGTGGGTGGCGTCAAAAAGGCTGAGGTCTGGTATTCTCATTCCGCCACGCTTTTGCGTGAAGGTCAACGGGCCAAAGAAGCCGGCCTCGGGTCGGACGTCAACGCTTTGCCCACCGGCAGCGATTTTTACAGGCCATTCATGGTGGCCGGGCGCTGGTTGGAGCCTGGCGATGGACGCGTCATCGTCATGAGCCGTGAGACAGCAGACAGAAACGCTATCCAGCTGGGCGATACTGTCACGCTGGATATGCACGAATTAGGCAAGCAAGATTGGCGGGTGGTTGGCCTGTACCAGAACATTTTCGGCGGGAATCTTTCCTTTGAGACGATCTATGCTCCCCAGGAAGCTGTCTTTGACGCGATTAAAAAGTACAACACAGGTGAACAATTGTATGTGCAAACATACTCGCGCAACCCCGCCGACGCCAGCGCCGTTATCCGACAGCTCAAGAGCCTGTATGAAGGGCGAAATATACAGTCGGGCCAGCCGTGGACGACCAAGGAAATCGTGGATGGCAACAAAGGCATCTTTGATATCTTGATTGGAATGATGCTATTGCTGGCGGTCATTGTCGCGATCGTGGGCGGCTTGGGACTGATGGGGTCGCTTTCTATCAGCGTGGTCGAGCGCACCAAAGAGATCGGCGTGCTGCGGGCTGTGGGCGCGCGCTCCAGAACGATCATAGGCATGTTTGTGATGGAAGGTCTCTTGCAGGGGCTGTTCAGCTGGATCGTCGCCGTGCCGATCTCGCTGCTGATCAGCCAGCAACTCGCCAAGGTAATGGGCCAAGTGATGTTTAACGCCAACTTGTATTACCAGTACAATTACGCTGCCGTTTTGACCTGGCTGGTGGTCGTCGTGGTTGTCTCGACACTGGCTTCGATTCTGCCCGCGCGCAATGCGACGCGGATCAGTGTCCGGGCTAGTTTGGCCTATGCCTGAGGTTTGACATTCGGTATTGGGGATTCAAAATGGGCGTCATCTGGCATAAAGTCTGGTTTGACCTGTGGCACAACAAGGTGCGCACGCTGCTGGCCGTGTTGAGTATTTCGGCGGGCGTGTTTGCCGTTGGGGCAATGTTCGGCATGGGCGATCAACTACTCTCCGGCATGGATGCAGCTCATCAGGCTGTGTCGCCTTCGCACATCAACATGTACTTGAGCACCCGCGTGGATCGCGACACGATCCAGAGCCTAAGGAACATCGACGGCGTGGACGACATCGAGCCGTACAACCAGAGCGTTGTGCAGTACAAAATCCACCCGGAAGATGAGTGGAAAGAAGGCGTCGTGACCATGCGCGACGATTACGAGAATCAAAAGTACGACTTGGCCCAATTGAAAGAAGGGCACTGGCCGGGCAAGGACGAAATTGCCATCGAGCGACTGTCCAGCCAGTATTTCAAAGTCGGCATCGGCGATTCGGTTATCTTCAAGATCGGCAAGACCGAAAAGGCATTGCCGATCGGCGGTAAGGTGCGCTATCCGTTCGTGCCCCCACCCCAGTTCGGCGGCCAGGCGTTTTTCTTTGTCAACGGGCCGGGCATGGAACGCTTTGACGTTCCCGACGGAAAGTTTGGCACACTCCTCATCCGAGTCAAACCTTACAGCGTCGAACATGCCAAAGCGGTGGCGTCCGACATCAAGGATCATCTCGCCAAGCAGGGCATCGGCGTGGAAGTAACGTTTTTCCAGGACCCGAATAAGCACTGGGGCCGTATGTTTGTCGAAGGCATTACGGTGGTCTTGCAGATGTTGGCGGTGATCTCGCTCCTGTCGAGCGCGGTCTTGATCCTCAACACGCTCACAGCGCTGATCACCCAACAGATCGATCAGATCGGCATCCTCAAAGCCATCGGCGGGAGATCGTCTACCATCATCAAGGTTTACTTGACCGGCGTGCTGGTCTATGGCTTGCTGGCCCTTGTCATCTCGCTGCCCCTCGGCATGTTCCTTGCCTTTGGCATGTCCCAATGGTTCCTGAACCTGTTCAACATTGACTATAACGTATTTCGGTTTTCAAACACAGCCGTCATCTTGTCGGTGCTGTCGGCGATTGCCGTGCCACTGCTGGCGGCGTTGTGGCCCGTGCTCAGCGGGGCTTCGATCACCGTTCGGCAAGCCATCGCCAGCTACGGTCTGGGCGGTGACTTTGGAACGAGTTGGATTGACCGCACCGTCGAGCGTATCGGCCGGCGGCTGCTACCCTCACATTATGCTACGGCACTGGGCAATATGTTCCGCCGCAAGGGCCGCCTGCTTCTGACACAACTCGCGCTGGTCACGGCGGGTGTGATGTTCCTCATCGTGATGAGCCTGTCCACTTCCATCACGGCGACGCTGGATGCCGAGTTCGGGCGGCGAAACTATGATCTGGCCGTGAGCTTTACCAACTCCCAGCGGATTGACCGCGTCGCCGAGATAGCGGAATCGGTGGAAGGCGTGGACAAGGCCATGGTCGTGAACAGCTACCCGGCGACCATCCTGAAGGAAGGACAGCGAGTCAGAGAAGCCGGCCTCGGCGCGACCATCAAAGGCTTTCCTGCTAGCAACAACTTTTACAGACCGCTCATCGTCGCGGGGCGCTGGATAGAGCCGGGTGACGGCCGCGTGATCGTCATCAATAGGGAGACCGCCGAGCGGAACGACATCAAGCTGGGTGAGACGGTGACTGTGAACCTGGGCGAGTTGGGCAAAGATACTTGGCAAGTAATCGGCCTGTATCAGCTCGTGTTCGGCGGCGGGTTTAGCACGGACGACATTTACGCTCCACAAGACGCGTTGTTTGATGCAACCAAAAGGTACAACCAGGGTGGGCTGATGTATGTGCGCTTTTTGCACAACCCGCAAGTGGACCACCATGCTACGATGATCAAGCTCGGCGAACAGCTTCAAGAGAGTGGCGTCACGGTAGACTATAGTCAATCACAGGGCGTACCCACACTGATCAAAAGCATGTTCGAGGGGCGCGGCATCAAGGTGGGTTCTACCCAGACGCTGGTCGAAAACCGCAAGTCCGCTGACAGCCAATTCTCCATTTTTCTCGGCATGTTGCTGGTGCTGGCTATCATCGTGGCAATTGTAGGGGGCATCGGCTTGATGGGCGCGCTGTCGATCAGCGTGGTCGAGCGCATCAAAGAGATTGGCGTCCTGCGGGCCGTCGGCGCGCGCTCGCGCACGATCATGGGTATGTTTGTGATGGAGGGCATCCTGCAGGGGCTGTTCAGCTGGATCATTGCCGTGCCGATCTCGTTCCTGGTCGGCCAGTCTATGGCCAGGGTGTTGGGCCAGGTCATGTTCAGCGCCAGCCTGGATTACCGATACAACTACTTGGCGGTCTTGATCTGGTTGGTGGTCATTGTGATCATTTCCATTTTGGCTTCTATCCTGCCCGCGCGCAATGCCACACGCATCAGCGTGCGGGATAGTCTGGCTTACGCGTGATTGGGTTGCATGTTGCGCACTCTACGACAGAATGCGCCACATGCAGTATATGATAGGAGGCTCTATGAAAAAGCTAATCATTGGATTTGTCGTCCTTGTGCTCCTGTCGGCCTGTTCGTCGGGTGCGCCCAAACCTTCGGCTACGCCGACGGCTACCGCGACCAAAAGGGTGAGCGCAACGGGCGCATCGGCACAGGGATTTGTGACCCCGGTCCACCGGGCTGACCTAGCCTATCGGATGGGCGGGCGCGTGGCACAGATACTTGTCAAGGAAGGTGATCAAGTCAAAATCGGCCAGGTATTGGTGAAACTGCAAGACGCCGACCTCAAGGCGGCCCTGGCGCAAGCGCAAGCCGACCTCGCGAGTTTACAGGCCAGCGCACGACCCGAAGCGCTCGCCCAGGCCCAAGCCAACGTGCAAGTCGCCAATGGCCAGGTGGCAGCGGCGACGGCTGAACTCAACCGACTGCAAAGCGGCGCACCGCAGACGGCCGACCTGGCCACCGCCCAAGCTGAACTGGCGCAAGCCGAAGCGCGACTGAAGCCTGCGCAGGATGCCTATAATAGCATGAGAGATGGGCGCGAGCTCTGCAAAGAGTTCGGAGTCAAATGCAGAGCATTGGGATTGCGCCTGGACCAGCAGGCTGTCCAGTTGGAGGCAGCGCGCGCGGCTTACACCGCCGCAGACATGGGCGTGACTCTGGCACAGGTGGGTGCCAGTGCCGATTTGCGCGCAGCGCAAGCTCGCCTGGGCATCGCCACCGGCAAACGCGACGCCGCCCAAGCGCAACTCGACCTCCTCAAAGCCGGCTCGACACCCGAGCAGATTGACGCCGCCAAGGCGCAGGTCGCCCAGGCCCAGGCCGCCCTCGACGAAGCTACCCTCTTGGCTCCCTTCGATGGCACGATTGCCGAACTCACGATCAACCCCGGTGAGAGGGTCGCCCCATATGTCCGTGTTGCCAGCATCGCCGACCTGGCGAATTGGCAGGTGAACACGGACGACCTGAGCGAAGTGGATGTGGTCAACGTCCAGCTCGGCGCCGAGGTGTCCGTCACCGTGGACGCGCTGCCCGGAGTGACACTCAAGGGCAAGGTCATCTCCATCACGCCCCGCAGCATCGTCAAGCGCGGCGACGTGACCTACACCGTCGAGGTCGCCATCACCGATCCCGACCCGCGACTCAAATGGGGCATGACTGCCTTTGTGGATGTCCGGGGAAAGTAATCAGCGATCAGTCAATCGATTAACCAGTGGGCCAAAGGATAGAGCAACGGATGAGCCGAGCAACTGGGCAACTGATTGACCGAACAACTGAATAGGAGAACTGGCATGAAAAAGCTAATCATCGGCATTATCCTCCTGGCGCTCCTCACGGGCTGCGCACAATCGAGCGCCAAGCCTTCGCCCACGCCCACTGCCACGGCCAGGAAGACGAGCGTATCGGGCGCGTCGGCGCAAGGCTATATCACACCCGTTCAGCGGGCCGACCTTTCATTCAATACCAGCGGGCGGGTGGCGCAGGTACTCGTCAAAGAAGGCGATCCCGTCAAGACCGACCAGCCACTCGTCAAGCTGCAAGACGCCCAGTTGAAAGCTGCTCTGCTGCAGGCACAGGCTGACCTGGCACGCCTGCAAGCTGGCGCGCGGCCAGAAGAGATTGCCGCCTCGCAAGCCAATCTGGATACTGCTAAAAACCAGCTCGAGTTAGCTGAGGCCGACCTCAGCCGCTTACAGAACGGCACATTGGCCGTCCAGCTTACAACCGCTCAGGCAGACGCGGCGCAGGCAGCGGCCGACCTCAAAGTGGCGCAAGATGCTTACGACTTTTTGGCGACTGGGCACGGCATCCCCAACGATGCCGTTTCGGCTAACCGTATATTGGGCTACCAAGAAGAAATCAAGCGCATCCAACTGGCGGCCACCCGTTCCGCGTACGAGGCCGCACAAAAGCGCCTCGCCCAGGCGCAAGCCGGCGCAGGTCCTGACCTGCAAAGCGCACAAGCCCAAGTGGAGATTGCCACCGGCCAACGCGACGCCGCCCAAGCGCAACTCGACCTCCTCAAAGCCGGCTCGACACCCGAGCAGATTGACGCCGCCAAGGCGCAGGTCGCCCAGGCCCAGGCCGCCCTCGACGAAGCTACCCTCTTGGCTCCCTTCGATGGCACGATTGCCGAACTCACGATCAATCCCGGTGAGATGGTCGCCCCAGATGTCCTTGTTGCCAGCATCGCCGACCTGGCGAATTGGCAGGTGGACACGGACGACCTGAGCGAAGTGGATGTGGTCAATGTTCAACCCGGCGCCGAGGTGTCCGTCACCGTGGACGCGCTGCCCGGAGTGACACTCAAGGGCAAGGTCATTTCCATCACGCCCCGCAGCATCGTCAAGCGCGGCGACGTGACCTACACCGTCAAGGTCGCCATCACCGATCCCGACCCGCGACTCAAATGGGGCATGACCGCCTTTGTGGACGTCCGGGGAAAGTAGCCATGGCGGATTCGCCCAAGAATGCGGTGAATGTTCCTCTGCTTCCAACCAGACAAGACTTTGAACACACCTTCGATCCCAAGTCTTACCTTGACGAGTATTTCAATGGACTGGACGACGAGGACCGGTTTACAACCCAATTCATCGTGTCCGCGCTCCGCAAGATGCCAAAGGGACTGGTGGCACACGAGTTTGGCGGAGGCCCGACCCTTTACTCGGTGGCTGCGCTGGCCGCGCGAGCGCGCGAGATTCACTTTAGCGATTGCGTTCAAGCCAACCTGGACCAAGTCCAACGCTGGCTGAATGACGAGCCAGATGCGTTCGATTGGCGACCCTATATCGAGTTGACACTCGAGGCCGAAGGCACACCGGCCACTCCCGCTGCGGTGGCACGGCGGGCGGCAGACATGCGCCGCCGTGTGACACGCCTGATGATCTGCGATGCACAAGCTGCCCTGCCATTAGGCGAAACCATCAAGTACGACCTGGTGGCCGCCCACCACTGCACCGATGTAGCTGCCACCAATGTTGCAGAATGGATACAGGTATTGCGCAATGTCAGCACATTGATTGTGCCGGGCGGATGGCTGCTGGTCAGCGTGACGACCGGAGCAGGCTTGTACACTGTGGGTCAGAACAAGTTTCGCTGCGTAGACTTGACGCCCGAAGACGTATACCAGGGGTATGTCGCAGCGGGCTATGACTCCAGGTCGCTTCACATGGAAACCAAAGTGGTGCCTGACGGTCGTGAATATTCAGGGATTGTTATGGCAGTCGGGCGCCAACTCTAGATATTCATAGGGGGCAAGATGACTCTGCTTGGCAAGCAGTTTGTCATGCTCTTGGAGCGATGCTCAAGTGAATTCATCACAAATCCGGACTTGGTAATTGACTCGGTCACGTCGGTAGCAACAACTTGTGGACTCAATATCATCGAGATCTGTGAACATCGGTTTAAACCTGAAGGGTTGACTTTTATCTTGCTCCTCTCACAATCGCATCTGGCTGTTCATACCTGGCCGGAGCATCGGATCATGACGGTTGACCTCTTTGTCTGCCAAGAGAGCTTTGATATCGAGAGTTTTTTGAACAGACTGCTCGGCATCAGCGGCGCCTTGTGTGCCAACAAGGTGTGCGTATTTGAAAAGTAGCCTTCGATATGCTGAGATTGTCCAAGAGGCGTTGAACATGCAGTCTCACCATTGGGTGATCGATTTCCATTTTCACAACAATAGCCGCGCGATCATGTATCGGGTTCAGAATGCCGTCGCACACACCTCGTCCGATTACCAAGAAATATTGATCGTAGATTTGGTGGATTTTGGCAGAGCTTTATTCTTAGATGGAAGCCCCCAGTCTTCGGCAATGGACGAGTATATCTATCACGAAGCCCTGGTTCATCCGGCGCTCATCGCCAGCCGCAATGCCCAAAAGGTGTTTGTCGCGGGTGGAGGCGAGGGAGCAGTTTTGCGTGAAGCCTTGAAGCACAATACGGTTGAGCAAGTCATCATGGTGGACATTGACAAGGCGATGATTGACCTTGCCCGACAGCATCTGAGTCTGTGGCACCAGGGCGCTTTTGACGATCCGAGGGTGCAAGTCCTGTGCCAAGACGCCAGAGAATATTTGACGCATTGCCAGGAATCTTTTGACTGCATTCTCATGGACGTAGCAGATCCCTTGAGCGGCAGCCCTGCGGCGCTCTTGTTCACGCAAGAGTTTTTCGGAATCGTCAAATCACGCCTGAAACCCGGCGGCACGTTCGCTACGCAGGCAGAGCCTGCCGATATTTGCGACTATTCAGCACACACTTCGATAGTCAAAACCCTGCGCGGGTGTTTTGACTTTGTATATTCCTATCAGGTCGGAATCCCTTTCTATGGCTCGACCTGGGGATTCGTATTAGCGAGCGACTCACCCTTGAATCAGCGGCTGAATCCTGAAGGGATCAACCGAATCTTGGCCGAAAGGGACTGTTCGAGGCTGAGGTTCTATGACGCCGAATCTCATTTGCACATGTTCTCGCTTCCCAAATATCTGCGCGATGCGATAAAGGACCCCGATGTCGGCGCGATCATTAGCGACAATCAGTTATTGGTGGTTGAATAGCGAGCTGGCGGCAGTAGACTCTTGCTTGCGGGGCTGAACCTCACTTCAAGCCCTGCCCTACAGCCGGTATCCCATGGACGCCGGCTGTCTTGTTGTATCTCAGTCGAGGCAATTCGGTGTATAATCTCTGCCAACAAACATGCTGAAGTCGAGTCAACACAAAATGGCGCGCAAGGCCAAAGAGACCCGCCAACTAGCGTTTGATGAACTCATCCGCTGCCCTCAAACAGCGGATAGCATTGCCATTGATCACTCCTTCCCAGAAGAGTTGGCCGACCAACTCTCACAGCAAGAAGCGTTCAACAAGCACCTCTTTCGCCCCAATACCTATCTCCACAAATGGTGGGCACGGCGTTGCGGCTCCACTTTCCGCGCAATTCTGAAGCAATTTGCGCCGGACCTTGAACGACGCGATTACTATGCGCCTGGTGGCCTGGAAGGCAAAATTGTGCTTGATCCAATGATGGGCGGAGGTACAACCCTCCATGAAGCAATCCGGTTAGGAGCGAGTGTCATCGGCGCAGATATTGACCCGATTCCCGTCGTGCAGGCACGTGCCACACTGACAAAAGCCGCCCTCCAAGACCTGCAGACTGCTTTTGACCAGTTCTTTACTGACCTGTATCACAGCGTGGGAGAGTATTTCCAGACCGAATGCCCAGAGTGCAACAAGACGCTTGATGCGCAGTACACATTGTATGGCCTGCGCAAGCGTTGCACTTGCCGAGAAGTGGTACAGATTGACCAATACGAGCTACGCCATGAGGCCGACCATACAATTCGCATCTGCCCGGAAAGCTGGGAAATCACCGATAATGGGTGCAGCCCCCAACGCTCTGCCAAGACAATACGGCTGGTAAGTAAAACCGAAACATCGTGCCCAACCTGCGGGCAGAAGTATAGAGAACTGGTTGATGTGCCATACTATGCTCGTTACGTCCCGTTTGTCATCGTAGGCGTTTGTCCCGAGCATGGTCTATTCCTTCGTTCGCCCGGTGAGGCCGATTTGGGGCGGCTCCACAACGCTGAAAGACAGCGCAGCCAACTTGACTTGGGGCCAATAGAAGGTTTCGCTGTGAGGAACGGCCCCAAATCTGGCGACCTCCTCGGTCATAACATTCACTCGTATTTCGACGTTTTCTCATCACGCCAGTTGCTGTATCTTTATCAGGCGATTCAACTTTTGCGCGACTATAGCGGTGTCACTAAGCTCAACTTGGCACTCCTTGTTTCCACATCATTGGAATTCAACTCGCTGCTTTGTGGCTACAAGGGAGCCGATGTACGCAGGCCCGGAGCCATTCGGCATGTCTTTGCTCTCCATGCTTACTCTTTTCCATATACGGCAGCAGAGAACAACCCCATTAACCGCCATGGGGCCTCTGGCAACTTGCAGCTACTCTTCCGTGACCGCATTGCGCGGGGGCGCAAATGGGCCATAGCGCCGGTCGAGCGCCAAGTTGACCGCGGCGGCAAGAGCACGTTAGTCAAGATCCCCGGCGAGTTCGACGGAGGTACAGAAGTCTTTGGCGAGGCTACTCTCGCAAAACGCCAACAGAGTTTCTGGCTCATTCAAGGTGATTCACGCCATCTTCCAATCAAGAAAGATCATTCGGTAGACTTGATTGTAACTGACCCACCATACTATGATAATGTGCAGTACAGTGACTTGGCGACATTCTTCCGCGTATGGCTAGCGCATTTGCTGCCAGACGAGGCTGACTGGACTTATGATCAAACTCACAGTGCCGTTGCCACCAAAGCTGACAGTGACAAAATCAATTTTAGAACAGTCCTGGCCGGCATCTTTGCGGAATGTAAGCGCGTGCTCAAGCGTCACACCGGGCGGATGGTGTTTACCTTCCACCACTGGGATCCTGAGGCCTGGGCAGAATTGACCATCGCCCTCAAACAAGCTGGCTTCAAATTGGTGAACGTCTACGTGGTGTTCTCAGAGAATCCCATTTCCGTGCACATCAGTAACTTGAATGCAATCAAGCATGATGCCATCTTGGTGCTTGCGCTCGACCGTGCCCCAATCATGAGTCGCTGGCAACCACCGAGAACAATCACCACAAGCGATAGCGCCAAGTTCTGCCGCCAATGTGGTGAAACATTGGGTTGGTTGCTGGAAGGCGTAGATTCGCCCGAACAGATCCGCGCCATCTGGAACCGACTTATTCCATCGAGAGAGAACAGCAGAAAAAGACGGCCATAGGAGCACCGACATGCCTCGCGCCAAAGGGAACGACCTGTGCGAGATCTTTGGGTATGCGCCCGACGATGTCTCGGAAACTGCACGAAAACAGTGGAAGAGCCAGGACTGCCCTTTTGTAGGTGACACCTGCATCAAACACAGCCATCCACAAGACGGCAAGGTTGTTATCTACGGCAGTTGCAGTGTTGTAAACAAAACAAGAAATGGTGTAGAAGAGATCATCGTCTGCGTACAACGCCTATACGCCAACAACCATGAGACCCTGAGGGCCGTCGTGCACGATGCAACGGGAACCGATCTCCCCATATACATGGCAGCCGAATATTCAAGGCTCAAAAAGGCAAAAACCTTGCTCGATGATTTTGTTGTAGTGCTCGGGCACAAGTCGGGCAAAGAAATTCAGTTGAGCCAACCCGATGTTGTTGAGCTCAGCCTTGATTGGGTCATGGCGCGTATAGCAGATGGAGAACTGGCACTGATTATCCCCTGCGAGGTACAAAGCATAGACACTACAAGCAATTATCGAGCGAACTGGGACACGTACAGGAAAGAGCTGAAATCTATCCCGAACTCAAAACACGGCATGAACTGGGCAAATGTCTGGAAACGTCTCATACCACAATTGATTTTGAAAGGTTCAGTTGCAGCCACATCCAAACTATGTAAGCAGGGCCACTGCTTTGTCGTTCCCGACCAGGTGTACGTTCGGTTTGAGAGGCTGATCGGCCAAGTTGCCAATGTCATCAGCTCAGGAGAGGGAGTTATGAGCGTGATGACCTACAGACTTGGGCCTCAAGTCAATTTGGGATCTATTCGCTCAATTGAGCACCGCAGGACAATTAGAATGCTCACAACAGAGTTTGCGCAAGCATTCGCATCTGGCAAACAACTCCCATTGGGCACACAACTGGACCAACAAGTGATATTAGCACTGGAAAGCTTATAACCCGGCGCATTGCAAGCTGGGCGAGGCTGTGCTGGATACTTGCCGAGCCGCACGACCTGAGCGACAAAGGAACCCTTGCGCGGCTGCTGGCACCCAGCCCGGAGCACACCAAAGCAAAATAAAATGTGACGAGCAAGCTGAAATCCAATTCCGAAAGGACAATATGCCATGAAGGTTGCTCAAGTGGTCGCACTCCTTGGCCTTCTCGCCATGACGGGCATCATCCTCTATGCTTTCGCCGTTGGCGATTTTAATAAAGAAGGAACGCAACTCCTGGCCATGCCCTGGGGCCAGGTCTCGATGTTAGACCTGTACGTCGGGTTTATCCTCTTTTCCGGCTGGATCATTTACCGCGAAAAGTCGCTTGCTCGGTCCGTCATCTGGATCATCCTGATGATGGTCCTGGGCAACTGGCGGCCAGCCTGTACGCGCTCGTCGCGCTGCTCACTTGCGGCGGCGCTTGGAAGCGCTTCTGGCTTGGCCGGAATCTAGTACTCTAGGAGAAGATAGAATGACAGACGAACCGACAACTCAACAGACGGGGCAGACTCAGCCCACGCCCGGCGATGCCTGGCACGATGTAGGGAAGCAATTTGAGGCGCTCGGCCAGAGCCTGGCCACAGCTTTTCGCACGGCCTGGGGAAGCGAAGAAAACCGCAAGCGAATGAAGGGGATGCAGGCAGGCCTGGAGGCAATGGTGAGCGAAGTAGGCAAGGCAATCCGAGAAACCTCCGAATCGCCTGAAGGGCAACAAGCACGCGACGAGGCTCACAGAGCGGCCCAGTCGCTTCGCGCGGCTGGTCAACAGACCTGGCAGGAAGCGCGGCCCCACCTGGTTTCCGCGCTGCATCAAGTCAACGCCGAATTGCAAAAGATGATCAGCCAGTTGGAGCAAGAAGAGTCGGCGTCCGAGGCTACAGACCAGGGAACACCCGGCCGGCCCAGCGCTGAATAGGCGGCCAATTCTGCCTTTGCGCTAAATCGGGCTTGTCGGGTATAATCATCCCAGTCTGACCAGCAGGACAGGTGACCGTGATGCATAAGCGGCAGATCACAGTCGCAACCATAGCCATAGTGGTTGCTTTCACGCTTGGCTTGGGCTGCTCTGTAACGGGAGGCAATACCGGCCCTCTGCCCAGCCCGGCTCTAACGGATACACCGACGGGGACAAGCACTTCCATCCCTCGTCCGGCGGTTGATTTTAATGCCACTGTGCTGGCGGCTACTGTGTTAGCTGGAGGCGGCTATATTGTGACGAGCACCCCCCTGCCCGTCTGGCCGACTGCCACTCCCGTCCCCTTTGACCAGGCCAGCTTCCTGGCGACGATCAACGCGCAATTCGCGCAAGCCACCGAAACGGCGCAGGCTTTGGCTACCCCGACCCCAACGCCCACCCGCACGCCTCCCCCGCCGCGGTTTCTCCCACCAGCGGGCGGCAGCGCGCCCGACCGTCCATAAAAACCTCTCGTGGGTTCTAAAACCTGAGAGAAGGTCAACGCCCATCATCGCATCCGGAAAGGAGCGACCCACATGGATTTTTCATTCACAGAAGAGCAACGAATGTTCCGCGATATGGTGCACGAGTTTGCAGAAAAGGAGCTCAAGCCACGCGCCCGTCATACCGACGAAGCTGCCGAGTTCAACGCCGAGGCCGTCCAAAAGATGGGACCGCTGGGGCTGCTCGGCCTCAGCGTGCCAGAAGAATACGGCGGGGCGGGGGTGGATGCTATCAGCGCCGCGCTGGCCGTCGAGCAGATCGGCTGGGGCTGCGGCTCGACAGGCCTGGCGATTGAGGCGCACAACGAGCTGGGTTGCGCGCCGATCGTGCTGTTTGGCACCGAGGAACAAAAGCGCAAGTGGCTGCCGTTGCTGGCGAGCGGCAAGGGCAAACTCGGGTCGCTTGCGCTCACCGAGCCGGGCGCCGGCAGCGACCTGGCAGGCGGCGTGCGCGTGTTCGCCGAGCGACATGGTGACGAGTGGATCATCAACGGCGAAAAGATGTGGTGCACCAACGCCTCGATTGCCCAAACGATCATAACACTCTGCCGAACAGACAAGCGTGGCGGCAGCCAATCGCTTTCGATGATCATTGTGCCGACGGACGCGCCGGGGCTGCGCATCGGCCCGGCGGAAAAAAAGATGGGGCTGAAAGGCTCACCTACTCACGCGGTGAGCTATGACAATGTGCGTATACCAGCGGCGAACCTGCTGGGGCCAGAAGGACGCGGACTGCAGCAAGCACTTCAGACGCTCGACGGAGGCCGGATCAGCATCGCAGCGCTCAGCCTGGGGCTGGCGCAAGCAGCATTCGAGGAGGCCTGCAAGTATGCCAAGGAGCGGCAGACTTTTGGCGTGCCGATCGCCTTGCACCAAGCCATCCAGTGGATGATTGCCGATGCCGCTACGCTGATTGACGCGGCACGGCTCATGGTCTATCGCGCGGCGTGGCTCAAGGCCAACGGTCGGTCTTTTAGCAAAGAAGCTGCCATGGCCAAGCTGTTTGCCAGCGAGATCGCCGAAAAGGTCTGCTTTAGCGCAATCCAGATTCACGGCGGGTATGGCTACAGCGCCGAGTACCCGGTTGAACGCATCTACCGCGACCAGCGGCTGATGGCCATCGGCGAGGGTACCAGCGAAATCAATCGCCTGGTCATTGCTCGCCACGTGCTAGAGTTGCGCTAGCGCCAAGCCATGGTCTCCACGGATTGCAGGTCTGCTTTGATTTATTCGGAGACAAGTATATAATCAAATCGCTTGATAACCTGCGTCCGCCTTTGCACAACGAATGAACCCTGTACAGTTTTCTGCTCAATTCACCCGGCTCGTCAGCGTCCCTCCTGGTGACCTAGTTTATCACCTGGTCGTCTTGTTTGCCCTCGACGCAGTCCTGATGATGGCCCTCAGCCAAGGTCGCCGCTCCAACTGGCAGCACGGCACGCTCCGAGTCGCGTTGGCGGCTGGGGGGCTGCTGCTCGCGCGGGGTATGCTGGTGATCGTCGCCTTGCTTTCGGCTGCCGGCGTTGCCAACTCGGCCTGGATCGCGCCGCCGCTAGAACGCCTGGTAGCGGTTGTCAGCGTGGGGCTGCTGGCGTGGGCGTTCCTCCCCTTGATGGAAGACTATCCGCAAGCCGGGCTGGTGCTGGTCGTCATCAACTTGGTGGCTGGTGTGATTCTGTACGCTGTCTTTGCGCCGCAGTGGTACACGGAATCGCAGCTCGCCAAGACGGCCTATAACGCTACGCCGGCCGATTGGGTCTGGAACATCTGGGCGGCGGCATTGGCATTGCTTGCGCTCATCGCCACCGTGATTCGCCGCCGCGCGCAATGGGGACTGCTGTGTACGGTATTGGGTCTCTTGTTGTTCGGCCATGTGCTGCACCTGCTGATGGCCGAAGCGCAGACTCACGTTGCGGGTTGGGTACGGCTGGCCGAGCTTTGCGCCTATCCGGTGTTGGCCGGGCTGATGATCCGCCGTGCCGCCGAGCCTGAGGAGCCTGCGCCGCCGCCCACGACCCAGGGCGCAACTATACCCTGGACTGTGATCGAAACCTGCCAACGCGTGGCCGACGCCTCGAACGTCAAGGTGGCTCTGCAGCGCGCCGGTGTGGCGATCAGCAACGTCTTGAGCGCCGATGTGCTTGCCGTCGGACTATGGGACGAGGCCGGCGGCGCCGTCGAGCTGGCGGCAGTCTGTCGGACCGGTGAGCCTGCGCGCAGCGGCCCCTCGTTCGACCTCGACTCGCAGGTACCCATCCAATCTGCAATCAGCCGACAACGTGCAGTGATGGTTGGCGCAGACCAGGAAGCGCAACGTGCCACACTGGCGGCGTTGGTGGGTGGGGCAGCCGGGTCATTGTGGGTGCAGCCCCTGATCCACCAACACACGACGGTGGGTGTGCTCATCGCCGGCCGGCCGCACACAAAATCCGGTTGGACGATGAGTGAGGCGCAAACATTGAATGGATTATGTGGCGTGCTGGCCGCTGCGCTATCTGCGGCGCGCAAAGCCGGGACGCTGGCCCGACAGGTGGACGAGCTCGCACAACTGGCTCGTGACCGCGAAACAGCGCTTTCACGAGCGCAAGCCGAAGCGCAGTCATCCAAAGAAGAGCTTCGCCGATTGAGCACCCAGGTGGAATCGCAGCGCAGAGGTGTGCGCAGCGCTGATCCGGTGGTCCGCCAGAGAGAAGCCATGCGCCCGGCCCCAGTTGTCCCTGCCAAGCCATCTCCGCCAGCCGAATCCACCAGCGCATACTCCTTAACCCGTCGGGCGCCGTTTTTCGACCAGGCCACTGCGCAACTGG
>Ga0315268_10000947_pt1 | contig 33844 bp, 28 predicted proteins | sample C1_top_MG_FD_204535 | JGI IMG/M metagenome (GOLD analysis project Ga0315268, IMG submission 204535) | Sediment microbial communities from Yellowstone Lake, YNP, Wyoming, USA - C1_top | ecosystem: Environmental > Aquatic > Freshwater > Lake > Sediment | place: USA: Wyoming | collected 2017-08-01
TCCTCCTGCACCGGCTTGACGAGGAACTGGCGCGCGCCTTCCTTGAGGGCCCGCTCCCTGTGCTTGGCCCCGGCGCGCGAGGTCACCACCATGACGGGGATGGCGCGCGTCTCGGGGTTCTGGCGCAGGTGCGCCATGAGTTCGTATCCGTTGGTGCGCGGCATCTCGAGGTCGGTCACCACCAGGTCGCAGCGCGTCTGGGTGGCGATCTCAAGGGCCTCCAGGCCGTCGGCCGCGAGCTTGACGCGGTAGCCGGCCTTCTCCAGCATGCGGCCGACGAACTTGCGCACGCTGATGGAATCGTCGGCGAGCACGACCACCTTCTCCTGCGGCACGACGTCAATCGCTTCAGCGGGGATCTCGCCGGTGGCGACCGCGACCGCACCGGGGGCGAAGACGCGCGCCGCCGTGGCCGAGGTCAGCAGCGGGCGGCGCTCGATGGCTTCGCCCACCACCAGCCGGTTGACGTCGATGAGCAGGATGAGGCTGCCGTCGGGGGCAATGGTCGCTCCCGGGAAGAGCTTCACGTTACGCAGGTACTCGCCCAGGCTCTTGATGACGATTTCGTCCTTGCGCAGGACCTCGTCCACGACGATCCCCACCTGGCGGCCGGCGACGTTGACGATGACCATGCGGAAGTAGCCGTTGACCGGCTCCAAGGGCGCGGTGGCAAGGTGCTTGTCGAGGCGCACGATCTCGGTGACGACGTCGCGCACCTTGGTGAGCAGCTTGCCGCCGACCTCCTCGATGTCGCTCTCCTTCAGCCGCCGGATCTCTTCCACGAAGGCGAGGGGCAGGGCGAAGGTGCTCTGGCCGCAGCGCACGAAGAGCGCCTGCGAGATGATGAGCGTGAGCGGGACTTTCAGCGTAAAGCGCGTGCCCACGCCTTTCTGGGTCTCGATCTCGATCTCGCCGTTGAGCTGGTTGAGGTTGGCGCGCACCACGTCGAGGCCGACGCCGCGGCCCGCCAGCTCCGTCTTGCGCGGCGCGGTGGAGAATCCGGGGTGGAAGAGGAACTCGAGCAACTGGCGCTCGTCGAGGTGCGCCGACTGCTCGGCGGTGACGAGGCCGGCCTCGATGGCGGTGCCGCGGACCTTTTCGTAGTCGATGCCGCGGCCGTCGTCCTCGACCTCGATGTAGATGTGGTTGCCGCGGTGGTAGGCGCGGACCTCGATGTTGCCGTGGTCGGGCTTGCCGGCGGCGTAGCGCTCGTCCTGGCGCTCGATGCCGTGCGCCACGGCGTTGCGCACCAGGTGGACCAGCGGGTCGGAGATCTGCTGGATGATGTTGTTGTCGAGCTCGGTGTCGGCGCCGGCGAGCGCGAGCTCCACGTGCTTGTTGCTGGCCTTGGCGGCGTCGCGCACGGTGCGCGAGAGGCGCGTGTAAAGGTTGCCGATGGGCACCATGCGCGCCTGCGTGATCTCGTCCTGCAGGCGGTGCGCCAGCTTGGTGAACTCGTCGATGTCCGAGTCCACGCGGCGCACGAAGCCGTCGAGCTGCGTCAGCACCTCGGTGATGTCGGCGGAGATTTCCGTCAGGGAGCGCGCCAGGATGTTGAACTCGTCGTAGCGGTCCATCTCCAGCTCGCTGAACTCGGAGAGCGCGTGGTCGAAGGAGTGGCTGTAGCTGGAGTAGCCCCCGCGAAAGGGATAGGACTCGGGGGCGTCGAAGCGGGGCGCCGGCGCGGGCCCGCCGTTGCCGCCGGTGTGCAGGCGGCTGAACTCGTACTTCTCCTGGAACTCAGTGATCTTGTCGGACATGCGCGCCTTGGAGAAGTTGAGGACGTCGGCCAGCTTCTCCAGCTCCGCCAGGCGGCCCAGCATGCGCGTGCGGTTGATCACCAGCTCGCCGACCGCGTTCATCATGCGGTCCAGGCGCTCCAGGGCGATGCGCACCGACTTCGACTGCGGCATCGCCGCGATCTCTTTCTTGGCGATGGGGACTTCTTCTTCCGCCGCTTCGGGCTTCGGCTCCTGGAGAGACGCAGCATGCTGCGTCTCTACGAGCGGCGCGGCCAATTCCTCCGCAGCCACCGATGGCGGCACTTCAGCGGGCGCCGCAGCGGCAACGTCCTCACCCTCCTCAGGCGCGAGACGGGCGATGCGTCCCAGCAGCGACTTCACCGCCGCCTGCACGGTCGCTTCGTCCGGCCACTGCCGGTAGAGAAACTTCTTGAGCGCGTCCACCGATTCGAGGCAGAGATCGACGATCCCGGCCGAAGGCTTGAGCTCGCCGTCGCGCAGTCGGCCGATGAGGTCCTCGGCGCGGTGCGCCACGCGCGCGATGCGGCCCAGCCCCACCTGCGCCGCCGCGCCCTTGATGGTGTGCATGGCGCGGAAGAGGCGGTGGATGTCTTCCTGGTTGGGATTGGCTTCGAGCGCCAGCATGCAGTCGGTGACCACCTGCAGGTGCTCCTCGCACTCGGGAACGAAGAACTCCAGGATCTCCGCCGGGACATCGCTGTCAGGCGGAAGTTCGGGGATCTCCGCCTTGCGAGGCGGGGGCGGCGCTTCCACGTACTCGCCGTGGCTCGCTTCCACCGCCTGCTCGCTCACCGGCTCGGGCGCGGCTGGCGGCGGATACTCGGGCGCGGGCTCCTCCGTGGCCGGGGCCTGGAAGGCAAAGGGATACTTCACCTTGAAGGCGTTGATGTCTTCCACCGCTTCGGCAGCGTTGGAGCTGATGAACAGCAGGTCGCTCTCCAGCAGCGCGATCGCCTCGGAGATGAACTCCACCAGCGGGCCGGCGGCGTCCGGGCTGATGGAAGCGTGCATGGCGTACTGGAAGATGTGCGCCAGCTTCCCGGAAATCTCGGAGAAGAGGGGGAAGCCGTAGGTGGCCGAAGTTCCGGTCAGGCCGTGGGACGCGATGTAGAGGCGCTCGATGTCCTCCGGCACGGGATACGGGTCCTGGAGGATGCCCGAGTATTCCCTCAGGAACTGGAGGTGCTCGGAGGCCTCCTGGAGGAACACTTCGACGAATTCCTGTTCCGGACCCATCAACGCTTCTCCTCCGCTGCGGCGGGCGCCGGCTTGCGCACCCGGTCCTGCGAGGGTTTCTGGTGGACGCGGAAGTCACCGTGCACGATGGTCTCGAACTTCACGGGCAACTGGGGAACCGTGTCGGCGTGCCCGAGGAAGAGGTAGCCGCCGGGTTCCAGGTAGTCGAAGAACCGCTGGATGAGCGCGCTGCGCCGCTCCGGCGTGAAATAAATCAGGACGTTCATGCAGAAGATGCAGTCGAAACGCCCCACGTAGACCGCTTGCGCCAGGTTCATGGGCGCGAAGGTGACCAGGTTGCGGACCTTGGGCTTGACCATGAACTGTTCGCCGACGCGGGAGAAGAAGGCGTCGAGCTGGCGCGACGGCACGCCGCGCACGGAACGTGCCGGAAAGACCCCGCGCTCGGCCTGGCGCAACGCGTCCTTGCTGATATCGGTGGCGAGGATGTGCAAGTTCCACGCTTCGGCGAACTCCAGCGTGTCGAGGACGGAAACGGCGATGGAGTAAGGCTCCTCGCCGGTGGCGCACCCCGCCGACCAGACGCGCAGGGAGCGCGGGTTCTCCCAGAACTTCTTCATGCGGATCTCGGGGAGGACCTTTTTCTCGAAGGCGGCGAAGGCGTCGGGGTAGCGGAAGAAGGAGGTCTCCTGGGTGAGGACGCGCTCCAGCAGCGAGTCGTACTCGACGTTGGAGCTCCTGAGGAGGCGGAGGAGGTCGGCGCCGCGCTGCAGCTTCTTGAGCTCCATGTGCTCGCGCACACGGGCGCTGATGAAGCGCTCGCGCGACTCGTCGAACAGGATCCCGGACCGGCCCTCGATCATGTGCCGGATCTCGGAGAGCTCGTGCTCGGTGACCGTGATGTTCTGCGTCTCCGTCATCGTCACCCGTCCCTCGAAGGGTTAGCGCTGCGCCGCCGCCGGGGCCGCCAACTCGCCGCGGTTCCCGCCAGCCAGGGGCGAGCCCGAGGCGCTGATGCGGAACTGGGAGAGCGCTTCGTTCAACTGCTCCGAGAGCTTCACCATCTGCTCCACGGTGCGGGTGGTGGTGCGCGCGCCCTGCGACGTCTGGCGCGTGATGTTGGAGATGATCTGCATGGCGTTGGCCACGCCCTCGGTGCCGCGCACCTGCTGCTTGGAAGCGAGGGAGATCTCCTGCACCAGTTCGGCCGACTGCCGCACCACGGTGGAGATGGCGTCCAGGGCCTTGCCGGCCTGGTCGGCCAGTCGCGCCCCGATCTCCACCTCCTTGGTGCCTTCCTCCATCACCACCACGGCCTCGTTGGTTTCCGCCTGGATGGCCTTGATGAGGGCGGCGATGTCCTTGGTGGCGTTGCGGGAGTGCTCGGCCAGCTTGCGGACTTCGTCGGCGACCACGGCGAAGCCGCGGCCCGCCTCACCGGCGCGCGCCGCCTCGATGGCGGCGTTGAGCGCCAGCAGGTTGGTCTGCTCGGTGATGTCGTTGATGACGTTGATGATCTCGCTGATCTCCAGGGAGCGGTCGCCCAGGGACTTGATCTTCTTGGCGGTGGCCTGCACGGAGGCGCGGATGCGCTGCATGCCTTCCAGGGTGTCGCGCACGGCGCGGTTGCCCTGCTCGGCGGCGTCGAGGGCGCGGCGCGCGGCTTCGGCGCTGGCCTCGGCGTTGTTCGACACCTGCTTCATGGAGACCGTCAGTTCCTCCACCGCGGACGAGGTGTTGGTGATCTCCTGGTCCTGCTGGATGGCGCCCGAGGACATCTCCTCGGCGGCGACCAGGATGTCGTTGGCGCTGGTGGAGACGTCGATGGCCGCCTTGCGCACGCGCTCCAGCACCTTGGTGAAGTTGTCGAGCATGAAGTTGACGGAGTCGACCACGTTGCCCAGGGCGTCGTTGGTGACCTTGCCGCGCAGGGTGAGATCGCCGCGGCCGATCTGGCTGACGATGGTCAGGAAGTCGGTCACGGAGCGCTGCAGGTCCTGCTGCGCCTCCTGGTTCTGCGCCGCGCGCGACAGCTTCTCGCCGGTGGCGTTGAGGTTGTCGGCGATGTACCCGAAGTCGTCATTGGAATCGATCGAAGCCTTGGCGCGGTAGTTCCCCGCCGCCAACTGCTCGGAGAAGGTTCCCAGATCCTTCACCGGGGCGAGCACCTTGTTGTTCAGGGTGAACAACAGGGCGAGGGCCGCCGCCACCAGCAGGACGACGCCGATCAGCACCAGCAGGGGCGCCGGCGACTGCCAGTTGAGCACGTCGCGCAGGCCCAGCCCGGCGGAATGCGGGCCGGCCGCCAGCCCGGCGAGAAAGGCGCCGCCTGTCAGCACCAGGTTGAGCAGCACCAGCGTCCAAACGGTCGAGTTCAGCCGACCTTTCATACCAGCCTCCAAGAACGAGCAATCAGCAGACAGCAATCAGCAATCAGCAATCAGTGGCCGAGTGCTTCGACTGCAAGGCGGAACGGTCTCGTTCCGCGAAACAAACCTGATCCGCCGGCTAAATGACGCCGACGGGAAATGCCTCCGCAAGGCGCTTCAGATCGAGCGCCAGCGCCAGGCGGCCGTCATGCCGCAGCATGCCGGAGCAGTGCGGGACATCGCGCGGCGCTTCCTCCACGAGCAGCGGATCGCTGGTGGAATACGTGCCGATGACTTCGTCGGCGGCGATGCCCAGCCGCAGGTCGTCGCGGTCGCCTTCGCCGCGCATCGCCGCCACCACCACGTGGCGCGGCGGCAGGTCGGCGCGGCGGCCTTCGGTGAAGGCGATGTCGATGATGGGCACGATCGAGCCGCGGAGGTTGAAGATCCCCAGCAGGAACGCCGGGCCCAGCGGCAATCGGGTCACCGTGGGCCACTCCACCACTTCCTCGACCTCCAGCACCGCCAGGCAGAAACGCTCGCGTCCGGCGCGGAAGATGCAGTACTGCCGCTCCGGCAGGCGCTCCTCGACGCTCTCCGGCGCGGGTTCGGGCGCCGGCTCCGCCGCGCTCCCGTTCGCTCCGACCTGGATCTCGTCCGACATGGTTTATAAGAACCTCTGCACCGCGGCCAGCAACTCTTCCGGCTTCCACGGCTTGACTACGTAGCCGTCGGCGCCCTGCTGCTGCGCCCAAAACTTGTCGCTCTCCGTGCTCTTGGAGCTCACCAGCACCACCGGGATGCGCGCGTAATCGGCGCTGTTCTTCAGTTCGCGGCACGCTTGGAAGCCGTTGCGCCCCGGCATCACCACGTCCAGCAGGATCAGCCCCGGGCGCTCCACGTCGATCGTGGCTTCGATCCTGGTGGGGTCGTGGATCGCCACCACCCAGTAGCCGGCGCGGTCGAGCACGGCCTGCATCAGTTTGACCTCGGCCACTGAATCGTCCACGATCAGCACTTTCTTCACTGCAACCTACCTCGGCCCCCGGAACCGGCCGCAGCCAATAATGCAATTGCGCAGCCATCGGGAAAGCCTCGAATCAATTTCGCCATCAGGCGATAACCATCTAGAACTAAAGCACTTACTAAACTTCTATGTCCCCGTGGCGGAGACGTGAGACGCGGCCCGATTCTCACTCTGCGACGCCTTCTCCGCGAACTGCAGTTCGCTCTCCAGCGAGGAGAAGCGCTGCAGGATTTCGTGCATGCGCAACGCCATGTTGTGGATGGTTTCCAGTTGGTCGCGCACCTGGGGCGAGAACGCGCCCGGCTCGAGCAGCAGCAGTTCGGCGTTGCCCAGCACCGAAGTCAACGCGTTGTTGAGGCCGTGGCGCATGTCGAGCATGTAGCGTCCGAGAGCGGCATTGCGCTGCGCCGCGGCGGCGGCCTGCTCGGCTTTGCGTACCCGCGCCTGCAACTCCACGCGGCGCAGAAGTTCGCCCGCCACCACCACCAGCGAATCCGGCCAGCCGTCGTGGGTGTGCAGCACTAAGACGCGCGGATGGTTGGCGCGCACCTGCTGCGCGCCGCCCGCGTCGCCCGCCAGGTGCAGCACAGGGACGCTGGAGGCATCGAGCGCCTTCAGGATGGAGCCGAGACGCCCGCTGCGCACCTGTCCCACGACCGCCAGTTCGAAGACGGCGCCGCTCGCGCCCGACCACAAGTCGCTGCTCATCAGCGTGAAGGCGGGCACCTGACGCTCGCTCTGCCAGCGCCCCATGATGGCGCGCGCAAAGTCGGCGTCGTCGGCGATGATCAGTACAGTCGGCTGTTCCACGACAAACCCCCTCTTGCTCGTTAATCCCCGAGTTTCGTGACTTCCTGGATCAGCGATGACAGGCGCGTGGCGGTGGCCGCCAGGTTGACCGCGGCATCGATGTCCCTGGCTTCCTTGGCGCGCGCGATCTGGTTCTGGATCTGCGCCATCTCGTCGCGCGCCACGCGGAGGGCCGGCTGCAGCCACGAAGTTTCGCCCGCCTTGTGGCGCTCCATGGCCTGCACCAGGATGGAACGGGCGGCCACGGCGCGCTGCAGGGCGTCGGACGTCTCGTCGCCGCCGCGGATGAAGGCCGCCGCCTCCCAGCTCGAGATCAGCAGCTTGCTGCCGCCGCAGTTGATGCGCGTCACAGTAACCGAATGCTTGCCCTGAAGGAGTTGCGGCGCGATCTCCTCCAGGCATTGCTCGATTGCCGGCAGAGCGACGGCGGCTGGCGCTTCCGGCGGCCCCGGCGCGATGGAGGAGATTTCCTCGGGTGCCGGCGGTTCGGCGAGCGGCTCCGCGGGCGGCGCTTGGAGCTCCTCTTCCGCGGCGATGGGCGGTGCTACCTCTGCCTTTGCCGCCGGCTCAGCGACGGGTTCGTTCGCCGCTTCCTGTTCCTCAAGCTCCGGCAGAACCACTTCTTCCTGTACCGCCGCTTCGGGTGCCGCTTCGAGCACCGCTTCCGGCTCCGGCGGAGGGGCCGCTTTGGCCTGTTCCAGGGCGCGCTCCGCGGCCTCGCGGATGTTCACCAGGGCCAGCAGCGGGCGTCCGCAGGCATAGGGAGCGCGGAAGAGCACCTTCCAGTTGTTGCAGAAGCGGCGCAGGCCGGCGAGGCTCTCGGCGGCATCGAGGCCGGCGGTGGTGCAGTCCACGGCGGAGACGCCGCGCGCCTCCAGTTCCCGCAGGAGGGCGCGGACGGCGGCCAGGTCGGCTTGCATCAGCCGGAAAAACGCGCGCCGCACGAGGAAATTGAAGCGCGTGAAGGCCAGCAACGCGGCGGTGCCGAAGAACATCTCGCCGGCGGATTCCTTGACCTCCCGGCCGCGTTCGAGCACGCCCGCCGCCAGCAGCTCGCCCAGACTGTGGCAGTTCCGGATCTTCTCCAACTCGTCGTGCAAGGGGCGGGCGCAGCGGGGCTCGTGAGGTACGGCTTCGCCGATGACCGGCTCCAGCACCTCGGCAACGATCTCCAGGTCAAAATCCTCGCGCTCGTGGACGGCAAGCGGGGCGCACTGCGTGAAGTACTGCACCAGGAGGAAGTCGATCTTGTCGCGGTGCGCGGCGCGGTCGTCGCGTTGGAGGAAGTGCGCCGCCAGGATGCGTAGGTTCTGCTCGTTGCCCAGGTGCGAGGTCAGGCAAAGCTGGCGGAGTTGCCACGCCTCCACCTTGGTGTCGGCATCGGCGAACCACTTCCAGATGCGCCCGATGGCCGCCGCGTCGTTGCGGTCGATGGGCGATTCCAGGTCGGCGCAGAGCGGCCCCAGCCGGTGCTCGCGGTAGATGGCGGCATAGACGGGATAGAAGGCCCGCGCCTGGCGCCAGTGCGCCGCGATCTCCTCCACCGCGGTGGGGAGCTTGGAGCTGTGTGCCGTCACCGTGGTCATGTCTGGATGATCCAGTTGGGGATGCGGCGCGCGAAGCGCACCGCTACGGCCATCCTTCCGTTGTGATATTGCACCGCCACCACCGTCGCATCCGCTTCCAGCGACTGGTCGGCGTTTTCCAGATGCACCTGGTCGTCGAATTCCAGCGGCAGCGAGGAGGCGAAGAGCACCTCCGTCGGCGTGCCGTACTCAAGCACGGCCTGTTCCGCCAGCTTCCGTCCGCGCGCCATCGCGGTGATAAGCACGGGGATCCTCACCGGCGTGGACTCGGGAAAGAACTGCGCCAGCTTTCCCACGAACGATTCGCCCGCCGTCAAGGTCGCAGATGTCGCCTGCTGTAGCACCGTTTCTCTCCGCGCGGCTGCTGCTTCGGTCCGCCCCCAACGGGGTGTAACTAAAGGAAGCCGGTTGGCTCTTCACTCCCGGTCCCAACCGCGGAGACGCCAGAGCGTGAAGATGCCAAGGGCTTGAATGCACTCGGCTGGCCAAAGGAAATGAGGCCGCGCTTTCAGCGTAAGTATTTGAAAATAAAGGATGATATATCTTGAGACGGCTGTGGAGAAAGTGTCGTCCGTCTCAGCTTGAAACAGGGAATCTCAGGAACCAGGCGCCGACCGCCCGTCTCGCCTACGTTCCGGCGGCTGCACCCACGCCTTTGATGGCGATGTTGTAGCGTTTCAATTTGCGATACAGGGTCGCGCGACTGATGCCCAGCATCTCCCGTGCCCGGTTCTTGTCGCCGTTGACCTGGTCGAAGACGCGCTGGATGGTCAGCCGCTCGAGGTCTTCGAGGTCGGTGGGAGAGATTTCCTCGCCGCGCGGCTGATAGCGGGATACGACGGGAGCCGCGACAGGCGGCGGAACTGGATCCGCGGCGACGGCACTAGGCGCCGGCGGCAGCGCCACTTCCCGGCCGCGCACCGCCGGGGGCAGGTCGGCGAGGTCGAGGGTGTCGCCATTGCGCAGCGCCACCGCTCGTTCCATGCAGTTCTCCAGTTCGCGCACGTTCCCCGGCCAGTCGTACTGCATGAGGCACTTCATGGCCGCGGGCGAGACCTGGATGGGCTGGTCGGGGGCGAAGCGGTCGAGGAACCAGTACACCAGGCTGGGGACGTCGGACTTGCGCTCGCGCAGCCCCGGCACGTGGATGGTGACCACGTTCAGGCGGAAATAAAGGTCCTTGCGGAAGGTCCCCGCCATGTAAGCCGTCTCGAGGTCACGGTTGCTGGCGGCGATGATGCGGACATCGACCTTGATGCGGTCGTTGCTGCCGACGCGCCGGATCTCCTTGTCCTGGAGGACGCGCAGCAACTTGGCCTGCATCTCGAGGGGCAGCTCCCCGATCTCGTCGAGGAAGAGGGTGCCGCCGTTGGCCGCCTCGAAGAGCCCCATCTTCGACTTCACCGCGCCGGTGAAGGCGCCGCGCTCGTAGCCGAAGAGCTCGCTCTCGATCAGGGTAGGCACCAGCGCTCCGCAATCCACCGCCACGAAGGGCCGCTTGGCGAAGGAGCCACGGAAGTGGATGGCGCGCGCCACCAGTTCCTTGCCCGTGCCGCTTTCTCCGGCGATCAGCACCGGGGTGCGGGTGTCCTTGAGGCGCGCGATCAGGCGCAGCACGTCCTGGATCTTGGGCGAGGAGCCCACGATGCCGTTCAGCTCCACGTCGTTGGAGACGCGCTCGCGCAGGAACTCGTTCTCCGCCACCAATCGCACTTTTTCCGCCATGCGCTGCAGCAGCAGCCGCATCTCCTCCACGCGGAAGGGCTTGGTGATGTAGTCGTAGGCCCCGGCCTTCATGGCCTGCACCGCCGACTCGATGGAGCCGTGCCCGGTCATGATGGCCACTTCGGTGCGCGGGAAGAGCGCCTTGAGCTGCGTGAGCAGCTCCAGCCCTGACTGGTTGGGCAGCATGAGGTCGGTGATGACGACGTCGGCGCTGTCGGATTCCAGCCAGGCGAGCGCGGCCTCGGCGCTGTCCGCCTCGGCGCACACGAACCCCAGCGAGGCGCCGATCGTCATGCACAGCTTGCGGATGGTCTGCTGGTCGTCGACGATCAGGAACTGGATGCTGAAGTCTTCCGTCATGACGCTTCCCCGATGGTCTTCTCCACCGCCGCGATTAACTGCTGGACGCGGAAGGGTTTCTCGATGCAGGGCACGCCCGTTTGCTTGAGGATGGCGGCGGTTTCCTCGTTGACGGTGTCGCCGGTGATGAAGAGCAGCCGGGAGGCGAGCTGCGGGCGGTGGAGCGAGATCCAGGCGTGTACGTCGGCGCCGCTGACGCCGCCGGGGGTGCGCATGTCCGAGATCACGCCCAGGAAGTCCTGCTCGCGCAGCAGGGCGAGCGCCTCCTGCCCTGAACTGGCCGCCGCCACCTGGTAGCCGCCGCGCTCCAGCGCGGCGCGGATGAAGGCCATCACCGCCGGCTCGTCCTCCACCACGAGCACCGGCAGGGTGCGCGTTCCGGAAGGGGCGCTCATGCCTGCGCTCCCGCGGCCACGGGTACCGCCGCCAGCCCCACCAGCGGCAGGCGCACGGTGAAGGTGGCGCCCGGCCCGTCGGTGTTGTTGCGACAGAAGATCTCGCCGCCATGCTCGTTGACGATGCCGTAGCAGATGCTCAGCCCCAGCCCCGTTCCCTTGCCGACTTCCTTGGTGGTGAAGAAGGGATCGAAGATGCGGTCCGGATGGGAGATGCCGTTGCCGTTGTCGCGGAAGCTGACTTCCAGACAGCCTTCGGCGGCGGCGCTGGTCACCTCGATGCGCCCTGTGCGCCCCGTCTCCCGCACCGCGTCGTAGGCGTTGTTGAGGATGTTGAGAAACACCTGCTGCAACTGGTGGGCGTCGCCCACCACCTCGGGAATCGAATCCGGCAGCCGCTCCACCACCTCCACGCCATGGCTGGAGAAGTCGTAGGCGCGCAATTGCAAGGTGCGGCGCAGCACTAAATTGATGTGCACGGGCTTGCGCACGGGCGGCGTCTGGCGCGCGAAGCTGAGCAGGTTCTGCACGATCATCTTGGTGCGCTGCGCTTCCTGGATGATCACGCGCAGGTCCTTGCGCGCCGAGTCCGGGGTCTCCGGGTTCTCCAGCATGAGGTCGGCGAAGCCGAGGATGGCGGTGAGCGGGTTGTTGACCTCGTGGGCCACTCCCGACACGAGTTGCCCGACCGCCGCCATCTTCTCGGTGTGCATCAGCTTGGCCTGGATCATGGCGGCGTCCGTGATATCGGTCATCACCACCACCGTACTGGTGATGTTGCCGTGCTCGTCGCGCATGGGGCTGAGCGTCAGGGAGAACTGACCCGTCCGGGCGTCGCCTTTGACGATGGGCAGCTCAAGATTGTCCACCTGGCGGCCGCCCAGCGTCGATTCGAACGCCTCCACGAAATCGTCGCGCCGCGGCGCCGCCACCAGGTTGCGCAGCGGCTTGCCCACCAGTTCCGTCTCGGCGAAGTGCCCTTCGTCGTAACAGCGCCGGTTGGCGTAGCTGATGAGCCCCGCCGTGTCCGCCACCAGGATCATGTTGCGCGTGTTGTTGAGGATCTTGTCGTTGAAGTCGTGCTCGCGCTGGAGTTGCGACTGGAAGGCCTTGAGCTCCGTGATGTCGAGGATCACGCCGCGGTACTGGATGACGTTGCCGTGAGTGTCGCGCACCGCCACCGCGTTCTGCAGGGTGTGGATGACGGAGCCGTCCTTGCGCCGGAAGACCTGCTCGAAGTTGCGCACCATCCCCGCCGACTCGATCGCCTGCTTGAAGCGCAGCCGCTGGTCGGGCGCGAGGTACAACTGGGTGGAGATGTCGATCTGCAGCAGCTCTTCACGGCTGCCGTAGCCCAGCATCTTGACCATCGCCTCGTTGACCTCGATGAAGCGGCCTTCCGGCGAGGAGAAGAAGACGCCTTCCTGCACGTTCTCGAAGAGCTCGTGGTAGCGGCGCTCCGCCTCGCGGCGGTCGGTGATGTCCTTGAGCACATGGATGGTCTGCAGGCCCTCGTTGCCGGCGCCATGCACCCGCGAGGTGGAAACCAGGTAGGTGCGCTCCAGCACGGGATGGATGTACTCGTCGTCGGCGCCCTCCCCGCTGCGGCAGAAGGGGCAGGCCAGGCCGCCGAAGTCGCTGGCCAGCGACACCAGGGCGCGCATGCTGAGCCCCACCAGCTCCGAGGGGTGCAGGCCGATGAACTCCGCCAGCGAGCGGTTCACGCGCAGCACGCGGTTGCCCTCGTCGTGCACCACGATGAAGTCGGTGATGGCGTCGAAAATCTCCGCCCACTGTTTGCTCGACTGCGTGATGCGGCTGAAGAGCTGGGAGTTCTCCAGCGCCACGGAGGCATGCGCCGCCAGCGCCTGCAGGAGGTTGGCGTCGGGCACGGTCACCGGCAGGCCGCGGTCCGCCAGGCAAAGGACGCCCAGCAGCTCGCCGTCGGTGCCGGTGAGGCGCGCCATCATCAGGTCGTGCCAAGCGAGCTCCGCCAGCACACCCTGCTGCATCTCGGCCGGCGTGGCGACGTAAACCGGCTGCGGGTGCTCCTGCGCCAGCTTGCCGATCTCGCCGTGCAGGCGGCGCTGCAGCGCCCGCTCCATCTCCGCGCCCGGCGAGTGGACATAGACGATCTCCAGCTGTCCCGCCTGCGCCAGGGCCAGGACCGCCGCCCGGGCGCCCAGCATCTCCGCCGCACGCTCCGTGAAGTTGCGCACGAAGTCCGGCAGGCGGAACGACGAGCTCAGCTCCAGCGCCAGGCCCATGAGGTTTTCCGCCCGCGCCCGGTGCTCCCGCGAGAGGTGCAGGTTCTGCATGGCCTGGAGCGCCAGCGCCACCTCCGAGGCCAGCGCGGTGGCACGCCGCACGTCCTCGCTCGAGATGGGACGTTGGTCTTCCCGGTCCAGCACGGCGAAAATCCCCAGCACCTCGCCGTCGCCGCCCTGGAGGGGCACTCCCAGGAACTGCTTCGCCGCCCCCTCGAGCCCCAGGTCGTCCGCGCCGCCGGGCTCCGCGGCCAGATTTTCGCACGACACCGGCCGCTTGCTGTCCAGCACGCGCAGCGAGACGGGAGCGCGCAGCTCGCGCTCCGTGCGCCGCGCCACCCCGCCCTCGGCCACCGCCATGATGCGGCAAGGGCCGTTGTTGCGCAGCGCGATGAAGGAGCGCCGGAAGCCCAGGAACTCCGCCGCCCGCACCACGAACTGGTCGAGGAACGCCGGCAGCTCGCCCGCGCCGCCCAGTTGCGCCGAGATCTCCAGCAGTTGCCGCAGCTCGTGCGCCTGCGCGCTGCTCTGCGAGTAGAGCTCGGCGTTGCTGATGGCCAGCGACGCCATGTCCGCCACCGCCCGCAGCAATGCCCGGTCTTCTTCCGAGAAGCGCGTCTCCGGGCCGGCGTAGACGAGCATGCCGCCGCCGCTGCGCGCGCTGCGCACCGGGGTGGCGAGCACCTCGCCGCCCGGGATGAGGTCCTCGTAGCCCTCCGGCGGCCGCTCCAGGTGCACGCAGATCGCCGACCCGGCGGCCACGCATTCGCGCGTCACCTGGGCCGCGTTTTCGCAGCCGCGCGTCTCCAGGCGCGCGCGCAGCTCCGCCGCGCTCTCCGGCGTCGCCGCCGCCAGCGCTTTCAGCCGCACCGTCTCGTTTTCACACTGAAAGAAGGATACGAACTTGGCCGCAAAGAGCTCGCAGGTATGCGTCACCAGAGCGTCGAGCACGGCGGGGATCTGCAGGGAGGAGTGCAGCTCCTGCAGGCAGTCCATCAGCAGCGCCGTGCGCCGGCGCTCCAACTCGAGATCGGGAACGGAATGGCGATCGCCGCCGGGTCCGCTTTGCTGCACCGTTGCCATGCGCCCTTTCGCACCAGCCGCCGGGAGGTGGGAGAAGCAGCACAGTAACTTTGAATCTCATTTTGAGTCAAGGAATAATCCCCCCTGCGTAGCACTAAAGGTAACCGTCTCTCTTGTCGCATGGGTCTCAGCGTGAGACGGCCACCGCCGACTAACCTGCCCGTGAGACATTTGGCGCCTCCGAACAATTGCCCGAAACTTCATGATTTCCGTTTGTTTTGTTTAAGTTACGGCACGGTATCTGATCGGTACTTTAGTAATCCGGGCGTGGCAACGGAGGTGCTTCTATGGCCTGTGGCTTTTGCTCGTTTCAAGGAGGAGTTGTGCTCAAGCAAGTTTTCCGGCGATGGACGGCAGTCGCGGTCTTAGCCGTTTCTACCCTGCTGCTGCTCTCGCCGCAGGCCCTGGCGGAAGACGGCCGCAAGATCAAGACCCAAATCAAACCCGCGTATCCCGACCTCGCCAACCGCATGCACGTGACCGGCACCGTGAAGATCGAAGTCACCATCGCGCCCAACGGTTCGGTCACCAATACCAAGGTTATCGGCGGTCATCCCCTCCTGGTGCAGGCCGCGCTCGATGCGGTGAAGAGATGGAAGTACGAGGCGGGACCCGGAGAGACCACGCAGATCGTGCAGTTCGATTTCACGGGCGCGCAATAAGCGGCGGAGGCGGTAAGCGCATGACGATCCAGAAGCGATTGTATTGGAATTTTGCCGGCATTCTTGCCTTGCTGGTGCTCTTGTTCCTGGTGAACCTGTTCGCCGTGCTGCGCCAGAGCAGCACCCAGAAGTCCGCCAGCAACGCCCTCGCGGCCACGGGGGCCGTCGAGGAGGTGCGTTCGCAGATGATGCAGAACCGCCTCCACCTCAGTAATTACCTGCTCAGCGGCGATCCGCGCGAGATCGACCAGATGAACAGCGGGCTGCAGACGCTCGCGTCTCTCATCAAGACAGCCGGGAGCAAGCTCTCGACCTCGGAGCAGCGTGACACCCTGGCCAGCGTGCAACAGCTCGAGCAGAAGTGGGCCAACGAGTTCGCCTACCCGCTGATCGACAAGCGCAAGCAGGTGGACGCCGGCAACAGCACCGTCGCGGATCTGCAGATCTACTATCTGCAGCAGAACCCCAACGACTGGGTGCAGAAGTCGGTGGAGCCGGTGGACGAGCTGAGCCGCTCCATCGAGAGCGACATGCGCTCCACGCAGGACTCGGCGCAGCGGGCCTCGACGCTGACCATCATCGGTACGCTGCTGGTCACGCTGCTGGCGCTGGTGCTGGGCCTCGTGATCGCCTACAAGACTTCACGCTCGATCACCGACCCGCTGAACGAGCTGATGGGCGTGGCGCGCGAGATCGGGGAGTCCGGCGACCTGGAGCACACCCTCGCCGCCACCGAGCGCCCCGACGAAATCGGCACCCTGGCGCGCAGCTTCTCCGACATGGTGAAGTACCTCAAGGAGATGGCGACGGTTTCCGAAGCCATCGCCGGGGGCGACCTGGCGGTCGAAGTCGAGCCCCGCTCGCAACGCGACACCCTGGGCAACGCCTTCGCCCGCATGACCAACGGATTGCGCTCCCTGGTGAAGACGGTGCGCGACAGCGCCGCCCAGGTGGCCAGCGGCTCCAATCAGGTGGCCGACGCCAGCGACGAGAGCGCCAAGACCAGCGTGCAGGCTTCCAGCGCCATCGACGAAGTCACCAGCACTATGCACGAGATGTCCATCAACGTGCAGAACATGGTGAAGAATACGCAGATGCAGGCCTCCAGCGTCAGCGAGACCTCGGCCTCGATCGACCAGATGGTGGCCTCCATCCAGCGCGTGGCTGACACCGCCAAGGTGCTGCTCGACATCTCCCACCGCTCGCGGGAGGAAGTGCAGAGCGGCATCACCACCATGGAGAAGGCCACCGACGGCCTGAGCCGCATCAACGACTCCATCCACTCCTCCGCCGAGATCATCGACGTCCTCGGGCAGCGCGCCGACGACATCGGCAAGATCATCGAGGTCATCGACGACATTTCCGAGCAGACCAACCTGCTGGCGCTCAACGCCGCCATCGAAGCGGCGCGCGCCGGCGAGCACGGCCTGGGCTTCGCGGTGGTCGCGGACGAAGTCCGCAAGCTGGCGGAGAAGTCGGCGCAGTCCACCAAGGAGATCTCCGAGCTCATTCAGAGCATCCAGAAAGAAGCCCGCAAGGCGGTGGAGAACATGGACAAGTCCACGTCCATCGTCAACGAGGGCCTGCAGCTCGGCACCGACCTGAACACGGCGCTGCGCAAGATCTCCAACGTGGTCACCGAGGTTTACAAGTTCGCCCAGGAGATCGGCGCCGCCACCAACGAGCAGTCGCACGGCAGCTCGCAGATCGCCAAGGCCACCACCCGGCTGAACGAGATCACGCAAGAGATCAACTCCGCGGTCGAGGAGCAGGCCTCGGGCGCGCAGGCCGTGGTGCGGGCGATGGAGAAGATGCGCGAACTCGTCCAGCAGTCCACCTCCGGCTCCACCGAGCTGGCCGCTTCGTCGGAGCAGATGTCGAAGATGGCGCGCTCCCTGCTGGAAGCGATGGACCGCTTCACCTTGGAGAGCGGCAACGGCCACCGTCCATCCGCCCTGAGCGGCGGCGACGGCGGACGGCAGCGCAGCGCGGCGGCCCGGTACGCCGCCACCGCGCGCTCCTAGCGGAGGTCGTCATGGCGAAGGACCTTCACATTGTCGGCTTCCGCGTCGGGCGCGAGACCTTCGGCGTGCCCATCGCGCTGGTGCACGAGATCGTGCGCGTTCCCGACATCACCTCTGTTCCCGACGCTCCGGACTGCATCGAGGGCGTCATCAACCTGCGCGGCCGCATCATCTCCGTCGTCGATCTGCGCAAGCGCTTCGGCGAGAAGGAAATCTCCGGTTCGAAGAAGAACCGCATCCTGGTGGTGGAGGTCGAGGGACGCCTGGTCGGCCTGGTGGTGGATTCCGCCTCCGAGGTCCTCAAGCTGCCGCCCTCGGAGATCGAGGCGCCGCCCAACGTCTTCGAGGAAGGCGAGCTCAACTACGTGACCGGCGTGGGCAAGCTCCACGGCCGCCTCATCATCCTGGTCGACCTCGCCAAGATCCTGCAGCGCGGGGAACTGAAGCGGCTCGGCGATTTCGCCGATGCCGCCCAGGTGGCCACGGCACTGTGAACTCCGCGGGGGCGCGCGCTCCCGCCCAAACCGCTGTTGACTCTGCGAGAACCGGATGGCCACACCGAGTTTTAACGCCCCGCACGTGCAGTTGACCGAGCCCGAGCTCAAGCTCCTGCAGACGCTCGTCTACCAGGAATGCGGCATGTATTTCGACGAGCGCCGCGTCCACTTTCTCCAGGACCGCCTGCAGCGCCGCCTCAAGGCCACCCAGCTCGACACCTTTTACAACTACTACCGCCTGCTCACCAGCCACAACGGCAAGGCCGAGCTCGCCGCGCTGCTCGAAAACCTCACGGTCAACGAGACCAGCTTCTTCCGCAACAAGCCGCAGCTCGAACTCTTCCAGAAAGTGATCCTGGAGGAGCTGCTGCACCGCAAGCAGCAGCATCGCGACTGGAACCTCCGCATGTGGAGCGCCGGATGCTCCACCGGCCAGGAGCCTTACACCATGGCGATGCAGGTTTGCGACGCCCTGGCCTATTACTACCTGCGCAACCCGCTGCCCTTCGAGATGCCCTCCCCCAAACCTCTCATCCCGCCGCCGTGGCGCGTGCAGATCCTCGCCTCCGACATCAACTACTCCGTGCTGCGCGCCGCCCAGGAAGGCAGCTACACCGACAACAACATGGAGACGGTGGACTACACCTTCCGGCTGCGCTACTTCGACAAGGTCGGCGAGCGTTACGCCATCAAGAAAGGCGTCAAGGAACTCGTCCAGTTTGACTTCCACAACCTCAAGACCGAGTTCCTGCCGCAGCGCAACGACATCATCTTCTGCCGCAACGTCATGATCTATTTCGACGAGGCCGAGCAGAAGCGCCTGATCGACAAGTTCTACCGCTGCCTGAATCCCGAGGGGTACCTCTTCGTGGGCCACGCCGAGAGCCTCTTCGGCCTGAGCGACAAGTTCAAGATGATCCACATCAACAACGGGACCGCGTACCAGCGGATCGAGGCGCAAGCGTGACGTTCTTCACCGATGACCGGGCGGCCGAGCTCAAGGCCATCTTCTTCGAGAGCGCGCAGGAGCTGCTGCAGACGCTCAACGAGGAAGGCCTCGAGCTGGAGAAGCGCCCCGGCGACGCCGAAGTCATCCGTTCCGTGCGCCGTACCGTGCACACCCTGAAGGGGGATTCCGCCGCTTGCGGCTACAAGGAACTCAGCGAGCTGGCGCACGAGCTGGAAGACGTGCTCACGCCCGAGCTGGCGCAGCTGACCGGCAACGGCGTCCTGGCCGAGGTGGTGCTCAGCGCCGCCGATACCTTCCAGTCCATGCTCGCCGCGTACCGCGGCGACCTCCAACCGCCCAGCGGGGAGGACCTTCGGCTGCACGTGAAAAAGCTCATCGCCGGACCCAAGCCCTCCAACGGGCGTCCCGCGCAGCTTTCTCCCATCACCTTCGCCTGGACCGAGTACGAGCGCCTGCTCATCGACCACGCCGTTGCCCACGACGAGACGGTCTTCAACATCGGCCTGCGCCTCGACCCGCAGTGCCCCATGCACAGCGCCGCCCTGCAGCTCATCCGCAACATCCTCCAGGACTGCGGCAGCGTGCTCGCCCTGCATCCGGAAGAATCCCTGGCGCAGGACGCCGACATCGTTGAGGCGGCCATCAGCAGCACCAAGGCGCCGGAGTGGATCGCGAAGAAGTGCCGCATTCCCGCGGTCGTCACCGAGGTGGTGGTCAACCGCTTTGCCGCCGCCACGCCGCCGCCCGCCGGCGAAGACGCGGTCCTCGAGCTCGACCCGCCCGAGCCCGCCGCGGCGCCTGCGCCGGCCGGCCCGCAAGCGGAGAAGTCCGCCGAGATCCACGCCACGCCGCACATCGCCGCCGCAGCCGAGACCACGCTGCGCGTCGATGCCGAGCGCATCGATAGCGTTCTCAACCTCGTCGGCGAACTGATCATCGGCAAGTCGATGCTGCACCAGACCTCGGTCGAGTTCGACAAGCGCTTCCCCAAGGACCCGCTGCGCGGCAAGCTGGCCGACGCACTCGCCTTCCAGGCCCGCGTCCTCAACGACCTGCAGAAGTCGGTGATGAAGATCCGCATGGTGCCGGTGGAGCAGCTCTTCCGGCGCTTCCCGCGCCTGGTGCGCGACGTTTCCAAGTCCACCGGCAAGGACATCGTGCTGACCCTGTACGGGCAGGAGACCGACCTCGACAAGAGCATCCTCGACGCCCTCGCCGAACCCCTGGCGCACATGGTACGCAATGCCGCCGATCACGGCATCGAATCGCCCGCGGAGCGCCTGGCTGCGGGCAAGCCCGCGCAGGGCACGATCAAGCTGAACGCCTACCACCAGGGCAACCAGGTGGTAATCGAGGTCTCGGACGACGGCCGGGGCATCGATCGCGAAGGGGTCGTCGCCAAGGCCATTGAGCGCGGCGTGGTCACCGCGGACGAGGCCTCGCGCCTCACCGAGCACGAGGCGCTGAACCTGATCTTCCATCCCGGCCTCAGCACCGCCCGCCAGGTCACCTCCATCTCCGGCCGCGGCGTCGGCATGGACGTGGTGCAGAGCGTGATGGAGCGCCTCAAGGGTTCCGTTTCCATCGACAGCAAGCCCGGCCAGGGCGCCGCCTTCCGTCTCAAGGTGCCGCTCACCCTGGCCATCATCAACGCGCTGCTTTTCCGCGTGCGCGACAAGCTCTACGCCGTTCCGCTTGCCTCCGTGCTGGAGATCACGCGCGCCCGCGAGAGCGACATCCACCGCGTGGACCAGCACGAAGTCCTGCAGCTCCGCGACCAGGTCGTCACCCTGGTGCGCCTGGGCCGGCTGGCGCGGCGTTCCAAGCCTTCCGCCTCGCGCAAGGTCTTCATCGTCGTCATGTCCATGGCGGAGCGGAAATTCGGCCTCGTCGTCGACCAGTTGGTCGGCGAGGAGGAACTGGTTATCAAGCCGCTGGAAGACCACCTGGTGGCGACCGACCTGGTGAGCGGCGCCTCCATCCTGGGCGACGGCACCGTGGTCCTCATCCTGAACATCCAAACCGTCATTGCGCGTCTCGGGCGCGCGGAAACGCCGGCCGGCGGCAGCGCCGCCGCGGGGGAAGCAGTATGAACAAGGTCCGCGTCCTCGTGGTTGATGATTCCGCGCTGATGCGGAAGCTCATCCCCCAGATTCTCGAGGCCGACTCCTCCATCGAGGTCGTCGGCACCGCCATGGACGGCTCCTTCGCGCTGCGCAAGATCGCGGAGCTGAAGCCCCAGGTGGTCACCCTCGACCTCGAGATGCCGCGCATGGACGGCATGGACACGCTGCGCGAGATCACGCGCACGCACCGCGTGCCCGTCATCATCGTCAGCTCCCACACCACCCAGGGCGCCAGCGCCACCTTCAAGGCGCTTTCCCTGGGCGCGTTCGATTTCGTCCCCAAGCCGCGCGACGCCGCCTCCGCCCACATGGACGAGATCGCCGCCGAACTGATTACCAAGATCAAGGCCGCGGCCAGCACGCGCATGCCGGCCGGCAGGATAGAGCTGCCGCTGCCGCCCGCCCGCCCGCACAAGCCCGCTCGCCACCGCCCCAAGGCCAACAAGCTGGTCGCCATCGGGATCTCCACCGGCGGCCCCAACGCCCTCCAGTACCTGCTGGCGCAGCTCCCCGGCGATTTCCCCGCCGCGCTCCTGGTGGTGCAGCACATGCCCGAGGGCTTCACCGAGATGTTTGCCCGGCGTCTCGACGAGTGCTGCGCGATCGACGTCAAGGAAGCGCAGTCCGGCGACCTGTTGCTCGCGGGCCGCGCCCTCATCTGCCCCGGCAACCGTCACATGAAGGTCCGCCGCATGCCCATGGGCGACATCGCGGTGCTCTCCGACGATCCCCGGGTCAACGGCCACCGCCCCTCGGTCGATGTCCTCTTCCGTTCTGTGGCGCAGGAGTTCGGGCGCGATTCCATCGGCCTGCTCATGACCGGCATGGGCGAGGACGGCGCCGAGGGCCTGGGCGCCCTGAAGCGCGGCGGCGCCGTGACCATCGCCCAGGACGAAAGTTCGTGTGTTGTGTACGGCATGCCCCGAGCCGCCGTCGAGCGCGGTTATGCCCAGCGCGTCGTCTCGCTCGAAGCTCTGGCGAACACTCTGCAGGCGCAATGCATCGGCGAGCGCGCCCGCTTGATCAAGGTCTGATGGACTTCTGTGGGTGCGGGCGCCCTCGCCCGCGTCGCACGGAGCTGTAGGAGAATCGATTATGGAAACCTTTGCGGCTTTGCTGCGGGCCCGCGACAAACTGCCGGTCCGCTATCTCGTGGTGGACGACTCCGTCTTCGCGCGCAAGAACCTCGCCCGCATGATCGAGTCCTTCGGCGGCCAGGTGGCCGGCGAAGCGGGCGACGGCTGCACCGCCATCACCGAGTACGACCGCACCACTCCCGACATCGTGCTCATGGACATCACCATGCCGCAAATGGAGGGCATCGAGGCCGCCGAGCGCATCGTTCGCGCCCACCCCGACGCCCGCATCGTCATGGTCTCCTCCGTCGGGTACCAGGAGAACATCGTGGCCGCCCTGCAGAAAGGCGCCCGCCACTTCGTGCAGAAGCCCGTCAAGCCCGAGGTGCTCTACGAGGTGGTCAAGTACGTCATGGGAGAGGACGGCGTCGCCGCCGCCCCTGCCGGGGAGACCGCGCAATGAAAATGGAACTGATCCAGCCGTTCATCAACGCCGCCGATGCCGTGCTCGCGGAGAACCTGCAGTGCTCCACCCGCATCGCCGACGTTGCCATGGAGGAGGAGGCCTACCGCAAGAAAGGCATCGCCGCCATGGTCCTCATCCGTGGCGAGATCGAGGGCCGCGTGATCTTCGACATGGATTCACCGGTCGCCCTCAAGATGGCCAGCGTCCTGGCCGGCGGCGAAGTCCCCGAGGGCGACTCCATCGTGCGCGAAACCGTCTGCGAGATGGCCAACCAGGTCATCGGCAACGCCATCACCTCGCTCAACGACCAGGGCTTCCGCTTCAAGATATTTCCCCCCGAAGTGCACACCAACGCCGAGGGTCTCAAGGGCAGCGAGGACATCGAGGCGCTGGTGATGTGCTTCGAGACCCCGGCGGGCAGCGTGTACATGAACATCGCCATGCATTACAACCGGCGCCGCCGCGGCGAACGCCTCCCCGCCGGAGCCTAGAAGTTGTTGCGCCGGCGACTCGCCGGCTGTTGCGCGGGCGTCCTCGCCCGCTCTTTGCTGATTGCGGGACAGATCGGGGACGCGTGTACCGGCCTTCGAGCGGAAAACAATGAAGGCCGCGCTTTCGCGCGGCCAATTACCAAATTACCCAATGATTCAATTCCCAAATTCCTAGGGCGTGGTCACCACCATGATCGGCTGCGTGTAGGTACACGGCACCGGCGAAGTCGCCGGGGTGCAGTTGGGATCGATGCGCGGCGGCGGGATTTTCGTCAGGATCGCGTCGGTGGCGGTGGGAATGACGGCAGTGAAGCCGGGATCGCTGGTATCGTTCGGCCCCTTCACCGCGGCATACACCTTGGTCGCGTCCGACGAAGCCGCCACCCACATCACCTGCTCGCCCGCCGCCGCCACCGCGATGTCTTTCGTCTTGGTGAACGATTTCACGTCCACCACCGACACCGTGCCGCTGCCCTGGTTCGCCACGTAGGCGCGCGAACCGTCGCTAAGCGGCGCCACCGAGGTGGGCGCCGTTCCCACCGCCACCGTCGCCAGCAGCGCCGGCATGGTGCCCGTCTCGTCGAAGATGCTGATCGAATTCCCCGCCGTGTTCGCCACGTAGACGCGCTTCAGCGTGTTATCGAACTTCATGTAGCTCGGTCCCGCGGCCGCGTTCGCCGGGGTCGTGGCATCCACTTCCGTTACCGAGCCATCGGCGGTGCTGATGATGGCGATCTTTCCCGTGCCGCTCTCCGCCACGAAGATCCACTTGCTGTCCGGGGTGGCGATGGCATAGGAAGGCGCCGCCCCCGCCATCAGCGGGATGTCGAACTGCTTCAGATTGTCCGTGGTGGTGATCACCGAGACGCTGTCGCTTCCCTGGTTGACCACGTAGAGCTTCGTCCCGTCGGGCGTGCCGGCGAGGGCCACCGGGTTCGTGCCCACCGCGATGCTGCCGGTGGTCACGTTGCCGTTGGAAACCACGTCGACTGCATTGTTCGCCGGATCCGCGACGTACACGTCGCCGCTCGTAATGGCCGCGAACACCGGGCTCGCCGTTTGCGTCAGCGTTATGGTCGTTGGATTGCCGCTGGTGAAAAACGTCGAGTACAGGGTGAGGTTCCTCGACCCGTGGTTCACCACGTAGGCGCTGGTGCCGGACAGCGCGATCATCACCGGGTCCTCACCTACGTATACGTTGCCCACGTCGGTGTCGCCGGAGACGTCAATGTTGTTGGTCGCTCCGGGCTGCGTCGTTCCCCCGGTGGCAAGCACGATCGCCCGCGAGGCGCCTTGCGGGTCGCCTCCGGGCTGCGGCAGCGGCGTGATCACGGGGCGGTAGGTGTCGCCACAGGAGAGCCAAAACAGGCTCGCGAAAAGGATGGCGGCCACCGCCGTCATCCGCGTCAGGTTGGTCCTCATTACCAGCGGCTCTCCAGGAACTCGGCGCAGGATAGGTACCGGAACCCGTATTGTACTGGTTCGCCGCCCTTTCTAGCCACTCTCCCGCGCGAGGGACGCGGCGCGCGGCGCTGGAAACCTCGCCCGCGGTCTCCTTCCTCCCTCCCCGATCTGTTAGGATGCGCTCCGCCGGCTACCGTCCTCCCCATGGACTTCTTCCGCGAACTCGGGACTTCCTCCTGGCAATTGATCGTGTGGCGGGCGCCATTCGGACTTGCCGTCACCGTGCTTTTCGCCGCGGGAGCACGCCTGCTGCGCTCCGTCACCCGAGGCGGCGCCCTCGCCGGCGCCTGCGTGACCCTTGCCCTCTGGCTGGCCTCGCCGCCCGCGTTCGCAGTCTTGATCGCCGTGTTCCTGCTGACCGCCGGCGCCACCCGCCTCGGCTACGCCCGCAAGCACCGCCGCGGCACCGCCGAAGCGGGCGACGGCCGCACCGCCTCCCAGGTGCTGGCGAATTTGCTGGTTGCCACCTTCGCCGCCCTCCTCGCCCAGTTCGCCCACCAGGCGGTTGCCCTCGCCGCGCTTGCCGCATCGCTCGCCGAAGCCGCCTGCGACACTGTCTCCAGCGAGATCGGCCAGGCCTTCTCCTCCCGCGCCTACCTCATCACCTCGTTTCGCCGCGTTGAGCCCGGCATTGACGGCGGCATCAGCGTCCTGGGAACGCTGGCGGGCGCCGCCGCAGCGCTGGCCGTCGCCGCCGTCGCCGCCGCCATGCAGGTGATCGCGTGGGGGTGGCTCCTTCCCGTCACCCTCGCCGCCATTGCCGGCATGCTCTTCGACAGCCTCCTCGGCGCCACTCTCGAGCGCCGCCGCTGGCTGAACAACAATGCCGTCAACCTCCTTGGCACCGCCTCCGCCGCCTTTCTGGTTTTCCTGTCCGTTTGAGGAGGGCATCTCGAACCACCAACACAGAGGCACAAAGATCACCGAGCTTCACAGAGAACGTCCTGCATCACTTCTTCTCTGTGCCCTCTGTGATTATGGTCCCTGCTGGAGGCCGCTCGCTTCGATGGCTACATGGCCAGTTCGCCAGATGGCCCGGCTCTTCAACATTTCCAAATTTCCCAATTCCAAAATCTCCGCATACAATGGCCCGCCATGAAACGCGCCCTCACCATCGCCCTGCTCGTGTGCTCCACCCTCGCCTACGCACAGAGTTACGACATCCTCATCCGCAACGGCCGCGTGGTGGACGGCACGGGTAATCCATGGGTCTACGCCGACGTGGGCATCGTCGGCGACCGCATCGTCTTCGTCGGCCGCGCCGACAAGGACGTGACCGCCAGGCGCACCATCGACGCCAGAGGGCTGGTCGTCGCCCCCGGCTTCATCGACATGCTCGGCCAGTCGGAGATCAACCTGCTGATCGACAAGAGCGCGTTCAGCAAGGTCACCCAGGGCGTCACCACCGAGATCACCGGCGAGGGCGAGACCGTCGCCCCCATGGACCTGGCCATCGCCGCCGAGAACAAGGACTTCCTCGAGCATTACCATCTCAAGATCGACTGGACCTCGCTCGACGAGTACTTCCGCCGCCTGGAAAAGCAGGGCGCTGGCGTCAACCTCGGCACCTACGTCGGCGCCACCGAGGCGCGCGAGGCCGTGATCGGCAAGGCCGACCGCGCGCCCACCCCCGAGGAGCTCAAGCGCATGGAGTCCTTCGTGGACGACGCCATGTACGACGGCGCCCTCGGCCTTTCCACCGCCCTCATCTACGCTCCCGCATCGTACTCAAAGACCGACGAGATCATCGCCCTTGCCAAAGTGGCCTCAAGGTACGGCGGCATCTACGCCACCCACATCCGTGGCGAGGCCGACAACGAGATGCAGGCCCTCGACGAAGCCTTCCGCATCGGCCGCGAAGCCAATCTCCCGGTCGAGATCTTTCACTTGAAGGTCGCCGGCAAGCAGAACTGGGGCAAGATGCCGCAGGTGATCGCCGCCATCGAGAAGGCGCGCGCCTCCGGCCTTGACGTCACCGCCGACCAGTATCCCTACACCGCCGGCGCCGCCCCGCTGAGCGCCAGCATCCCGCCCTCTTTCCACGCGGGCGGCGTCGAAGCCTTCATGGCGCGCCTCAAGGACCCCGCCCAGCGCGCCGCCATCCGCGAAGCGATCGCTCATCCCGGCCCCGACACGCCTGACAACCTCTGGACCGACTCCGGCGGCCCCTCCGGCGTCATGCTCATCGGCGTGCTCAATCCCGAGCTCAAGAAGTACGAGGGGAAGACCATCGAAGAAATCGCCAAGCTCGAGAACAAGGATCCCATCGACGAGCTCATGGACCTGGTGCTCGCCGATCACGACAACGCCGGCGCGGCCTATTTCATCGCCTCCCGCGACGATCTCAAGCTCGCCATGCAGCAGGAGTGGGTCTCGGTCGGCACCGACCACGGTGCCATCAACCTCACCGGACCGCTCTCCGACCAGGCCGGCCACCCGCGCGGCTGGGGCTCCTACCCGCGCATCCTCGGCAAGTACGTGCGCGAGGAGCACCTCTTTCCCATGGAGTTCGCCATCCGCAAGTTCACGTCGCTTGCTGCCCAGCGCGTCCACCTGCGCGACCGCGGCCTGCTGCGGCCCAACTACTTCGCCGACGTCACCATCTTCAATCCCGGCACCGTCATCGACCATGCCACCTACGAAAATCCGCACCAGCTCTCGACAGGCATCGAATATGTGCTGGTGAATGGCGTGGTTGAGCTGGACCATGGCAAGATGACCGGCGAGCTCGGCGGGCGTCCCCTGCGCGGCCCCGGCTACTGGCCGCATGCCGCCTTCCCCGAAGGGCAGCCTCCCCGAGGAGGCATCAAGGGCATGGTCACCGACGAGCACGGCTGGCCCGTGCCCCGCACTCAAGTCTCGGTTGTGGACGGATCCGGCAAGAGCCTCGGTGCCGCGACCACCAAGAAGGACGGCAAGTACGAAGTGCTGCTCTCGGAACCCTGCGCCGCCTGCCGCGTTACGGCCGGGCGCATGGGTTTCCGCGCGCAGTCGTACTCCTTCGACTACAACGGCGCCAACTCGCTCTTCTTCAGTTTCAGCCTGCGGCGCCAGCCCTGAACACGTGGCGCGGGCGTCTGGCGCGGGCGCACTCGCCCGCGTCTTTCGTCACCGGCAGCCGCTACGTGATGTGCATCCGGAACAGGGTGTAGCTGAGCACCTCGCGCAGCACTTCCTCGGTGTGCTCCCAGCGGCTGACGGGGCGGTGGTCGGGCCGCGGCGCCGCATACACGGTCACGCCGTTGCGGCGCAGCAGGCGTTTCACACGGAACATGTGGTAGTCGTCGCTCACCGCCACGCAGCTCTTCATGCCGTTGACGCGCATGATCTCCGCCACGCGCGCCGCCGACTGCTCGGTGTCCTCGGCCTGCGTCTCCGCGATCAGGTCCTGGTCCGGGATGCCGCGTTTCATCAGGTAGTCGTGGCCGACCATGCCCTCGGTGTAGCGCATGTCGCCGCCGGCGCCGCCCGTGGTGATCACCACCGCCGCGATGTGCCGCTGGAACAGCTCGAAGGCGTGGTCGAGGCGCGCCTTGTAGACCGGCGAGGGATGTCCCGCGTACTCGGCGGCGCCGAAGACGACGATGGCGTCCGCCGGGCGGGTCTCGTCGCGCCGCGATTGCCGGTCGATGAGGATGTAGAGGCTGGCGAAGTAAACAGTAGCCGCGGCGAGCAGCGCGGTGATCGTCCAGCGGCCCCAGTGCCGCGTCCGGGAAGCGGCAGCGGAGCTCATTGGCGGTTGAGCAGTTCCCTGATTTCCCCGGCCGGGATGGCGCCCTCGCGCTGGATGCGCCACGCTCCGCTTTCGTCGCTCAGGTCGATGATGGTCGAGGCCACGTGGCGCGGCGAAGGCCCGCCATCCACGATGACCGGAATCCGCGCCCCCAACTGGTCGCGCACCGCTTCCGCCGAGGTGCACTCCGGCGCGCCGCTCAAGTTCGCCGAGGTCGCCGTCACCGGCACGCCCGCCGCCTTGATCACCGCCAGCGGGATGGTCGCCGCCGGCACCCTCAGCGCCACGTTGCCCGTGTTGGCGGTCACTTTCAGCGGCACCCGCGTGGCCGCCCGCACGATCACCGTCAGCGGGCCCGGCCAGTATTTCCGCGTCAGCTCGTAGAACTCGTCGGGCAGCAGCCGCGCCAGCTCTTCCGCCTGCTCCACGCTCTCGATCAGCAGCGACAGCGGCTTCGCCTTGGCCCGCCCCTTGATCTCGTAGATCCGCTCCACCGCGCGCAGGTTGTAGGGATCAGCCGCCAGCCCGTAGAACGTATCGGTGGGCATGCCGAGCACCTGGCCTTTGCGGATCTGCTCGGCGGCGTATTGGATCAGCGACGCTTCCGGTTGCTCGTGATTGACACGCAGGATTTCGGCGGACACGTTCTTCCTTGTTGCGGCATTTGCTGCCACGTAACTACCACAGGATATCGCCTGCCGCAAGCTTCGGCAGCCCCAAGCGTATCATGGGGAGTCGTTTCCGGCCATGAGCCCCGTCCCGCGCGAACTCGATCGCCTCCGCCCCGTCACCAGCGCCCAGAACGCGCTCGTCAAGGAGCTGCGCAAGGCCTTCTCCCGCGGCGAACCCACGCCCGAAGGCGCGGTCGCCATCGACGGCGTCCACCTGGTCGAGGAGGCGCTGCGCAGCGGGCTGCGCGTCCGCGCCCTCTTCATCGGCCAGTCGGCCCAGGCCCGCGCCGAGCGCCTGCTGCCGCAGCTCGCCGCCAGCGTCGATATCCTGCTCCTGCCCGACGCCGTCTTCGCCGCCACCGTTCCCACCGAGTCGCCCCAGGGCATCGCCGCCCTGGTCAAGCTCAGGCCGGCCTCGCTCGACGACCTGCTCACCGCGCCCGCGCCGCTGTTCGTGGTCGCCGTCGGCCTCCAGGATCCCGGCAACCTCGGCACCATCCTTCGTTCCGCCGAGGCTTTTGGCGCCACCGCCGTCATCGCCGCCGAGGGCTGCGTGGCACCCACAAATTCCAAGGTCATCCGCGCCAGCGCCGGATCGCTCTTCCGCCTCCCCGTGCTGCGCCTGAAGACCGCGGACCTGCTGCCACGCCTGCGCGAGGCCGGCTTCCGGCTGGCTGCGACTTCGTCTCACAAGGGAACGCCGCTCGGCGAGGCCGTGCTCACCGGCCCGCTGGCGCTGCTGGTGGGCAACGAGGGCGCCGGCCTCCCCCGCGACCTCCTGAGGCACGTCGGCGACACCATCGTCATCCCTCACTCGGCGCACGTGGAAAGCCTCAACGCCGGCATCGCGGCTTCTATTCTGCTTTATGAAGCCTCGCGGCAGAGGAAATGAAAATGATTAACACAGAGACACAGAGGCACAGAGAGGTACAAGAGAAAGATGAACTAGGAGAGGAAAAACAAGAACTCAATGATGGACTCTATGCCGATCTCACCCGCGAGATAATCGGCGCTGCCATTGAAGTCCATCGCCACCTCGGGCCCGGGCTGTTCGAGCATGCCTACGCCGAGTGTCTCTGCCACGAACTGCGCCTTCGCGGGATCCCTTTCATTCGCGAAGTCGATCTTCCGATTTCCTACAAGGGCATCCGCCTAGATTGGGCCTATCGCGCCGATCTGATCGTTGATGGCAAGGTGATCGTCGAGCTCAAAGCCGCTGACGGCCCGGTGGGGGTTCACGAAGCTCAACTCTTGACGTATCTTCGAGCATCCAGAGAGCGGGTCGGCCTGCTGATAAACTTCTCGGCTCGCGTGCTCCGTGATGGCATCCTGCGGCGGGTGCTGTAATTCGGTCTTTGGTCTTTGGTCATTTGGAATATTCTTCTCTGTGATTCTCTGCTCTCTCTGTGTCTCTGTGTTTATGGGTCTATTCGCACAGCCCCCGAAAGACGATGCGGTGGACAAGAGCCGCCCGCTGGCGGACCGCATGCGCCCGCGGTCGCTCGACGAGTTCGTCGGCCAGGAGCACGTTCTCGGCCCCGGCAAGCCGCTGCGCGTGCAGATCGAGCGTGACGATCCCGGCTCCATCCTCTTCTGGGGACCGCCGGGCTCCGGAAAGACCACGCTCGCCCACATCATCGCCCGCATGACCCGCTCCGAGTTCGTCGAGTTCTCCGCCGTGCTCGCCGGCATCAAGGAGATTAAGCAGGTGATGGCCGACGCCGAGCGCGCCCGCCAGTACGGCACCCGTACCATCGTCTTCATCGACGAGATCCACCGCTTCAACAAGGCGCAGCAGGACGCCTTCCTTCCCCACGTCGAGAAGGGCAACATCCGCCTCATCGGCGCCACCACCGAGAACCCTTCGTTCGAGATCATCTCCGCCCTGCTCTCGCGCTGCCGCGTCTACGTCCTCAAGCCGCTGGAGGTCGAGCAGATCGTCTCCCTCCTGCGCCGCGCCCTCGAGGACAGCGAGCGGGGGTTGGGCGACCTGCGCGTCACCGCCGAAGCGGCCGCGCTGGAGAAGATCGCCACCTACGCCTCGGGCGACGCGCGCACCGCCTACAACGCCCTGGAGGTCGCCGCCACCCTCGCCCGCGAGCGCAACGCGGCGCATCCCCTCATCACCGACGCCGTCGCCCAGGACGCCCTCCAGAAGCGCGTCCTCCTCTACGACAAGGCGGGCGAGGAGCACTTCAACCTCATCTCCGCGCTGCACAAGTCGGTGCGCAACAGCGATCCCGACGCCGCGCTCTACTGGCTCGGCCGCATGCTCGAGTCCGGCGAGGACCCGCTCTACCTCGCGCGCCGCATCGTGCGCATGTCGGTGGAGGACATCGGCCTGGCCGATCCCCACGCCCTCACCCTCTGCATCGCCGCGCGCGACGCCGTGGACTTCATCGGCATGCCGGAAGGCAACCTGGCCCTCGCCCAGGCCGTCGTTTACCTTTCGCTCGCGCCCAAGTCGAATGCGCTCTACACCGCCTACGGTAGCGTTCAGGCCGACGTCGAGCAGAGCGTCGCCGAGCCCGTTCCGCTGCACATCCGCAACGCCGTCACCCGGTTGATGAAGCAGGTCGGTTACGGCAAGGGCTACCAGTACGCGCACGACCTGGAAGAAAAGGTCGCGGACATGGAGTGCCTGCCCGATGCGCTGCGCGGCCGCACCTACTACCATCCGACCGGGGAGGGACGCGAGGCGGAGATGAAGCGCCGCCTCGACGAGATCCGGCGCAAGCGCGCCGCCGCCCGCCAACATAAGAAAAAGGGAGAGAATGATGAGAAATAAGCTGCTGGTTGTCCCCGTCTGCCTGCTCGTTCTGCTGGCCGGCTGCAAGCGCCAAGCTGCCGTCAACCGCGACCAGGAGCGGCAGAACGTGCTCCAGGCTTACGCGCAACTGAAGGAGGTATGGAACAAGGGCGATCTCGCGGGCCTCGACGCCGTCTTCCGTCCCGACGCCATCTTCATTGACGCGCAGAACCCCGGCAAACCCGAGCACTGGGGCGGGGTACGACTCGACGTGCAGCGCTCCGCGCAGCTCATTCACCCCGTGCTCACCGACGCCGGCCAGCCGGTGGTGAACATCTCTGCCGACGGCACCGCCGCCTGGCTCGCCACCAAGTACCACGTCAAGGCCGCCGCGCCGCAGGGCGTCATCGAAGCCAACGGCATCCTCACCCTCTGTTTCCTGAAGGATAAGGAGAAAGGCGCCTATCGCGTCGTCCTCTTCCACGCGTCGCGCGTTCCGTAAGCGGAGTGCGGGCGCCCCTGCCTGCGCCTCCGAACGGAAAACGATCAACACGGAGGCACAGAGGACACAGGGGAGTCACAGAGAAGAATTGATCAGGAATTCTCTGTGGTGACTCTGTGCTCTCTGTGCCTCTGTGTTTATGGGTTTCTTCGCGGGCTAGCGAAACCGCTTGCGGTGCTCCTTGAGGATGCAGCGGTCCATGACGACGAAGATGCCGGCGGCGCGGGCCGTCTGCGCCGCCTGCTCGTGGACCACGTCTTCCTGGAGCCACAGCACCGGGAGCTTGAGGCGGAGCACCTCGTCCACCAGCGCGGGGATGGCGTCCACGCGGCGGAAGACGTCCACGATGTCGATGGGCTCGGGAACGTCGGCGAGCGACGGGTAGGCCTTCTCGCCGAGCGCGCCCCGGATGTTCGGGTTCACGGGGATGATGCGGTAGCCGTGGGTCTGCAGGTACGCGGCCACGCCGTAGCTGGGCCGCAGCGGGCTCGACGACAGCCCCACCACCGCCACGTTTTTCGCTCGCTTCAGGACCTCGCCCACTTCGTCGACTGCTGTCTCGGCTCGTGTCACGGCGTTCTCCCGCGGGAAATGGATCCGGACTGCGCTGCGCGCCGGCCGCCCGTCTTACTCGGCTTTACTGCCTGCCGGAGCCGACTTCATCTTGTAGTTCTTGTATGCCATCTTGCGCAGCGTGTCCGGCACGTTCTTGTTCATCGACAGGTTTTTCAAGTCGTTCACCAGCAGGTGCTTCATCAGCGCCAGCGACAGGTCGAGCGGGGCGCGCGGGTTGTTCACCAGCGCGCGCACGATGGAATAATTCTTCATGAAGCGGTGCTTCATGGATATGGTGCGCAGCACCGATTCCTGCACGTTCTTCATGCTGGCGAAGCTCTCGATCTCCGCCTCCGACACCTTGGGCGATTCCAGCACCGCCTGCGAAACCAGCTTGCAGCCGTCGCGGATCAGGATGAAGCGCTCCTCCTTGTTGCCCTTGAAAGCCAGGCTGATGCGCTCCGCCACCGACATCTGCTGGATCTTCTGCAGCGCGGAGCGACGGTCGAGCTGCGTCGTCTTGGCCGACTTGACCGCCGCGAAGCGCGACTGGATCTCGGCGTCGGGCACGGCGGAGGCAGCCTCCGGAGCGGGTTCCGCCACCGCCACGGCCACCGCCGCAGGGACCGCCGGCTGCGTCTCGAGCACGGCGGCATCCGCCTCCAGTGCCTCCACGCCGCCCACCAGCTCGAAGGATTTGCCTTCCTCCGCGGCGATCTCGGCGGCGTGCTCGACGACGAACTTGGCGACTTCCTCGTCACCCGTCTCCGCCTCGGCCGGCGCTTCCGCAGCGGCGGGCGCCAAGGGCTGCGCCACGCGCGCCTGCGAGTTGGCCTCCAGCGCCGCCTGGATCAGCGCCGTCTCCGCCTCGTTGAGGTGGGCGTTGGTCGCGAGCGCGTGCAAAATGCGATCCGCCTGGCGCACGCGCGCGCTGCGCAGCATCACGTCCACCACCTCGCGCGACGCCACCTGCGCCAGTTCCACCAGCGGCTCTTCCGGCACCGAAGGGTTCTCCAGCAGCGCTGGAAACAGCTTTGGGCGCCGGTTTTCCGGCGCGATCAAGTAGTCGAGCACCTCGCGCGGCGTCTGCGGGCTGGCGGCGGCGGCCAGCGACGACGCCTCGTCCCACCCCGCCAGCGTCATCTTCGCCTGCTCGCAGAACACCGGGTTGGTGGTGAGATAGACGAGGATTTCGATCATCTCGTCCGGTGGCAGGCTGAGCGCCCCCTTGGCCGCCGCGCGCATCAGGTTCGACGGCATCTTCGATTCGCGGATG
>Ga0315268_10000948_pt1 | contig 33841 bp, 35 predicted proteins | sample C1_top_MG_FD_204535 | JGI IMG/M metagenome (GOLD analysis project Ga0315268, IMG submission 204535) | Sediment microbial communities from Yellowstone Lake, YNP, Wyoming, USA - C1_top | ecosystem: Environmental > Aquatic > Freshwater > Lake > Sediment | place: USA: Wyoming | collected 2017-08-01
AGCCGGGCTGATGGGCCACGGCATCGCCCAAGTCTTTGCGCAAGTCGGATACGACGTCCGGTTACGGGACATCAAACAGGAATTCTTGACAAACGCCATCAACAAAATGAACGAAAACCTCCAGAAACTGGCCGCTGCTGGGGTTGTGCGGGCGGGGGAGATCGGCTCGATAATGTCCAGAGTGCGGACCACTCTCGACATGAAAGAGGCGCTGGAGAATTCTGACTTCATGATCGAAGCCGCCACCGAGAGCATGGACCTGAAGAAGGAGATTTTCCGAGAAGCCAGCAAGCTAAGCCCTGAAAACGCGGTCCTCGCAACCAACACTTCAGGCCTTCCGATAGCGGACATAGCAAATGCAACATCCCGCCCTGGCAGAGTGGTAGGGACGCATTTCTGGAACCCACCATACCTGCTCCGCGCCGTGGAGGTCGTCAAGGGAGCAACCACGACGGATGAAACCGTCCGGGTTGCATGTGATCTCCTCACGAAAGTGGGAAAGAGACCCGTCGTGGTGAAGAAGGATGTTCCGGGGCAGATTGGTATCCGGATCCTCTACGCTATGCTGCGAGAGGCAATGTACCTTGTGGAGAAAGGTGTGGCGTCCGCGGAGGACGTAGACACAGTGGTGAAGGAGGCGCTAGGAAGCAGGCTGCCCGTCGTCGGCGTTTTGGAATTAGCAGACCTCTCCGGCGTTGACCTCGTTTTGATGGTGTCAAAGCGATTGTTCAAGGACTTGGACAATTCTCCAGATGTATCCAAGTTCCTCGAGAGCATGGTCGCTCAAGGTCATACGGGAATAAAGGCCGCGAAAGGATTCTACAATTGGACGCCCGAAACCATCGCCGCAACTATCAAACGTCGGGACGATCATCTGGTCAAGATTCTCAAGGGAGCGGCATAGCAGAATCTAGAGCAGTTTCAGGTCGCGCCGTCAGTTCCCTTTGGTGAAAAGCCCAATCAACCCTTAAGTACAATCCGCGATCTTCACGACATCGGACGCAGATTGTTCAAACTATTTGTTAACGGCGAGTTTGTCGACTCCGCTAGCGGAGAAAGCTACGAGGTTAGAAACCCGGCAACATCCGAGCTAGTCGAGACTGTCGCGAAAGGCAACACCGCTGATGCGAAAATGGCGATCGACGCGGCTGAGGAAGCGCTTGGGAAATGGTCTGAAGCCTCCCACACGCAGGCTCCCCAGGTTCTGAGCAAAGCGGCACAGCTCATCAGAGCCAGCGAACAAGAGCTCGCCACGCTCTTGACAAGAGAGCAAGGGAAGACGTTGCCCGAGTCGCTGGGTGAGATTCGGTTCTTCGCGAAAACTCTCGAATACTATTCCGGAGCGAAGCTCACTGGTTCATTCGTTACGCTCACCGACAAGGTCACAGCGGAGGTCGTGAAGGAGCCGGTCGGGATTGTGGGAGGCATAGTCCCATGGAACAACCCCGTCATGCTGATGGGAGCGAAGGTAGTGTCATCGATCAGGGCGGGGGATACGATCGTTGTGAAACCCGCGACTACAACTCCGCTAACCACTCTCAGATGTGCTCAGATTCTTCAGGAGGCGGGGCTTCCGAAGGGGGTGTTCAATGTCGTTCCCGGGCCGGGTGGTGTGGTGGGGGAGGAGCTTCTGAGAAATCCCAAGGTGAGAAAGGTCTCGTTCACAGGTGAAACCGAAACAGGAAAGCACATTATGGAAGTCGCCGCCCGCGAACTCAAACGCGTCACGCTTGAGCTGGGTGGCAGCAACCCCGTAATAGTCGCAGATGACGCTGACCTTGAAGCAGCGGTTGATAACACGCTTTTCGGACGATTCAGAAATTGCGGCCAAGGTTGCATGTGCATAAAACGGGCCTACGTTTTCGAAAAGGTGGCGCTGCAGTTCATCGATAGGCTCGTTGAGAAAGTGAAGGCTATGAAAGTCGGCAATGGCCTGGTGCAGGGAGTAAACATGGGGCCGATCCATTCCGCATCTCAACGGGAGTCGTTTGAGGAGCAGGTTAATGACGGCATCAGCAAAGGTGCCAAAGTGCTCACCGGAGGCAGTCGTCCCACAGGACCAGAGTACGATAAGGGATTCTTCTACTTGCCAACACTCCTGGAAAACGCAGACCCCAGCTCGAAAGTCGTTAGAGAGGAGGTCTTCGGACCAGCATTACCGATCTTTAGAGTGACCGACATGGAAGAGGCAGTGAGGTTGGCAAACGATTCGATCTACGGCCTAGGCGCCCACCTATGGACTCGGGACATACAGAAGGCAATGAAAGCCGCAAAGCGGCTTCAAGCAGGAACAATCCTAGTCAACACAGCATACGGCGCGGGCGGTTGGGAGATTGAAGTTCCAATGGGCGGTTTCAAACACAGTGGCGTCGGGCGCGAGTACGGAATCGAGGGACTAAGCCATTACCAAGAAATGAAAACCATTGTCTATGGCACTTAGCCTTCTCGGAACCGTACTGTCAGACGCCTGATTCTTACTTCGACAGTAATCTATCGGTTCAGAGGTGAACTATAGCGAGCATGCTCTCCTCCCTCACCGGTCAGATAGTTGCAGGATGCGCTCGCTTGGCTAGGTACTTAACATGAATTCTGTCGGTTCATGCAAGTGGACTAGATGGACCGCACGTCCACAAGGTCATGAGAGCGTAGATTTTCGCGAATGTGAGCAGGGTTGCTAGTGAGACGTTTTCGTCTGGTCCGTGTGCGTTGCCTAGTGCATCGTCACCGGGACCGAAGCCGCACAGCGTCGGGATGCTTCCTTCATTGATTAGTAGACGAGAGTCATTTGTTCCGTAGCCGCCTCGAAGCGGCGGGTCGTAGTTGACCACCAGCTTTGTGGCTCGTCTTGCCGTTTGGACGAGTTCATGATCTTCCGGAATTTCCGCAGGCAGACCCCAATTGACACCCGTGACGCTGGCAGTTAGGCCGGGGTTTTCTTTTTGTACGCATTCGATTACTCCTGTAACGGCGGAGAGTACCTCATTCTTCTCCATTCCCGGCACGGTTCTAATGTCAACCTCTGCGTAGCACTCCGGAGGAATTACGTTTACCTTAACTCCGCCACGGATCACCGTGCCCGGAGAAACCGTAGGCGATGGTAGCAATTTGTGAGGCCTATGAGGCAACGGCAAGTTCTCAAGCGCTAGGAGTATCCTGCTCATGCCCAGGACGGCGTTAACACCGTTCTTGGGGTTGCTCGCATGCGCAGCTTTCCCAACCGTTTTAATTGTTAGCCAGCTAGTCCCTCTCACCGCAGGGCGGATGTAAATTGAGTCACTAGATACTGACCCTTCGCACACTACTCCAAAATCCGCTTGTGCCAGGTTCTTCTCGACCATGTACTTTGTTCCTGTCGAGTAGGCTTCCTCGTCAGCAACAGCATGCACGACCACATCCCCGTCAAGCCGGACTCCCGAATCCACGAGAGCTTTCAATGCGATCGCTATCGATCCCAGTGCGCCTTTCATGTCGGCTGTTCCTCGGCCCCAGATTCTCGTCCCATCAAAATCCCCGCCAAACGGGTCTTTGCTCCACAGCTCACGAGGCCCCGCGGGTACAACATCTGTGTGACCGTTGAAGAGTAGCGATTTCCCTCCAGCCTTCCCATGCAATCTGGCCGCTACATTGACGCGCTTGTCGGCGATTTTGTAAGTTTTCACATCTAGACCAATCTTGGAAAGTGTATTGGCATAGAACTCTGCAACTTCCTCCTCATCCCCCGGAGGATTCTCGCTTGGAATCCTCACCATCTTCTGAACCAGCTCTACCAACTCTGGCTTCAGTTTCTCAACTCGCTCCAGAACCGCATCCTCAAGCATCAGAACTCGCCCTGTGTCAGTGTGTAAGTCAGTTATCAAAGATACTTTAGGGAGGCCGGGCTTCCCACAAACCCCCTAGAAAGATTCATACCCCAAAGGTGACTGAGCAAGACAGCCCAGTCCGACGCGCAGAGTTCGCCTACGGACGCCCTAGAAAGTGAATTGAATGGCCTTCCATCCAACAGACCACTTTGAACCAACCAGTACCGAAGAGGTATGTGGGCTTCTTTCGAAGTATGGGAAGCACGCCAGAATTATCGCGGGTGGGACGGCAATGTACGAGCTAGCAAAGAGAGGGTTAGCCTCAGAGGTCAAGCAACTGATCAGCCTCCGCAACCTCCCCCTAGGATACGTTCACCGCGACGAGACCGGACTACATCTAGGCGCCACCAGCACTCTTGAGCAGTTGGCCAATGCGCGAGAGATCAGCAATGATCCGACGCTGATGGTCATGTCGGAAGCTCTGCATGAGATTCGACCCATGCAGGTCCGCAATGTGGCAACCATCGGTGGAGAGATATGCACGTCGCTGCCACTCTTGGATTTGCCCCCTGCGCTCCTCGCCCTAGATACACTTGGAGTCGTGCAAGGTACGAATGGTCGAAGGACTGTTCCCCTGAACGAGTTCTTGGTCGATTTCTTCCTCAACGCGCTGAAGCCAAACGAATTTCTGGTTGAGGCATTGATTCCGAATCAGCCGGAGCATTCAGGCTCGGCGTTCTTCAAGTTCGGTCGGACAGCCTACGACTTCAATCTGGTCAACGTTGCAACGAGAATTACTATCGCCCCAGATGGTAAGTGTTCAGACGCCCGAATCTACCTCGGTGGCGTCGCAAGAGTGCCGATGAGAGCCTCCGCGGTCGAGAACAGCATTAGGCAGCGAGCAATCAACGACGAGATGGCAAGCATGGGCGCACAGGCTCTGGGGAAGTTCAAAGCGATCCCGCAGATACACGGAGACGCCGAGTACAAACTTGACATTGCACACGTCCTCGTTCGCGACTCTATCAAACGCGCCGCTGAACGAGCAAGAGTGGTAGTGACGCATTGAGCAAGGATAAGGTTCCACTAAGGATCAATGGAAGAACATACGAAGTCACCCTAGGTCCTTACGCCCTGCTTGCCGACGTTCTGCGAGAAGAGCTGGGTCTGAAAGGAACCAAGCGTGGCTGCGACTACGGGGGATGCGGCTCCTGCACAGTTCTCATGGATGGCAAGGCCATCTATTCTTGCATGATGCCCGCCAGGCACGTGCAGGGCCACGAGATCACCACCATCGAAGGCCTAGCAGAAGGCGGCAAACTGTCACCAGTTCAGGAATCGTTCGTTAAGAACATGGGATTCCAATGCGGCTACTGCACGCCAGGCGTCATCATGTCCGCAACAGCACTGCTTAAGAGAATCCCGCATCCGGCAGACGATGACATTCGCGAAGCCTTAGCCGGAAACCTCTGTAGGTGCACAGGCTACACGAGCATCTTCAAATCCATCAAAGAAGCAGCCGAAAAGTAGCCCTGACACGCAATTCGTTGAATGTAGTAGCCCACCACTACATTCACAAATTGAGAAGGATACGATCACTCCTGCTCGTCAACGTAGACAACGGTGTCGCTTTTCTTCTGTTTCAGGGCTTTCAGAATCCTCTCACCTGTTACGGGGAGCGTTCGGAACCTGACGCCTATGGCATTGTATATTGCGTTCGCTATGGCAGGTGCAGTTGCTGTGATGGGGGCTTCCCCGCAACCCTTCGCTCCGAACGGTCCCTCATCGAACTTGTTCTCCAGGATTTTTGATTGGATGGGTACGTAGTCCATTGAGTTCCAGATCTTGTAGTCCTTCAAGTCGCCGTTAATCACCTGCCCATCCCGGATGACCAGATCCTCGGAGAGGGTTGTGCTTGCGCCCATTGCGATTCCACCCTCGTTCTGGCCGTAGACATTCAACGGATTAATCGCCTTCCCAACGTCTATTGCGCCCACAATGTTCAGCAGCTTGATTTGGCCGGTCTCCGTGTTCACGGCGAGATCAACGACCTGCACCGTAGGTGTGTAGTATGCCACTGCTCTGTCGGTTGAACACTGTCCGGTCTCAGGATCGAGTTCCCCCATTTCAGGGAACCATATGGCTTCCGCCTTGAATTCACCAAGTCCTTCGACGAAGTCACCGCCCATCGGACCTCGCCTGAACAAATCATGAACTTTGATCTCCTTTCCGACTTCCCTGCCCACCACGACTCCTCCGGCGAGTTCTAGTTCTTCACTTGGAATTCCGAGTTTCTGGGAGGCGAAGCTGAGAATTTGCGCTCTCAGATTACGGCAGGCGAGGCTCACCGCCTTCCCCAGCTGCGATATCTGCCTACTTCCGCTCGCTCCTGGGCCGACTGGGGCCATTGATGAGTCGGCTTCGCGCATGATCACGTTCTGAACTGGGAGTCCGAGTTCCTCGGCCGCGACCTGAGCTAGACCTGTCCGAGTTCCTGGTCCTGGGTCACAGGCGACTGTGGTGACTTCTATCGTGTCGTCGTCGTGGTATTTCGCGTAGGCCATGCTGGGAAAGCTGAGATCACACATCTCTTGAGTCACGGCAACTCCCCGACCAAATTTCCATGGAGCGCCGAGTTTCGGTACTGGAGTCTTCGAAGCCTCCGCAAGGGCCACATCAACGCACTCCTTCAGAGTGAAATGCCTCATTCTCTCGCCTAGCGCGTTCTTGGCATCAGGCTTCAGCATGTTCTTCAAGCGGAACTCAATTGGATCTAGCTTGAGTTTGGAGGCTATCATGTCCATCTGGGATTCTATTGCGAAGAACACCTGAGGTGTTCCGAAACCTCTAAACGCGCCCCCCTGCACTTGGTTCGTGTATACCCGAAACACATCCAGCTTGAAGTTGGGAATGTCATAAACCGAGACGGCTGCGTAGACGCAGTCTCTAACGGCCACGTTGCCGGCCAGCGAGTAAGCGCCACCGTTGTAGATGGTCTCAATCTCTCTTGCGACGATTCTGCCGTCGGAGGTGACTCCATCTTTGATTCTGATTGTGGATGGGTGCCGGATCGAGGTGGCTTCGAAAATCTCCTCGCGCGTAAAGGTGATCTTTACCGGCCTACGAGTTCTCAGGCTAAGTACCGCGCAGATCGGTTCCACGTGCGTCATTCCCTTATTCCCGAATCCTCCGCCCACGTATTGCGGGATCATGACGCGGATTCGTGATTCCGGAATCCCCAGAGCGTCACTGAGTTCCCTTCTTGCTCGGTAGACGTTCTGCGCCGCCGCCCAGATTGCCAACGTTCCATCCGGTTCGGCAGATGCGATGGCGCCGATGGGTTCGATATGCATGTGTTGCACTGCGTGGGTGTGAAACGTGTTCTCGACAATGGAATGGGCCTCCTTGAAACCCAGCTCCACATCTCCCTGTCTGACCTTGAATGTGTTCGTGACATTCGGCCTACTTGGATCAATTGCGGCCTTGTAGATCTGTGAGGAGAATCGCTTGTAGCGTGGAAGATCGGGGTGAACGACAACGCGCGGGTTTTGCTTGACCGCCTCGTCATGATCGAAAATGGGCTCCAGCTCTTTGTACCTGACCTCGATAAGCTCCACCGCGCGTTGCGCCAGCTCTTTACTATCAGCTGCGACAGCTGCGACTGGCTCACCAATGTACCTCACCTTTCCTCTGGCCAAGATTGGCATGTCGTTGAGACCTCGGCCCCTCAACCCTGCAGGAGCATCTTCCCCAGCAACAACTGCATGAACTCCAGGCAAGGCTTCAGCCTTAGACTTGTCAATTGAGATGATCTCGGCATGGGGCAGAGCGCTACGTTTGATTGCCCCATGCAACATGCGAGGCAGCTCCATATCGAAAACGTATACCGCGCGCCCGGTCACAATCTCCTCGGCTCCAATCCGGGGCACCGGCTGCCCAACCACTTTCAGGTCTGAGGGGGAATTTGAGGAGTGCATAGTACGCCTGACTAGGTTCCGTTGTGGTTTCTCTGTTTAACCTTATCTTCGCGTAAGTCGCGAAGGGAAGGATGAATGAGCCTTGGTAGGTAAGTGCGGCCGCGCAATCCAGACGCTCTCAAGATACATCGGCTCAACGCCAACAGCCCGCGACTTGCTGGAAGGGTGGCAGTCAACTATTCAATTCAACTTGGTCGGCGAGGAGCCATTCCACCTGACCATCTCCCAAACTGCAGCGGATTTCCATGAAGGCAAAGCCGAGAATCCGGACGTGGAACTCTCGGGTCGGTCAGAGGTCTTCTTCAAGATAATCACGGGAGACTTGGACGCTGACGAGGCCTACGTGATGAAGCAATACACGGTGAAGGGTTCCGTTGTTGACGCCATGAAGTTCCGCAGAATCAGCGAGCTTACAGAACAAGCCCACAAGACAATGTTCTCACTGCTCAAAACCGCGGGCAAGATCGCATTCAGGTAGCCCCAGTTTCCGGGCTAGAAATGATGTCCCAAATATGTTACACATTCGGCTTGGTGAACGCTCGCCAGGCGGATACACGTGGAAGAAACCTGGCGTGCGAGCCGCACTCGTCCAATGTTGCCCGCTAGTAGATCTTGTGTGTTCCAACGGCCAGAAATGCAATTATTTTTTGATTGTGATTGATCACGTAGTTTATTCTATACTGCCGGCCAATCTCGTATGATAGCGTTCCTTTCCAACGGCCGTGCAGCCTATGCTCAAGCGTTAACGGTTCTTCTGCGCTCAATAGGTCCTCTATCGCCTCGTCCACCCCCTTTTGCAGAGTTTTGTCAAGCTTCCCGTAACCGCTCTTGAAAGTCGGTGCGAGAACGGCTAGCCACTTCAAGAATCGCGACTCAGATCAGATTCCATTTCAGGCGAGTCGTAACCTAGCCACTAAGAATGGAGCCACGCAAATGCCTTATCCTTATTCTTGAATCGTTTCACTTCGCCCCTGAGAAGCTCGCCCTTGGCTAATTCAATGTCGCTCTGCAATTCTTTGCTCGACATAACCTCGAGTGTTGCCCAGACTTCCTTCTCAGGAACACCATTTCGCATCGCGTTAATCACGAAACGGATCATTTCCTCGAACTTGCTTCTATCTAGAAGGAGCGTCTCCAAGTGAATCAATTTCAGATGCACTAACCTGCCTAATTATGTTGCTGACATGGATATGATGCAGGGAATGAGACGCCAGCCTCAATTCACTTCTAGCAGTTCCCCTAGTGCCATTCTACCAGGGAATAGTCATGAGTGACGACAAGGGCAACGTTCTAGCCGAGATGGATGCCGCTGCCGTCGAGGCTGAGAAGGACCTCTCAACCGTAGACCAGGCAGCGGTTGAAACTGTGGCTGCGTGGTGGGCCAAATGGTATCTCAAAGCGGGCCACAAACGGTTAGGCAGGCTGCTGGTGAAGATAGCAAAATCGAAAGTCAAGAAATGAACCTCACTCAGAGGCTGACGGTATTAGCATTCATTCAACCCATTTTGCGTGTGGTCGCGTGATTTGAGGGAGGGGCGGCTCTTGGGCCGCGTACACTCCCACAGCCAGAGCCCAGAGGCAGTCATCGTGCGTTCCAGTTTGATGACTGAATCTCGGCCTACCGGAGGCGGTGGGTTCACAGCGTTGTACTCGCGATTGAAGTCGTACTCTCCAATAGTATTCCGTTCCAGCTCAAGCCGCTCCTGCGAGATCTTCGGGTTCATCGATGTGGGCCACGTGTACGTCTTGAACCCAAGCTCAGGTTTGCTCATCGCTTCGTAGAACGGGTGATCCCTCATCCACGGGGTGGAGATCATGATCAGCCTGGCGTCTGAGCGAGTAATCATCGTGGGCCTAGTCACGAAGTCGATGATGATTCTCGGGATGAACCCGAACTCGTGGAGGATCACCATGTCCGCCGTGAACCCGCGCAAGGTGGCTTCGTCTCTCCCGCATGGCAGGGCGATGATCTCCGACCCGTTCGCAAAGTGCACCCTAGTCCTTGACTCGTAGTCCAGCAAGGCCCGGGCGGGAATGACTGCATGAGTGAAGTCGAGGATCTTGTCGAAGAGAAGCATGCTCTGCCGGAGCCCTGCGCTGACGATTAGCACTCGCACTTAGTTTCGCGCAAGGGCGAAGTGAATTGCCTTGATCGCAGCTAATGTAGACTTCCCGACCTGCCGCCCACAACACGCGGCAATCAGTGGGGACTCATCGCCAAGGAACTCCTCTTGTTGCTGGAAGGGTTGGAAGTTCAAGTACTGTCTCGCGAACTCGACTGGATTCGGAAGGACGGCGAGTTATGATTCTGCGTATCGTTTGACGGCGTCACTGCTCTCCAGACTTGTTCATTCCTCGCAGGATAGCTTCTCTAAGCTCGGTCATCAAGCCCGATTCGGTCTGGTTGCCTATTCGGTCGCGTCGAGCGGCGGCAAGCTGGTGCATTGCGTTCTCTATCATCTTGGCCCATCTGTACTTCGTCTCTGTGGCCCTGTAGTACGTGTCTAATGTGGCGTTGCTCGAGTCCATGTACTTTTCAACGTGCTTTTCGTAGACTGCGGCTGTTGCAATTTCGTCAATGACCCCGTCGTCCGTTGCTGGAACGTATCCACCCATCTTCCGTAACGCCTCGACAAGTTCCTTCCTGATCGGATTGTGCTCTGAAGTATCCTTCTCCGTTATCAACGGCATTTTGCGGACAAGTTCCGGATCGTTCTCGTCGTGATCGGTTTTCACTGGGCCGTGTCCTCCTCTAGATCGGTTTCCTTCTGGACTGGTAATGGGTGAGGAGTTGTCTGAGGAGGCTCTGTCGAGTCAAAGTGTGCAACTTGGCGAGTCGTCTGATGTCCTCAATGAGCTCCTTCGGGACGCGCACGTCGACTATTCGCAGCTTCCTTTCTTGCCTGAAGGGAAAGTTGGAGTTCACTAGCCCCGCGTGAATGGCCTCGGCGACGACGAGGCTCGTTGTCCACGCTGCAATTGTGAACATGGCAAGTGATCATTACAGATCCTCCATCCTTCCCGGGGCTCATTTATGTTCACGACCATTGACTGCGCAAAGGCTAGAGAAAGTTAGCTGCCGATTTCACACGAGGCTATGTTCTGAGCAACGAATCGCCGTCGGCGTATTGTTTCGCAATTGTGTGTGTGAGCAAACTGGTGCGGGGAAGGGATTTTGACCCGAATTTACTGGTGAACCTCTCTCTGCCTCTATTTCGCTGGCCACATGGAATGTTGCTGAAGTCTAACTTAGTCAGTTCTTTGGATTGGCCCCCATTCGGTTTCTACACGTTTGGCGATCTCGATGTCCCTTGTAATCACGACTGCCTTCATCTCCTTAGCCATGGCGGCTATCAACGAGTCGAAGTAGGTTAGGCCTTTGACTCTCATTTCAGCAGCCGTCAGGTGGGCGGATGGAGTTAGGGGCGCGACCCTTTTGCCCAAAAGCGGTGTGAGCGCTGTCCATGTTTCCGCAATCTCGCTCTCTGCGTAGGCGCTATTTCGCATGACTAGATCGAATTCGGTTAGAGTGGAGGTGGGCACGTAGGTTTCCTCTGCTGACTGAAGCGTCGTTAGGTAGTAGATTCCAGTTTTGTGATATTTGTCGCCAGGATTCATTGCACTGACAAGAACGATCGTGTCTAGGAGTTTCACGAAGAATTTTCCTCGCGTGCCAGTCTCTGAGCTAGCTTGTCTTCCTCGTGCTTGCGCTCTCTCCATGAATTCAGCTTCTTCCGGCCGATCTGCTGCGCTTTCCTCAAGTTCGCTTCCGTGGATTGTAGGCCGATCCTGCCTGCCCCCTGAACCGTGATCAACAATTCCCCCGGTGTTGATATTCCACTCTGTTCCCTCACCTCTTTCGGGATAACCAGACGTCCCTTTGCGTCAATCTCAACGGTTTTCATAGCGTCATCTGCGTTATCCCACTTATTGAGTTTTGTGGGAAAAGACAAAGGTGGTGGGATTTGGTGCGGGGAAGGGGATTCGAACCCCTGAAGGCTTACGCGCCCTTGCCTGCTGGCTCTACGCCACAGGATGCCTTCTCTTGCGCACGTCCACGTTCTTGGGATCTTAAGTGTGGCCCCGCCGAATGCCCGGCGGTCCTGCCCCTTTGACCTGGCTCGGGAATCCCCGCATGAACCAGACGAATCTAGCAGGATTCTTTAAGGTTCTTCGAATCCCGCGGCAACGTCACGCTGAGGAACTCTTTACTGCTCTCTGCAATTCCTGAATCGACGTCTCATCCTCAATCGTCGAATAGTCGCCCAACGGCTTGCCCGTGATGATCGCGCGGATGACCCTTCGCATTATCTTCCCACTACGCGTCTTCGGGAGTTTGGTGACGAAGTGAATGTCACTAATCACAACGATCGGACCTAAGGCCTTCCTCACAGAGTCCCTCAACAGCTGCTTCAACCCATCAGTGGGTTGCACTCCCCCCTTCAATACAACAAAAGCGCACGCCGTCTCACCTCTCAGCGCATCTGGTCGCCCGACAACGGCCGTCTCAGCAACGCCCGGGTTCTGAAGCAGGGCGCTCTCGATTTCGATTGTGCCGATCCTGTGGGCTGAGATCTTGATCACCTCGTCAACCCTTCCCAGAAACCAGACGTAGCCGTCCTCGTCCTTCATCGCGGCGTCCCCGGTCGTGTAGACGTGTGGGAATCTGCTCCAATAGCTCTCCACGTACCGGTGGTGATCCCGCCAGAGGGTTGGCGTCAATCCGGGGAAGGGTTTCTTAATCACGAAGGTTCCTTCAACCCCGGTCTCGACAGGTCTTCCCTCGTCATCAACAATGTCCGCATCTACCCCAGGCAAGGGAATCGTAGCTGAACCTGGCTTGATTGGCAGCTGAGCTATCCCCACAGGGTTACCAACGATCGGCCCCGCAGTTTCAGTCTGCCACATGTGATCAATGACTGGAATGCGATCATGGAAGACTTTCTTCTGAAGCCATTCCCATGCGGGTGGATTCAGCACTTCCCCCGCGCACACGATAAGCTTTAACGAGCTGAGATCATGCTTGTCAGGATACTCGTTCCCGTACTTCATCAGTGCCCGTACGCCGGTTGGTGATATCCATAGCCTATTCACGTGATTCCTCTCAAGGATATCCCACCACACATCCGGATTCGGATAGTCAGGAAGACCCTCGTACAATATCGTCGTACAACCTAAGAGCAGAGGCCCATAGACAACGTAACTATGCCCAACAATCCAGCCCACATCAGAAGTAGACCACCACACTTCGCCCTCATGCATGTCGTAGACCCATTTGCCCATCGCGTAAATGTAGACCTGATAACTCCCATGAGGCTGAACTGTGCCCTTTGGCTTCGCCATTGTGCCGGAGGTGTGGAGAATGAACGCGGTTTCGTCAGCGCGGATTTGCTCAACACTCGAATCCGCTCCCCGCCCTCGCTCGATCGCCTCGTCCCAAAAGAGATCTCGTCCCCGCTCCATCGGAGGCTCTTGAGCTCCGCGTTTCAGAACAACCACAGTGTCTACTTGGAGATGCCTTTCTCTGAGAGCCTCGTCCACCACTTCTTTCAGCTTCACAACGCTGCCCCGGCGATACGCAACGTCAGCCGTCACGACGACTTTCGATTCCGCATCCTCGATCCTATCTGCCAATGCTCCGAAGCCGAATCCTCCGAAGACGACCGAGTGAATGGCTCCTATGCGTGTGCACGCGAGCATCGCGATCGCGGCCTCGGCCACCATCGGCATGTAGATAGTGACTCGGTTGCCTCGCCTGACTCCGAGCGCTTTCAGCGCCGCCCCGAATCTGGTGACCTCGAAAAGCAGTTGCTCATACGTCAACGTCCTTCTTGGATGGCCTTCGCCATTCTCCCAAATGATCGCCAGTCTACCTCCAAGACCTCGCTCTACATTTCTCTCTAGGCAGTTGTATGCTAGGTTCGTCAGTCCTCCTTTGAACCAAGTGAAGTCTGGGTAATTCCAATCAAGCACCTTGTCCCAGCGCTTGAACCAATGAAGTTCCGACGCTATGTCTGCCCAGAAATTCTCAGGATCATCCAAAGCTCGAGTTAGAATCTCCTTTAGTCGAGCGGGGTACTCAAACTTGTGCTCTTCTGTCACCACAGCAGAACCCTCAGATCGCAAAACAGCAACTGTCCTAACTATCCGTTGGGCACGAAGACGGCCATTATTTCAGAGGAACAATGCATGCAGACCTGATGGACTGCGGCGCCGCAGGCTGGACACCTTTCGCATCGATGCACGAAGCAATCACGACTTGACAGCTGCATCTGCACCGGGAGCATTCACAACCACGCCAAGTATAACCTGTGTTTTGATAGACTCTCTACGCGACCTTCCCGAACGTACCCAATTGCGTGCCCGAATCGAAGGTATGTACCAGTCATGACACACCGAGACGGAACCTGTAATCGTTAAGTGGATCGTACTCCGTGAACGAGCTTCCTCAATTGTAACTCGTGCATCACCGCGGCGCCGGTAACTTATCCTTCGGCAATAGCCTCAACGCTTTTACTTTGGCAATGGAAAGTTCGAGTTGGGCCCGTAGCTCAGGTTGGATAGAGCGGCAGAACCCGCACGGATAAGCGCGGGTTTCGCTGAACCCCCTAAGGAACACCGGATAAAGCTGTAGAGCCATGCAACGTTGAAGTTCTGGTGCAGAGGTCCGGGGTTCAAATCCCCGCGGGCCCGCCAACTCCAAACTTAAGGAATGACTTCGCAACCGTTGTACTTGACGTAATCAAAGCTGCCTGAGGGAATCGTCCCTGCTTCCATCAGTTGCTCTACTTCCGGCTTGATCTCGCGCAGCGCATCCACCATGTTGCGAACCGTACCGCAAACTAGGTCGAAACCTTCTGATCCCCATAGCTTAGTCACGTTTGCGTAGAGACATCGCCCGCCACAAACCTCCAGCGCGTCGCATCGACTGCATGGATCAGATACGAAGATGGAGTTCTTCAACTGATCAGGTGTTGTTTCCTTTATGTTCCCGAGGTAGAAGTCCTTCATCCCTCCCATCACCGGGCAGGGGGTTATGTTGCCGTCCGTCTGAATGTTGAACATCTCCGATCCCGCTCCACAACGCAACTTGCTTCGTTCCTCCTCCAACAGTGAGGCCATCACGCCCAGGAATGGGTAAAGTCGCAAGACGGCGCCCCTAGTTTTCATGTGTTCAAGCCAAAAGTGAACGAGCGCCCTTATCCTTGGATTGTAGGAACCTTCGACCCAACCCCGGAAATCACGTTTCAAGTAATCATTCTGCCAAAACAAAGCGTCCAACTGCCAATGAACGGCGGAAATTGGCATGTCGCCATTGAAGGCTAAGGCGAGAACTTGCTTGTCAATCTCAGTTGCTTCTCCCACCGTCATCCGCGCGACGATCTCCCCGGCAAATCCGTCCCGCTTGATCCTCTTGAGATTCTCGGCTACTCTTCGGTATGTTCCTTTTCCTCTGTAGAAATCTGTGAGCGCCTCATCGCCATCGAGTGATACGAAGAAGGATTCGAATCGATTCGTGTACTTGGGATCTAGTCGATCTAGAAGCAGTCCGTTCGTTTGTAGAACGAATCTGGCGTCCGGGAATGTGTTCATGATCTCCTTGAGTCTTCGCATCTCAAGTAGCGGTTCGCCCCCATAGAACACGAGCATTGGCTTGGAGGTGCGCCTCAAAAACTCGCGCAAGACTGGAGTTTCATACGCTATCCTCGTCGGCACAGCATAGTCGATTTCAAGGCCGTGGAAATCGCTCCCAAAATCATCACAGGCTTTCCCATAACAGTAGGAACACTTGAGATTGCACCTCGTCGTCAACGTGACGTAGAAGCTCATTGTGCTGTGTCCTCCTTCGACGGCAGTATTGAACGGACTTCTCAGGTGCAACTGTTGAGCCGCTGCCAAGGATGCCCACTATTTGGTTTGCTTTTCCAGTAGGTCGCTCCATACTCCGGCAGGTCGCCAGTTGTGCACAATCGTCTTCAACCTCGTCATTTCCTCGATGCTGTAGCCGATCCCCTCTCTCCCTAATCCGGACTCCTTGTTTCCTCCGAAGGGGTAGTATCCAACCCCGTGGCGTGGGGCTGCGTTTATCGTGACCTCGCCCTCCTCTAGGCGTTTTGCCACCTTGCGTGCGAGGTTGATGTTGTTTGTGAACACGCACGAGTCCAGTCCGTACTTTGACTTGTTTGTCAGCTCGATAGCCTCGTCAACGTCCTTAACTCGCCTTATTGGAATCACGGGCCCGAAGGTTTCCTCCCACATTACATCTGCTGTATCAGGTACTCGATCGAGGATCGTTGGAATGTAGTAGTTGCCGTGATGCTTGCCACCCGCTATCAGCTTCGCGCCTTTCGCGACTGCGTCAGTGACCAGGGAATGCACTCTCTCAACTGCTTCATGGTTGATCAATGGCCCAAGTTTGACCTGCGAGTCCCTTGGATCTCCGACCTTGTATGTTTCAACTTCCTTCGCGACTCCAGCCACAAAACCATCCGCCACTTTCTCCTCAACAAGAACGCGGCTCACCGCGTCACACCTCTGCCCACTGTAGCTCAATGAACCCTTCACGGTCTCCTTCACAGCCAAGTCAAGATCGGCATCAGCGAGGACGATCGCAGAACCCTTCCCCCCAAGCTCCATGTGCAGCCTCTTCAAGCCCGCAACTCGCGCAAGCCTCTTACCCACTTCTGTGCTTCCCGTGAAGGTTAGCATGTTGATCTTCTCGTGGCTGGCTATGAATTCGCCTATTGGTCCCCTGCCTGTCACCACGTTCAATGCACCAGGCGGAATACCCGCCATCTCGAGGAGCCGCGCAAACATGAGGAACGACAGCGGATCCTGACTCGAAGTTTTCACAACAACCGAGTTCCCAGCCAAAAGCGCCGGTATCACCTTCGTAGCCGTGATGTAGAGCGGGTAGTTGAAGGGCGAGATCGCCAAGATCACTCCAAGTGGTTCCCTCAAAACGTCAGCTGAGGTTCCGACAGTTTCATCAGACCAGTCTCCTGGTATGTGTTCCCCGCGGATCTTCCCGTACTCTTCCGGCGTCAGCTTGAGTCTTTCCGCGGTCGCCTTCACTTCTCCATCTGCGTTACCCATGGGCTTGCCTGCTTCCAGAGTCAATACGGTGACGAAGGAGTCTCTGTTCTCGAGTAGCAGCTGGCGTGTTCTCTGGAAGATCTCAATCTTCTCAACAGCGGGGATCGTCCGTATTGCGTTTCTGTTCGCGAAAGATGACTCAACCGCCCGCTCCGCTTCGGTCTGTGAAGAGTTCGGAACTACCGCGAGGAGGCTTCCGTCGATCGGACTTCGAATCTCGATTTTGCTATCCAGCGACACCCACCGGCCTTCAAGCAGCATGCTAAAGCCGAGTATCCCGGAATCCGATGTCCGGCAGATTGGATCAAAGACAGTAGCCAACTTCAGTTGATTCGTGCTCATTCACAATTCCTCATCAGTGATGAAATCCTCTATCGACCCAGGCCGAGTCAATAAGAACCTTCTGTCAATAGTGCGAAAATGGATTCTGCTGATGCGAATCGATTACGGGGTCTGAGAAAGACACCAAGGATTATTCTGCCACCCCGACCCAAGGGCGAACGATAATGGATGCCGAACGCCCGCAACGGTTCCAGCTACACGAAAGGCCCAGTGGACAGGCCGCTGATCGAGAAGACCATAGGGCAGTTTTTCAACGAAGTAGCGTCAAAGTACGAAGACAACCAGGCACTGGTGTCAAGGCATCAAGAGACGCGCCTTACATATGGTCAACTGAAGAAGAAAATCGATGAACTTGCGGTTGCCTTGCTTGGCTTCGGCGTGAAGAAGGGCGACCGGGTAGGCATCTGGTCGCCGAACAACACGGAGTGGGTTCTGACTCAATTCGCAACTGCCCGAGTCGGAGCGATCTTGGTAAACATCAACCCTGCCTACCGCGTCGCGGAGCTGGAATACGCCCTCAACCAGTCAGGGGTTAGTCTCCTGATTACAGCTCGCCAGTTCAAGACTTCGGATTACCATTGGATGATAACTGAACTCGCGCCCGAAATCAAGAGGCTGCCAAGAATAGGTGACGGAGCGGAAATCCATGCTGCCCGTGTCCCGGCTTTGCGGAGAGTAGTGACGTTCGGTGGAGATGAGGTTCCGGCTCCATTCATGCTGTCTTGGGAGCGTTTCTTGGAGGTAGGGTCGGTGAATGCTTCGGAGGATGATCTGAAGGAAAGGGAAGGGATCCTGCAACCTGATGACGCTATCAATATTCAGTACACGTCGGGTACAACTGGATTTCCGAAAGGTGCGACCCTGACTCACTATGGAATCCTCAACAATGGAAACTTTGCTGCAGAAGAAATGAGGTTCACGCATCGCGATAAGCTCTGCGTTCCTGTTCCATTCTACCACTGCTTCGGAATGGTCCTCGGCAACTTGGCATGCGTGACGCACGGGGCCACCATAATTCTGCCTGGTGACGCATTCAGCGCTGACACGGTGCTCAGGACAGTGGAGGAAGAGAAGTGTACTGCGCTGCATGGTGTCCCAACGATGTTTATCGCGGAACTTGAGCATCCGGATTTCAAGAGGTTCGATCTGTCAACTCTTAGGACTGGCATAATGGCTGGGTCCCCTTGCCCAGTTGATGTGATGAAGCGAGTGATTGCTGACATGGGGATCAGCGAGATCACCATCTGCTACGGAATGACGGAGACCTCGCCAGTCTCCTTCCAGACCAGCATCGACGACCCGATAGATCTCCGCGTCTCCACCGTTGGTCGAGCACATCATCATGTTGAGGCCAAGATTGTGGATCCCGTTGATGGGAGTACTGTTCCGATTGGAACCGCCGGAGAACTCTGTGTGCGTGGCTACCTCGTGATGCAGAAATACTGGAACAACTCCGCTGCCACAAGAGGCGCGATCGATTCAGAAGGCTGGATGCACACGGGAGACCTAGCTTCCATGCAAGCAAACGGGTACGTGAACATTGTAGGAAGGACGAAGGACATGATCAGTCGAGGTGGCGAGAAGGTCTTCCCAAAAGAGGTCGAAGACTTCCTCTACACTTACCCAAAGATCTCCGATGTCCAAGTCATAGGTGTTCCAAGCCGCAAGTATGGTGAAGAGATAATGGCGTGGGTTAAGCTGAAGCCGGGAACGACTGCAACAGCCGAGGAATTGAACGAGTACTGCAAAGGCCAGATTGCATACTTCAAGATCCCAACCTACTTCAAGTTCGTGGACAGCTTCCCCATGACCGTTACTGGCAAGATTCAGAAGTTCAAGATGAGAGAGATCTCAACAAAAGAGCTAGGCTTGGAACAAGCAGCATCAATTAGGACCGCTTAGCTTCGTAACTCCAATCATTTTCTGGACCCGAGCGCGACGAGGTGGCGAATCTGGGTGTTTCAACACTCGAGCGGAACGACTCGCTGAGCAAGAGGATTATGCTGGCGCCCTTTCCCCGCAAACGTGGCATTCGAGAATGTTGGATTTCCGATGGTTCCGCTGCTGTTTTGACTGCCGTCCCACCCGCTGCAGTGATTCTCGGAGTGGTCGAGTATGCGTGCCGCAAGGGCGTCGGTACCGTCTTCGCGTTCGGAGCGATATTCAATCACTACATCTGCAAACCGCTTGAGTATGGCCAGCTTCTTGGGGTCATGCATGTCTTCTGTGGCTAGGAAGAAGGCAGTTTGATGGTTGGTCCTTATTCGTGTAAACAGTTTGCATAGGAACGCGTACAATCCTGCGGGAGCGGTCGAAACCGAGAGGACGTTGTCTAGGAAGTCGCCGAGAAGCAGTGGTATGCGACCAGATCTCGTCTTGGAAAGTTTCTCAATATTGAGACTCAAATCAGTAAGATCGTTCGGGGGCACAATCGTTAGGTGGGATGAGCTTGGCACATTTGCAAGATCCGTGAACGTCGCCCATAGAATTCTGGAACCGTGAGGTGGTTGAAGTGTCTCGGGGGTGGTGGGTCCCAAGGCGAAGAGAGTGTGATGAATCTTGAGTTGCCTCGAGATTCTCAACATGTCCTTGAGGATGTTGACTGCGCCGACATCGCCTTTGAGTATGGCGATTACGATGCGATAACCGAGCAGCGGACGTGGCAACTGCAGTAGCGCAGGAACGGTGTCGGAGGTGAACTCGGAGTGTGGTGTGCCGTAACGAGTTTGAAGTGGCAAAGACATACCGAGGGCGCCGGAACAACAATGTTCCACGATAAGTATATTAACGTTTCAGTCGAACTGGGGACAACGTAATACATGCAACAACGCAGATGCCCCTACAGACTCCTATGAAGCCAGCTCCCAAGTTTACGAGATACATCGGCGCTTCCATATGCGTTCTAGGTGGTATCTATTTGGGAAACGGATATGGAGCGACCTACTGGCGTTTTGACCCGTTCAGTCTCGGTTGGGACACGCTTGTGAGAGGCGGTCTACTGGTGGCGATCGGGATCTTCCTCATAGCGATCAGCAAGTAGGATGCCCCTTCACCATATGGAATTGCGCAGACCATCGCAAACTCGCCACAGCCAGCTGAGTCGCATTTTGACATTGCAGTGTTCGTGTTTACGTCAACGTTGCATTCTTCTCGCCACTTTCCAAGAGATTCGTTTGAGATTTTTCACTTAACTTTGTTCTAGTGCTGAGATATCCTTTTTTTCGTGGCCGGTCGACTGCTCAAAATGGTGTAACAAATGCGTTGCCGTCTCCTCATTGCATTCGCGATCCTAACTGTGACACTGTCTCTCTCAATTGTTGCCCCGTTCCATGTTTTGGCTCAGAGCTCCGGGAAGGCTCTGATCATCTCATCTCTGGAGATGTACGTCCCGTTGGGATATTCGAAAGAGATACAGCGCTATCTCACCAGCGCGGGCTACCAAGTGACCTTCGTCAAGGACACCGCAGTGACGGTAAAATTCCTCGCGACAGAACTAGGCAACTATGACCTCATTATCTGGCGAACGAACATCTACTCATGGATGCATCTGACCTACTGGTATGTCGGTGAACACAGCAACAAGGCGACGCTGCAGTTATATGCGGCAGATGTGGCCGCAGGGCGACTAGACAATACCAACGGAATCCTAGGCGTCAACGAAGGATTCTTCCGCACTCACTATCCGGCAGGATCACTAAGGAACGTCAAACTCTTCATGATCGTTGCCAGTTCTTCGTTCGCAATCGCCATTAACTTGATCAATGCAGGTGTCAGATCTGTTATCGACTACTATGGTTCCTTCAGTCTGACCTTTGACATGATCGACTATACTACATGGCTAATGATAAGATACCTCGCGGCCGGAAACACCGTACGTTACACGGTTCAAGAAGTGCTTTTCTGGTTCCAAGGAGCAAGAGTGCGAAATCCATTGGATTCAAGATACGTTCCGTCGATCTGGTACATGGGCGACGGAGCCCTTGCGATAAAACTCTAACCGTAGGCTGATTGTCGCCCAGCCAATCCCAACTCGTAACCTCCGCCTTTTCTTGGCTTGTTTCGGTTCGGCCAGAGGCAATTAGTATAAGTTTTCGTACTGAAACCTCTGTCGCGGTCAAGGTTGTGCGCAGTCAGAGAACCTGTTGTTATTCACAAGGGACTCGACAACGTCTACGTCAAGGAAAGCAAGATTTGCTTCATCGACGGGGATGCGAGTAAGCTTTTCTACCGAGGATACAGCATCGAAGACCTTGCCTCTCATTCCTCGTTCGAGGAGACGGCCTACCTTCTAATCTTCGGATCTCTCCCAACTCGTGCCCAGCTAGAAGAGTTCACGCATAACCTCAACGACCATAGACATCTGGAGCCGAAGGTTGCAGACCTCATCCGCGCCCTTCCAAGCACAAGTGACCCAATGGACGTTCTGAGGACAGTAGTCTCGGCTCTTGGCGTATTCGACGACAAGCCAGCAACGGACAGAATTGAAGAAAGGATCGACAAAGCGGTTCGAATAATGGCAAAGGCTCCAACAATAATCGCAGCCTACGACAGACTGCGGCGAGGGAAGAAACCAGTACCGCCCGACCTTCATCTGGGGCACGCTGCTGACTTTCTTCACATGCTCTTTGATGGGCGCCCCGACGATTACGATGCCAAAGTTATGGATGTGGCGATGATATTGCATGCGGAGCATGAGATGAACGCCTCAACTTTCTCATGCACAGTGACCGCCTCCACGCTGGCTGACATGTACTCGATAATCACGTCCGGCATCGGAACTCTGCGAGGCCCCCTTCACGGTGGAGCCAATGAGGCAGCCTTGAAGACAGTCCTGGAAGTTGGTGACCCATCGAAGGCGGAGGAATACGTGGTGAACGCTCTTGCCGAAAAAAAACGGATCATGGGATTCGGCCATCGTGTCTACAAGACGTGGGATCCACGGTACGTGATTCTCAAGAAGCTTGGCTCAGAATTGGCCAGTAGGAAGGAACAGCGACGGCTCTTTGAGACAGCTATGGCAATTGAAGAGAGCGCGTTGAGACATCTGGCGGGGTCTCCGATTTTCCCCAATGTTGATTCTTACTCAGGTATAGTCTTCCATACTCTGGGTATTCCGACAGATCTCTTCACGCCGGTATTTGCTATGAGCAGGATAGCGGGATGGACGGCGCACGCTATTGAATATCTTCAGAATAACAGGCTCATTCGGCCGAAGGCGTTGTACGTCGGCGCAACAGGGTTGCCGTACGTTCCTGTAGACTCGCGCAAAGGATAGCGTAAGGTGCCGAAATTGAAAGTCTTGGACATCATCCTTCGAGACTTGGTGACCATTCCGTCGACTGCTACCGTCAACGAGGCTGCGAAGCTGATGGTTCAGAACAACCTTGGTCTGCTTGTCGTGAGCGATCCAAATGACACAACCAAGCTTCTTGGAGTGGTTTCCGAGAGGGACATAATCCGATCGATCGCGTCCGGAGGCAATTTGGCGCAGTCTGTGAACGCGATTAGCACGAAGAACCCTATCACTGTTCAGGAGAACTCGGATGTGGCTGAGGCCGCCAAGGCGATGAACAAGCATGGAATTAGGCACGTTGTTGTAGTCGACGCACGCAAAGCTCCCGTCGGCGTAGTTTCAATGAGGGACCTTGTTGGTGAGAGAGCTACGTTGAATGCGATTCTCAAATCAGACGAAAAGGAAGTATTCGTCGGCGGGGACTAATCCAATGACTGCAGCTTGGCAGAGAGTTCGCTCATCGAGGCCTCGATCTCGCTTCGTGTCACCATACTCTTGATTCTCACGGTGCGAGTCTGGATCTCCTTCGGACCCAAGACGATCACATAGGGTATGCGCGCTGAATCCGCATACTCAAGCTGCTTGCTCAAATTTCGACCTTTGAGGTCGATCTCAGCTGATATACCGGCGTTGCGGAGGGTCTGCGCCACTCGGACTGCTTCAGGGCGAATGTCGCTCTGTACAGAGGCAACGAAAACCTTCGCGGCTGGTGATGCCTTGGGGAAGAGACCTGCGCGTTCGAGAGAGATCATCAGCCGCTCGATACCTCCAGCGACACCTGTGGCTGGAAGATCCCTCTTTCCGTACATTCTACACAGCTTGTCATATCGTCCGCCACCGAATATCGATCCCACGTCCTCACCCCCCTTGTCGAAGGCTTCGAATACGATCCCATCGTAGTAACCTATTCCGCGAACAACACTCAGGTCGTATGTGCAATTCGCTATTTGTCCAAATGACTCCAACTCGTTTGCGAGAGTGCTCAGCTCGCTCATCCCCCTTTTCATTTCCTCCTCCGTGAATCCGAAACTGCCCATCCTGTCTAACACCTCGGCCGGAGGCCCCTTGAGCGCAGTAAACTCTAAAATGTCGCCCACGCTCCCCTCCTTGATTCGTAGTGCTCTCAACTCTTTCCGGAGCTGATCCAATGGTGCTTTCCTGATCTTGTCGATGATTCTGAGCGTCTTTTCCATCTGCGTTTGTGAGCGAACTCCAATCTTCCTGAGGTATGATTCGATCAGTCTCCGATTGCTGATTCGTATGATGAAATCTTTCAGTCCCACGTTTGATAGTATGTCAGCTCCTACGGAGATCACCTCAGCGTCAGCAGATGGAGTGTCCGAGCCGAAGATTTCGACATCCCACTGAGTGAAGTACCTATACCTTCCGAATTGGGGTTCGTCATAGCGCCAGTTACCTCCAATCGTGGCGAACTTGACGGGTTCAGGTAAATCGTAACGGTTCGCTATCATTCGAGCGAGACCAACGGTCAGATCGAACCGTAAGCCCAAGCTTCTCCCCGACTTGTCCTTGAACCAATAAATCTCCTTTCGAATGGCCGGTCCGCTCTTTGCCTCTAGGGTCCTCAAACTTTCGATTGTTGTTGGTTCTACGATCTGGAAACCATATCTGCGAACTACTTCTCGAATCCTGTCATACAGCCATAAGCGTCGGTTCATCTCCTCGGGTTCAACGTCCTTCATTCCGCGTGGCAGAGTGAACGATCGTGACTCCAAATTGCATCACATGGTTTCGGGCGACGTTAAGGGCGTCTAGGCTATAATGTTGTGAGTCGAGACCTAGAGTGTAAGAGTACAACGTTTTATAGTGTCAAGTCTCTCCTTCCGAGGCGACTCTGAATGACCAACAGAACTCGAGAGTTTGGAACCGCAACTCTAGCGGGCTTAGTTGTCGGCGGCGTTGTAACTGTCGTTCTTGACCTGGTTCAAATTTCGTTTTCTACGGTCATTGGCGCCTTCGTTGGTGGTGTGGTGGCTGCATACGTGCTTTACGGAAAGATTAGCCAAGCTACGATGGCGGGCGCGCTTTCGGCCCTTTTGGCTGTGCCGTTCATCTTCGGCCTGTCCTATTTTCTGCTGATCTTCGAGGTCGTTCCTATCCCGACGGGGGAGACCCCCGATATGGCCGTGCTGCAGAGTTCACTGGTGGTACTTGTGTTGTTGAATTTGGTCGCGGGCGCACTTGGTGGGGCCGTTTTCGCTGCGTTTCGTCATCCTTCAAAGGGTATCCCTCCTCCACCACCGTCACAGGGCACTGTTTCAGGTCAAGCGAGGTACTGTGTGCAGTGTGGTGCCCAGCTGCCCCCCGGCGCGCTCATCTGCCCTCAGTGTAACGCCAGGCAACCTTAGTGGGGTCGCGTTTACACTCGAAGAGATGTTAGCGTATAGTATACTATGTCTGTGCGTCGATCCACGACCGCGAGAATCAGCTCTTTCTTCTCTCTCTCAGCAACAGACAGCAACTGGTGAAGTTTCCGAAGACTCGCTTCACCACCCTCATACACGATTGATATGAGCCTTCTCAGGGGGCCCTTGCCGTAAATGTCGAAGTCGAAATTGCGCTCCGATTCCCGAACTATGTAGCCTCGGTCTCGCAGGTCGCGGTATACCAAGTACTTTATCCACAACTCCGGCCTTCCAACCGCGAACTTCCGAACTACGTCGCGCAGTGAGAGCTCCTCATCGCTCTTCTTGTCGATTACGCGAATTCTCTGTTTTTCAATCATATAGAATGTCTCGTACGCGGTGAAGTACAGTCTACTCTTCTTGAGGACTCCAAAGCCTCGGTCTCTCAATTCCATTAGTTCCGACTTGTATGGAATGTAGACGCCCTTGCCCTCTGAGATCGCATTCCAAGGCGTAAATGGTGCCCTTTCTTCAGAAAGTGCTGGTCCTGTCTCTGCCGAAGTATTCGTGCTGGTCTCCAAGAGGGCCACTGTTGTGAGCGCAAGGAGCTGCTTCAATTAATCCTTTTTCGGTGAGTCGAAAGTGGCAGGCCACATTCGGGAAAGCTAATTGCCTGCAGCGATTGTGTTTGAAGAGCAGTGTGAACTGATGCGCTACCCAATGGCTGAGCTTAGGACCGTCGAATGGACACACGGCCGCGTTAGGATGATCGATCAGACAGAACTCCCGAAGAAGTTAGTACACGTCATCTATAGGAATCACAAACAGGTTGCCAAGGCCATCAAAGAAATGGTCGTGAGAGGTGCTCCTGCAATCGGTGTAGCGGCAGCGATGGGTTTGGCCCTTGCAGCTAACTCCTCACGCTCTGGAACAAAGGAAGGACTGTTGTCTGAACTTGAAGCTGCAGCGAAGGCCCTTGAGGAAAGCCGACCCACAGCGTGGAATCTGTTCTGGGCAACCAATAGGATTCTGCAAGTCGCACGTCGGGCGCAGGGCGAGCCAAAGGAGATTGCTTCAAGAGTCACTGAAGAGGCATTAAGAATGGCGGAGGAGGATGTCGAGGCGAATCACAGAATAGGAGAATACGGAGCGACTCTTCTCGATGATGGAGACCGAGTCCTCACGCACTGCAACACCGGAACGTTAGCTACCGTTAACTACGGCACAGCTCTCGCTCCAATTCGCACGGCGATCAAACATGGCAAGAAGCTACAAGTAATCGCTACGGAGACACGGCCTAGGCTTCAGGGAGCAAGGCTCACGACTTACGAGTTGTTAAGCGACAAAATTCCCGTAACCTTGATCGTTGATGGCGCAGTTGGCTACTTGATGAAAAAGGGGCTTGCCAACAAGGTGATTGTGGGGGCCGATCGTGTAACAACAAGCTATGTGGCAAATAAGATCGGGACATATGTGATTGCCCTGGCTGCAAAAGCAAACAAGGTTCCATTCTACGTCGCGGCTCCGTCGTCCACCTTCGACCTCCGCCCCGGCCAGCATGATTTTGAGATTGAAGAGCGGAATTGCCGAGAAGTGACGCATATCGACAGCAGACGAATTGTGCCAAAAGGCGTTAGCGTTTTCAACCCTGCATTTGATTTGACACCCATCGAGCTAGTTGATGGCTTTGTGACAGAACGTGGCGTGGTTAGCGCTGGTTCGATTGCGGCCGGAACCTTGTATCCGTCGAGAAACTAGACTTCTTGGAGTGGTTTCTTTCCTACCTGTAGGACGATTTCCACGGGGCAGTGTGTAACTGCTTCGATCCTGTTCTTCCAGTCCGATCCCATGCTGACGAGGGCGTACATTCCGGTGACCTCAGCTTTGGCTTTCTGCACGATTCGGGTTAGCGCAATCTGCGTCTCACCACTATCAATCACGTCATCCACAATGAGGACGCAGTCACCTTTGCGCAGAGCGTCGCGAGGTACGTATAGGCTGACCATTATCGCAGTCTTGCTGGGAATGTACACCTCTTCTATGAATTCGCGGACTCCTACTTCCCTGCTCTTCTTGGCTAGAACAAGGCCGACTCCCAGTCTGTGCGCCAGCAGGGCAGCCAGGGGAACTCCGTCAACCGCGGCTGCTAGGACCTTCGTAATGCGCATTCCCGCGAAGGCGTTCACAGCGTGCTGCACGGCTCGTTCAAGTAGTAGCGTATCAGAGATCAGTTTCGTGTTGTCGAAGTAGCCCGCGTCGTCAAAGCGGATCCTCTGTTGTATCTCCCCTTCAAGCCGCATGATCTTCTGGAGAGTTCGGTTGATGTTCTGCGCTCTATCTATCGTTGGCAGAACATGACCTTTAACATACCTGCTCAGAACGGTCTCAGGGAGGCCGATGATCTGAGCGAGCTCTCTATACGTGTAATAGTTCTTGGCGAGGTTCAGAAGCTCGATCGTCATCAGCTTGTACTTTAGGTCGGATATACGAGAACCTGCTCTCAACTTGATGCCTTCTGCAGCTACTATTGACAAGTAGGGACATACACACGCCCATGCATACTGGTAATAATACTTTCGACACCAATTAACACAAAGATTACTGGCAGTTCTCTCGCCTTTCTACAATTCCTTGACTATTTTGATACCTTCCGCGATAAGGACGAAGTGATTTCTTACCAAGCGTGTGCAGCGACATTTGCAGAAACCTGTCGCCCTTTTTCATCACTAAAACTTCGCCGCCAGCGTTGAACAGCGAGACAGTTAGCTGTCCACGAAATCCCGGGTCCACCAGCGCTAGGCTCGCTATGATGCCAATCCGTGCCAGCGACGAGCGAATGTGAAGTGTCCCCGCGAGATCATCGGGCAGCTCAACTCTCTCTTGGGTGACCGCAAGTTGATGGCTACCGGCCTGCACGACGATGTCGACTCCGAGTCGCAGATCATAGCCAGCGCCGCCGAGTAAGCTAGGATCAAAAGGCTCCAGAACCAATGATTTGCTCCTGATTCGCTCTTCAATCTCAACATCGGAAAGCATCGTCATGTTGGTCGGCCGCCTCTAGGATTGGCATGCAGTGAGTGGGGTTGATAGCTAACTGTCTTCCCGTTCGAGGGTTGCTTCCGTTTTGAGAGCGGATGAAGCGATATACATTCATTCAGGTGGCGGCTATGGGCGGAGCGGGCCCGTAGTCCAGTCAGGATTAAGACACAGAGACACAGATCGTGCAAGCCTTCGGAACACCCGTGGCGAAAGCCTGGGATCCGGGGTTCGAATCCCCGCGGGCCCGCCACCTTCCACGAGTGGCAGTACCACTTTTCCGTCGCCACCAGCGCAGGCGAATTCGCAACACAGCCTCAATCCATATTCTTCACGATGAAAGCACTTCGGCGAATGCGACTTGTCCCTTCTTGGAGTCGCTGCGAGAGGTGATAGGTGAGTTCCTAGAGCCATAGGGTTTTGATCTCTTTCAGTGCTGTAAAATGAGGGTCATCCGTGACGCATCGTGCTTCGAGCGATTTGCACGTCGCGACTATTACTCCATCAGCCATGGGAATCTGACGCCTGTTTCTTAGTTCGGCTGCAGCAACCGCGATCTCCGCATTCACGTCGACTATGCGGAAACTGTCCAGCAGCACCTGCAGCCTTACTCGTGCGGCCTCTCTGCCCTCTTTCTTCAGGCTCAACAGGTAGATTTCGTGTACCGTGAGTGCTGAAACATAGCGATCCTTGTTCTTGGTTATGAGATCCTTTGCCTTCTCCAGAAAGGCGTTGTCTGCAGAGTAGAAGTATTCAGCGAAGAAGCGTGTGTCGTAGACGAGTTTAGGCATCTTCCTCTCGCAACTTGTCGAGGAGATCCTTGACCTCCTTAACCGTAGCCTTGCCCGCTCCGGAGCCAGCTAAGTCAAAAAAAGAAATTTTCGGCTTCAGGAGCATGCCCTCACCAGTATCAACTACTTCCAGCTTGGACCCCTCAACAATCCGGTATTTCCTCCGGAACTCGATCGGGATAGTCGTCTGCCCCTTACGCGTTACTACCACTTCTTCTGTCATACCTGGTCATCGGTACTACCAGGCGGGAGTACTATATCTGCCTTCTTGGCAGGCGGGGTTCAAATCCCCGCGGGCCCGCCACCTTCACTGGGTGGCTGTACCATTTTTCTCTTGCCACTCATGTTACATCGAGCATGATATAGTGTCCGCTCGATATTCGTTTTACGCCTGATGATTTCACAACAGGTGGACCGGGCGGCATTCGACGGCCGGCCGCGGCTTCCCGGTTTGTTGACCCACCCGAAGCTAGTATCCGGAGACCTCGCTCCGTCCAATAGGTGCCTTAAACCAAAGATCAAACCGGGCCTCAAGGCGGCCCCCAGAGCGGGGTCGCTATGTTGAGAACGCTTATTTCGAAGCTGGGGCTTTTCATTTCCAGTGACGGCGCTTGACGCATGTCTACGCGAAGGCAAGGCTGACTGGCACAAAGACTCCGAAGGAAATTGACCGCTTGTTAGTCGACACGGGTGCCACATTCACAGTCCTCCCACGAGACCTGCTTGAGGAAATAGGTGCCATCAAGGTGCCCACGAGAACAAAACTAGAACTCGGCGACGGACGCGCCGTCGATGCCGAGGTTTATGCCGTCGTGATGGCAATCGAAGACCGGGAAGGTGCAACCATAGCGGTCACATTCGCTGGCGCAAAATCGGTCCTCGGCGTAAGGTCGCTCGAAGACCTAGGATTGAAGGTAGATCCCGTCAAGGGGTCGTTGGAAGCAACGCGCCCGCCCGGCGTCGCCTACTACTATTGAATGCTTCAAACCGCAGCGCAGCGCAAAGTTGGTGGACCGAGCATAGACTATGCTTGTTTTCTCCCTGGGGGAGCCTCCTTTCTTTACTGAACGTGAACGAGCCGCACTTGGACAGAGGCAGTCACACTCGTCAGCCGGGACCATGTCCCGGATGATGTGTACGATTATGTGGGCCAACATTTCAACAAGAAGAAACTGGTCCGCTTGACGCTCGCGATTGTAGCGATTAATGGTTGGAATAGGCTCAACGTAAGTCTGCGTACGTTCCCCGGTAATCACTAACCGCAACACCACTGATACAATTCATCACAGCAAGGCAACGATTCACACCACTGCCGGACGACAGAGTCTACTTTGGGTCATCTGGCCAGCGCATTGTACCAGAATAGAGACGAAGCTGTTCCGTTAGGACGATGATCACGACCGTCAAACTCGTCCTTGAGAGCAGGCCTGCGTTAGGAGATTCGTAATCTGGCTCAGCCGTCCAACGGGGCAAATAGGCAATAATTTCCATAATGGATGCCGAGGACTGGTTAGAACTGCATCCCTTTGCGCAAGGAAGCTTTTGCAGGGAGAAAGTCATTATGCGGCAAATCCCGAACATATAATTTACTTACGTTCACTTTAAAGACAACATTCCTCCTAACTTTTCTTTTTGAGGAGGAAGTGAAAAACGTCTAGTATTCTGAAGCCACCAGTCATTGCGCTATTGCTAGTTTTCCTCATAATAGGTATCGGAATCGGTTACGTGGCACATCCAACCCCGCCGCCGCTTACATCCACTTTGCCATCTGAAATTCCCATCGGCGTCATATTGACTCTGACGGGGGACTTTTCAAGCTACGGTGTGAGAGCTCAAGCAACCGCCAAGATTGCCGAGAGTGAGATCAACGCCTATGTGACCTCTTTGGGTATTCCGACAACTTTCAAGTTCTACTACGAAGACTACGAGACTAAGCCCGATGTGGCCCTGCAACGATTACAGGACCTGTATGCTCGAGGTGTCAAAGTCGTCATCGGAGGAATGACCAGCGGGGCCATGAAATCGATAGCCTCATACGCGGACACTAACAAGATTCTCGTGATCGATGGTACCTCGACTGCCGCCAGAGCGAGCGTAGCTCCACCAGGAGACTACGAGATCAGGGTCGTGCCCGCCGCGGAAGCTGAAGGTACCGCCCTTGCGGCTGCTCTCAAGAGTCAAGGGTACATGAACGTTGCCATGGTTTCGGCCGAGGACACGTACAGCCTCTCTATTCATGACTCATTCAAGACCGCGTACGCGGCAGTCGGAGGAAACTTGGTCGCGGACATAACTTACGCCTATCCAGGTACAACAGATTTCACCGTCGTACTGAACACACTCGAACAACAAGTGGCTCCCCTTTTGAGCGCCCACCAGAGTGTGGCGATATTCGCGAACATGTGGGAAGACATCGCTGTAATGCTAAACCAAGCCAACGGCAGGAATAGTCCACTGCTCTCACTGACATGGTTCGGACCTGATACTTTGTCGCAGGACACAGTCATCATCCAAAACGCCGGGGCTATAGCTACGAAGGTGAAGCTGATATCAGTGCAACTCATGGCGCCTCTGACGTCAAAGCATCTGGCGCTGAACGCTGCGGTCCAATCTTCGATAGGACAGGAACCGGACATATACGCATTGGCCACTTACGACGCAGCCTGGGTTGCGGCTCTCTCAATTCTCGTTGCTGGCAGATACGATACTGACGCAATCAAAGCTGCGTTGCCGACTGTAGCAGCATCGTACTGGGGTGCCACAGGCAACACCGAACTCAACTCGGCTGGAGACAGAGTGACAATGGACATGGAGTTCTGGGCCGTGGTTCAAAGCCAATGGCAAAGGGTTGCCACTTACTCATCAGTAGACAAGCAGGTTTCGTGGCTGACACAACTTTAACCTCATCGTTCCCCTCTTTTTTTCCTAATCATTATGTTACAGATGTGATGTTCTATTCCTCCAAGAAGGAAACATCGAAGCTCTACCTAGGAACGGGTGAATAAGTCAATGGAGTTGGTCACACTATCGACTATTGTGGGCTGGCTTACTTATTCGGCGCTTCTGTCGCTGATGGCGCTGGGAGTCACTCTGCTATACAGAACAACAAAGGTTGCGAACTTCGCCCACGCATCCTTCGTGACGGTTGGTGCTTACGTCACATACACGTTGAGTATCGCACTAAGTCCGAACCCGTATCTTGGCGTGCCAGTTGCTTTCGTTGTGATAGGCGCTGTCGCTTTGTTGCTCTTCTATGCAGTTTTAGAGCCGATGAGAAGACGGAACTCATCGACTGTCATGCTGATGATCGCGACGCTTGCCTTTGACATCATAATGCTCGGTGTCATGAACATACATGCCGACTTCTTGACCAATGTTTACGTGGTTCCTTCCCGCAATGTTCTGCTGAGCGGATCAGATTTCAAGTTCATGGGGCAACCTGGAATACTGTTTGTTGCCCTTGGAACGCTTGTCCTTTGCTCGGTGGCTATGTATTTGCTGTTAAACTTCACTACCTTGGGCATAGCGTTAAGGGCGTCAATGGAGAATTCCTCTCTTTCAGAAGCAATCGGCATTAACGTTAGCATGATGCTGGCAGTGTCTTGGTTCATTGCCGGAGGACTCGCGGGCATCGCGGGAGCCCTAATCCCGCTATGGACTCTGATCAATCCAAACATTGGAACGGTTCTATTGGCAAGCATATTCTGCGCCAGCATAGTTGGCGGCTTGGAGCAGATATACGGAGCCGTATTAGGAGGTTTCCTGCTAGGATTGGTCGATGTGGTGGGCACGTCGGTGCTCGCCTCACTTGTCGGTCCGTGGGTTGCATTCTACGAACCTGTTATCCCGCTCCTAGTGCTCTCTGCAACATTGATTCTGGCACCTAAGGGGCTGGCAGGCGTGCGCATTCGGAGGGGAAAGTAATGGCACCGATAGACCAAGTGATTCTATTCACAGTGGACCTCTCCGCTTTGTTCGCGGTCTACTTGATCATCAACATCGGGCTCAACATGCAAGAGGGCATAACCGGGATACCTAATTTCGGTATTGTCTTGGCAGTGGCCGGCGGCGCTTACATTGCCGGTGGCCTTTCAACAAGACTTGCTGTCAGTCTGCTCGGCGTACAAACGAACTTGGATCCTATTTTCAACAATGTTGCAGTGCTGCAGTTGGTAAATCCTATTCTTCGGTCGCAACCTTCTACTGCAATCGCGTTGCTGATTTTGTTCCTCATCATTGGAGGCATGGCAGGCGCGCTGATGGGTCTGATTTCCTCAGCCCCAGCCGTTAGACTCAGGGAGGATTACTTGGCAATCACGCTCTTGGCTTTTGGGGAGATACTCAATGTCATAGGAATCGGATACAAGCCTCTCATTGGCGGGCCTATCGGCGTGAACGTGCCGGACATTTTTGGATGGGCCGGGCAGTATAGGTTCTACGTGGGAACCCTTGTGCTTCTTTTGGTTGCAATGGCTATTTTTGTATACGCCGGCTACCTCATCAAAACGCCTTTCGGCAGGACTCTCAAAGCCATTCGAGACAACGAAATCGTGGCAAGATCACTTGGGAAAGACATCACCCGACTTAGGACCATCTCGATACTCTTTGGCTCATTGCTGTGCGGCATTGCAGGAAGCCTGTGGGTTCTCTACAGTGGCGCAGTAACTCCGACCTATGCCAGATTCGATTGGACATTTCTACCATGGCTTATGATCTTGCTCGGAGGAATGGGAAGTAACAGAGGGACCTTCGTAGGCACCCTCATCTTTGTCACCCTGAACAAGTTGATCATCTACTACAAGTACGAATTCGTAGGAATTCTCCCATTCGACGTAGTCTGGTTAAACTACCTTTTACTCGGCATCATAACGATCCTTGTCCTCATCTATAGGCCAGAGGGCATCGTCCGAGAGAAATGGACATCAACAGGACAGAACCTCGGTGCCGCAGACAAGGGAATGAAAGATGGTTAGGGCTCAAGAATGGGAAGTCTGCTTCAGGTAAAGGATATAAGAAGATCATTCGGCAATCTTCGCGCCCTTGATGGGGTAACCCTCAACGTGGACGAGAAGACGGTCACCATCCTCATCGGCCCAAACGGTTCCGGAAAAACCACGTTGATCAACGTCATCACCGGGTT
>Ga0315268_10000949_pt1 | contig 33787 bp, 22 predicted proteins | sample C1_top_MG_FD_204535 | JGI IMG/M metagenome (GOLD analysis project Ga0315268, IMG submission 204535) | Sediment microbial communities from Yellowstone Lake, YNP, Wyoming, USA - C1_top | ecosystem: Environmental > Aquatic > Freshwater > Lake > Sediment | place: USA: Wyoming | collected 2017-08-01
CAATCCAGGCAGGTAACCGAATGCAGCGTCCGAGATTCATCTTTGATCCTCTCGATCTAATCTGCGCAGCCATTCACTTTTCGCTAGGCTGGGCCGATTATACCCGTAGCTTGCCAGTGCGTCAACTACTCTTGAGCACTCTTAATTCCCGGTCGAACGTCGTCAGGCTCTCGCTGCCGCCGGGAGTGATCACCATATCGTCTTCGACGCGGATGCCGCCTTTGCCCGGCAGGTATATGCCAGGCTCGACGGTGAACACCATCCCCGGCTCCAGGATGGTCGTATCACCTTCGCAGGCATACGGCGGCTCATGGGCCTCCAGACCCAGCCCGTGGCCGGTGCGGTGCGTGAAATATTGCCCATAGCCTGCATCGGCGATGACCTTGCGCGCGGCGCGGTCCACCTCTTGAATCTCGACGCCGGGCCGGGCAGCCTGGCGGCCAGCCTCATTGGCGCGCCTGACTACATCGTACATACGCCGTAACTCGTTGTCCACCCGACCCACGGCAAACACCCGGGTGATGTCGCTGGCATAGCCCCCCACATTTACACCAAAGTCAAAGAGCAACAGGTCGCCCGAGCTCAGCGCCCGGTCGCCCTGGGCGCCATGGGGAAGCGCACTGTTCGGGCCGGAGAGGACAATCGGGTCGAACGGCAGATTCTCCGCACCCTGGCGCATCATCTCTATCCGCAATTCGTTGGTGATCTGGCGCTCGGTCATTCCGACGTGAATTTTGGCGAGCGTTACCTCCAGCGCCATTTCGGTGATGGCGACGGCCCGGCGCATCTGAGCCAGCTCGGCCTCGTCCTTGTGTATTCGCAAGCCGGCCAAAAGCGGCCCGGCATCGGCCAGGCGTACGCCAGGCGCGCTGGCCTCGATCAGCCGCAGCTCACGCACGCGCATTACGAGCTCTTCGACAGCCAACGTCTTGCCGGAAAGCGCGAGCGCCTGGCTGGCCCCGGCAAATGCTTTCTCTGGCCCCTGCTCATCTGACCAGGGAAAGAGCTGCCAATCAATCGCGGCCGGCCCGGCCGCGGGCTTGGCCGCCTCCAGCGACGGCAGCACGAACACGGGCTGAGCGCGCGTCGGAAAGAACGCCACCGTCGGGCGCTCCATCAGGTGAAAGGACAGGCCGGTGAGATAGATCATGTTCGCGCCAGGCATGACCGCCACACAGTCCACGCCCTGCCGGGCTGCGGATTCCATCAGTTGTCGGATTTGCTGCTTACTCATTATGCCTCCCGTTTGTACGTCAAATGTCGCAGGCCGCAGATCATGTGTCGCGCACCGCTCCACTGTCTGCGCCCTACACCCTTCGCAATATCATCCGTGTCACGAGCCGCACCTCGTCTGCGCCGACGAGGAGCAAAGCCAACGTATACACCACGCCGCCGATGCCCACGCCGATCCCGGCGCGCAGAATCGCACCCGGCACTGTCGCAAAGCCTAGAAAGCTCACGACCACCACCGCCATCGCCAGAGCCGATAGGGTCGCCTTGCTCAACGCTATCCACGTCTTGGCGCCTCCCAGGCCGCCCACGCGCGGACGGATGAGCAACAGCAACAAGGCCAGCTCGACAAACGCGGCAATCGAGTTGGCCAGCGCCAGGCCGGCAATCTGCATAGGTCCGATGAGCGAGAGGCTGAGCGCAAGGTTGGCGAGCATGGCCACCACGCCGATATAGACAGGCGTGCGCGTGTCATGCAGCGCATAAAATGCGCGAGTGACGATCTCAATTCCGGAATGGGCCACCAGCCCCGGCGCGTAAAACATCAGCGCCAACGCCACGGCTTCTGTCGAGGTACCCATGAACTTGCCACGCTCGAACAATGCTTGAATGAGAGGCACGCGCAGGACGAACAGTCCTACAGCCGCCGGGATCGCCACAAAGAAAATGGCACGCAGTGTGGCCGCCAGCGCCTCGCGCATCGCGTCTGTCTGGCCGCGTGCGGCCTGCTCGGCAAAGGTGGGGAACGCAGCCGTGGCAACTCCCTGGGCAAACACGCCTTGCGGCAACAGCATCACACGCCACGCATAGTTCAGCGCGGCGACGGCCCCTGTGCCCAGCCGCGAGGCCAGGTTCGTCTCGACCAGAAAGTTGATCTGCACTACGGCCAACCCGAACACGCGCGGCCCCATCAGCCACAGCACCCGGCGCACGCCGGGATCGCGCAGCGAGAGCACCGGCATGTAGCGCATCCCGCAACGCACCAACCCGGGCAATTGGACAAGCAAGTGCAGCAGTGCGCCGACGACTGCGCCAATCGCCGCACCCATCGGCCCCAACCGGGGGATCAATAGCCACGCGCCCAAGATGATGCCGACATTATAAGCCGAAGGCGCCAGCCCTGGCAGAAAGAACTGTTGTTGCGCGTTGAGGACTCCCATCATCAGCCCGGATACGCCAAAGATCACGGGGCAGATAAGCAAAACGCGCACCAGCGTCACCGCCAGCGCGTACTTTTCTGGGCCAAAGTCTGGCGCCAACGCAAAAGTCAACGAGGGAGCAAAGAACTCGGCCAACACTGCTGCGACCACCGTGGCGACGAGCAGCAAATTGATGACTCCGGACGCGAGTCGCCAAGCGCCTTCGCGGTCATCGCGCGCCAAATAGCCGGCGAACGTGGGGATGAAGGCCGAAGCCAGTGCGCCACCTGCAATCAGAACGTAAATTGTATCCGGGATGCGGAAGGCGGCCCAATAAGCATCCGCCGCATCGCTGGTGCCCAGTCGCGCTGCGATGACCACGTCGCGCGCCAGGCCCAACAGCCGGCTGGCGACGAACGCCGCCATCACGATGCCGGCCGCGCGCGCGATTTGACGATGGCTCGAGTTCATGGTAGGGGCATTATACCACGGTGATGAAACAGGCCCAGGGAATGGACAGGGCCCACGCCGGTTTGACCGGCATGGGCCCCGCAGCTCGTACGGATGAGGTCGCCTCAAGAGAATCTGGATTGCGCGAGGATGATTCTATCATACAAGCAGGGGCTGCAATGGACGGGCAGCCTACGAGTGGCCTACGACTTGTGTGAACCAGAAGATATTGTTGCCTGGCGCTTGTGGCTAATTGTCACGCTCGATAGTTGTTCGCATGTGGTATGCAGCGCATCACCCAGGCTTACTACGTGGCGGGTGCGCAGCGGGTGGCGACGCGCGTGTTCACCTCCACCGGCAGCGTGGTATACTATCTCCATGCCGACCATCCTTCGCTGCACTCAGGGCAAGCCTGGGCAGCACGTCGCTGGTGACGACGGGCGCGGGGGCGGAGGTGGCGCGGCAGCTTTACCTGCCCTACGGCGCGCCCAGGTGGATCGGCGGAACCTTACCAACTGATTTCACGTTCACGGGGCAGCGGGCGGACAGCGACGGGTTTGATGCACTATCAGGCGCGCTACTATAGCAACTCGCTAGGCCGCTCCGTCAGCGCGGGTAGGCTGGTGCCCAGTCCGGGCAATCCGCAGGATCTGAACCTCTATAGTTATACCCTATCAGATATACCGACCCGACGGGGCATTACAGTTTTGAAGAGATGCCCAATCCATGAACGAAGAGGTAAAAACCATGAGCTTCAGGGCGCGATTGCAAACGTCTCTATCGTCGGTGCGTGATCGCTTTGGCTGTTTGTACTGGGCATCAACTCTGTGGAGCATCTTGCTCGGTGTGTTATTCTATGTGATCGGCAGACTCCCCCTTTGGTATTTCTATCAAACCGGTCCATCCTCTGATGAGCGAGGCCCCTTCTGGGACACGGGTGTTTGGGTAATCATGACTATTACGGGCCTATTGGGTCTACTGTTCTTTGGACTATACCGGAGAAGATGGATGCAAAAGCAAGTGGCGCTGAGACGAACCTTCACGATAGCTTCCATCGCGATACCTTTAACTACTCTCTTTGTGATTGTCATCTTGTGGCATTACAATACCACCCAACTCATTCATGATGTGAGGTTTTTTCGGGACCTGTGGATGCCGGCTCTTCTGTGGATCGCCCTTGGAACGTGGCTCTCAATCTTTCTGGTACCGTTTGGTTTTTTGAGTGGCATAGTGTTCGGCCTGATCTTCGGCTCACAGAAGCCACAATAAGAACTGAATCAAGATTTCGTTTCAAGAGATGAGTGCCAAGTTTATGGAGCGAGGGCATTCTGCTTGCTACTCTCTTTCCGACAGAGTTTGAACCGCGAGGGGATTCAGCATCGGATGTGCAGCAGATAGTCGGATGGATGATGCAGACCTGTCAGACCTCCGAGAGCTGACAGGTCTATGTTTACGACGCCGAGAACCGGCTGACAAATATAAGCGGCGCGGCAAGCGCGACGTTCGTGTATGATGGCGGTGGGAATCGCGTCTAGGGCACGGTCAGTGGCGGGACGACGATCACGACCGCCTACGCCGGAGCGATCGAGGTCACGATCACCGGCACGCAGCGCATCACCCAGTGGCGCGCTAGCTGGTGAATTGCCCTCTGGAATTGAAGTCGGGTCATGTCATCTCTGGATGGCATGACTCGCTCTTGACATACCTGCTCAAGTCACATAGAATGAGCGACTATCAGCGCAGAGAAAAATCGGCGAGCACACTCGCAGTGTTCATGTTGGCGACTGCAGACTTGTTCAAATACAATGGCATTCTCAGCCGCACGAGGTCTTTGAGTTGCACACTCCCCAATAGCGATAAATGTCCAAAAAGCATGCTTATAGTCTGATCAAGCCTCTGGTGAGCCTCATACTGCTGGTTGTTATCTTTGCGCGCACAGGCTGGCAGAACGTTATCCACGTGCTGGCAAGCGGACAGCTCGTGTGGTTTGGATTAGCCATTGGAGTTTACGTGGCAGGCGTTTTCGTACGCGCCGTGCGCTGGCGTATCCTGTTAGGCAAGCCTGCCACACCCGGTCTTGGACGGCTGACAGCGATGTACTTTGTGAGTTTCTTTTTCAACAGCTTCTTGCCCACCGGCATCGGCGGCGACGTCGTACGGGTTACTGAGGTGGCTCGATCAACTGGCATATCAACCGCGGCCAGCAGTGTGATCGCTGATCGGACTATCGGCCTGTTGTCAGCCAGCCTGCTGGCGCTCCTCGTACTACCTTTGCCAGGCAATCGTGTGAGCCCACTCATCGCCCTCGTCGCCGGCGTGATTGCAGTGGGCACGCCGGCGATATTCTGGCTTTTGGCCCGGTACGCCACCGCCGGGCTGAACACCTTGAGCCGCACGTTGCCATTCTTACGCCCTGTCGCTGGTCATCACAAAGTGCGCGAATTCATTGTAGCTTTGACGGCCTATGCGCCCCGCGACCTTGTGCAAGCGTTCATTGTGTCACTGGTCTTTGCGATCTCCAACGCGGTTACCTATGTCTGTATTGGCGAAGCCTTGCATATTGACTTACCGTTGGCCTATTACGTACTGGTCAGTCCGATCATCACGCTCGTACTCCTTATCCCCATCTCAGTCAATGGACTGGGGACACGCGACGCGGCTTATCAGGTGTTGTTTATCCCAGCGGGAGTAACGTCCGATGGAGCATTAGCCATGTCACTGGCCTATCACGCGCTCAACTTGCTCGCTGCTGTCGCCGGCGGAGTGGTGTATGTGATCATCGGAACTTCCGAAACACTGGCCCGGTCTGAGTAGAAAGTGGAACGGTCATGGGGCAAGTTGAACGATGGCTGATTTCAATTGCGACGTTGCGGTGCAAATTTGACGCCCCGCGCCAATTCAGGTATAATCCCGCCTACCAGACATTCCTCGGTAGCTCAATCGGCAGAGCAATCGGCTGTTAACCGATGGGTTCCAGGTTCGAGTCCTGGCCGAGGAGCTGGAACGTGAAGGGGGAAGGCTAGACCTTCCTCTTTTTGTTTCCAGGCGCCTCTCGCAGGCGGCGAGCTTGCAGGAGGTTTTATGTTATAATCCCCCCACCAAAGGAACCACCGTGGACCGATTGGCTCTCCGTTCTCGCCGCTGGCTCGTTCTCACCATTGTCTTGCTCCTGGCTGCGCTGGCCCGCTTTCCCGCGCTCGACCGCGTGCCGCCCGGCTGGCGCGACGACGAGCTGATCGAGATTGACATGGATACGCGCATCCAGCAGGGCTGGCGACCGCTTTATATCCGCGAAGCCGAAGGCCACGAGCCGCTGTATCATTATCTCCACGCGGGCACGCTGGCGCTGTTCGGCCACAACACCTATGGCTACCGCTGGCTGCCTGCCGCGTTCGGCACGCTTTCGACTGCACTGCTCATCACGCTCGTGTGGCGATTGTTCGGCTTTCCGCTCGCCGCGCTGACTGGTGCACTGTATGGCGTGGGAATCTGGCCCGTGCTCTATAGCCGCTTTGGCGTCCGCCATATCGGCGTCATGCCCTTTATCCTGTTCGCGCTCTATGCACTCGTTAAAGTTTCAGACCACACATCTCAAATCTCAAAAGGGCGAATCCCCATTTTGAAATTTGGTCTGTTGGCAGGCCTCGCGATGGGCCTGGGCCTGTATGTCTATTATGCCGCCTGGGTGCTGCCCGTGTTCGTCCTTGCGCTCGGCGCGTACCTGTTCTTGTTTCACCGGCAGCACCTGCGCCAGGCGTGGCCGGGCCTCTTGCTGGCGCTCGTCGTGGCTGGGGCGATTTTCCTGCCGTTGGGATTGGAGCTGGCGCGCGGGCCAAGAGTGACGCGTATCGAGGTGACTGGCGCTCCGGTACGAGCGCTGCTCCAGGGCCACCCGCTGCCCGTCCTCCAGAGCACGCTGGGAACGCTTGGGATGTTTACTTTCAAGGGCGACCCTGAATGGCTCTATAATCTCTCCGGCCTGCCCTTGTTCGACTGGATCACAGGCGCACTGTTTTACCTGGGCCTGCTCATCTGCCTGCTCCGCCTGCGGGAGATTCGGTATGGCTTTGTGCTCGTCTGGCTCGTCGCCGGCCTCGCGCCTGCTTTTATCAGCGTCCCACCGGCCAGTTACAGCCACACCATCGCCGCCCAAGGTGTGGTTTACCTGATGCCGGCGTTGGCGTTGGTAGAGGTCAAAAATCTCAAGTCTCAAATGTCGAATTTTAAATTGCGGGTCCCGCTTTTGAGATTTGAATTTTGGTACTTGATATTGACCCTTTGGGTCGGCTGGTACACCTACCACTTTTACTTTGACTGGTGGCCCAACCACGCGATGGTGCGCTTTCAGTATCACGCCGACACGCACGATCTGGCGCGTTGGCTGGACGCGCAGCCGGAGGGGGGCGACGTGGCTATCTCGACGACGAGCAATGAATTTGTGCTCGATCCCCTCGCGCTCTCGATGGACCTCAAGCGCCGCGACCTTGCGCCGCGCTGGTTCGACGCCGAATGGGCGCTCGTCTTTCCCCATGGCGGCGGAGATCGCATCGCGCTGCTCTCGTTCCCGCCCAAGATGAACCCGCTGCTGGAACCTCACTTTCAGGCGCAGCAGATTGCCGAGTACCACAACCCGCCCACAGATCAATATGCCTTTGGCGTTTTCCAGGACAGCGCGTCGCCCGGCGCACGAGGAAAAGCGCCGGGCGACTCGCCCAATTTTGGCGGCAAGCTTATGCTCGTGCAGGCTCAGGTCCCGGTCGCGCCCCCGCGCGGCGGTGAAGGGTTCCTATTGACCACCTGGCGCGTGGATGGCCCGCTGGCCGACCCACTGACGCTCTTTGTTCACCTGCTCGACGCCAGTGGGCAGATGATCGGCGGCGACGACCGGCTGAACGTTCTCATTTCGTCGCTGCGCCCCGGCGACGTATTCGTCCAGGTCAACCGGCTTCCGCGCCCGGCCCAGGCCGACTGTGCGCCGTGTCGCGTCGAGCTGGGCGTCTATAACCCTGAGACAGGCGAGCGGTTGCGCACCGCTGCCGGCGACGGCGTACTGCTGCCAATTGAGGTGAGGCCGTGAGGGCCAAAGCTCAACTTGCGCTCGTCGTGGCGACCTTGCTCCTGGCTGCCGCACTGCGCTCGTATCGCCTGGCCGCTCTCCCTCCCGGCGTGGAGCACGACGAAGTCGCCGAATGGCAGATCGCGCGCGGCATCCTCGCGGGCCGCCACGCCATCTTTTTCCGAGAAGCTTATGGGCAAGAGCCGGTCTACCTTTACCTGCAAGCCGCCTCTGTGGCGCTCCTGGGCGACAGTGTTTTCGCACTGCGCTTTACGTCCTTCGCCGTAGCGATCCTGACGATGGCTGCCTGCTACCGGCTGATGCGCCGGCTATTTGGCCCGGTCGCTGCGCTGGTGAGCCTGGCGCTGGTCGCCGTGACGCTGTGGCCCTTGTTCTTTGCTCGCGTCGCTATTCGCGGGATGACGTTGCCGCTGGTCATGTGTCTGGGAGCCGATGCTCTGTTCTCCAGCCTCCAATCTCCGACTTCTGACTTACGGCTTCTGGCCTCCAACCTTCAACCTCCGACCTCCAACTTCCGTTTCATCATCGCGGGGTTCTGGTTCGGGCTGGCGGGGTACACCTACCTGGCCGCGCGGGCGATACCGATCTTGCTCCTGGCGTTTACAGCGTATCTGGCGCTGTTTAGCCGAAAGCACATGCAAGCCAAATGGCGCGGCTGGGTGGTAATGCTGGCGCTGGCGGCGCTCATTGCCGCGCCGCTGGCCGCGTACCTCCTGCGCAACCCGGATATCCAGTTCCGTGTGGACGAGGTATCCGGCCCGCTAAAACAACTTGAACAAGGCGATCCATCTGGTGTGCTGGCCGGCGTGCGCGATACGGCGCTCATGTTCTCTGTGCGCGGCGACCAGACCGTGCGCGACAACTGGCCGTACCGCCCGGTGTTCCCCGAGCCGCTGGGCGCAGCCCTGTTCTACCTTGGCCTGGCCGTGGCGCTGCGGCGTTGGCGCAAGCCCGAGTATGCCTTTATGCTGCTATGGCTCGTCGCGCTCCTTCTGCCGGCGATGGTTACCGCCGCGCCGCCCAACTTTGTCCGCACGCTCGGCGCTCTGCCGCCCATCTTTGCCTTCCCTGGCATCGCCGCCGCGACGCTTTCCCATTGGGTGCAGACTTTGTCGCCATCGGCTGCATTTGCGCCGGAGCGCAGAGCAGGTACAAGTGTTCGTCCGTTGTCACCTGCCCTCGCGTTTTTGCAGGGGTTCGCCCTTCGTCACGCCAAGCGGTCATTCTGCCTTCTGCCCTCCGCATTCCTCATTCTCATCGTTCTCAACCTCTTGCTCACCGCTCGCGATTATTTCGTCCGCTGGCCCGTGCATCCAGAGACACAGTTCGTCTGGCAAACGGATTTGGCGTCACTTGCAAACTATCTTGACTCGGCGCGCGACACACCACCCGATGTAGCCATTGCTGGACTCTCCAATGAGACAATGGATGATTCCTCGCTGCGGCTGCTGCTCAAGCGCCGTGATCTTGCCGTCCGCTGGTTCGACAGCCGCACGACACTCGTCATCCCATCCCGCGGCGGACGAATCTTTATCCCTAGAATCGTTCCGCTTGAACCTGTTCTGCACGCACAACTGGCGAGCTGGGGCGCTCAGGAACAAGACGATCCCTCGGGTCGTTTTACCTGGTTCAACCTCTCTGGCGTACGCATGACTGACCTGCTCACAAACACTGCTCTGCTGAATAACAGGGCTATTCTTTCAACGCCGCTCTACAATGGAATGTTCCTGTTACGTTACGAGTCATCCGATCCCCAGGTCAAACCAGGCGGCGAGCTGACTACACTGACATACTGGCAAGTGACTATTTTACCGCTGCCGCCGCTCAAAGCCTTTGTTCATCTGACAGACATCAATGGCAAGCTCATCGCACAATCCGATGGCTTGAACGCGCCGCCGCAGTTTTGGCACACTGGTGATGCGGTCGTGCAACTGCATCGCTTCCAGGTTCCGCCCGACACCGCGCCAGGCGTATACAACTGGCAGGTGGGGATATACAACTCGCAGACTCTGGTTCGCGTGCAATTCAAAGCGGGATTCGATCACCTGAGCCTGCCCGCCGTCGAGGTAAAGCCGTGACACGCCAGCCCTCTCGTGCGTGGATCGCCGCGCTCGTCGCCGTTCTCCTAGTCGCTGCGTTCCTGCGATTCTATCGGCTCGACGTGGTCCCGCCGGGGATGCCGATTGACGAGCTGGTGGATGCCGGGGCCGTGCGCGCGATTGCGGCTGGATGGAGGCCGGTCTTTATCCCCCAAGGCTGGGGGCGCGAGCCGCTGTACCACTATATCGCGGCGCTCTTGTTCACATTCGTGCGCGACCCGCAGATGACGATCCGTCTCACCTCGGCATTTATCGGTATTGCGTTGGTGCCCGCCATCGGCGTCTTGACCGCTCAAATCTCGAATCGGCGTGCAGGAGTGCTGGCAGCCGCATTCACCGCCGTCACGTACTGGGCCGTGTTTGCCAGCCGCTACGGTGTGCGAGACATTCTGTTGCCTCTCCTTTCTACGCTCACAGTCATCGCCTTCTGGTCTGCCCTTCAATCCGATTTCAGACATCCGACGCCTGACATCCGGCATCCAACATCCAACTTCCGGTTCGTGTTGGCTGGCGTCTTGCTCGGCCTGACGTTCTACACCTACCAGTCCAGTCGCATCTTTCCACTTGTGTTTGCCGTCGTGGGCGCGTGGTTGTGGCTGTTCGACCGCGAGCGCTTCCACACGGCATGGCGAGGGATGCTGCTGTTCTTCGCCGTCGGGCTGATCGTCGGCGTGCCGCTGTTCGCCTATCTGCTGGCACACCCTGACGCAGAGTCGGGCCGCGCATTCATGGTCGAGCCGCTCGTGGCACTGCAAAGCGGGAACGTCCACCCACTGATTGATTCCATCTGGGCCACATTCCGATTCTTTATTTCCGACGCAGGCGATTGGACATATAATGTACCGGGGCATCCCGTTTTCCCGAGCGTCACCAATGCACTGTTCTGCCTCGGCATCATCGTTTGTCTGATCCGGTGGCGCGACACGTCAAGGTTGGCGGTGCCGGTGTGGCTCTTAGTCGGCCTGCTCCCGGTCATGGCGACGAGCGGGCCGCACTACTTTCGCCTGATTGGCGCGTTGGCCCCTGCCATGATCTTGCTTGGCATCGGATTAGTAGAGGCAAGCGACTGGCTGGCCCGGCAATTTGCGCCCGAGCGAAAACCAACAGTGAGCGCAGCTATCCTGGTGACGGTCGGCTTCCTGGCCTTGGGCCAATCGACAGCCACGACCTGGCGCGACTATTTCGAAACATGGGCCATCAACCCGCACGTGAGAGCGGAGCATGACTCCAACTTGCGAGAGATCGGCCGCTACCTCGACCGCAGCGCCGACACGACGCCCGTCGTCATTGCCAGCCTCGCCGCCGAAGACGTCGAGCCTGATCGCTTTGGCGGGATGATCGAGCGCACCGACCTCGACCAGCGCTGGTTCGACCCATCCACGGCGCTCGTCTTTCCAAGTGAGGTAGAGACCGCGCGCTACATCCTTCGACCCGAAACGCCGCTGCGCGGCGTGTTGGCCGACTATTTCTCAGGCGCGCAGCTCGTCGCCGACCGACACTGGTACGATGGCCCAGCGTCATTCCAGGTCTATCGCCTGGAGGTGCCCGCTGCGCGTGAGGCAGCCCAGGCGCGTGCGGCGTGGCCGCTCCCTGGCGGGCCACGCATTGCTACGCCGGCGCGCTTTGGAGATCGGGCTGAATTGCTTGGCTACACAGCGCCGCCTGTCATCACGCCGGGCAGCACACTGCGGGTCTTGACCACCTGGCGCATCCTGCGCCCTGTAGAGCCGGGACCTTCCAGCGTCTTTGTCCATGTGCTGGATGCCAATGGTCGCATCGTCGCCCAGGACGACCAGCTCGGCTACCCCCGGCACAGTTGGCACGCAGGCGATCTCTTTGTACAATTCAGCCGGTTGGAACTCGCGCCGGCCCTCTCACCGGGACACTATACGCTCCAGGTCGGTTTGTACGATAAAGACACCCTAGTACGCTGGCCCGTGGCCGACGCAGCAGGTCAGGCGTTGGGCGATCACCTGATTCTTGGCCAATGGATAGTCGGCGATCAGTGATCAGTCATGATTGACGCCACACGCAGCACGCATCATGTATCACACATCACGCAGCGCATCGAATGGGTTGCGTTCCTCGCCGTCATCCTGCTGGCCGCGTTCTTTCGCTTTTACGCGCTCGATACCATCCCGCCTGGACTGCACTATGACGAGGCGATTGACGCGCACCTGGCACAAGACATTCGCGCGGGCGCACGTCCTATCTATTTCGTCCAAGGTTGGGGACGCGAGCCGCTCTACCACTATCTCGTCGCGCTGGCCATGAACTGGGCCAGCCCCGCCATGTCGCTGCGCGTGACCTCTGCAACGTTGGGGACGCTGTATGTCGGGCTGGCGTTCTTGCTCTTGCGGCGCCTGTTCGACTGGCGCGTCGCGGCAATTGGCAGCGGTTGGCTGGCGTGCTCGTTCTGGGTCGTGTCCGTCAGCCGTCTGGGCGTGCGTGACGTGGCCGTGCAGCCGCTGGCAGTCGGAGCCATGCTGGCGCTGTGGCAAATGCAGAAACCCGTTCCTTCTCAAAAAACGAGGATCTGGATGGTGATAGGGGGTGTGCTGCTGGGGTTGAGCTTGTACACATACCAGGCCAGCCGCGCGCTGCCGCTGCTCGTCGTGCTGTTCATCGCCTACCTGGCCGCCTTTCACCGGGAGCAGCTTGCCCGCTACTGGAAAGGCCTTGTCCTGTTCGTCGCCCTGGCTGCCGTCGTTGCCGCGCCGCTGGTAGCGTACCTGGCCATGCACCCCGGCGCAGAATCCGGGCGGGACTTTCAGGGCGAGCCGATTCAACAATTGCTTCAGGGCAAGCCCGGCCCGATGTTCAATCATGCGCTGGCGACGCTCAAGCAGTTCACCTTCTATGGCGACCCACAGCCGCTTTACAACGTGCCGGGCCGGCCTGCACTCACGCTCCTGGCCGGGCTGGCGTTTTACTCTGGGCTGGTCGTCGCGCTGGCCCGCTTCAAGAAGCGCGGCGAGCTTGCCTTTATGTTGTTGTGGCTCGCCGCAGCACTGGCTCCGGCGCTGGTGACGTATCCCGCGCCGCACTTTCCGCGCACGCTGCTGGCGCAACTGCCTGTCGCTGCGCTGATCGCCGTCGCGGTCGTCACGTTGCGTGACTGGGCGGGGAGACCTCAAGGGTCTGGCAGACGCTTCGGGTCTATCGGCCTGCTCCTGCTGGCGCTCCTCGTCGTCGGCCAGACAGCATGGCAGACGTGGAACGACTATTTTGTCATCTGGGCGAACCTGCCGCAGGTGCGCTTTCAATACAACGCCGGGCCCGCCGCCGCTGCGCGCTACCTGGACGCGAGCGCCGATGCCGATCCGGTCCTGTTGGCCGGGCTGTTTGCCGACGATAGCGACCCATACAACCTGGCCGTGATGCTGCACCGCCGCGATCTCGACCTGCGCTGGTTCGATGCTGCCAGTGCCTTACCCGTCCCATCCGGTGCGCGCACACTGCGCTTGATCCTTTACGATTTCACGCCAGTGGACGACGTGATTCGCGCGCGTTACCTGGCCGGCGCCAAACCGGCTGCGGGAGAGCAAGGCGTTTTTACCATGTACCGGCTGGATGCCGGCGCGTTGCGCGCCGAACTGGAGCGCCCGCCGGGCGACGCAACCCTGCCCCTCTCGTTCGGCGATGTGTCGCTCCTGGGTTATGATATTTCTGCCCGCCAGGCCAAACCCGGCGACGTGCTCACGCTCGTCACGCGATGGCGCATCACAAACCCCGGCACGCCGCAACCGGTCGCCATCTTTGCGCACCTCCTGGATAACCAGGGCAGGCTCGTAGCTCAAGACGACCGGCTGGGCTATCCGCACCACGGCTGGCAAGTGGGTGACCTGTTCGCGCAGGTGCATCGCATCACTGTGCCAGCGCAAGCCGCGCCCGGCGCTTATCAGCTCAATTTAGGTCTCTACTTTCGGGATACGGGCGCGCGTTGGCCCACAGCCGGCGGAGATTCCGTCTCGTTAGGACAGATTGTGATCAATGCTCAGTGAACGGCTGGGCGACTCTCGTTGCCATGATGAGTGACCGATGACGCAGCACTCTACACGCAATACGCAGTACGCGATCATCACTGCGCTCCTGCTTATCGCAGCAGCATTCCGCTTTTACGCGCTGGCCGATCTGCCGCTTGGGCTGGATCAGGACGAAATCATCAACGCCATCGCCGTGCGTGGCATCATGGCTGGCGAGCGGCCTGTCTTTATCACAGCGGGCTGGGGGCGCGAGCCGTTGTATGCCTATGTGGTCGCCGGCGCCGTCTCGGTCATCGGGGATATGACGCTGGGGATGCGTTTGACGACGGTCATCTTCTCGATGCTTTTTCTCTCCGTGGCACACGTCACCGTGCGGCGATTGTTCAATCGAACCATCGCACTGATGACGTTGGGGTGGCTGGCTGTCGGCTTTTGGCCGCTAATGACCGCTAGAGCGGGAGAACGAAACATTCTGCTGGCGCTCTTGACCACGCTAACCGTGTACTTGTTCTATCGCGCACTCCAGCCAAGTCCCCAAGGGCGCACCCTCAGTTTGAGATTTGAGGTTTGGTATTTGAAATTTGGCCTCGCCGGCCTCGCACTGGGTGCGACGCTATGGACTTATCAGACCAGCCGCGTCATTCCACTGGTCTTGCTGTTCTTTGCAGCTTACCTCGCCCTCCTTCAGCGCAAGACAGCGCGCGTGCATTGGAAGGGCGTCCTGCTCTGCCTCGTCCTGGCGGGACTGATTGCCTCGCCGCTGTTCCTTTACCTGGCCACGCACCCTGGCGCCGAGGTCGGCGATTTCAAGACACAATCGCTGCAGGCACTTCGACAAGGGGATTGGAGCCGAATCGCTTCGGCTGCGCTGGACACGCTGGGCATGTTTACGGTGCGCGGCGAAATCTACTGGCTTCACAACATTCCGGGCCGTCCCGTGCTGGATGGGTTCAGCAGCGTGTTGCTCTACGTGGGGCTTGCGGTGGCCCTTTGGCGGTGGCGGCGCGCCGGGTATGCACTGACCTTACTATGGCTCGTGATCGGCCTTGCCCCGGCGATGGTAACGGATCCCCCATCGCATCACCGCGCGGCAAGCGTAATGACCGTCATTTACCTTTTGCCCGCGCTCGGCGTAGACTGGATTGGACGCACCCTCCACGCTCTTCGGCCCGCGCTGCGCGCTCTGCGTGCTACGCCGTACGTCCTGGCAGCAGCATTATTGGTATGGACGGGAGCGACGACCGCCAATGATTTCTTCAGAACATGGGCCGTTGCGCCCGAGGTGCGCGACCTGCGCTTTGCTGGGCTCGCACAGCTCTCGCGCGACCTGGACCGCGACCCGGATACATCGCCCGTCGTCGTGGCAGGCACGTACATCGAAGACGTCGAGCCGCTCGTGCCCGTGGCGCTCATGCGCCGGCGCGACCTCTCATTCCGCTGGTACGATCTAGCCACCACGCAGGTGGTTCCGAGCCAGGTCAGCCAGGCACGATATTTCGACCCAGCCTCTGGCCTGCACAGTGTAGACACGGACGCATTGCGCCGAGACCTGCTTGCTCGCGCTTCGGCCGCACCCGATGTATGGCTGGCCCCGATGGGTGACGCGCTGCCCACGACAGTGGGGGCGCCGGCCACCCGACCGATCTCGTTCGACGGTCGGGTCGAGCTACTCGGCGCGCGAATCTCACAATCGCGCGTTACCACATTCTGGCGCGTCCTGCGCGATGGACTACCTTCGTCCACCGCAATGTTCGTTCACCTGACGGCTCCCGACCCGAAAATCATCGCCCAAGACGACCGGCTGGGTTTTCCCACGCATTCGTGGCGGACAGGCGACGTGTTCACTCAGGCTTTTACATTGAACGTTCCGGCCCTACCTCCCGACACGCCATGGTTGGAGCTGGGCATTTATGACCGCACGACGGGCAACCGCTGGCAAGTGAGCGGCGCGCCCGGCGTCAACCGGGTGCTGGTTCAGTGGCCCAAGGCCAATAGTCAATGATCGGTCAGATATGACGCAACACGCAACACGCATCACGCATCACGTCGAGTGGTCGGGCATCATTGTCATCCTGCTCATCGCCGCAACGTTCCGCCTCGCCGCGCTCGATGCCGTCCCGCCCGGCCTGCATCACGACGAGGTCATCATTGCGCAGGTGGCCAAGGACATTTTGCGCGGGCGACTGGCGATCTATTTTCCTGAAGGCTACGGGCACGAGCCCCTGTATCACTACATCCTGGCTGGCATGTTTGCCATCGGAGGAGCAAACGAGTTCACACTGCGGCTGACCACGGCGCTGTTGGGCATTCTCGCCGTCGCCGCCGGCTGGCGGATGGCACGCACGATGTTTGGGCCAGGCGTCGCACTGGTTTCCGCCGGGTGGATGGCTATTTCACTGTGGCCGATTTTCTATTCACGCATCGGCTTGCGGAATATTACCTTGCCGTTGATGATTTCACTGACCACGTGGTTGTTTTGGAGGTCACTCCAAGAGAAACTCGTTTCCTCCAAGAAAACGGGTTTCTGGGCCGGTATAGCATTTGGGTTGACTTTCTACACGTACCAGGGCAGCCGCGTCTTTCCATTGGTCTTTATAATCCTGGCTGCATACCTGGCAGTCTTCCACAAAGAGGCATTTGCCAGAAATTGGAAAGGCGTCGTCTTGTTCTTTGTCGTGGCCGCATTGGTGGCTGCCCCACTGGCGCACTATCTCATTTTTGTGAGCCCACAGGCCGAAGCGCGCGTGGGCAACCTGATGGGGCCGCTCCAGGCGCTGTTCGCGGGTAATCCGACCCAGGTTCTGCAACTGGTAATGGCAACCGCCGGGATGTTTACCGTGCACGGCGATGGCGTATGGCTGTATAATGTCGGTGGGCGGCCTGTGTTCCCGGAACCGGTCGGCGGCGCACTGTTTTACATCGGTCTGCTCGTCGCGCTGTGGCGCTGGCGCCGGCCTGCCTATGCGCTCTTGCTGATCTGGTTGCCGGCGAGCCTGGCTCCGGCTGCCGTCACCTGGCCCGCGCCCGATTTTGTCCGCACGCTCGGCGCGCTGCCTGCCACCTTTATCTTCCCGGCTCTCGCCGTGACGACCATTGCGAATACCCTGAGACCTCGGAGGCTGCAACTTGCCTGCGCCCTGACCGTGATCGCCCTGTTGGCATGGAACGCAGCATTGACCGCACGCGACTATTTCACCATCTGGCCGCGCAACGCCGAGGTGCGCTGGCTATACCAGACGACATGGACACAAGCCGTTCGCTGGCTCGATGCGAGTCCCGACACGACGCCTGTCGCCGCATCTGGATTAAAGATTCACGATTTGGATCCGCAGACGTTTGACCTCCTGATGCGCCGGCGCGATATCAAGGTCAAGTGGTTCGACTGCCGGACGAGTATCCTGCTGCCATCGGCTGGCGTGATGCGATACGTCTCGCCCGACTTTTTCCAATGCGATGCCAACCTGTGGACGCGCTTTCTGGGCACCGCCCGAATCATTGCAGGACCGCGCTGGCCGGGTTCCGGCGAGGCTATCTTTACTGTGCACCAGCTCGAAGGCGAGGAGATTCCACCCGGGCCTTCAGTGACAAGCTGGGGTATATTAGAGCTTCTCAAATCACAAATCACGCGCCCGGCGGTCGCGCCCGGAGCCGAAGCAGAGCTGCTCACCTTTTGGCGTGTAACCGGGCGCGTGCCCGCGCCGACGGCGATTTTCGTTCACGTGGTCGAGAGTGACGGCAAGCTGCGCGCCCAGTGGGACGGCTTTGACTTTGGTGAGTCACAACTGGAGCCGGGCGATCAACTTGTCGAGCGGCATCGTTTTGTCATTCCGGCCGATACCGCACCGGGAACATACCGTGTCGTCGTTGGTGTTTACAATCCGGCGACGATGAGGCGGTTTACGCTGCCAAACGGAGACGATGACCTGCTACTGGGGACCGTCAGCGTGCGCTAATAGCACATCGCAGGTCGCTTATCGCCGTTACGTTTCACGTTCTATACATGAAGAACCGACGTTTATACCAGATCCTCCCTGTCGCCATTGCTCTCGGCGTGCTTGGCGTCACACTCGCGCGCCAATGGCAAATCGCGGGCAACCTTGCCGGCGTCCCGCTCGACGACGCCTACATCCACTATCGCTTTGCCGATAACCTGGCACACGGGCGTGGCTTTGCCTTCAATCCTGGCGAGCCAACGCCCGGATCGACTTCGCCGTTGTGGGTGATGCTGCTCGCGGCCGGGGAACTTGCCGGGCTAGACCCCATCCTCACATCCAAGATTTTGGGCGCATTGGCATTTGTTGCTTGCGCGTGGCTCTCCGGGCGCATGGCGCTGCGCCTGATGGGGAACCACACTCTGGCAAGGCTGCTAGCCGTGACCACGGGTGTGCTCGTGGCGCTTTCCGGGCGGATGATATGGGCAGCGCTTTCCGGCATGGAAACGGTCGCCTTTGCGGCGTTGACACTGCTGGCTCTTGACCGATTGATTGACCGTCCGTTGGATGTGCCTACATCGGCGCTGCTGGGGTTGGCTGCGCTCCTTCGCCCGGAAGGTTACTTGCTCTTTTTCTTTGTGATCGTACTGTCCTTACTCTCGCCGAGGCCACCTGAAGCGAATTCGCTATTCGTCATTCGGCGGTCGTCATCGAGCATTCTTGCTTTTGCCGTCATCGTCTCGCCGTACATCGTCTTTTCCTTCGCCACCACCGGCTCACTGCTGCCCAACACCTTCCACGCCAACGCGCGCGAGTTGACGACGGTCGAGTACCTCCTTCGTTACGTGAGGTACGCGGGCGACGACAATTCCATCGTGTTGGTCCTGGCTTTGTTGGGGCTTTCCGTCGCAAACCATGACCGGCGAGCGTGGCCTGTGGCGTCATGGGCAGTCGGCTTTCCACTCATCGCCGCGCTGCTGACGCCTAACCTGCGCCATCACGGTCGTTACTCTATCCCGCTGATCCCCTTCTACATGTTGCTTGCCGTCGTCGGCTTGCGCGGATATGCCGACCGGATGAGTGAGAGACTGGCTCGCCGCACCGTGCTCATCCTTTCGGCGGCGACGATTGTTCTGGGACTGATAGGCGCATGGAGATGGAGTGGCATCTATGCCGCCGATGCGCGGGACATTACGCAGATGCACGTGGCGATGGGACGCTGGATAGCGACCAACACTCCACCCGATGTAACATTAGCGCTCTCTGACATCGGCGCGATCACGTATCTTTCTGGTCGGCGCGTGATAGACATCGTGGGCCTGGTCACGCCCGACATCCTGCCCGCCGTGGCTGGCAAGCCGGTCGGCCTGGAACGCGACCAGGCCGTGTTTGACTATCTGGTACGCCATCGGCCCGATGTTGTCGTCATCATCCCGACATGGTATCCTTATCTGGCCAGCTCACCCGGCTCGCACCTGGCCGAACTGCACACTATCCAGCTCGATCATACGCCGAGCGTAGGCGGTGGGGATCACCTGCGCGCCTACCGCACCGATTGGTCGTGGCTCGACAAGCAGACGCCAGAAAAGCCGCTCGCGGCCACTCTGGGCAGCGTCATTGCCCTGGATGGATTCGACCTGAGGCCCGGTGCGCAAGTGAAAGCTGGCTCATCACTCGGCGTCGCACTATACTGGCGCTGCCTCCAGCTCCCCGATGGGGATGCACGACCTGCCGGGCGATGGAAAGTCTTTGTTCACCTGGTTGACGAATCGGGCAAGCTCGCCGCACAGGACGATAGCGAGCCAGTCGGCAACCTATGGCCTACGAACCTCTGGCGTCCTGGCGACGCTATCCGTGACGAGCACGTCATTGCACTGGCTGCAAATCTGCCGCCAGGAGAGTATACCCTTCAAGTCGGGATGTACGACGCCCAAACGTCGGCGCGATTACGTATTGCATCGGGCGGAGACACGGTGACGTTGGGGCGGGTGGAAGTGATCAGTAGTCAGTGATCGGTGACCAGTTGAATATGATGGAACACGGAACACGCAACATGCAGCACGTCCGGCGCAAGCGGGCCATCGAATGGGGCGCCGTCATCGCGCTGTTGTTCGTCGCGTTTGTCATGCGAACGGCGCGACTGGCCGACGTGCCCCCTGGCCTGCACCACGACGAGGTGATCTATAGCGTCATTGCCGAAAAGGCGCTAGCTGGCGGATGGAGCATCTTTTATCCCGAAGGCCAGGGCCGGGAGGGATTCTATACCCCATTCCTGGCTGCGGCGCTCAAATGGCTTGGGACAGGTACATTCGCGCTGCGAGTGCCATCGGTGTTTCTATCCATACTGGGCCTGTGCGCCGTGTATGCGCTCACCCGCCGGCTGTTCGGCCCGGTTGTCGCGCTGTTCGCACTGGCCGAAATGAGCATGACCTTCTGGTCGGTTTTCGCCGGCCGGGTGGCTATGCGTGCGGTGACGGAACCGCTGGTGGCCGCGCTGGCCGCGTGGGCGCTTTGGCACGCGATCTCAAGTTTCAAATCTCTTTCAGATTTCAAAGCCTGGCCGTTCATCATCGCGGGGTGCCTGATTGGCCTGACCGTGTATACTTATCGAGGGGCGCGGGCGCTGCCAGGCATCCTTCTGCTGCTGCCCGTGTATCTGGCGCTGTCTGATCGTGTGACATTGAAACGACTGTGGCGTGGTCTGGCGATATGCGCCGTCGTCGCAGGAACCGTCGCTGCGCCGCTGGTGATTTTCCTGAACGCGCACCACGGGATTGACCAGCTCAGTTGGGCCGGGCGCGACCGGGTGCTGCAAGCACTGCAGGCGGGCGACTTGCGCCCGGCACTGGGAACTACTGTCGCCACTCTCGGCGCGTTCTTTGTGCGCGGCGACCCGGACGACTTTTACAACCTGGGTGGACGGCCTGTGTTCGAGCCGGTGACAGGGGCGTTGTTCGCCATCGGCGTGCTGATCGCGCTGCGGCGCATCCGGGAACAGCGCTATGCTTACCTGCTCATGTGGTTCGTTTTGGCGCTGGCGCCGGGCCTGGTCAGCGAGCCGGCGCCGCACTTTTACCGCATCATCGGCGCGCAGATGGCAGCATTTGCATTCCCAGGTGTTGCGCTGGCAACTGTCAAATCTCAGATCTCTAATCTCAAATGGAATGCCCGCTCTTTGAAACTAGAGATTTGGTATTTGACATTTGTCGCCGTGCTGGCCATCGGCGATGGAGCATGGAACGCACGCGATTACTTTATTACGTGGGGTCGCAAGGACACGGTGCGGGTGTTGTGGAACGAGCCTATGGCGGAAATCGCCGGCTACCTCGACCATAGCGACGAGCAAGCGCCGGTCGCTATCTGCACGTTGCTCGTCAACCGGCGCGAGCCGTGGTTGCGCCCTGCGCCCGACTTTATCCGCTACTTGATGCGTCGAGACAACGGGCCGCTGCGATTCTACGATTGCCGCTACAGCCTGGTCTTTCCAGGTGGCGGCGCAGAGACGCGCTACGCGTTCCCCGGCACGGCGCCCACAGACCAGTTTGTCTCCCGCCTGTTGATTCCGTGGCTTGGAGGTGCAAGCCCTATCCAAGGGGTGCTGCTTTCGCCAGGCAATGCGCTCTTGCGGGCGAATGTCCACGCTGCACTCGATGCCAAGCTTGCACAACTGGCGTCTACCCCAGTAGATTTCGGTCACGTGGTGGAATTGCTCGGCTACGAAATGCCCGCACTTAATCCAAAGCCAGGGCAGCCCATCGTGCTGGTGACGTGGTGGCGCGTCAATCAGAGGCCGGCCATAGCGAACCTGACCATGTTCGTTCACCTGTTGCGCGAGGAACGTATCGTCGCGCAGCAAGACCTGCTCAGCGTGATGGCCGACACGCTCTATCCCGGCGACGTATTCGCCCAGGTTCACGAGTTCGTTACCATCCCGGCAGACGCGTCGCCGGGCGACTATGAGATTGCCGTCGGCATGTACAGTGTAGATACCGGTCAGCGCCTGACGATTTATCGAGGCGACATCCCTAGCAGCGACCGGCTAATCTTGACAACCATCCATCTGCCATGAATCTGCTCAAATCCGGCAATCAACGATCAGAAACCAAGAGTGTCGCACTCGTCGTCGTGCTGTTCCTGTTCGCCGTCAACCTGTTTTTTTACAGCGGGCGCTTTCACTCCATCGACGAGATAGCCTTGCTTTCAACGACCGAGAGCATCGTCAAGTGGCAGCGCACCGACATTAACGCGCTAGCATGGGGACAGTGGCTCTTGCGCGGGCCGGATTCACAAGGCTTGTTCAACGCACAGGGCGACCTGTATGCCAAAAAAGCTCCGCTCGTCTCCTGGCTGGCCGTGCCGGTCTATGCATTGGCGGGCCTGGTGCGATTCGGGCAGGTGCAGGCATCCATGCTGCTAAACGCCCTCATCGTAGCGCTGACGGGTGGTGTGGTGTCGCGCTTGGCGCGCCGGCTGGGATATAGCCTTGGAGTGTCAGCGTGGACCGCCCTCCTGTTCGGCCTGGGGACCAGTGCGCTGGTCTATGCCAAGTATCTGTTCACCGAGCCATTGGCTGGGCTGGGCTTTCTCCTCGCCGCCGAAGCGGTATGGCGGACACACAACGAGGTAGCGCCGGATTGGCGCGTGCTGACGTTGGGTGGGGCCGGACTCGGCGCAGCATTCCTGACCAACCCGGTCAATGCAGTCTTTGCACCCATCTTTTTCGTGGCGCTTGTCCAGATACCCATTGTCCCGAAGAAAACGCGTTTCTCCGTGCTCAATATGCTCTGGCCGTTCGCCCTCGCACTCGTAGTGATGGCGATCTGGAACACGGCCCACTTTGGCAGCCCATTTGTCTCTGGCTATCACCTGGGCGCTGGCGAAGGGTTCACGTCGCCGCTGCGCATCAGCCTGCCGGGGATGCTGGCCAGCCCGGCACGCGGGTTCCTGTGGTTCGTCCCTGCATCGTTCCTGGCGTTGGCCGGGCTGCCGTGGTTTTTCCGGCGAGACGTGCGTTTAGCGGTCATATCTCTTGCACTCGTCGGCGGACACGTCCTGGTCTTTGGCGCCTGGTGGATGTGGTGGAGCGGCTGGGGCTGGGGGCCGCGTTTCCTCGTCCCCATCACACCATTCATTGCAATCATGGCCCTCCCAACGTTAGAGGCGGCAGTGCGCAGACGATGGGTAATCCGTGCGGCAGTGATCCTCGTGTTCGCCTTTTCCATCGGCGTCCAGGTCCTCGGTGCATCAGTGGGCTTTGACGAGTACGAAAACATCATGACGCAAACGCACTTGCGCGGCGACCCGGAAGGCGACCTGTACAAATATGGCCTGGACATGTTGTGGAGCTGGAGGGACTCGCCCATCGTCGGCCATGTGCGCCTCTTGCGAGCAGGCAACACCGATCTGGCGTGGTTGCCCGGCGGCCACGTAGACTGGCTCCTGCTTGTCCCGTTGGTCTTGTGGATGGCAATTGCTGGCATCGCGTTGATTCAAGTAGGACAAGATGGCATCTTGCCCTACAACCGATGGCTTGTAGCAGGATGCGTAGTGATGGTCGTCGCCGTTTTGTGGCGGGCCGGACTGCATCCCTTGCGGGCAACATATGGTCTCGATCCCACTGAAGGCTATGCAGCGCTCGACACGGTCATATCACGTAGCGAGCCGGGCGACGGTGTGATGTTAGTGCGTGACCTCACCCCCACCGAGCTAGATCGCTTTCCGCGCTTTCCGCCCGCAGTTGGCATCCCGGATGAGGGGTTGTTCGGCGCAGAGTGGAACACCGACCTGGAGCGACTCGTTGACAATGCGCAAGCCAAGCATCGGCGGCTGTGGCTCGTCGTTCGATCCGAGGACGACCCGTTTGCGGTGCAGATTGCATCCCGGTTGGAACAGCGGATGCAGCGCACGGTCCGAGTGCAAATGAGCGGCTATGCTGTCGGACTGTTCGAGCCGCGCTAGGCCGCGACTCAATTGGGGCAAGAGTAGCTGGCTTTGCGATTAAACGAGGAAACAGGTATAATCCCGCTCGCTCGCTGACCGGCCCGGTCAGCGTCTGCTTATACTTCTTTTGCAGTAGGATCTGCGATGAAATGCCCAGAGTGCGGCGCCCGGATAGGTCCCGAACTTAAACTTTGCCCCAACTGCGGCACGCTGGTAGACCAGGCCAAGACCCAACCGATCCGCGCACGCGTGGCCCGGCGGATCAGGATTTCGCCGGCGGCGCTGATCGTGGCCGCGTTTGCTTGTGCCATGCTCGCGATGGTCGTCGCGTCCGGCACTGCGGGATACTATCAGGGGCTGCGTGACCGAGAAGAGCGCACACAAGAGACCGCCCGGCTTCACTTTTCGCGCGGACAACAGAACTTGGCAGCTAAAAAGTACGAGCTGGCGGTTGCCGAGTTTGAGTATGTCCTGCAAATTGCGCCGGACTATCCTCGCGCGCCCGAATTACTCGCCGAGACGCGCCGCCGGATGGAGATTGTCCCCACGCCAACCCTGAAAGTGGTCACCCTGGCTGTCGGCGACCTGTTCAAGCAAGGCCAGGCCGCGTTCCAGGCGAAGGACTGGGGCAAAGCAGCCGAGTTGCTCGTGCAGGTGCGTGCGCTTGACCCTGCCTACGAAAAAGCCGCGGTCGAAGACATGCTATTCACCGCGCGCTACAACAACGGCATGCAGATGCTGAACAGCAGCCGGCTCGAAGAAGGCATCTTTTACCTGGATGAGGCGGCAGAACTGCGACCGCTCGATCAAAACGCGAAACTTCAGCGGCAGTTAGCGGCCATGTACGTCACGGCCAGTGGCTATTGGGGCGTGAACTGGCAAAAGACGATTGACCGCTTCACCGAACTGTATGCGATGGCGCCGGCCTATCGAGACACCGGTCGGCGACTGATCGAGGCATACGTCAACTATGGTGATCAATACGTGAAGGAGCAAGACTATTGCCCGGCCGAGCAAACCTATGCCAGCGTGCTCAAGTTCGGAGCCAACCCCAACATTCAGGCTAAACAAGATGACGCACACTTCAAGTGCCTGATGGCCACGCCCACACCGATCAGCGGGACGGTCGTCATCTCGGGCACGCCGGTCCCGCTCACCGGCCTGCCAACCGGCCGGCTGGCCTATCCTATCGTCAGTCCAACCACAGGCAAGTACGAGGTCTTTTTGCTGACCGCCAGCACTCAACGGTTCGACAAGATGATCACGGGCGGCGATCAGCCCGCTCTTCAGCCCAACGGTCCCACGATTGCCTACCGTTCTCCGGGCATCGGCATCAACGTCTACAACTATGCCGCCAACACGGATAAAACCATCGTCCATGATGCGACAGCAGCCTGGCCCACATGGTCGCCCGACGGTAGACGCATCGCCTACTCGGGCAAAGACTCGACTAATAACTATCGCACGTACATCGTCGCGCTGGATGCGCCGGATCAACCCAAGATTGTCGCGTCTGGCTGGGGACCGGCGTGGAGTTCGAGAGGCGCGCTGGCCTACACGGGCTGCGGCGCGGGCGGCGTGTGCGGCATCTTTGTCACGCAGCCCGACCAAACCGGCGTCGCGCCGGTCAAGCTGACCGCCGACCGCAACGACATCGCGCTGGCTTGGTCGCCCGATGGAAACAACGTCGCCTACATGTCCAACCACAGCGGCAACTGGGACATTTACATCGTGACGACGGCCGGCTCGGTGCGCCAGTTGACAAGCGGCAATGGGGCCAATGGGCTGCCAGCGTGGTCGCCGGATGGCAGCGGCATTGCATTCATATCCAACCGTGGCGGCAATTGGTCGCTGTTCGTTATGGGGCCAGACGGGAACGACCAACGCAAACTCCTCGATCTGGGACCGCGCGCGCCTGCATGGCAAGATCAGCGCATCACGTGGGCACCGTAAAGGAGTCTATCCCTCTGCTTTCCCCACCGCGGCTTCCATCAACGCCTGGATACGCCCGACCATGTTGACCGGGTTGGGATGAATCCCCTCCACCAACAGCGCACTTTCGTACAACTGCTCGACAGAGAGATCAATGATGGCTTCGCTGGGCCGGTCGGTCACCAGCCTCGCCAGGTTCCGGATGAGCGCATGTCCGCGATTGATCTCGAGCAGCTTCTTGGGCACCTCGAACGTCTGGTCGAGCAAGCGCCGCACGCGCGCCATATCCCGCTCAGGCGCGTTTTCGGGAGAGACTAGGCGACACGGGCTATCGGTGAGCAGCTTGGATTCGCGCACGCCCGTGATGCGTTCACCCAATACCTTGCGGAACCGCTCTACCAGCGTGTTAAACTGATCGGCGGGGAGTTGATCGGCCGCCGGCGTTTCAACCGGCAGATCCAGCCCGGCGTCGTCCACGTTCTTGACTGGCTTGCCCTCAAACTCGCGCAGGCCCAACACCATAAAGCTGTCAATCGTCTCCGTCAAATACAGCACTTCGATGTCGTGCGCACGAAAGTATTCCAGGTGCGGGCTGCGCGCCACCGACGTGAGGTCATCGCCCAGGATGTAGTAAATCGCCTTCTGATCGTCCTTCATCCGCCCGACATAATCCGCGAGTGCTGCCCACCCGTCGTTCGATTTGGAGGTGCGAAAGCGCAACAGCTTGAGCAGCGCATCACGCGCAGCCGGGTCAGTTGCGACGCCCTCCTTAAGGAACACACCAAACTGCTCCCAGAATGCGCGGTACGTGTCTGGTTCTTCGGTCGCGACGCGCTCCAGCTCGTCCACCAGCTTGCGTGTCAGGAGGCTCTTCATCTTTTCCATCAGGCGCGTGGCCTGGATGGTCTCGCGCGAGATGTTGAGCGGCAAGTCTTCGCTATCTACCACGCCTTCCACAAAGCGCAGGTGATTGGGCAGCAGGTCTTTGCAGTAATCCTGGATCAGTACTTTGCGCGAGTACAGCTTGAGCCCATGATCGGTGCGCAGGTAAAAGAGGCCATGTTCGCGCTTGGCCGGCACATACAACACGCCGTACATCTGCACCGGCGCATCGGTCACCAGATGGACGTGCACGAGTGGCTTGTCCGGGTCCAGCGTCAGGTGCTTGTAAAACTCGTCGTACCGTTCAGGCGTGACGTCGCGCGGAGACTGGCGCCATAGGGCTGTTTGCCGGTTGGCGACCTTGTCGTCCACGTGAATTGGGAAGGCGACAAAGTCGGAATGTTTCTTGACGATCTGTTCCAGCCGCCAGGCCGAGGCGAACTCGGCCGCGTCCTCTTTGAGCTTGATGTCTATCGTCGTGCCGCGCGTCGCCTTGTCTGCGGAGGTTAGTGTGTACGTGTTATCACCGCGTGAAGTCCACACGCACGCTTGCGCCTCCGGCCGATACGAGCGAGAGGTCACCTTCACTTCGTCGGCCACCATGAACACGCTGTAAAAGCCCACGCCGAACTGGCCAATCAAATCAGTGCGAATCGGCTGATCGGTCGCTTGGAGGCGCTTTAAAAACTCGATAGCGCCCGAGTGGGCGATGGTGCCCAGGTTTTCGATCAATTCGTCGCGCGTCATGCCGATACCGGTATCGCTGATCGTGATAGTTTTGGCTTTGTCGTCGAACGTGATACGAATCGCCAGCTCGGCGTCGGGATCGAGTATGTCCCGATGGGTCAGCATCTCGAACTGCATCCGGTGCAAAGCGTCCGAAGCATTCGAGATCAGCTCGCGCATAAAGATTTCGCGGTCACGGTAGAGCGAATGAATGAGAATGTGCAGCAGTTGCTGGATTTCGGCGCGAAACTCGAATGATTCTTGCGTTTCTTGGGACATGGACCCTGCCCTCCTGATACAGGCTATTGCGACACGGACGAGGATAGCACAGAATTGTTAGACCAGCATAAGAAATGACCTCTCAAGGATGGCTCTTGAAACTTGCGGCCGGCCTCTGTCCTTCATCCTTCGCCGCCAAAAGGAGGATTGAGAGGCACACTGGTTTGCCTATTCCTCGCAAGCGGGATAATCCGACCTGCAGTACCGTACGGGCACTGTAAGGGAAATTGCGGCACCGACGGCTTAATCAACCAAAATGTCTCTACATAAGGAATTATATCTGGCACTAGACCGCTCTGCAAGTCTTTCCAGCCCCAGGTTGGGGAGTGTTTGTCTGAAAAAACGACGCTCACGCAAAAAGGTGCTTGACACCAATACCCAGTAATGATATAATGATGTCATCCTGTAATTACAGGATTACATGTACTCCACTTGTCAAATCTCGCCTCGATTAGCGCTTGAGCCGTTTGTGATGGACGCCTAGTGTTTACTATTGTAGCATAACATCGCTTATCACCGTAAATCAACAGGGAACAGTCGTCAATCAGTGGAACGGCAACGTTTATTGTTGCCCTCGATTTATCTGCAAAAGCTCTGACTCTACGGCACCGTAACCGGCCATTCAATACCATCCAAGCTTGCAATGAAGGGGATCTCGCACCCTTTAACCGCAAGGCTCGAAACGGCAAATCCATCGTGGGGCGGCAAGATGAACAGCATGAGCGTTATCGACAAAGAGAGTCCTATCCCCTACTACCTTCAACTGAGGGAAGCTCTGCGTGAAAGAATACGACACGGAGAGTGGAAGCCAGGCGATCAACTCCCGGGCGAAAGTGAGTCATGCCAGATGTTTGATGTCAGCCGGACAGTGATTCGCCAAGCGCTTCAGGAGTTGATCTCAGAAGGGCTGATTGTTCGCAAAAAGGGCAAAGGGACGTTTGTCGCAGAGCCCAAGATTGGCGAGAGTCTCGTGCAGAGGTTGACCGGCTTCCACCAGGATATGGCGGAGCGAGGGTACACCCCAATCAGCCGGGTCCTCAGGCAGAGGACTGTCCCCGCCGACCAAAAGGTCGCCCATTACCTGAATCTCGCCCCCGGCACGCTTGTTATCGAGGTCGAGCGCCTGCGGTTCATCGAAGGCGAACCGATCGTGCTGGTGACGACTTTTCTCCCGTATGATGCTTGTCCCAGGCTCGCGCAATTAGACTTGACCCACCAGTCCCTTTACCAGTTTCTCGAAAATGAATGCGGCCTCTTAATTGTGCGAGGGAGGCGAACAATTGAAGCCGTGCCCGCCAATGAGTATGCAGCAGAACTGCTACAGGTGGAAAAAGAGGCCCCATTAATCTTGCTCGACAGTGTCAGTTATCTAGCAGATGGTACACCGATCGAGTACTATCGCGCGCTGCACCGGGGCGACCGAGCACGGTTCGAAGTCGAGCTCATCCGCATTCGCGAGCAGGGAGGAATGAGAGAGGTGTTAGCGGGAGAGGTGGTTGACTTGCCTCCCAGCAATGATCTGGCCTGGGATCGAGATGCTGGAACTCTAGCCGCAACAACACAGCTACCCATGTAAAAGGGTGCTCCGAGGCTACCTGTTGGTGGTTGGTCTAAAGATCAGACGTGCAAATCCCATATCCGAAAAGACGAGGAGTGCGACGCCATGAACAAGGTCGGAATCTATTTCGCCTATTGGACGGATAGCTGGAGGGGGGACTTTGCCTACTACGTGGCCAAAGTCGCCAGCCTCGGTTTTGACATCTTGGAGATCCAACCAGACCAACTGCTCAGCATGCGGAAGAGCAAACTGGACGAGATCAAGAAGGCAGCCGGCGACCGTGGCATCGAGCTAACCTACTGTATCGGTTTCCCAAAAGACAGGGACATGGCCAGTGAAGATGCTTCGATCCGCCGTGCTGGGATCAGATATGCCCGCAAGATACTGGACGTTATTCATTACATGGACGGCAAGGTCTTTGGGGGGATCAACTACTCTGCCTGGCCTGCAACCCCATCCGAAGGCATTGTTGACAAGAGACCTTATCTCGACCGAAGCATCAAGAGCATCAAACAAGTGACCAAGACGGCAGAAGACTATGGCATCACGTATTGTCTGGAGGTGGTGAACCGGTTTGAGCAATTCTTGCTGAACACGGCTGCCGAAGGAGTAGCTTATGTGGAGGCGGTGGGGAGCCCCAACCTGAAACTGCTGCTGGATGCCTTTCACATGAATATCGAGGAAGACAGCATCGGCCATGCCATCGCCACGGCCGGCGACAAACTGGGCCATTTGCACATTGGCGAAACAAACCGCAAAACGCCGGGCAAGGGGCACATGCCCTGGGGCGAGATCGCACAGGCGCTCAGGCAGATCAACTATCAAGGCCGAATTGTGATGGAGCCGTTTGTCAAAATGGGCGGGGAGGTCGGCCGAGACATCAAGGTATGGCGCGATCTGAGCAATGACGCGAACGAGGCCCGGCTTGACATGGATGCCAAGGAGGCATTGGCTTTCATAAGAAGCAAGCTCTAGGCTCCGCACCGACCTGGAGAAGGTCAATACCTGCGTCTTGTGTTCCCACAGCAAGCATGACTCGGGAGGGTCATGAGACGGGTCGGACCCGGGGCCACTCGCTCCCAGTTGTCTATACAAGGAGGTGAACACGCGCACGAAACAAAACGAGGCGTATGGTAACCATGCTGAGCGGAAAAGATGGCTTTGCCAAGCCCAATCAAGCCCATTCAGGAGGAGGGCAAAATGATGCACAATCGTTCAACCGTGGTAAAGATCGTCGTCCTGCTTCTAGTCTTTGCGGTCCTATTGGGAGGATGCGCACCAGCGGCTACTCCTCAGCCACCAGCCCCACCTCAGGTCATCAAGGAGACCGTGGTGGTGGCCGGCACGCCCCAAATCGTGGAGAAGGTAGTGACTCCGACGCCGCCTCCCGCAGCACCGCGATGGCAGAAGCGCATTGTCATCGGATGGACCCCGCCGGACATCACCGGCGTGTTCCGGACTGCAACTGACTGGTTTGTGGCCAGTGCCAGTGATGCGAACAAGAACGGGTTTGACGTCTTGGTAGTTACCCGTGCCCCGGCGTCGCACACGGCGTTTGGCGATCAGGTGGCGATCATCGAAGACTATATCACGCGCAAGGTGGATGTGATCGCTATTTCGCCCATCGAAGTCGAACCGGTCATTCCAGCGCTCAAGAAGGCGAATGCGGCCGGCATCCCGATTATCGTCGTCAACTTGCTGGAGCCGATCCAGGGTGTTGACGTGGCTTCCTACATCGGCTTTGACAATACCGATGGGGGCAGGATTTCTGCCCACGCTGTCCTCGACTACTTTGGTGGGCCGGGCGTTCTCGGGACAGGACGCAAAGTTGACGTCAAGCCCGAGACCTTTCTCGACCTGAAGTGGTGGCAGGATCTGTACAAGACCGTCACGCCGGAGGAAAAGGGCGCCATCAAGGCAAAGGGCGCTATCATCGAGGGAGTGGCCGGTGGCTTTTTCTCGACGGCGCGGCTGAACGGCTTCCACGAGGTAGCGGACCAGTACTCTGGCATCCAGATTGTGGGCAAGCCATGCGCGGCGGACTGGAACCGGGAGAAGGGCATCAAGTGCGCCGAGAATATCCTGGGAGCCAACCCCAAGGGAACCTTGGACTTTATCTGGGCGGCGTCCAACGAGATGGGACTAGGCGCGATGCTGGCAACCCAACGGCTGGGACGGACCGAGGTGAAGGTCTTTACGAACGACGTGACTCCAGAGTCTACCGATCGGATACGTGACGGCGGTTTGATAGCCGAGACTACGCATGGCTTTGTAGATTGGGGATGGTTCGGTGGAGAGTATTCCGTCATGCTGGCTTGTAAAGAGAAAGTACCACCGAGCTATGACATCCGCCCCAGGACGGTGTATCCGGCCAACGCTGATCTCTACTTCCCAGAGCCCAAAGTTCCGCCCATTGACTGGGAAACTGTCAAGGCTGCCTGCAAGTAATACCGTGCACCAGACGATCACTTTGCACTGAACAATACTTGACCCGCACCGATTGTGTGGAGACCTATCCATGCTTTTAGGAGGCAACGTCGAATCCGAACATGGTCTTTCAGTAGGCAATTGGTACGAGTTGGCTTGCTCCAGCCTGCGCCAGACTCGAATGACGATGGTGGGTGGGCAGACCGCCATAACGGCGGGCTGTGTGGCGCACAAAGTGGTCAAACTGTTTGCGCAAAAAAGGTGACGGCATCATGGGACACTCCTCTCTGCCTGGGCGTAAGCCAGGCACAATGTCTGTGCCCCATGATGCCACCACAAGCAGATTGGGGGTAATATGGCGGCTGACAGATTCAATCGCCGCCCTAGATGGCCCGCGCCCCCACTAGCCCCACCTTGTATTTTTCGAGTTGACGCTGCATGCGGATCACCAGCGTGTGGGCTCGTTGAGCATACTGCCACGGCGTGGATCGGGGAGAGGTAATACCTCATCTTGAAATGGAGGGAAACACGATGATTACAAGATCAGAGACCGAAGTTGCGGTCATTGCCCAATTTACGGCCAAGGAGGGCAAGGCCAACGAACTGCTGGCCACCCTTCATCACGCAATCGGGCTGGGCTTGAACGAACCGGGGTGCAGGCGGTTGATCCTCTACCAATGCATGGAGGATCCGAGAATCTGCACCGTGATCGAAAAGTTCGCGAACCAAAAGGCTTTTGAGGCACACTTGGCCGCGCCCTACACTGTGGACTTGCTCGAGAACATCATTCCTCAATTGACCCAGGCACAGGCGATTACGACCCACAAAGAGGTTTTGGTACCGATTGCAGAACTGCCGGCGACCTGAGTCCGTATAAGGGTGGCGGGATATTCTTAACCATTCTCACTGGCCGTATGGAAAGCGAGGGTAAAGGGATGAGCTTTACAAACAAAGTGGCTATCGTGACCGGCGCCGGAGTTGGGATCGGCCAAGCTACGGCGCTCCTCCTTGCTCGCCAAGGCGCTCGAGTCGTGGTCGCGGATTACGACGCCGCTGTCGGGGCCAACACAGTCGAGCTGATTCGCAAGGCAGGCGGCGAGGCAGCCTTCGTCCAAGCCGACGTGTCGAAAGCCACAGATGCCGAAAAGATGGTCAAGACGGCACTTGACACCTATGGCCGGCTGGACATCCTGGTGAACAATGCCGGTATTTATACAAAAGGAGACACCCTCACCACCGCCCAAAGCGACTGGGAGCGGATTTTGGGGGTGAACCTCACAGGCGTTTTCCTCTGCTCCAAGTATGCCATCGAGGCAATGAAGAAAACGGATGGAGGCGTCATCGTCAATGTGGCGTCTGAAGCTGGGCTGGTCGCGATCAGAAACCAGGTTGCCTACAACGTTTCCAAGAGCGGCGTGATCGCCTTGACGAAGAGCACAGCGGTTGATTTTGCGCCGCACAATATTCGGGTCAACTGCATTTGCCCCGGCACGACAGAGACTCCTCTGGTCAAAGCATCGGTTGCCAGAGAGGCTGACCCGGCAAAAGCCCGCCGGGCATTAGAAGAATGCCGCCCCCTGAACCGGCTTGGCCGCGCCGAGGAGATCGCCGCCGGGATACTCTCTCTCGCTGCGGACGAACTGGGCTATGCCACAGGCGCGGTTCTCTCGGTTGACGGCGGCTATACGGCTCAATAGGCGTGTCGCCGACGCACCCCCAACTCGTTCGAAAGGCATCCGATGTCCACCGTACCTTTATTGCAGGCCGAAGCGATTGACAAAAGTTTTCCCGGTGTCCACGCCCTGGATCATGTAGATTTTGACCTCCACGCGGGCGAGGTGCATATCCTCTTGGGAGAAAACGGAGCCGGCAAGTCCACTTTTATGAAAATCATCAGTGGGGCGCTGCCGGAAGACAGTGGCCGGATCCTGCTGCAAGGCAAGGAGGTCGAGGTCAAGGATCCGCTTCATGCGCGCCGATTGGGGATCGGCATGGTCTATCAGGAATTGAGCCTGATCCCGGCCCTCACCGTGGCAGAGAATATCTTTGTCGGGCACCTGCCTCGGCGCGGTCCCTTGCACGCCATCGCCTGGCCAGAGGTTTTTTCGCAGGCCAGGACCCTCCTGACCG
>Ga0315268_10000950_pt1 | contig 33778 bp, 34 predicted proteins | sample C1_top_MG_FD_204535 | JGI IMG/M metagenome (GOLD analysis project Ga0315268, IMG submission 204535) | Sediment microbial communities from Yellowstone Lake, YNP, Wyoming, USA - C1_top | ecosystem: Environmental > Aquatic > Freshwater > Lake > Sediment | place: USA: Wyoming | collected 2017-08-01
GCGCGCTGTTCGTCTGATTTAGATTAGGAGGAAGTGAGAGTCATGGAAATTACGCTGAACGTCGAAGTCCGCGCCGCGAAGGGCACCAAGAAGGAGCTCAGCACGCTGCGCGCCGGGTCCCGCATTCCCGCCGTCGTGTACGGCGGCGAGAAGGGGCCGATCAACATCGCTCTGTCCGAGCGCGAATTCATGGACGCGCGCAAGAAGGGCGGCACGAACGCCATCCTGCGCCTGAAGCACCCGAAAGGCGAGGAGACGGTCATGGTGAAGGAGCTGCAGCGCCATCCCGTCACCGACCGCCCCGTGCACGCCGACTTCCAGCGCATCTCGCTGACCCAGAAGGTCGAGGCTCGCGTGCCTCTCGTGATCGTCGGCGTCGCGGCCGGCGTGAAGGACTTCGGCGGCATGCTCGCCATCGACTTGCGCGAGCTGCGCCTCAAGGCGCTGCCGACGCAGATCCCGCAGAAGATCGAAGTCGACGTCACCAAGCTCGGCCTGCACGAGGCGCTCCATATCAGCGACCTGAAGCTGCCCGAGGGCGTCGAGGTCTTGGACGACGCGAAGGCGGTCGTGGTCCACGTGACCATCGCGAAGGTGGAGGTGGTCGAGGAAGTCGCGGCCGCCGCCCCCGTCGAAGGCGCCGCCGCCGCGGCGGAGCCGGAATCGTCCAACACGAAGGGCAAGAAGGACGAAGAGGGCAAGCTCGTCAAGGAGACGGCGAAGCCGGGCGCTCCGGCCACCGCCGCCGCCAAGAAGGAGCCGGCCAAGAAGGAAGGCAAGTAGAGCTTTCCGGACGTGGCGCTCCGGCTCGTCGTGGGTCTGGGCAATCCGGGCTCGGAGTACGAGCGGACGCGCCACAACGTGGGATTCCGCCTCGCCGACCGCCTGGTCGGCGAGGCGGATCCTTTTTGGAAGGACTTCAAGGGCCTGGGCGTCGCCGCGAAATGGGGCGAGGTCTGGGTGGCCAAGCCGATGACGTACATGAACGAGTCCGGGCAGTTCGTGCGGGCCTTCGCCGCGTACCACAACATACCGGCGTCCGGGGTCCTGGCCGTCTATGACGAGCTGGCGCTCCCGCTGGGCAAGGTCCGCCTGCGCAAGAAAGGCTCGGCCGGCGGGCAGAAGGGGATGAAGTCCATCCTGACGCACTTCGGCACCGAGGAGATTTCGCGCCTGCGCATCGGCATCGGGCCGCAGCCCGAGAAGATGGACGCGGCCGACTTCGTGCTGAGCCGCTTCAAGCCCGCCGAGGAGAAGGACCTGGAGGAGGGCCTGAGCCGCGCCGTCGACGCGGTGCGGATCGTCCTCGCGGAAGGCATGGACGTCGCGATGAACCGCTTCAACCCCGCGCCATGACTCCCTACTTCAAGCTCGGCGTCGGCATTCTGAGCCTGTTCCTCGGCCTCGGCTACCTCTACCGGCCGGACCTCATCGAGCGGATGAACGCCGTCCTGCGCGAGTATCTCCTCAACGACGCCTACATCGCCCTCGAGCGCCGGAAGTGGGGCTTCTTCTTCCTGCTGGTCTCGTTCCTCTTCCTGTACATGGCCTGGGCGGCGCTGCCGCGATGAGCGCGGACCTCGAGGCCCTGGCCCGCGAGGCCGCGGACTGGGCGCGCGCGCAGTCCGCCGAAACGCAGACCGAGCTGTACCTGAGCCGCTCCGGCGAGCGCGCGCTGGCGCGCCGCGACGGCGCGCGCGACGGCGTGGAGACCGCCGAATCCCTGGGCGCGGGCGTGCGCGTGATCCGCGACGGGCGCGTCGGCTTCGCCTCGGCGGGGGGCGCGGACCCCGAGACATTGCGGACCTTGTGGCGGCGGGCCGTCGAGCAGCTGCCGCACGCCGCGCCCGAGGCGGGCCGCGCCCTTCCCGGGCCGTCCGCGGACGCGGCGGATCCCGCCTTCGACGCGTCGCTGTGGGACGGGACCTTGTTCACCCGCCCGTGGGGAGAGTTGGAAGCGCGGCTGGTCACGGCGGAGGACGCGGCGTCCGCGGGCGGCAAGACGCGCGCCCTGCGCTCGGAGCTGACCGAGAGCCGAGGCGAGGTCGTCGTCTCCAACACGCGCGGCGTGCTGGCGCGCGAGCGCGGCGGCTCGGCGTCCGTGTCGGTGTCGTCGGCGGCCGAGGACCGGGGCGAGACGCAGGTCGGGGAAGGCTACCGCGCCGCGCGCCGCTTCGACGCGGCGGACCCCGCGGCCGCCGGGGCCGAGGCCGCGCGCCGCGCCACGGCCGGCATCGGCGCGCGCCGCGTCCGCGCGGGCCGCCGCGCGGCGCTGTTCGAGCCGTGGGTCGGGGTGGAGTTCCTGGAGGTGCTGGCCGACCTGCTGTCCGCCGAGGAGGTTCAGGGCGGGCGCTCCCTGCTGGCGGGGCGGCTGGGCGCTTCGGTCGCCTCCGCGCTGGTCACCTTGCGCGACGACCCGCGCCTCGTGGGCGGTCCGGCGAGCGCGCGCTTCGACGACGAGGGCGTGCCGACGCGAGACAAGGCTCTGATCGAGCGCGGAGTCCTGCGCGAGCTTCTGCACGACTCGGCCACCGCGGCGCGCGAGGGCGCGGCCTCGAACGGCTGCGCCTACCGCGCGGACTGGGGCTCCCTGCCCGGCCCGGGCCCGTCGAATCTGTACCTGGCGCCGGGGCCCCTGACGCGCGCGGACCTGATCGCGGGCACGAAGGACGGTCTTCTGGTCCTGGAGGTCCTGGGCACGCACATGGTGGACCCGGTCTCCGGCGAGTTTTCGGTGGGGGTCTCCGGCCTGGAGATCTCCAAAGGCGAGGTCGGCCGCCCGTTCAAGGGCGCGATGCTCGCCGGCAACCTGCTCGACCTCTTCGCGCGCGTGGACGCCGTCGCCGACGACCTCGTCTTCCACGGCGCCTTCGGCGCCCCCACCTTCCGCGTCTCCGCCCTCGACATCGCCTAGCGGCGCGTCAGCGGGACCAGTAGTTGCGCAGGGAGCGGTCCAGGGGCGATTCGTGCTCGTGCGCGGGACCGCGGCGGATGAGGTCGACGAGGCGGCGAAGAAGGGCTTCCGAGCCGGCGGTGGGATTGAGGGCCAGGCCGTAGTGGCGGGCGCCGGGCGGGTTGCCGCGGTGGCCGTCGCGGACGACGCGGCAGGCGACCTCGAAGGAGCCGTCGGGGCCTTCGAGCTTCAGGCGGTAGGCGGTGCGGTGCTGGAGCTCGACGCCGACGCGCAGGAAGGCGCCCGACATGCTGACGTTGAGCAAGGTCCCCTTGGCCAGCAGGCGGCCCGCCGCCGCGCCCTGGTAGATCTCCGCCGGGCGCGAGCAGGGAAAACGGTTGTGGGCGCGGCGGACGGCGTCGGCCATGGGGATAGAATAGCGGTTCCGGATGACGCGCGTGCTGCGCGTCAGCTGGAGGAGGACGTGTAGCGCGCGATCGACCCGCGCCAATAGCGGGCCGATAGGACCAGCGCGGCGGCGGTGAGGACGACGGCGTAGGCGGCCCAGGCGGGCGTGAGCAGGCCGAGCAGGGCCTTGGCCGGGAAGGTGGTCATGACCGCGATCGGGATGCCGAAGGTCAGGACCCAGCGCACGGGGCGCGCGTACACGTCCACCGGGAACTTGCCCATGAACATCACGTCGCGGTAAATCCAGATCGCGTTTTCCAACTCCTGCGTGCGCACCGTGAGCCCGGCCACGAACACGTGGATGGCGAAGATCAGGGCGACGCCGTTGGCGGTCAGAGCGGCGTAGGCGGCGTAGCGCCCCCAGCCCAGCGGCGGCAGGCGCGCGAACACCATGCCGACCATGACCAGGACCGGGATCAAGGTGATGATGTCGAGAAAATCCACGGTGGAACAGACCATGCGGAACAGCGGGGAGCAGGGCTGGATCAGGTAGAAATCGAAGTCGCCCTCGGCGACGGTGCGCCGCGCGCCGTACACGCCGCGGAAGAAGATCTGCGCGATCATGTCCACGACGTTGAAGGTGAGGAAGAACAGCGCGGTCTCGACCAGGTTGTAGCCGGCGACGGTGTCCACGTGGTTGAAGATCGCGACGACGAAGGCGAAGAAAAACAGGAGCCGGATCATCTTGCCCAGCAGGAAGCCGAAGGAGCCCAGGCGGTAGGTGAGCTGGGCCTGCATGGCCATCGACGCGGTGCGCGTCCAGATCCGGAAGTACTTCCGCAGGCCCGCTCTCATCCGCCCTCCGCGGCGTAGGAGCGCACGCCGCGCCGCCACACGGCCAGCGCCGCCGCCAGGAACACCGCCAGCCAAGCGGCCTCGATGGCCAGCAGCCGCGCGCCCTCGGCGAGGGACACTTTTTCCAGGAAGACGCGCGCCGGGAAATACACCATATAAGGGAACGGTGTGGCCGACAGCGCGCGGCGCAGGCCCTCGGGGAGCACGTCCAGGGGAAAGAACGCGCCGGCGGCGAAGGCGAGGAACAGCTCGAAGCAGAACAGAGGGCCGCCGGACTCCGAGGTCCAGAAGGCCAGCGAGCTGACCATGAACTCCATGAAGAAGAAAAGCAAGGAGGCCAGGACGGCCGCGGCGAGAAAGAGCGCCCAGGTTGCCGGGTCGCGGGGCAGGAACAGGCCGCCGCGAACCAAGGCCGAGAGAAGGGCGACCTCGAAGAAGGCGGACGCCACGTGCACGGTCTTCTGGGCGAGGTCCAATGACAGGGCGTAGCCGTGATAACTGAGCGGCCTGACGAGATAGGACGAGATCCGGCCGGAGGAGATCTCTCCCACCAGCTGCCAGCCGCGGCCGGTGAAGACGAACGAACGCAGTATGTTGATCAGCAGGACGTAGGTCAGCATCTCGGGGCGGGTGTAGCCCAGGAACGAGGGCTTGGTTCCCAGCAGCGCGTTCCAAAAGGAATACAGGCTCAGCAGGACGGCGAAGCCGCCGACGCGGTCCATGATCAAGGTGGACCGGCGCTGCAGGGTCTCCTGGAGGGAGATGGAATAGGCGACCAGGTATTTCTTCACGAGTGCGAGAACAGCCGGCGGACGATGTCGTCGATGTCCACTTCCTCGACGTCCAGGTCCAGGACGGGGTACGAGCCCAGCAGCGCGGCGGCGCTGGCGGCGATGCGGTCGCGGGGGACTTCCAGCACGACGGAATTGTCCTCCACGCGCACGACCGTGCCCAAGGCCTTCAGGTCCTCGGCCGCGACGGGAGTCTTGAAGCGCGCGCGCAGGATCTTGTGGCCGGCGTAGCGCTCGACCAGGCGGTCGAGCGGGCCGTCGTAGAGCAGGACGCCGCGCTCGATGACGATGACGCGGCGGCAGAGCTCGACGACGTCGGTCATGTTGTGGCTGGTGAGCATGATGGTGGCGTTGTAGCGCTTGTTGTAGGCCTTCACGAACTCGCGCACCTTCTTCTGCATGACCACGTCCAGGCCGATGGTGGGCTCGTCGAGCAGCAAGAGCCGGGGCTGATGGAGAAGCGCCGCCGCCATCTCGGCGCGCATGCGCTGGCCCAGCGAGAGTTTCTTGACGGGCACGGTCAGGTGGTCGCCGAGTTCCAGAAGGTCGACCAGTTCGTCTAGATTCCGGCGGAAGTCGGGCTCCGGGATTCCGTAGATGGCCTGATTCAGGCGGAAGGTCTCGTAGGCGGGGATCTCCCACCACAGCTGGGTGCGCTGGCCCATGACCAGCGATATTTTTTTCTGGAACTCAGCCTCCCGCTTCCAGGGAACGTGGCCGAGGGCGACGGCCTCGCCCGACGTGGGCGTGAGCAGGCCGGAGAGCATCTTCAGCGTCGTGGTCTTGCCGGCGCCGTTGGCGCCCAGGAAGCCGACCAGCTCTCCCTCCTGGATGGTGAAGCTGATGCCGTCGACCGCGCGCGTGTCCTTATACTTGCGGTCGAACAGGGCTTTGACGCCGCCCCACAGGCCGGGCTCCTTGACGGGGGAGCGGTAGTCCTTGGTGAGGCCTTTCGTCTGCAGGGCGACGGTCATGAGTCATTCTCCCATATCGTCTATACTACGGGCGATGAGGGCTTTCGCGCTGATCGCCGCGCTGGCGTCGAGCGCCGGGGCGTCCGCGCCGCTGGCGCCGGTGCCGGCGGCCTGCACGTCCACGTTGATCGACACGGTTCAGGCGGATATGAGCGAGCGGGAAGCGCGCGTGAAGGCGCTAGCCGCGCGCGTGCGCTCCGAGAATTCATTATTCGTCGCTGAGTCCCGAGCGCTTTTCGTGCGGCGGGATGAGGACCCGCCGCCGGGCGCCCGCGATCCGTTCTTCTACGCCGACCGCTTCGAGTCGCTGCGCTCGCGCCTCCCGGAGAAAGAGTGGTCCCGCGGCGTCGAGCTGTGGGCGGACTGGCTGGAGCGGGCGGAGGCGGCGTGGGAGCGCGTGGACGCGGCCGAATACTGCGGCTTGAGGGAAGAGGGGCGCTCCTTCGCGCAGGACGGCTACCTGATGTTCCTGCCGTTCATCTCCGCGGCCCAAGGCGACGACGGGCTCATGCCCGTGTTCCATCTGGCCGCGGCGTCCGGGGCGATCAGCCTGGGGCTGGACGTGATCACCTTCGTGCCCAACGTGGCGCTGTCCACGGGGCAGAAGCTGTCCAAGAACGCGCACATCCGCAAGGCCGCGCGCTCGTTCCGGCGCTTCGCGGACTTCGTCGAGGCGCGCGAGAAGGAGCGGGGGCCCGGCCTATGATGTCTGCTTGGGCCGGAGCATCCGGACGATCATCGCAGCACTCGTCCACGCGCTGCGGCCCATGGCCGCGGCGACCTTCAAGTCCGGCTCGTCTAATGTAGGCTTCTTCGAGACGGCCAGGGCCAGCCATACGCCGATCGAGTTCACCAGCTTCTCGTCGGGGAAGGCCGCCAGGCTCGCAAAAGACGGAATCGCGTCGGCCTTGAGGCCGCCGCGATTGAGCTGAAGCAAGGAGCAGGAGAGGTCTTGGACGGCGGAGAGCTTCCGCTGCCTCACGGCTTGAGCGAAGGAGCGCGAGACGTCGTCGTGCAATTCGTTCCGGCCGGCGCCGCCGGAACTGCGTTCCAGCAGGATCAAGGTCGAGACGATGATGGCCGCCTGCAGCAAGGTTCCGCGGGCTTTCTCGGGGGGATATTGCTTCAGCTCCGGGTATTTCTGGTTCGCGAAATCGTAGAACGAGCAGGCGTAATTGAACGCGCGGCCGGCGATGAGGCCTCCCGGCGTGCTTTTATTCATTGGGGAATGATCCTGCTTCGGCATGATCCGCGCTAGCCGCGGCGGCCCATCTCGCCCAGGTAGGACAGCGTCTTGAGGCCGTCCATGCGGTCCAGGTAGACCAGGCCGTTGAGATGGTCGGTCTCGTGCTGGACCACGCGCGCGGGGAAGCCCTCGTAGACGCGCTTGAACGGCTTGCCGTCCAGGCCGTGGCCGCTGAGCTCGAGCTTCGTGAAGCGCCGCACCATGCCGCGCAGGTCGGGGACGGACAGGCAGCCTTCCCAGTCCTCCTCGGTCTCGTCGCCGATCGGCGTGACGACGGGGTTGAAGACGACGGTGAGCTCGATGCCGTCGGGATGGCGCTTGGTGCCCTTGGGCAGCCCCATCAGGTAGACGGCCAGGTCCTCGCCGACCTGGTTGCCGGCGATGCCCACGCCGTCGTATTCCTCCATGGTGACCGCCATCTCGCGCACCAGGCGCTGGACGTCGGCGGAGCGCATCTCGTCCGCCTTCAGGCGGCGCAGGACCTTGCGCAGGACGGGATGGCCGAGCTGGGTGACCTTTCTGATTCCGGTGCTGACGAGCATGAATCCATTTTGCCATATCCTCCCTGGCCCCGTCATCACGGGGCCCTAAAGCAGAGGGCGGCCGAGACGCCAGCCCGCCCACGAGAATAGGAGGGAGGCGATCAGCCAGCGGACTTGGACCGGATCGCCCAGGCGATAGGCGTCGTCCAGGGCCGAGACGACGGGGAGAAGGTTGATGCCGACGACCGCCGCGACCGGCCCCAGCGCCAGGACGCGTCCGCCGAAATATCCCAGGGCCAGCGGGCACAGGATCACGGAGACCATCACGGCCAAGGCGTAGGACTTCGACACGGGCGTGAGCCCCACGGCGAAGGCCAGCACGAAGGCGGCGAACGTGAGGAGGACGATCTTCCCCGCGGTTTTCAGACGGGCCACAGAGGAAGAGTAACCTTTGAACTCGCTCCGGAGCAAGCCGCGATCCCTTATCGTGGATCGCTTCTCGCGCCGGCGCGAGTTTTGACTCGCGTCAGGAAAGCTCCGCGGCAGTAATTTCATATGATGGATAAATCATGGCCCAGGACTTCACGAAGGACCTCGACCGCATCCGCGCCGGGATCGACGAGGCGGACAACGGCATCGTCGAGCTCCTCGCGCGCCGGCGCAGGCTGGTCATGGAACTGGCGAAGATCAAGAAGGTCCTGAACGTTCCGATCTACGACCCCAAGCGCGAGCAGGCGCTGGTGGACCGCGTGAAGAAGCTCGGGGCCGAGCGCAAGCTCAACGAGGAGTTCGTCGAGGTCGTGTTCCGCCTGATCGTGATGAACTCCAAAGAAGTGCAGTACCATGAAAGTCTCTAGCCGGGCCCGCTCCGTCGCCGAGTCGCAGACGCTCCGGCTGTCGAACGAGGCCGCGCGCCTGCGCGCCGAGGGCGCCGACATCGTGAGCCTGCTCGAGGGCGAGCCCGACCTTCCGGTCCCCGAGGCCGTGATCCGAGCGACCGAGGAGGCTCTGCGCGCCGGCCGCACGAAATACTCCGCCTCCGCGGGCCTGCCGGAGTTAAAGGCCGCCATCTCCCGCAAGCTGAAGGACGAGAACGGCGTGACGGCCGCGCCGGAGAACATCCTCGTGTCCAACGGCGCCAAGCAGGCCGTGTACGAGGTCCTGCAGGCCTTGTGCGAGCCCGGCGACGAGGTTCTGATCCCCGCGCCCTGCTGGGTCACCTTCCCGGAGTCGGTCAAGCTGGCCGGCGCCGCGCCCGTGCTGGTGGCGACCGGCGCGGATCATCAGCTCGACCTTGGCGCGCTGGAGCGCGCCGTCACCGCGAAGACCCGGGCCATCATACTCAACACGCCCAACAACCCCACGGGCGCCGTGTACCCGGAGGCGGCCCTGCGCGCCGTCGCCGCGCTGGCGGCGAAGCGCGACCTGGCGATCATCGCCGACGAGGCGTACGAGGCTCTCGTTTATGACGGCGACAGGCACGTCAGCGTCGCGTCGCTGGGCGCCGAGGCGGCCGCGCGAACCGTCACGATACAGACCTTCTCGAAGAGCTTTTCGATGACCGGCTTTCGCCTGGGCTACCTGGCCGGCCCCGCCGATGTGGTGAAGGCCGTGGGGCTCCTCCACGGCCACGTGACCGGCAACGCCTGCACCTTCGCGCAGTACGGCGCGATCGCCGCGCTCGACTTGGGCCACGCGCATCGCGCGTCGTGGCGCGCCGCGCACCAGGCGCGGCGCGACCTCGCGTTCGCGCTGAGCTCGACGCTGTTCGACTGCGTGAAGCCCCGGGGCGGCCTGTTCTTGTTCGCCGACGCGCGGCGCTATCTCGGCAAGCGCTTCAAGACCTCGGCCGAGCTCGCCGAGCACTTCCTTTATAAGGCGGGAGTGGCGGTCGTGCCGGGCTCGGCGTTCGGTCGCGAGGGCTTCCTGCGTCTGAGCTTCTCCGCGCCGGAGGCGGTCCTGCGCGAGGGCTTCGCGCGGCTGGAGAGAGCCCTGTGACCGTCGGCTTGATCGGCTTCGGGCGCTTGGGCCGGCTCCTGACGCGGCATTTCGCGCGCGACGCGAAAATTTTCGTCTACGACGTGACGCTCGACGCGCGCAAGGTCCGCGCGTTGGGCGCGGTCCCCGCGACGTTGGCGCAAGCCGCCGCCCAAGACGTCGTCGTGCTGTGCGTCCCGATGGCCGCGTTCGAGGACGTCTCGCGCCGCCTCGCGCCGCTGCTGCGCCCGGGCGCGCTGGTCGTGGACACCTGCTCGGTCAAGGAGCATCCGGTGCGCGTCATGAAGCGCCGGCTGCCCAAGAGCGTGAGCCTGCTCGGCACGCATCCGAATTTCGGGCCGGACAGCGCGGCGGACTCGCTCAAGGGCCGCAAGATTATTTTATGCCGGGCGCGCATGACGGACGCGCTGTACCGGAAGGCGAAGCGCGTCCTGCGGGGCAAGGGCCTGGACGTCGTGGAGTTGAGCCCGCGCGAGCACGACCGGCGCATGGCCTCGTCCTTGGTGCTGACTCATTTCATCGGCCGCGGCCTGGTCGCGTACGGGGCCAAGACGACGGGTGTGGACACCGAAGGCTATAAGCGCCTTCTCCGAATCCTCGAGACCGTGCAGAACGACAGCTGGGAATTGTTTCAAGACATGAATCGTTTCAACTCCTTCGCCGCGCCCATGCGCCGCCGCTTCCTCGCGGCGCTGGCCGCGACGGACCGCCGGGTGCGGCGTTGAAGGTCGCCTACCAGGGCGTCCCCGGCGCGTACAGCGAGGCGGCTCTGCGCCGCCATTTCGGCGCGGGCGCCAAGCCCGTGGGGTTCGCGTTCAGCGAGCAGGTCTTCGACGCGGTGGAGGACGGCCGCGCGGACGCCGGCTTCGTGCCGGTGGAGAACAGCATCGCGGGCTCGGTGGGGGTCAACACGGATCTCCTGCTGGAGCGGAAGGTGTTCGCGATCGCGGAGTCGTACTTGCCCATCGACCACTGCCTGCTCGGCCGCCCCGGCGACCGGCTGGAGGACGTGACCGCCGTCTATTCGCATCCCATCGCTCTGGCCCAGTGCCGGGATTTTCTGAATCAGCGAAAGCTGAAGGCGGTGCCGGAGTACGACACCGCCGGCGCGGCGGAACTGGTCGCCCAGCGCCAGCTTCCCGGCGAGGCCGCGATCGCCTCGAAGCGCTGCGCCGAGGTCTACGGCCTGGCCGTCCTGGCCGAGGACATCCAGAGCGTGAAGGGGAACTTCACGCGCTTTCTCGCCTTCGTCCGGGAGGGGGAGATCCCGCCCGGCCTGAAACGGGAAAAAACCAGCCTGGCCTTCTCCGCCCACCACCATCCCGGCGCTCTCCTCGACTGCCTGAAGCTGTTCGCCGACCACGCGATCAACCTGACCAAGCTGGAGTCGCGCCCGATCGCGTCGAACCCGTTCGAGTACTCGTTCTTCGTCGATTTCCTGGGCGGAACCGGCGACGCGGCCGCGGCGGCCGCGCTGACCGAACTGCGCGCGGCGGCGCGCGCCGTGAAGGTGCTCGGCTCCTACCCGCTGGGCGACCGCCCGAAAGCCCCGGCCGAATGAGGAAGGACGGGCCTTTCGTCCCGGCGCTGTACGCGCTGATCTGCCTGATCTGGGGCTCGACCTGGCTGGTGATCAAGATCGGCCTGGTCGGGGTGCCGCCGTTCCTGGGCGCCGGCCTGCGCTTCGCGCTGGCGTCCGCGGTCCTGTTCGCGCTGATCGTCGCGCGCGGCACGACGATCCGCCTCGACCGGAACGGGAAAATCGCCGTGCTGTCCTGCGGCCTGCTCAGCTTTACCTTGTCCTACGCCTGCGTGTACTGGTCCGAGCAGTACATTTCCAGCGGCCTGGCCGCGATCCTGTACTGCCTGATGCCGCTCGTCACCGCGCTCTTGAGCCGCTTCTGGACGAAATCGGAGACCTTGTCGGCGCGCAAGATCGGAGGCATTTTGGTCGCGATGGCGGGCACGGCCGTTCTGTTCTGGCCGTCGCAGGCCGTCGCGCCCGCCCAACTCGCGGGGATGGCCGCGGCGCTGCTGTCCGTGGCGGGTTCGGCGGTGAACCTGGTCAGCGTGAAGAAATACGGCCGCGACCTGGACGTTTTCGTGATGAACGCGCTGGGCATGACGATCGGCGCGGTCCTTCTCCTGGCCATGAGCGCGGTCTTCGAGTCGCATTCCTTGGTGGCCTGGAGCCGGGCGAACGTCCTGGCGATCGTCTACCTGGCGCTGGCCGGCTCGGTGGCGGCGTTTCTGTCCTACTACTCGCTCGTCAAGGTGATGGACGCCACGCGTCTGAGCCTGATCACCTTGATCTTCCCCCTGGTCGCCGTCCTGCTCGGCTGCGTGGTCCTCCACGAGACGATCCCGCCCGCCACCTGGGCCGGCATGGCGCTGGTGCTCGCCGGCGTGGCCGTCGCGATCGTGCCCGCCGGCGCCTTGCGCTAATTCCGTTCTAGCCTCATACTGGGCCTATGGATGCCTCCCCGGGCCGGACCGAGTTCCTCCCTGCCGCCCGCGTCGACCTGGAGACCGTCCGCCGCCAGCGCGCCGCCGTCCTGGGCGTGCCCAAGCTCACGGCGGTTCTGGACGCCGTGCCCGATATCGTCGTTTTCCTCAACGAGGAGCGGCAGATCGTTTATGCCAACACCGCGGCGGTCAAATATATCTGCGCGCACGGCGGCGTGCCGGACGAGGGCGCGCGCTGGGGCGAGGCCCTGGCCTGCGAGCACGCCTCCGAGGAGGGGGGCTGCGGGACCACCCGGTTCTGCCGGACCTGCGGCGCGGCGCGCGCGACGTGGAGCAGCCAGCGCGGGCGCGACGCGACCGACGATTGCCGGATCACCCAGGCCGGCGGCGGCGCCCTGGACTTCCTGGTCACGACGGTGCGGCTGACCCTCGAGGGGAACGCGTTCACGGTGTTCACCGCCGTAGACGTGGGCGACGAGAAGCGCCGGGAGGCCTTGGAGAAGACCTTCTTCCACGACGTGCTGAACACGGCCTCCGGAGTCCACGGGATCATCGAACTCATGCCGGAAGCGACCGCCGCGGAGAGGGAGTCTTTCCTGAATATCCTCCGCGGACTCTCGTCCGCGTTGATCGAGGAGATCGTCGCGCAGAGGGACCTGCTCTCGGCTGAGAACCGCGATCTCGTGATCCATCCGGCGCCGTTCGATTCCCTGGCCTTGCTGCTGGAACTGGCCGCGGCGTACCGGGAGCAAAGCATCGCGAAAGGGAAGACGGTTCTCCTCGATCCCGCCTCGGCCGGCGTCGAGATGACCAGCGACCGAACCTTGCTGCGCCGGGTGATCGGCAACATGATCAAGAACGCGCTGGAGGCGACGGCCGCCGGCGAGACGGTGACCCTCGGCTGCGCGGCGAAGGACGGTCGGGCCGAGTTCTGGGTCCGCAATCCCGGGGTGATGCCCGACGAGGTTCGTCTTCAGGTCTTCCTGCGCTCCTTCTCGACCAAGGGCGCCGGGCGCGGCCTGGGCACTTACAGCATGAAGCTGCTGACCGAGCGCTATCTCGGCGGGACGATCGGGTTCACCAGCGACACGGGCGAGGGGACGCGCTTCACGGCGCGCTACCCCCTGACGCTCGCGCCGACGGCCTGACTTGCGCCCGAAGAGCGGTCGGGCAGGATTGGTGCAAGCGGTAATCAGATTGGCGTGGCGGGAGCGCGCTTCGCTGAGCGGAACGCGGTGCGAATGAAGAAGAAGCTATCCCTCCCCATCCGACTGACCGTGATCGTGGTGATCTCGATATTCGCCGTCGAGATGATCATCATGCGCCTTCTTCCGCGCCTCCATCTCTATTCTCCGTGGGTCGAGATGCTTCTGGACGCCGTCATTCTTGTCCTGGCGCTGGTCCCCATCCTCTACGTTTCCATTTTTCGCCCGATGACGACCGAGGTGGCGGCGCGCGAGGCGGCGGACCTCCGGCTTCGGGAAATCAACGCGGGCCTGGAGTCCCGCGTCGCCGAGCGCACGCGGGAACTCGAGGCCGCCCTCGCGACGGCCGCGGCGAACGAATTGAAATATAAACAGCTCCTCGACGAGACGACGGAGCTGGTTCAGAGCGTCGACGCCGAAGGCCGGGTGATCTACGCCAACAACGCCCTGCTGACCGCGCTGGGCTACTCCTCCGGGGACGTCGGCGGGCTCAACATCACCGATCTGATCGCGCCGGAATCCCGGGAGCATTGCGCCGAGGCGATGGCCCGGGTCATGAAGGGCGAGGACTCCGGCGTCCTCGACGCGATTTTCCTGACGAAAACGGGCGCGCGGGTCCTCGTGAGCGGACGCGCCTCGTGCCATTTCGAGGAGGGCCGGCCGGCGTACACGCGCGGCGTCTTTCGCGACGTCACCGCGCAGACGCGCTCGGCGAGGCGCTTGGCCGCGCAGTTCGCGGCGACGAAGGCCTTGGCCGACTCGACGGACTGGCGGGGAGGGCTGGAAGGCGTCCTGCGCGGGATCGGCGCGGCGATGGGCTGGGCGGCGGCGGGCGCCTGGGAGATCGACCACGCGGCGGGCGAGCTCTACTGCGCGGACTTCTGGACCCCGAGCGGCCGCAGCACGCCCTTCACCCGCCAGTCGCGCGAGCTCCGTTTCGCGAAGGGGGTGGGCTTGCCGGGGCGGGTCTGGCGGGGCGGCAAGCCGACGTCGATCTTCGATGTGGCGTCGGATCCCAATTACCCGCGAGCGGTGACCGCGGCGGGCGACGGCATCTGTTCCGGGATCGCTTTTCCGGTGCTTCTGGACGGGAAGGTCGAGGGCGTCCTTGAATTCTACAGCGCGCCGCCCGAGGAGCCGGACGATGAGTTGCTGGGCTTATTCGCCGCCATCGGCAGTCAGTTGGGCGAATTCCTCCGAAGGCGCCGCGCCGACAAGGCCTTGGCGCGCTCCTTGCGGGAGCTCTCCGACCTCAAGACCGCGTTCGACGCCTCCACGCTCGTTTCGACGACGGACTCGGCGGGGCGCATCACGGGGGTCAACGAGCTCTTCATCCGGATTTCCGGCTACTCCCGCGAGGAACTCGTCGGCAAGACGCACAAGGTCCTCAACTCGGGGCGGCACCCCGCGGCGTTCTTCACGCGGTTGTGGCAGACCATTCAAGCCGGCCGAATCTGGCATGGCGAGGTCCAAAACCGGGCGAAGGATGGCACGTTCTATTGGACCGATACGACGATCGCGCCCTTCATGGACGAGGACGGCAAGCCGTTCCAGTACATCGCGATGCGCCGCGACATCACGCGTCGAAAGCAGGCCGAGGCGAGCGCCGCCGCGGCGAGCGCGCGGCTTCAGGCCGTTCTCGACAACGCGACCCAGGTCTCGATCATCGCCACCGACTTGGAAGGGAACGTCACGGTCTTCAGCAGGGGGGCGGAGAACCTGCTCGGCTACGCGGCGGCGGAGATGCTGGGGAAGTCCCCGGCCCTGCTCCATGTCCCGGCGGAGGTCGAGATCCGCGGCGAACTGCTCTCGATGGAATTCGGCCGGCCGGTGCGGGGCTTCGACATATTCGTGGAGTACGCGCGCCAGGGGAAGTTCGAGACGCGCGAGTGGACCTACGTCCGCAAGGACAAGACGACCTTCCCCGTCAGCCTGACCGTGACCGCGCTTCACGACGAGAATGCGGCGATCAGCGGCTTCCTGGGGATCGCGGTCGACATCAGCCAGGCGAAAGCGGCGCAGGAGGCGCTGGCCAAGGCGCGCGACGCGGCGGTCGGCCTGGCCCAGGCCAAGGCGGAGTTCCTCGCGAACATGAGCCACGAGATCCGCACGCCGATGAACGCCGTCATCGGCATGGCGGGGCTGCTCATGGACACGCCCCTGACCGCGCGCCAGACGGAGTTCGCCGAGACGATCCGCACCGCCGGCGAGTCGCTGATGTCGATCATCAGCGACATCCTCGACTTCTCGAAGATCGAAGCCGGCAAGATGCCTCTCGAGATACTCGATTTCTCTCCCCGCGTCATCGCGGAGGAGGTCGCCATGCTGTTCGCGGTCCGGGCGCAGGACAAGGGGCTCGAGATCTCGGCGGCGGTCGACGAGGCCTTGCCGCCGCGCTTGCGCGGAGACGCCGGCCGCCTGAGGCAGGTCCTGAGCAACTTCGTCAGCAACGCGATCAAGTTCACCGAAAAGGGGGAGGTGTCGATCCGTCTGTTCAAGATCGGAGAGAGCGGCGACTCGCTGCGCCTGCGCGGCGAGGTCCGCGACACGGGCATCGGCCTCGACGCGGAGACGCAGGCTCGGCTCTTCACCGCGTTCACCCAAGCCGACGCCTCGACCACGCGCCGGTACGGCGGCACCGGGCTGGGGCTGGCCATCTCCAAGAAGCTGGTGGAGCTGATGGGGGGAACGGTCGGCATCGACAGCGTTCCGGGCAAAGGAGCGACTTTCTGGTTCGAACTGGCTTTGCGCAAGGGCGAGGCGGTGCCGTTGGCGAGCGAGCCGGACGTGGAGGGGGTTCGCGTCCTCATCGTCGACGACAACGCGACCAATCGAGAAATCGTGATGCACCAGACCGCCTCCTGGAGGATGCGCCCTCAGGCGGTCCCGGACGGGCCGGCCGCTCTCCGGGCGCTCCGCGGCGCCGCGGCCGAGGGAGTCCCGTTCCGCCTGGCGCTCATCGACATGCAGATGCCGGGGATGGACGGCGAGGCCCTGGCCCGAGCGGTCAAGGCGGAGCCGGGCTTGGCCGGACTGAAAATGGTCCTGCTCAGCTCCATGTCGATGTCTCTCGGCCGCGACCAGCTGCTCGCGATGGGATTCGACGCGTCCTTGACGAAGCCGGTGCGCAAGTCCTCCCTCTTCGACTGCATTTCGGACGTGCTGAGCGCGCACCCGTCCTGTCTCCTGCCCGCTCCCGAGTCGAAGGCCGTCGAGCCGCGGGCGGCCTGGAGGAGCCTGCGCGTCCTCGTCGCCGAGGACAACCCCGTCAATCAACGCGTGGCGCTTCTGCAGCTGCAGAAGCTGGGATGCAAGGCCGACGCCGTGGCCAACGGACGCGAGGCGGTCGAGGCGGCCGTTTCGATTCCCTATGACCTGGTCCTGATGGACTGCCAGATGCCGGAAATGGACGGCTTCGAGGCGACCGCCGCCATGCGCCGCCGCCTGCCCGCGCAGGGACGAAAGATCGTGATTATCGCCATGACCGCCAACGCGCTCGAAGGAGACCGCGAGCGCTGCCTGGCCGCGGGCATGGACGATTACGTCTCCAAGCCCGTGCGCCTCGAGGACCTCGCCGCGGCGATCGGACGCTGGTTCCCCGCGGTCGATCCCGCCGCGCTCGACGGACTGCGCGCGCTGGGCGACGAGAAAGCCCTCCAGGCCCTCGTCGAGCAGTTCCTGTCCGACGCGGGCGTCCGGCTTCAGGCCCTGCGCGCGGCCGCGCGCGACGGCGACGCGTCCGCGCTCGAAAAGCAGGCGCACAGCCTGAAGGGGAGCGCGGGCAGCCTGGGGGCGATGGGCGTCGGCGCGCTGGCCGGCAGGCTCGAGACGATGGGTCGCGAGAAGAGCCTCGCCGGGGCGGCGGAGACGGTCGAGGCCTTGGGCCGCGAGCTGGCCGAGGCTTCGCGGCAGCTGCGCGACGCGTCGGGCGGGAAGACCGCATGAAGGTCCTGGTCGCCGACGACGACGCGACGACGCGCATGATCGTCTCCATGAGCCTCACGAAGGCGGACGGCTTCGACGTGATCTGCGCGGCCGACGGGGCCCAGGCCGCGGCCTTGGCCGAGGCCGATCCGCCGGACCTGATCATCCTCGACGGTATGATGCCGGTGCTGGATGGTCCCGAAACTCTGCTCAAGCTGAGGCGCAGCGACAGGACGAAGGACATCCCGGTGATCCTCCTCTCCGCCTCGTCCGATCCCGACGCGCTGGCGCGTTTTCGCGCCCTGTGGCCGGCGGCCGTCGTCGCCAAGCCTTTCAAACCGGCGGAGCTTTCGGCGCTCGCGCGTAAAATAATTACGAATCTTCCCGGGCGGTCCGGGGAGTCGGATTTACTATAGTGCCGGGAACGGCCATGGACGCCAAAAACATCGTCATTTGCGACGACGACGCCACGCTCACCTTCATACTCCAGCACCTGCTGGGCAAGAAGAGCGGGTTCAAGGTCACGGTGGCCGGCAACGGCGAGGACGGCTGGCTCCTGATCCGCGAACTGCGGCCCGTCCTGCTCATTCTCGACTTGGACATGCCCGTCAAGGACGGCTTCGCCGTCCTGCGCGACCTGAAGGGACTGCCGGCGCCCCGCCCCTACACCATCGTTCTTTCGGCCAATGAAAGCCGGGACGTCCGGGAGGAAGTGAAGTCCCTCGGGGCCGACGAGGTCATGTCCAAGCCCTTCAAGCCGGCCGATTTCCTGGCGAAGGTCGAGGGGCTGGCCGCGGAGGGGAAAATATGACGCGCGAGTCCAATTTCGACGCCCGCCAAGCCAAGCTCGGCGACGTCCTCGTCCGGATCGGCGTCATCAATGCCGAACAGCTCGCGGCGGCCCTCAAGCAGACGGACGCCGACCAGAAGAACCTGGGCCAGGTGCTGGTCGCCATGCAGTTCGCGACCGAGGATCAGATACTCAAGGCCGTCGGCATGCGCCTGGGCATCCCGTACTTCCTGACCTTCGAGGGCATGCTGGAGCCCGACGCGGCCAAGCTGATTCCCGAGTCCGTGGCCCGGCGCTGCCTGGCGGTGCCCGTCTTCAAGGGCGAGGGCGGCCTCACGGTGGGCATGGTCAACCCGGTCGACCTCGCGGCCATCGACGAGATCTCGCGCCTGACGGGCCTGCGCGTCCAGCCGGTCATGACGACGCTCGCCAACCTGTTCAAGTCCTTCCAAGAGGCGTACGGAGCCCGGCCCGCCAAGCCAGACGCCGGGGCGGCGAAGGACGCCGCCGGGCCGGCCACCGAGAAGGGCGTCATCGAAACGGTCGAGCTTCTGCTGCAGGAAGCGCAGTCCCGGGGCGCGAGCGACATCCACCTCGAGCCCGAGGAGAAGGTTCTGCGCGTGCGCTACCGGGTCGACGGGATGATGCAGGAGGCGAAGACCTTTCCGAAGGACCTGGAGTCCTCCGTCATCGCCCGGGTCAAGATCATGGCGAAGATCGACATCACCGAGAGCCGCCTTCCCCAGGACGGCCACCTGCGCTTCAATTACGGCGGCCACGCGGTGGACGTGCGCGTGTCGACCTTGCCCACGGTTCACGGTGAGAAGATCGTGCTGCGCCTGCTCGACTCCTCGCGCGGGGTCAAGAAGCTCCTGGCTCTCGGGCTTTCGGACCGCGTTCTGGAGTCCTTCACCGCGGCCATCAAAGCTCCGAACGGCATGGTCCTGGTCACCGGCCCGACGGGCAGCGGCAAGACCACCACGCTCTACGCCGCCATCGCCGAGCTGAACAAGCCGGAGCTCAACATCGTCACGCTCGAGGACCCCGTCGAGTACCGCCTGGAGCACGTCAACCAAGTGGAGATCTTCACGCGCATCGGCCTGACCTTCGCGGCGGGACTGCGTTCCGTCCTGCGCCAGGACCCCAACATCATTTTGGTCGGCGAAATCCGCGACCGGGAGACGGTCGACGTCGCGGTCCAGGCCGCCATCACCGGACACCTCGTCTTCAGCACCCTCCACACCAACGACGCGGCCTCCACCATCCACCGCCTGATGAACATGAACGCGGAGCCGTTCCTGCTCGCCGCGGCCCTGCGGGGGATCATGGCCCAGCGCCTCCTGCGCCAGCTGTGCGTCAAGTGCCGCCGCCCGCACCAGGTCACCACGGACGAGAGGCGGGCCCTCGGAGTCGCGTCGGCGTGGGTCGAGAGCACGATGGAGGCCGCCGGCTGTTCCGACTGCTTCCAGACGGGCTACGCGGGCCGCTTCGCCATCCACGAGTGGCTGCCCGTCACCCGGGCCGTCCGCGAGCAGATCTTGAAGAGCGCCTCGACGGACGATTTCCGGGACGTCGCCCGCAACGAGGGGATGACGACTCTTCAGGAGACGGCCCTGGGGCACGCCGCCGCGGGGACGACGTCCCTGGAGGAGGTCTTCCGCATGACCCGGGAAGACGCGATCTGATGCCGCAATACCGGTTCAAGGCCATCGACGCGCAGGGCAAGACCGTCGCCGGCGACGCCGGCGCCGCGGACCTGGCCGAGCTGGCCGCCGTCCTCGAAAAGCAGGGGCTTTTCCTCATGGAGGGGCTTCCGGACCGGAGAGACGCGGCGGGCCTCGCGCCGGCCGCCGGAGCCGCGCCCGCCGCCGCGTCCGAAGCGGCCCATATGCCCACGCGCGCGGACGCGGTTGCGCTCAAGTCGGTCTCGGTCTTCACCGGGCAGCTCGCGATCATGGTCCGCGCCGCGCTGCCCCTCATGGAAGCCCTCGAGATGCTGTCCGCGCAGGAGCCCGATCCGGTCTTCAAGGCCGTCATCCGGGACATCTCCCGCAGCGTCCGCGAGGGCGTGGCGATCTCCGCGGCCATGTCCCGTTATCCCAAGGTCTTCGACGAGGTCTACATCAGCCTCCTATCCGCGGGCGAGGCCAGCGGCAAGATGCCCGCGATGCTCGACCGCGTCGCGGCCCATCTCCAGTTCCGGGTCGCGCTGGCCGAGAAGGTCCGCTCGGCCCTGCTCTATCCGACCATCGTGATCGCGACCTCCCTCGCGGTGGTGGCCTTTCTGGTCATCTTCATCCTGCCCACCTTCCTGCAGGTCTTTTCCCAGTTCGACCTGGTCCTGCCCCTGCCGACGCGCATCCTCGTTTTCGTCAGCAATCTGGTGCGGCACTGGTGGGTCCTTCATCTCTTAATCATCGTCACGGTCTGGGGCTACGCGCGCCGCTGGCTCACGGATCCGCTCCACACGAAAGTCGTCCACTCCCTGCAGCTTGAGATCCCGTATCTCGGACCCCTGGTCCGCAACATCGTCATGACCCGCATCCTGAGGACCTTGGGCGCGCTGGTGGAGGCGGGCGTGCCCATCATCCGGTCCCTGCACCTGGCCGGCGACAGCGCGGGCAACGTCGTCTTCCACGATCTGCTCGCGCGGGTCCAGGAAAACGTGGCCCGGGGAAAGGGACTGGCCGCGTCCTTGGGAGGAAGCCTCTACGTGCCGCCGACGGTGATCGGCATGATCGCGACGGGCGAGAAGACGGGCACCATCCCCGAGGTGCTCAAGAAGGTCGCCGATTTTTACGAGTCGGAGACGGACTCCGCCATCCGCAATCTCTTCGCCGTCATCGAGCCCGTGTTCGTCCTCGTGCTGGGAATCATGGTGGGAGGGATCGCGGTCTCCATCCTGCTCCCGATCTTCCAGCTCTCCGAAGGGTTCAAATGAATCGAGGCTTCATCCTCATCGAAGCCTCGATCTCCTACATCGTCCTGTCCCTCGCCTTGGTCGCCCTCGTCCCGATGTTCATCCTGTCCCTGCGGGCCAACGCGGCCTCGGAGAAAGTCGCGGTGGCCCTCCACTTGTCCCAGGAGCTTCTCGAGGAGGTGCGCCTCCACCGCTGGGACGAGGCGACGCCCGCGCCCGCCGTTCACATCGCCGCGGGCGGGGCTCTCGGCGTCGACGCCGGCGAGAACGCGGCCGACAAGCGGACCTTCGACGACGTCGACGACTTCAACGGCTGGACCGAATCTCCGCCCCAAGACCCCGTCATGCGCCCGTTGGCGGCCTTCTCGAGCTACACGCGCACGGTCTCCGTTCAGTATCTGAACGCGAGCTTCCAGGTTTCGGGCGCGCCCACGGACCTCAAGCAGGTCGCCGTCTGCACCTCGGCGCCGGGCATGAAGCCGGTCTGCCTCGACACGATCCTCTCCAACCGATGAAGCGCTCCCCCATCTCCCGCCTCGGGTTCACCCTCATGGAACTGATGATGGGCGTGGCCATCTCCGCGGTGCTGGCCCTGGTGATCGCGGGGCTCTTCAAGACCGGAATATTGACCGCCCGCTACAGCCTGGGCCAGACCCGGGTTCTGTCCGAGGCGCGCGCGGGGCTGATGGGGACGGGAAAGGTCAAGGGCGTGCTGTGGCAGACCCAGGAGGCGTCGTCGTTCTCGACGCTGTCCTCCACCTCCTTGGCGCTCGGCTACGCCGGCGCCGCGGCGATTTCCGTTCATCTGTCCGGGCAGACTCTGCTCCAGAGCCAGCTGGGCGTGGACCAGACGCTGGCCGTCGGCGTCTCGACGATGACTCTCGCTTATTACAACCTGGACGCGGCGGGACATGTCATGGAGTCCACGGCGGCGGCGTCCGCGGCCCTGGTCACGGCCCAGATCGTCCTTCCCGGGGACCGCGGCAAGAACTACTCCTTTCTCACCGGCGCGCGCCCGCGCAACAAGCCATGAAAGTCCCGAAGATCCCGCGCGGCACTCGCGGCTCCGGGCTCATCTTGAGCCTCATCGCGCTGACGGCCTTCTCCCTGATGGCCGTGCTCGTTTATCGGGTGACCCGCACCCAGGTGCGCGAGTCTCTCCAGCTCAAGCGCCAAGCCCAAGCCCAAGCATTCGCCGAGGCGGGGCTGGAGGTCGCCCTCAACCGTCTCTACGCGGATCAGTCCTGGAAGACCGGCTACGTGAACGCCCCTTTCGGCGATGGGAGCTTCACCGTCGCCGTTTCGACCGACACGCCCCCCTGGATCAGCGTCACGGGCTATTCGGCGCCCATCCCCGGCTTCGGCGCCGCGGTGCGCTCCGTGCGGGCCCAGGCGGCCTACGCGCTGTCGACCGGCGCGGCGGCGGGCGCTGGGAGCGGCTACGCGCTGATGGCTCAGGCCGAGGCCGCCTCCTACGGGACCGTGGACTCCTACAGCTCCGTCGTGAACCCCAATCCCGCTTCTTTTGGAGCGTCCGGGAGCGTTTGGTCCAACGGGACGGTCCTCACCACGGTCGGGGCCGTGCGCATCCGCGGCGACGCCTACTACCGCAGCGGCTCGGCGCCCAGCGCGGCGACCGTTTCCGGCGTCATCGTGCATTCCTCCTACACGCAGACGCTGGCGGGCAGCCCCTGCGCGCCGCACAAGATCGCCAACGACAACACCACGGGGCTCTCGCCCCAAAGCTATTACAACGGGGTCAACAAGGACCTCACGGTCCCGTTGGGCGGCACGGCCGTGCTCCAGCCCGGCAACTACTACTTCCGCCGGCTCACGGTAAACGGGACTTTGAACGTCAACACCTCCGGGGGCGGGACGGTCAACCTCTGCACGTCGGGCTTCATCAACGCCAACGCCGGATGCCAGTTCAACAATCCAGCCAAGATTCCGTCCCAGCTCATGATCTACGGCGACGGCGCGAACACCACCCACAACTTCCGCTGCGTCACGCCGCTGCACGCCAAAATACTGGACAAGACCTCGACCATCGAGCTCTATCAGACCGTGTACGGCCGCGTCGCGGGGAATAAGACCCATGTGAACGCGGGCGCCGTCCTGCACTTCGACACGGAATCGGCGGCGAGCGCGCCGGTGACCGGCGCGAGGGTGTCGACCGGCTCCTGGACGGCCGGCTTCGATCGATATTGAGAACCGAACCATGACCACCACCGAGCGCCTTCTGCAGTCCCTCCTCGAGGGTTCCGCGGCGGTTTCCTCCGCCGTCTCTCTTTCCGACGCCCTTCGCGGCCTGCTGGCCCCCGCCGCGGCCGCGCTGGGGGCCGAGTCGGCCCAGGCCTGGACCTTGGACGAGAGCGGCGTCCTGAAGGCCGTGGAGGGGGGCGCCCCCGCCGTCGCGCTCGAGGACGCGGTCGTGCGCGCGCTCTCCCTGGGCCGGCCGGTCTCGGGCGGCGGGGCCGCGATGTTCCCCATCCTCGCCGAGGGCAAGCTGATCGCGGTCCTGGGATTTTTCCGGACGGGGGGGCTCGAGGAGAATCCGCAGGCGTCGAAGGTGATCGCCAGCTTCGGCGCCCAACTGTCTCTTCATGCGCGTCACTTGACGTTCAAGTCGCGGTTCCTGGCGGGCGTCAGCCACGAATTGCGCACCCCCATGAACGCCATCCTGGGGATGTCGGGGCTTCTGCTCGGGGGCTCGTCGCTCGGCGCCGCGGAACGGGGCTACGCGCGCGCGATCAACGACGCGGCCGAAGCCTTGCTCGCGGTCATCAACGACCTGCTCGACTCCTCGAAGATCGAAGCGGGCCGGCTCGTCCTCGAGGCCCAGGACTTCGACCTCGGGGAAACGGTGGAGGCCGCGCTCCTGCTCCTGACCGCGCGCGCGCGGCTCAAAGGCCTGAAGCTCGAGCTTCGCTTGTCCCAGGGGCTGCCGCCCCGCGTGAACGGCGACCCGGGCCGCCTGCGCCAGGTCTTGACGAACCTGGCGGCCAACGCGGTCAAGTTCACCCAGAGCGGCTCCGTCACGGTGTCGGCGGAGCCGGCGCCGGGGGGAATCCTCTTCGTCGTGGCGGACACGGGCGCGGGCATGGCGCCGGAACTCCAGGCCCGCGCCTTCGAGCCGTTCGCGCGCATCCAGACCGACGAGAGCTCGAGCGGCGCCGGGCTGGGGCTGTCCCTCTGCCGCGATCTCGTGCGGCTCATGGGCGGCGAGATCGGGCTGGAGAGCGCGCCGGGCAAAGGCACGCGGGTTTGGCTGCGTCTGCCTCTGCCTCCGGCGGAGTCGGCGGCGCCGGCTTCCTTTGAGGCCGATCTGTCCCGGGCGCGCCTGCTCCTCGTCGGCGACCGGGCCGCGGTGCGCGCGAATCTGCGCCGCCAGTGCTCCGCCTGGGTCCTGGAGGCGGAGGAGGCCGAAAGTCCGGACGCCGCCCTGCGCCTGTGCGTCGAGCGCGCCGCGCAGGGGCGCGCGTTCTCCTTGATTCTGGTGGATCACAGCGCGGAGGGCATGGACGGCCTCGCCCTCGCGCGGTCGCTGCGCGGCGACGCGCGCACCGCCGAAGTCCGGGTCGTGCTCGCGGCGTCCGCGCCCGTGCCCGAGGAGGCCTTGCGCCGCGCGGGGGCCGCCGCGTCGGCCGTATTCCCCATCCGCCAGTCGGACCTGTTCGGCGTCCTCAATCGCGCCCTCGCCGCGCCCTTGCCCCCGGCGCCCGCGGCGGCGGGACCCGCCGCGGCGGCTCTCCCGGCGCGGGGCCGCCGCCTGCGCGTGCTCGTCGCCGACGACACGCCGTCCAATCAAATGCTCTTGGCCGCGCTGCTCGACCGCCTGGGCTTCAAGGCGGACGCGGCCGCCGACGGGCGCGAAGCGGTGGCGGCCGTGATGCGCCAGCCGTACGGGTTCGTGCTCATGGACGTCATGATGCCGGAGATGAACGGGCTGGAAGCCTCCCAGGAAATCCGAAGGCTGGAGGCGGGCCGGACCCGGACGCCCATCGCGGCGATGACCGCCGCGGATTCCGAGGACGTCGAGGCCCGCGCGCGCGCGGCGGGCATGGACGACTTCCTGCCCAAGCCCGTGCGCTCGGCGGTCCTGCGCGCCGCGCTCGAACGCTGGACGGCGGCGCTGAACCCCGCGCAGGCGCAGGACATGAGTTCCACCCTCGGCCCCGAGGCCTGGGCGGAACTGCTGCGCACCTACCGCAAGACCTTGACCGAGGGCCTGGCCGAGCTCAAGGCCGCGGGCGAGAGGGGCGACGTCGAGGCCGCGAAGTCGCGGGCGCACGCGCTCAAGGGCGCCAGCGGCAACGTGGGCGCGGCCATGCTCCAGCGCCTGTTCGGCTGGGTCGAGTGGCGCGCCCGGCAGGGCTCCTGCCTCGTCTCGGCCGCCTGGCCGGCGATCGAGGACGAGGCCGAGCGGGCCCTCGCCGCACTCGACGCCGTCAGGCCGCCCGAGAACCCAGGATGAGCTTTTCGGTGTCGTCCCAGCCCAGGCAGGCGTCGGTGATCGAGACGCCGTAGCGCAGTTGGCCGGGACTCTTGAAATCCTTGGGGAGGTCCTGGCGGCCCTCGTGGAGATTGCTCTCGATCATCAGTCCCGCGATGGGCGAGGCTCCGGAGCGGACCTGCTCCAGACAGGCGTCGAAGACGGCCGGCTGGCGGCGGTGGTCCTTGCTGGAGTTGCCGTGGCTGCAGTCGACCATCAGGCGCGGGTTCAAGCCCGCCATCTTGAGCTTCTCCGCGCAGTAGAGGACCGAGGCGCGGTCGAAGTTCGGCTCGCGCCCGCCGCGCAGGACGACGTGGCAGTTCTTGTTGCCGCGCGTGCGGTACACCGACACGCGCCCATCGGGGTCGACGCCCAGGAAATGGTGCGGCGCGGCGGCGGACTTGATCGCGTCGAGGGCCACCTGGATGTCGCCGTCCGTTCCATTCTTGAAGCCGACGGGCGTGGAGAGGCCGCTGGCCAGCTCGCGGTGGGTCTGGGACTCGGTCGTGCGCGCGCCGATGGCGTGCCAGCTGATCAGGTCGGACAGGTACTGCGGCGAAACGGGGTCCAGGGCCTCGGTCGCGGCCGGCAGGCCCAGCGCGGTCACGCGGAGGAGCAGCCGGCGCGCGGCCTTGAGCCCTTCCTCGATGTGGAACGAGCCGTCCATGCGCGGATCGTTGATCAGCCCCTTCCAGCCCACCGTGGTGCGCGGCTTCTCGAAGTACACGCGCATGACCAGCACGAAGCGGTCCTTCACCGTCTCCGCCAGCCCGCGCAGGCGCTCGGCGTACTCCAGCGCGGCGCGCGGGTCGTGGATCGAGCAGGGGCCGACGACGACGAACAGCCGGTCGTCCTTGCCGTCCAGGATGGCGCGGATCTCGCGGCGGCCGCGCGCGACGGTTTCGAGACACTGCTTCGTCGCCGGGAGGAGCTTCTGCACCTCGCGGGGCGCGGGCAGCGAATGATGCCCGGAGATGTTGGTGTCGATCAGAGGGATTTTCTTGGCCATGGGTTCCGCCAGGGCGTCAGTGTAGCCCGATCGGGGTTCCGCGTCAAGCTCGGCGCGCGGCGGTTGCGTCGCGAACGACACAGGAACTTGCTCCGGAGCAAGTTCTTCGGCGGCGTGTTGCAATATGGTTCGCGCGCTGGTAAGCTGATCGTCATGATCTATTTCCGGACCGCCGCGCCCGCCGACGTTCCCGCCTTGGTCGCGCTGGTGAACTCCGGCTACCGCGGGGAAAGCTCCAAGGCGGGCTGGACCACCGAGGCCGACATCCTGGGCGGCCAGCGCACCGACCCCGAGAAGATGCTGGAGATGATCGGCGGCGAGAACTCGACCGTGGAAGTGGCGTTCGCCGGGGACGGCGCGCTGATCGGCTGCGTGAACCTGAAGAAGGAAGCGGACGCCTCGTGCTATCTCGGCATGCTGACCGTCGACCCGAAACGCCAGGCCGGCGGCGTCGGCCGGACGATGCTGGAGTATTCGGAGAAGATCGCCCGCGCGTGGGGCTGCGCGCGCATGCGCATGACCGTGATCTCCGTGCGCTCCGAGCTGATCGCGTACTACGAACGCCGGGGCTACGCGAAGACGGGCGCGACCGAGCCCTTCCCCGAGAACGATCCGCGCTTCGGCCTGCCCAAGGTCCGGGGCCTGACGTTCGCCGAGCTCGTCAAGCCGCTGGGCTGAGAGGCGGCCTTGACGCTCGCCCTCGCGACTGGTACCCTGCTCACGCGATGACGGAGCAAAAGAAGGAATCGGCCGGGCGGACGGCGCGGCGCGTGGTGGTGAAGCTGGGTTCTGGCGTGCTCTCCGGCGGAGGGGAAGGCCTGGACGCGGCGACTTTGCGCCGCCTGGCGGCCGACGTGGCCGCCGCGCGCGCAGCGGGGCGCGAGGTCGTCGTGGTCTCGTCGGGAGCGATACTGGCCGGGCGCGAGCGGCTGGCGCTGAAGGGGCGGCCCAGCGTCCAGCTCAAGCAGGCCGCCGCCGCCGTCGGCCAAAGCCGGCTCATGCGCGCGTGGGAGGCGGCGTTCGCGCGCCGCGGGATCACCGTCGCCCAGGTCCTGCTCACCGCCGACGACCTGCGCGACCGCCAGCGCTATCTCAACGCGCGCAACACCTTGCTGACCCTGCTGCGCCTCGGCGTCGTGCCGATCGTGAACGAAAACGACACCGTCGCCGTCGAGGAGATCAAGTTCGGCGACAACGACGGCCTGTCGGCGCTGGTCGCGGGCCTGGTGGACGCGGGCCTGTTGGTTCTCCTCACCGATCAGGACGGCTTGTTCACCGACGATCCCCGCGCGCATCCGGACGCGCGCCTGATCCCGCGCGTGCTTCCCGGCGAAGCGCCCGCCCGCGTGGGCCGCGCCGGGCCGTGGGGAACCGGCGGCATGGAGTCCAAGGTCCGCGCCGCGCGCCAGGCCGCGGGGGCGGGCATCGCCGCGGTGGTGGCCAACGGGACGAAGGCCGGGACGCTCGCGGCGCTGGTCGCCGGCCGCGAGGTCGGCACCTTGTTCGTGCCGCACGACAAGCCTCTGGCCCAGCGCCGGCAGTGGCTGGCCTTCGCGTCCCAGCCCAAGGGACGCATCGTCGTCGACGCCGGCGCGCGCGAGGCCCTCGTCGCGCGCTCCAAGAGCCTGCTCGCCAGCGGCGTGAAGTCGGCGTCCGGCGCGTTCTCGCCCGGGGATGTCGTCAGCCTCGTGGAAGGGGGCGCGGAGTTCGCGCGCGGCCTGACGAATTTCGGCGCGGACGAGCTGGAGAAGATTCGAGGCCTGAAGACCTCGGAGATCGAGGCCGCGCTCGGTCATAAGCCGGCCGACGAGGTCGTGCACCGCGACAACATGGCGGTCCTGAAGCCGTGAAGAAAACTTTCGACGTCGAAGCGATGGCGCGAGAGGCCAAAGCCGCGTCGCGGATCCTGGCGACGGCGCCGACCGCCCGGAAGAACCGCGCCCTGCGCGAGATGGCGAAGGCCCTGCGCCGCCGCGCGGAAAAAATACTGGCGGCCAATCGTAAGGAGGTCGCCGCCGCGCGCGCCGCCGGGCGCGCCGCCGCGTTCGTGGACCGGCTGACGTTGGACGCCGGGCGCGTGGAGGGCGTCGCGCTCGCCCTCGAACGCGTGGCCGCCCTGCCGGACCCGGTCGGCGAGACCTCCCCGTTCGCGCGCCGCCCCAACGGTCTCGTCATCCGGAAAATGCGAGTGCCGCTGGGCGTCGTCGCCATCATCTACGAGTCCCGCCCCGGGGTCACCGCCGACGCGGCGGGCCTGTGCCTGAAGTCCGGCAACGCGGCCGTCCTGCGCGGCGGCAAGGAGGCGGTGCGCACCAACGCCGTCATCGCCGAGGCCCTGCGCGAGGGGCTGCGCGCCGCGGGCCTGCCGCGGGGAGCGATCGGCTTCGTGAACGACCCGGACCGCGCCGCGGTGCGCCGGCTGCTCCGGCTGGATTCGTTGATCGACCTGGTGATCCCGCGCGGCGGCCCCGACCTGACCGTCGCGGTGCGCCGCGAGTCCCTGATTCCGGTCTTGGCGCACGACAAGGGCCTGTGCCACACCTACGTGGACGCGCGCGCCGATCTGGACATGGCCGAGGAGATCGCGTTCAACGCCAAGGCCGAGCGTCCCGGCGTGTGCAACGCGATGGAGACCTTGCTGGTCCACGCCGCCGTCGCGAGGTCCTTCCTGCCGCGCGTCGCCCGCCGCTTCGCCGCCGCCGGCGTCGAGCTGCGCGGAGATCCGAAGACCCGCCGGATACTGCCTCTGGCGAAGCCCGCGACGGAGAAAGACTGGGACACGGAGTATCTCGACTTGATCCTGTCGGTCAAGGTCGTCGATTCGTTCGAGGAGGCCGTCGCGCATATCGCGCGCCACGGCTCGGGGCTGGCCGAGGCGATCGTGACCGCGGACGCGAAGCGCGCCGCCCGGTTCCTGCGCGAGGTCGACGCCGGCGCCGTGTACGTCAACGCCTCGACGCGCTTCACCGACGGCGGCGAGTTCGGCCTGGGCGCCGAGATGGGCATCAGCACGCAGAAGCTCCACGCGCGCGGGCCCGTGGGCCTGGTCGGCCTCACCTGCGAGAAGTTCGTCGTGACGGGCCGCGGCCAGACGCGCGACAGCCGCCGTTAGTTCCTATTGACAGGCGTCGGAGCCGGGGCTACCCTTCGAATACCCCTATGCGGATCACGCGAGTCTTTCTCGCCGGTCTGCTGTCCCTGTGGACGGCCCTCTCCCCGCTCGCGGCCCTCGCGTTCGAGGGACCCACGTCCGCCCAGGCCGACGCGTCCATCGCCGAGATTCGGAAGCTGGACGCGTCCCTCGCCGACGATGTCGCCCGCCTGAAGCGCGATCTGGACGCGCTGGTCCCCGAGACGCTGGCCGCGGGCGCGGCGCTGCCCAAGACGACGCCGGAGCGCGTCGCCGAGTTGGATCGGCGCGGGCACGACTTCCTGGACCGCGCCCAGCTTCTGATCGCGGGCGAGAATCTGAAGCCCGCGATCGTCGACAGGACCCTGAACCCCGCCTTCTTCTACGTCGTGGTCCGCCTGTCGATGATCGGCCTGGAGTCGACGCCCATGCACCTGGACGAGGTGTCGGCGGCGATGGGCGAGATCGAGCGGCGCGCGGACACGCTCGACGCGGACACGAAGGGCCTCGGTCCCGCCGCGGACGCGAAGACCAAGGAGCCGTTCGAGGAGCGGCTCAACGCGCTCAACGCCGAGGGCACGCGCGTCTGGAACCGCCTTCACGCCGCGGCCCTGAACATCGACGACCTGGGCACGACGTTCCGCGACGAGCCCGCGGGCAAGGGATCGTTCCGGCGCGTCCTGACTCCGGCCGGCCGCCTCGACGAGAAGGCCAACCCCCTGCAGACCCGCGTCGCCGGGCTGTCCCAGAAGCTTCAGGAGATCGATCGCCGCCTCCATGGCGACGCCGCGCGCGCCGCGGCCTCCGCCGCGCCAGAGCAGTCCGAAGCCCTGAGGGCGCGCACGAACGAGCTTCTGATCGACCCGTTCGACCAGACGGGGGAACTGGGATTGACGATCGTCGCGTCGCGCCCGGGAGGGGGCCGCTCCGCGGGGGCCGCGCCCGCCCCGCCCGCCGTCTCCCGCGGGGCGACCTTGCTCGACCTCCGTCATGTTCCCGCGCCGGGGCCCGCCGCCGCCGAGGCCCCGGAGGGCCCCCGGCCGCCGGTGTTCGCCGGGCGCACGGGGGAGGACTCCGCGCCCGAGGACACGAAGGCGGTCGACGCCCTGCGCGCCGCGGGCAAGACCCGCACGATCGGGGGCCCCGAGAGGCGCGCGAAGTTCGTCTATCGCCAGGAGGGCGAGACGTGCGGCATCGCGGCGCAAGTCCAAGTGATGGCCGACGCGGGCCTCGTCCCTCCGGACCCCGAGAAGCTGAAGGCGAAGGAGGACGAGCTCTATCAGCAGGCCGTCGCGCTCGGCTATTTCCAGGGCTCGCCGGCGGACCCCAGGCGGCGCTTCCACGGCGGCACCGCCGGCGAGTATATCGGCGACCTGCTGGACATGCCGATGCGAAAGCGCTTCGGCGCGAGCGAGGAGGACCTCTTCAAGGCCGTTTCCACCGGGCGCATGGTCGTGGTCAGCGTGAAGACGTCGAAACTGTGGAACAGCCGTAAATTCAACGGCGGGCACGTCGTCGCCGTGACCGGCGTCGAGGTCGGTCGGGAGGACGGCAAGCCGCTGGGCTACTACATCAACGACACGGGGCGCAACGAAGGCGGGCGCTTCGTGCCCGCGAGGCAGTTCATGAGCGCCTGGAAGGTCTGGGGCGCCGTGCTGATCGAACCGTTATGACGCGAAGAATCCTGCTGTCGTCCCTGCTTTTTCTGGCGGGCGCCTGCCGCCGGGCGCCGGAGCCCGCGCCCGCGGGCGGCCTCGCCGCCGCGGTCCGCGGCGCTCGCGGCGCCGAGGCGTGCCGGCGGGTGATCGCCCAGGAATGGGCGGCCAGCCTCCCGGTCCCGCTCGCGGCGTCCGGGCGCTTCGAGATCTTTTACTACCCGATGAGCGGCTCGGAGGAGCCCGTGATGGCCACGCCGGCCGCGTCGGCCGTCGTGGACGCGGCCGGGGGCCCGCCGAACGAATGCCGCGCGTGGCCGGAGGCCCCCAAGGATCTGAGCGCCCCTTATTGGCCCGCGGGCGTCGAGCAGCTCGACGACGCGGCCTTCGAGGCGCGCTCGGCCAAGCTCGACGCGCTGACCGAGGCCGCCGCCGCGGCCTACAATGCCCGCCGCCCGCCCACGCCCGCCGACGCGGCTCTGGCCAAGGAGTATTTCGAGCTGTTCGACGCGATGGCCGAGCTGCCCCTGCGCCCGCAGTACTACCGGCTCAATCCCGGCTTCTGGGAGTGGGTGCGCGCGGCCGGCGGGCGCTCGCTGCCCAAGGCATAGCGCTACTCGTAGCGCAGGGACTCTATCGGGTCCAGCCGCGACGCCTGCCACGCGGGCACCACGGAGAAGGCGAAGGACACCGCGACCGCGATGCCCGTCGAGAGCAGCGCGTAGACGACCGAGAAGGACTCCGTCTGGCGCTCGTTGGGCGAGAACCAGATCACCGCCGCCGCGCCGAGGGCCGAACCGACGGCGCCGGCGAACGCCCCCAGGACCAGCGCCTCGACGACGAACTGCGCGACCACGTCCCCGCGCGTGGCGCCGAGCGCGCGGCGCACGCCGATCTCGCGCACGCGCGAGAACACGGTCGCCAAGGTCACGTTGAGGATGCCGATGCCGCCGGCCAGCATCGCGACGATCCCGATCGCGGCCACCGAGGCGATGCGGCGCTTCATGGACGCGATGGCGCCCGCCATGAGTTCGCGGAAGTCCTTGGCCTCGAAGTCCTTCTCGCCGCGGTGGCGGTAGGTCAGAAGCTGCTCGATGAGCCGCGTGTAGCGCGCGGCGGTCGCGGGGTCGCCGGTGTCCACGTCGATCTCCTCGACCTTGTCGGGCTCGGTCTCCCAGCGCGGGACCAAGGTTTGTCGGTACGCGGTGAGCGGCACGAGCACGGTCCCGTCCTGGCCGTAGTTGCTCTGGTTCCAGCGCGGGTCCTGGTCCTTCGGTGGCTCCTTGATGACGCCGACGATGCGGAACTGGTGTTCGCCGAGCGTGACCCACTTGCCGAGAAGATCGTGCTTCTTCAAATAGTCGGTGAACGGCGTGTCCGGGAAATACTTGGCCCAGAACGGCTTCTTGACCCAGCCGCCGGGCTCGATCAGCACGGCGACGCGCGCGGCCTCGCGCAGGTCGCGCGCGCTCAGGAAGCGGCCGCGCGTCTTGTACACCCAGTCGCGCCGCGCCCACTCGTCGGTGACTCCCAGCGCCATCATGTTGTCGACCTTCAGGTCGGCCGCGCGCATCTTCGTCTCCCAGCCCTGAGCGTAGGGGGAGACCATGTACAGCCCCGGAAATTGCCCGCGGATGGCGGCGGCGTCGCCGCCCGTGAGCCCGCGGGACAGTCCGCGCGAGACGTAGCCGCGCTTCATGTTGATCTCGATGCGCCCGGGGCCGGAGAGGTCCAGGGCCTCGCGGTAGCGCTTGTTGACGCTGGCGGTCTGGCTGAGCGTGTAGAGCGCCGCGGCCACGCCCACCGCCAGCGACGCGCAAGTCAGAGCCGAGCGCGTCTTGTGAGCGCGAATCTCGACCAGAGCGCCGCGCACCAGGTCGCCGGCGGTCACGCTTCCTCCCGCATGGCCTCGACCGGGTCGAGGCGCGAGGCCAGCCATGCCGGATAGGCGGAAAACGCCGCCGCCACCGCGGTCGAGAGCGCGATCATCCCGGCGGCGTGGTACCAGGCCAGCTCGATCACGTCCCGGTCGGCGGCCTTGGCGAGCGTGTTGATACCGGCGGCGCCCAACAGGACGCCGGCCACGCCGCCGGCCAGGCCGAGCAGCGCCGCCTCGGCCACGAACAGGGCGAGCACGTCGCCTTGCTCGGCGCCGAGCGCCCGGCGAATGCCGATCTCCTTCACGCGTGAGTACACCGCGGCCAGCGTCACGTTCAGGATTCCGATGCCGCCCGACAGCAGCGCGACGATGCCCAGCGCCAGGGCGACCGCCACGTCCTTGTTCTGCTCGCGGATGGAATCCTCCAGGTCCTGGCGGTCGCTCTTGACCTCGAAGTCCTTCTCGCCGCGGTGGCGGTTCTCGAGGATCTGCTCGATGCGGTGGCGCGCCGCGCCGAGCGTCCTCTCGTCGCCCGTGTCCACTTGGATCTTGTCGATCGCCCCGGGCGCGCGCCGGCCGGGAGCGAGGTAGGCGTCGTACGCAGACAGCGGCAGGACGATGGACGGGTTGCCCCATTTTTCCCAGCGCGGGTCCAGGTCGC
>Ga0315268_10000951_pt1 | contig 33726 bp, 31 predicted proteins | sample C1_top_MG_FD_204535 | JGI IMG/M metagenome (GOLD analysis project Ga0315268, IMG submission 204535) | Sediment microbial communities from Yellowstone Lake, YNP, Wyoming, USA - C1_top | ecosystem: Environmental > Aquatic > Freshwater > Lake > Sediment | place: USA: Wyoming | collected 2017-08-01
TGGTTGGATCCAATGAAAATGAAAATATTTCTCGTTTCCGCGATGAAATCCGAAATTTATGGGGATGTGCGAACAAAATACAGCGCGCGCGTTTTTAAAAATCAGGGGTTTTCTGACAGGCACTAACTATGCGCCATCCTCGTGCCTTGCCCTGCGAAAAAATCTGTCCGTTTCATTTTGTCCCGATATTTATGAGTCTCGGTACTAGCTTTAGGAGCGCGGCGCAGCAGCCTGTTTGCGGACTCAATTCTCGTCGCTGAATCTGATCGAGGCATGCGAGCCGTCGCAGAAAGGCTTGTTCTCCGACGCGCCACAGCGGCACAAGGTCATGCGGTTGCGCACCTCGTATTCGAAGCCATCGGCGCCAATCAGCTGTACTTCACCACGCAACCATGCCGGCCCCGAGCAACCCTTGGCGGGGTCTTCGATCAGGGCTATCGATGGATCATGCTTCGGCTCGATCGGTTTGTTGGTCTCGTTGTCCCAAGCAACCAGCCGCCCCGAAGGGCAGTCGCAGGTCTGGCTGACAAAATGCTTGCTCGCTGAAGGGCTGTCCGTTTCGCTGACAAGATTCCACACCCGTCCATGCGGATGGCAAAAGCGTGCAAACGCGCACAAGCTTTTAACATCCGTCAATGACATGGTTGGGCCTCGTATGACCTCGGCCTGATCGAGATATGGTTGGCGGCTCGCGGTTTCAGTGCCATCAAATCCTGCTTTCGTATGCGAGCCGTCGCAAAATGGCTTATTCGCGCTGTGGCCGCAGCGGCACAACGCGTATTTTTCCTGAGATGGATATTTCTGCCCATTCTGCCACTTTACTGATTCGCCGCCGTCGTTGGTACCGATGATCTCCTTGCTTAGAGGTAGGTTTCCCGAGACGATATACGGACCATCCTTTGAAATTCGAACTATGGGTTTTTGCTTTTTCATTTTAAGTCTCCGGTTGAGTGAGATGAAGATTCCGTCCATGACAACAATTTGCAGCCTGCTCCCTTTGCACATTCCATGCAACTTGACATACCAGGCTTTCAATATCACGCGGGTAGTAATTTCAAGTCTGCGAATCAGACATTGTCGCTATATCATTTACCCTTGGTGACAAGGACGCTTTCAATCCTCTGGTCAGGTATGAGCCAAGCAGCGGCTACTAGCACGAAAAGGAATTGGGCAACCCATTGCAACCAGAATGCCGCAAAAATGGCGCCTAGGTAGATGAATATGGATGCCTTGCCTTTCCAGTCTTTGCCTATGGCTTTTCTCAGGATCGAATCGCTGCCTTGCGACGCGATGATGGTCTGTTGCAGCGTCCAGTATGCGATAGAGGCCATCAGCAGGTCGAAGCCATAAACGACCGACGGAATGGCATCGAAGTGATTCTCGCCCATCCATGCCGTAGAAAAGGGGAGCAGCGACAACCAGAACATCAGATGCAGGTTGGCCCAGAGAATCGACCCGGTCACTTTCTCGCAGACCTGCAGCATGTGGTGATGGTTGTTCCAGTAAATACCGATGTAGATGAAGCTCAGCACATAACACAGGAACGTCGGCAACAAGGACGCGAGGCTGCCGATATTGTCGCCGTGTGGAACCTTGAGTTCCAATACCATGATCGTGATAATGATGGCTATCACGCCATCGCTGAATGCCTCCAGTCGCCCCGTATCCAACTATGTTCCTCCGTTTTTTCTGGATTGCAGCATACATTAAGTCGCCAGTTGCCAAGCCCAGTTTTGCAGCGCTTCCTTTTGTTTTGCCACCGACTCTTTTATCTTTGGATTGGTGACGTTGCCCTCGGCATCGCCCCCCCGGCGAACGCATTGACAAAGACCTCGGGCTTGTTGAGCGGCAGCATGTTCACAAAAACGCGCACCTGGCGCAGATGATACTGCGCACGTGCAGTTCCCATGCCGCCGCTCCCCATGATGGCCGCTGGCTTCCCGTTCAGCAGCCGGTTGACCGGTTCGCGGGATGCCCAGTCGACCATGTTCTTCAGTGCCGGAGCGATCGAATAATTGTATTCGGGACAGGCAAGCACCAGCGCATCGGCCGCTTCGATGCGGCTCAGGGCGTGTGCCACGGCCGCCGTACGGCTTTCCTTGTCCTTGTCATCGTTATATAGGGGGATTTCGGAAATATCCAGGATTTCCAGCGACATGCCGGTCGGAAGGCTGGCCTGCGCGCAACGCAGCAGGCCAGAGTTGGTAGAGGCGCGGCGCAGGCTGCCGGAAATACCTACTGCATGAATTGCTTTGCTCATGTTTTTACCTCGTGATTGATTGGGTAGTTATGCGTAATGCCTAGATGGAAGGCAAGTCGTTTGGACGAAGATCGAAGATAAGAACTTCCGCGTTTTTGCCGCCATGAATATCGATGCTGGACTCATTGCGCACCCTCCCCCCGTCGCCGCCCTCGAAAACGGTGCCGTTGATCGTCACCGTTCCCCGCGCAACATGAATGTAAGCAAACCGCTCCGCTGCAAGCTTGAGCGATGCTTGCTCATTACCATTGAAAAATCCGGAATAGATTCGTGCATCCTGATAAACCGGCAAAGCGCCGTTCTCGCCTTCCGGAGAAATAATCAGGCGCAGCTGTCCACGTTTCTCCGCCTCGGCAAATCGGGTTTGTTGATAGCGTGGCTTTACACTCTTTTTGTTCGGCACAATCCAAATCTGCAGAAAGTGAACAAGCTCGCTGTGCGAATGATTGAACTCGCTATGCGTGATGCCAGTGCCAGCGCTCATCATCTGCACATCGCCCGGACGGATAACCGACCCCGTGCCCATTGAGTCTTTGTGCTCGAGTGCACCGTCAAGCACGTAGGAGAAAATCTCCATGTCTCGATGCGGGTGCGTGCCAAATCCTTGTCCCGGCTGGACGATGTCATCGTTGATAACCAGCAAGTCGGAGAAACCAACCTGCTGAGGATCGAAATAGTTTCCAAAAGAAAAGGTATGGCGGGAATGCAGCCAGCCCAACCTGGTGATGCCACGGTCTGTTGCGCGAAGCATTTCTAGCATTTTGCCTCCTGCTGAGTTATCACTGGGACATGAGCAAAGGAGCGACGGTATAATACTCATTTTCAATAGCATCGAATGTAATAGTGTCGAATGTTTTTGTTGCCATTGCTCCTTGATGAACATAATACTGACAATCTTCAGAGTTGGATAACGATAAATATCGACTGTAGCATTCGATTATTTCGAATATTCCGGAGCCGCAATGAAACTGACGCTAGAATCCGTCCAGATAATTGATGCTATTGACCGCGCAGGGTCAATGGCAGGTGCCGCAGAGATTCTTCACCGAGTGCCCTCAACTATCTCCTATTCGATAGCAAAGCTTGAAGATCAACTGGATATCAAGTTATTTGACCGCAACGGCCCGAGGATATCTCTCACTTCCGCCGGGGTTGAACTTTTGCGCGAAGGTCGCTGGCTATTGCGTGCGTTCGCTGATTTGGAATGCCGCCTCCATAAAATCTCATCAGGTTATGAATCGGAAATCCGGATCGTATTCGACTCATTCATTCCGAGCGAAATTTTTATAGACGATCTCCGCGAGTTCGGCGCGCTTGAATGCGGCACCCGGATCCGCATGACGTCTGAGGTAATGACCGGCGTATGGGAGTCGCTACATGAAGGTCGGGCCGACATCATTATTGCCGCAGGCGACCGTCCGGGTTCGAGCGGTTACTTGGTTCAGCAAATCGATTCGATAGAATTCGCATTCTGCGTATCACCTGACCATCCGCTGGCATCGGAAACAAAACCAATCAAGTTTGACAACCTCTATCCGCACACTGCAATTGTTGTCGCTGATAGCGCCCGTTCGCTACCCTCAAGGACTGTGGGAGTTATATCGGGTCAACAACGCATTACGGTTCCCGATATGGAAACGAAAATACAATTTCAAAAAGCCGGTTTGGGATTCGGTTTTTTACCGCGGATATTGATTGAGGCAGACCTCAAAACTGGCCTTTTGGTCGAATTGCCTACCGAGGAACCCAGGCCTCCAGACCCGATATGGATTGCCAAGCGAACAGCGGATGACGGAGAGGCGGTACGCTGGTGGTACAAAAAACTATGTCGTCCATTGATAACAAAAACAGGAGCCATGTAAGCAGAGCCGCTTACGTTTGCCCTGCTGACTATTGATTCAGACTCCTAGATTCACTCGGTGACACTTCACCAATGACCGCTTTCAGGCAACGAATTTGCAGAGGTCTATGACGGCTTGGGGCACATAACGGTCAAAATCACCGGGAGAGATTCAACTTTACAGGTGGCAGGTTTCGATCGTTTTAGCTGGCGGTTTTGAAAACGTTTTGGGTGGCGGAATTTATCGGAATACGCGATGGTCAATCGCTTGGTTGAAACAGGCGCAAAGGGTGGCTGACGACGAGAAGTCAGTAGAAAACAAGGCTGAAGAAAAACAGGACTGAGTGCCACGCGCATCAGGTGCTTGCCGCGCTTCGTGCTTTGTTGGATATAACTAGTTGCTTATTAATAACATTTACATCTGAACAGATACTAATAACGTCAATTAAATCAACGGGTTACTAAAATGAGTCCTACTGGCTCCGCGCGCGCCAAAGTCATGCAAAGAGGTTTGGAGTGAGAGAAGCTGCAAGCAGGTAAAAACGGCGCTCAGTGCTGCTTTTTAGCCGCTGCCGAGATGGCGTCCCGTGCTGCTTATATTGGCCTGTCCATCCGCGCCATACAGACCGGCAGCATTTTTCGATGCGGTATACAAGACATTGAGCGCCTGCTGGTTGCTGCGCATTCTGGAATGTATAAGTTCGCCATTGGTGCTGTTGAGTTGTTGTGCCTGCGCTGCCAGTTTTCGAATGTTGCTCCAGACTGCCAGGCTGTTCGGGGCATGTTGGGCTGCCCACTTTTCCATGGTATCGGTACTGTTTGTGAGCAGGGCTTTTCTGCGCGAACTGCCCATCTCCGTCAATTGGCTGACAGCCCGCGTTTTAGCGTCGCTTAGCGCCAGCAAACTATCTGTGTCGTTGTTAAGCAATGATTGCTGTTCGGACGTCAGCAAAGCCACGAACTTTTGCATCTCTGCAAGTTCGTTGTTCAAATGCAATAAGGCGTCTTTTATTTCAGATGAAGAATTGTTGTTCACAATATTATCCTAGAAACCGCAGTTGAACAGGGCAAGTGGTGCGTTTATTTTTCTGTCCAGCAAGGCGCGAGAGCGGAGCTGTAGACGCTTTAGCGGCTTTACAGCCCCGGCCTGCCCTTTTCGGGTACGAGGCAGAATAGTCATTCTATTCAATGAGGAGCAACGCAGATGGGCAGGAAAATAAATGTGCCAATTGCCCTGTAGCGACCCCACCCAAAAGGTGCGCGTGGATATTGTGTATTTTTCTTTTATAAACATATTGATGCTCTCTCCAGGGAGCGGTCAACTGTGGTTTCTAGGATTATTACGCCGATCCTGCCTTGTGCGCGCTGATTAGTTCTTTCACGCTGTCGATCAGGCGGTCCGCTACGGCGCCATTATTGACCTGAAAACGTCCTTCGCTAATCGCCTGTTTGATTGCGTCAACTTTGTCGGCATCGACCACGGGCGAACTGGATATGCTGTTTCCCAGGCTGCTCAATTTTACGGTAGTCGCTCCCAGTTGCGCGCTGGTGCCGCTGGATGCGGTACCTCCGGTGGGCTTGGCGTTGGCTGAGCGTGGCGCTGCCTCGCCAATCTGTGTTGCCGGTAAAGGCGGGGCCGTTTTGTCGATTTTCATAACATTTCTCCTTCGATTGTTTCCTGCACGGTCATTATATCGGCAGGCAAATGCAAAGCTTTAGGAAATAATCAAATTAATTTCATGGTTACAGCGCAGAGGCTCGGCGGCAGCTGCACGGTTGCCTGGTAAAATAAATAACTATTTGTTTATTAACGTCTATTGTCTGATTTCTATGATGCCGCCTGTGACAATACCGCTTACCTTATGCCCGGAAATCGTCCTTGCTGAAGCATTCTGCCCTTCCGCCGCATTGTTCAGTGCCTGCCCTTCACTGCGCACGCGGAATCCCTGGCCTTGTGACAGTAGCTGTACCGTCTGGCCCTGAGTAATAACATAAGGGTCGCGCAGCATGTTTTGACGCAAAAGCTGCCCTTTGCCTACGCCAAATTTCATCACTTTCCCGACAGCCTGGGCGGGGTCAGTGAGTGTGTCAGCCTGCAGCGTATCGCTGTTCAGGCTGCCCAGATCACCGGCTTGTATGATTTGCCCTTGTTGCAGTGTCTTGTTGATGGTCACCAGTTTAACGCTTGTGTTGACCGTAACCTGCACAAATAACGACCACCCCTTTTTGCTGTTGCAGCGCACGCCCACAATGGAGTTGCCATTCAGTTGTGTCCCCTGGGGGAGAAAGGCTTCAAGGGAGGGGCAGGCGGGCAAAACGATGCGCTTGTCCACGTCTTCAACCTTAATGCTGACTTTGCCAGGCAGAGATCGGGTCTGGTTCTGCACAAATGTCAAAACCGTGCCGCGAATTGCGGCGTGGCTTTGAGGTGCGGTGGCTGCTGCCGGGAGGCTGGTCAGCAATAGTACAGCGGGCAAGATGAGGTGTATTTTCTTCATGTGCATATTGTGGCTTGCACGGAAGTTTTTAAAGCCCGGAAATGAGAGCGCTTTCCGTCTTTAATCGGGCGATAGTTTTGCTTTTACAGGTTTAGTATGCCTTCCATGGCAGCAAACAGCTATGTTTTTATCAGGTTGCGAGAGCAGGTTGGCGCGGATCGCATCAGGAAATCGAGGACAGGAGGCTAAGGATGAGCAGCAGAATTGACGATGAGTTGAGGTTTAACCAGACGGCGCTTAGCTTGCGGGCATCCCGCCAGGAATTGATTGCATCCAATATCGCGAATGCCGATACACCCAATTACAAGGCAAAGGACATCGATTTCGCCAGCGCGATGCAAGGCGCGCTGGCCGGGTCTCCGGCTCGTCTGCAAGTGGCAACCACGGCAGCCGGCCATTTGAGCGGGGACAATCAGGGTGTGCCGGGCGCACCGTTGCTGTACCGCACGGCGGCGCAACCCAGCGCCGATGGCAATACGGTGGATATGGATGTGGAGCGTGCACAGTTTGCCGACAACGCGTTGCGCTACGAGGCCAGCGTGAAATTTATCAGCGATGACATCAAAGCAATATTAAGCGCAATACAGGGGTAATCATTATGTCTTTATTCAATATCTTCAATATCGCCGGCTCTGCCATGACAGCCCAGGCAGAGCGGCTTAATGTGGTGGCCAGTAACCTGGCTAACGTGGATAGCACCACCGGGCCGGATGGACAGCCGTACCACGCGAAACAGGTGGTGTTCAGTACCAAGCCGATGGGCGTTGACGGTCAGGGCGGGGCCGGGGTAAAAGTGGCCGCCGTCGTTGAAGATACCTCGCCGATGAAGCTGGTGTATGACCCGAAACATCCGATGGCCAATGCACAGGGCTATGTGGCCATGCCCAACGTTAATCCAGTGGATGAAATGGTGAACATGATTTCGGCCTCGCGCTCCTACCAGAACAACGTGGAAGTCATGAATACTTCGAAAACCCTGTTATTAAAAACATTAACCATCGGCCAGTAAGATTTCTGCAGAGCCGCCAATCTTATGAAAAGGATATGTCATGATTAGCTCGACCGTAACCAGCAATACAGTCACACCGCCAGCTTCCGCTGCTGCCACCGCCAGCAGCGCAGCGTCGGATGCACAGAACCGGTTTTTGAAGCTGCTGGTGACGCAAATGCAAAACCAGGATCCATTGAATCCCATGGATAACGCGCAGGTCACCTCGCAGATGGCGCAACTCAGCACGGTCAGCGGTATCGACCGGTTGAACGCAACGCTGACAGCGCTGAGCAGCAGCATGATCGCGTCGCAATCCTTGCAGGCAGCTTCGATGATAGGACACGTTGTGATGGTGCCGGGAAACCAGGTTGACCTGACAAATGGCAAAGGCATGGCCGCGCTTAACCTGACCCAGCCGGCAGACAGTGTCAGCATTACGATTACAGACGCGTCCGGCAGTGTGGTGCGCAATATGCAATTGGGTAACCAGACTAGCGGTACGGTGCCGTTCCAATGGGACGGCATGAACGATTCGGGCCAGCAGCTGCCGGATGGCAGCTATAAATTCAGCGCCACTGCACAACTGGCCGGCGTGAAATCGAGTCCCGCGACGATGTCTTACGGCCTGGTCAACAGCGTGATACAGGGAACACAGGGCGCGACGCTGAGTGTCGGACAATTGGGCGCTGTCAGCATGGCTTCGGTTATACAAATCTTGTAGGCGGGAAGCCATGGGCCGCATATGGCGGCAGTGGCGTCGGTAAAAACACTAAGGAGAGCATCATGAGTTTTCAACAGGGATTAAGCGGATTAAACGCGGCGGCAAAAAATCTGGACGTGATCGGCAACAACGTGTCCAATGCAAATACGGTTGGATTCAAGGGGTCGCAGGCACAATTTGCCGATGTGTATGCCAATGCCCAGGGCGGCACGTCGGCTGCCGCCGTGGGCATCGGCGTGAGTGTGGCGGCGGTGGCGCAGCAGTTTGGACAAGGGAATATTACCTCCACCGGTAATCCGCTGGATATGGCGATCAGTGGCCAGGGTTTCTATCAGATGGATAATAACGGCGCGATTGCATACAGCCGGAATGGCCAGTTTCGGATGGACCAAAACGGTTTTATCGTCAATTCGCAGGGGCACAAGCTGAATGGTTATCCGGTCAATCCGTTAACCGGGCTTATTGCAACGGGTAGCGCAGGGCCGCTGCAATTACCCACTGCCGCGATTGCGCCGATGCCGACCACGACCTCGCAGGTGGGCCTGAATCTGGACTCGGGCGCGACGGTGCCGACTACGGCCGTGTTCAATCCTGTCGACCCGACTTCCTATAATAATTCAACCGCAATGACGGTTTATGACAGCCTGGGCAATAATCATATTGCCACGCTGTATTTCCAGAAGGCAGCGGCTCCGGCCAACACCTGGAATTCCTATATGACGGTGGACAATCTGCCCACCGATGGCGTCGCAACCACGCCTCCTTCGGGTACTTTTTTGGGCCAGCTGACTTTCAGTTCGACGGGCTTGCTGACTGCCCCGGTGGGGCCGCCATTGGGTACGGTCGCCGTTCCCGCCGGCGGCATCGTGTATGCAAATGGTTCAACCACGCCGCAACCGATGACCCTGGATTTTTCAAGTTCCACCCAGTTTGGCGCGCCGTTCGGGGTAAACACACTCAACCAGAATGGATATACATCCGGCCAGTTGAACGGCTTCAGCACCAGTGCGGACGGCACCATCGTGGGTCGCTACACCAATGGGCAATCGCAGCCGCTGGGACAGGTGTTGCTGGCCAATTTCGTCAACCCGCAGGGTTTGCAGCCGCTGGGCAATAACGAGTGGAGCAGCTCTGCGGCCTCGGGTCAGCCGCTGGTCGGCGTGCCGGGTACCGCAAATCTGGGCGTGCTGCAGTCGGGTGCGACGGAAGATTCCAACATCGATCTGACCGCAGAACTGGTCAATATGATCACGGCGCAACGCGTGTATCAGGCCAACGCGCAAACGATCAAGGCGCAAGACCAGATTATGCAGACGATCACGAACCTGCGCTGATTAACGGCCTAGTACAGAACCGGGGAGTATGCCATGGACAGACTGATTTATACCGCGATGACCGGAGCATCACACACGCTGCAGCAGCAGGCAGCGGTGTCGCAAAATCTGGCCAATACCAATACGCCGGGTTTTCGCGCGGCGATCAATACCTTTCGCGCCGTACCGCTGGTTGGCGAAGGCCTGGCTACACGCACCTTCGTGGTCGATTCCACCGCGGGAGCGGATTTTTCCCAGGGCGTAATGCAGCCCACCGGGCGCACGCTGGATGTGGCAGTGAATGGCCCCGGCTGGATTGCAGTGCAGAATGAAGACGGTGCCGAGGCCTATACCCGCGATGGCAGTTTGCAACTGACACCGGGCGGCGTGCTGCAAACGCGCAGCGGACTCAATGTGATGGGCGATACCGGGCCGATCACGATTCCGCCGGATACGCAGGTCACCATCGCCAAGGACGGCACAATTTCCACTGTGCCAACCGGGAATCAGGTTACTTCAGTCATTGTTATTGGCCGCATCAAGCTGACCAATCCGGCGCAGGAGCAACTGGTGCGCGGGGATGACGGACTGTTCCGCAACGCGGATGGCAAGGCGGCCGACGCGGATGCGAATGTAACGCTATCTTCCGGCAATCTGGAAGGCAGCAATGTGAACGCGGTGGAAGCGATGGTCAATATGATCACGCTGGCGCGTCAATTTGATTTGCATATGAAGATGTTGACGACGGCAGATAACAACGCAAGTCACGCCGGCCAGATACTGAGCGTAACCGGCTGATCATAAGGTATCACTTTGTAATGAAAGGACAATAAATCATGATACGTTCCCTGTGGATTTCCAAAACCGGGCTGGATGCGCAGCAAACGCAGATGGATACGATTTCAAACAATCTGGCGAACGTCAGCACCACCGGTTTTAAACGTTCGCGCGCGGTGTTCGAGGATTTGCTGTATCAGAACTTGCGCCAGCCGGGTGCGCAGTCATCGCAGCAGACGCAGATACCATCCGGTTTGCAGGTGGGCACCGGTGTGCGCCCGGTTGCGACTGAGCGCATTCATACCCAGGGCAATTTGCAGCAGACCGGCAACAATCTCGATGTGGCAATTCAGGGAGAAGGTTTTCTGCAAGTGCTGATGCCGGACGGCACAACTGCCTATACGCGTGACGGTTCGTTTCAGAGAGACAACCAGGGGCAGCTGGTGACCGCAAACGGCTTTCCGATACAGCCGGCCATCACCATCCCGGCCAATGCACTCAGTGTAACCATAGGGCTTGACGGTACCGTGTCGGTGACGCAACCGGGGGTGGTGGCTCCGGTGCAGGTGGGCAGCCTGCAACTGGCCACCTTTATCAATCCGACCGGGTTGCAGAGCCAGGGCTCAAACCTGTATCTGGAAACCGCTTCGTCGGGTACACCAGGCACCAATGTGCCGGGTACCAATGGTGCGGGCACCTTGAGCCAGGGTTATCTGGAAACTTCCAATGTGAACGTGGTGGAAGAGCTGGTGAATATGATACAGACGCAGCGCGCGTATGAAATCAATTCCAAGGCCATCACGGTATCAGACCAGATGTTGCAAAAACTTTCGCAGATGTAAGGCCGGGAGAGGTTATGTATAGCTTGATGAAATGGATTGTGTGTATTGCGGGGCTGCTGTTTATGGCGGCATGCACACCCTCAACCAGTATCAAACAGCCGCTGACGGCGCGTCCCGTCGCCAAAAGCGTGGTCCCGCCGGATAACGGTTCCATCTATCAGGCGGGCATCCACGAGCGCCCGATGTTTGAAGATCGGCGGCCGCGCAACGTCGGCGATGTGCTGATTATCAATATTGTTGAAACAACTGCGGCCAGTGAAAAGTCCAGCAGCAATCTCGACAGCAGCGGCAGCATCAGCGTCAATACACCGACAGTCAGCGGCGGCGTGGTGCCACATATGGTGGGTGAGCCGATTGGGGCGTTTGGCATTAACGGCGGTTCCAGTCTGAAAAATACCAGCAAGAGTGATAACGCGGGCAATAACACCTTCAGCGGTACCATCACCGTGACGGTGGTGGAGGTGCTGCCAAACGGGAATCTGCTGGTGAGCGGGGAGAAACAGGTGGCGATCAGGCAGGCGCAGAAATATGTGCGCTTCTCCGGCGTGGTGAACCCCGACACCATTGCCAGCGGCAATATCGTGCAGTCCACCCAGGTGGCCGATGTGCGTGTCGAATATAAGGGCGCGACCCATATCGATCTGTCGGCAGTGACCAGCATGATAGGCAATTTCTTCCTGTCTATTTTCCCGTTCTAGCGGAGAGTGTGAACATGAACACAATGATGAAAATGGGCTTAATCATGCTGCTGGCAATATTGCCGGTGAGCGCCTCGGCCGAACGCATCAAGGATCTGGCCAGCATACGCGGCGTGCGCGACAACCAGCTGTTGGGCTACGGGCTGGTGGTCGGTCTGGACGGCAGCGGCGACCAGACCACGCAAACCCCTTTCACGGTACAGAGCGTTATCACGATGCTGGCGCAGATGGGTGTTACCTTGCCTCCCGGCACCAGCCTGCAATTGAAAAATGTGGCAGCCGTAACGGTGACCGCGACCCTTCCGGCTTTCGCCAGCCCGGGTCAGACCATCGATATCACAGCTTCTTCGATAGGCAATGCAAAAAGTTTGCGTGGCGGTACCTTGCTGATGACCCCGCTGAAGGGTGCCGACGGCCAGGTATATGCGATGGCGCAGGGCAGTCTGGTGGTGAGTGGCGCGGGTGCAGCAGCAGGCGGTTCCAAGGTGCAGGTCAATCACTTGAGCGTCGGGCTCATTCCGGATGGCGCAACCGTGGAACGTGCCGTACCGACCGCCTTGGGGCAGGGTGACTATATTCATCTGGAACTGAATACAACCGATTTCACCACGGCTATTCGTCTGGCCGATGCCATCAACCGCGAGTTGTCGCCCGCTGTAGACATCGCCGCACCCCTGGACGGGCGCACCATACAGGTGCTTGCACCGCCCGGTAGTGCGCGCGTGGCATTCATTGCGCGCATCGAGAATCTGCAGGTTGATCCGGCACAGGCCGCAGCGCGCATTACCATCAATGCGCGCACCGGTTCTGTGGTGATGAACCAGTCGGTAAGCCTGGAAAGCTGTTCGGTGTCGCATGGCAATCTGACCGTGGTAATCAACACCGAAGCAGCAGTCAGCCAGCCGAATCCGCTGTCTGCGGGAAAAACCGTGGAAACCACAAAATCCAGCATTGATATCCAGGCCGACAAGGGTGCGATTGTGATGCTGAAGAAAGGCGTATCCCTGAATGAGGTTGTGCGTGCGCTGAACTCTATCGGGGCCACCCCGCAGGACCTGCTGGCAATCCTGCAGGCGATGAAATCGGCAGGCGCATTGCATGCCGAACTGGAGATCATCTAAGTGAGTCTTCCTGCCAGTATTCCCGGCAACAGCGCGAGCAGCCTGGCAATAGACAGCCAGAGCCTGGACTCGCTGCGTCTGCAGGCGAAGCAGGCGCCCGACAAGGCATTGAAACTGGCGGCAAAACAGTTTGAGACGGTGTTCATGAACATGATGCTGAAATCCATGCGCGACGCGACACCTCAGGATGGCGCGTTCGATAGCGAGCAGACAAAAATGTTTACCTCAATGCTGGATCAGCAGCTGTCCCAGAACATGGGAAGTCGCGGCATAGGCTTGGCCGAACTGATGGTGAAGCAGTTAAGCCGCAAAGGAAATAACGACGCACAATCCGTAACAGCAGCCCCCGAGACTGTGACCAGGGGCGGCGTAGCAGCGACGCCGGCAATTACCGCGGCCAGTGTCGCACTGCCTTCAGCCTACACAGAAAATGTGCAACAGGACTTTGTGCAACGCATGCTGCCGCATGCAGCAATAGCGAGCCGTGAAACCGGACTGCCCGCGCACCAGATGATAGGGCAGGCGGCATTGGAAAGCGGCTGGGGGCACCGCACGATCCGCATGGCAGACGGCACAGACAGCCACAATCTGTTTGGTATCAAGGCCGGCGCGAACTGGACCGGCAAGGTTGCCGAGGTGAAAACCACCGAGTATCACAATGGCGTGGCCAGTAAACCAACAGAAAAATTCCGTGCATATGACAGTTATGCAGATGCCTTTCGCGATTATGCGAGCCAGTTGAGCGGTAACAAGCGTTATGCCGACGTAATAAAGCAGGGTGGTAATGCCCATGGTTTCGCACAGGCGTTGCAGGATGCGGGCTATGCCACGGATCCCAAGTATGCCGAGAAACTGGTTAAGGTGATCAGCCGGGTGAACAGTCTGGCATAATCAACAGCCCTGTTAAAAATACTTTAATTAAAACAATGTGTTATAGATAATTCCGGGTGCTGCGCCCAGGTTTTCTAAAGATATCGGTGTAGTTGCCGATAAAGAGTGTCAGCGCCGGGAATTAAGGTAGCAAGCCAGGAGGAAGTTATGGGTACGAGCATTTTAGGTATTAGTGTCAGCGCATTGAATGCGGCTCAAGTCGGGTTGGCCACGACCGAGCACAATATCGCCAATGCCAATACTCCCGGCTTTACCCGTCAAACCGTGGACTTTGCCGCCCGGCAGGCGCAATTAACCGGCGCTGGATTTGTCGGGCAGGGGGTGGATGCCACCTCGGTGACGCGCGCGTACAGCGATTTTTTGGCGCGCCAGGTGTTGCAGGAACAGGGAATGGCCGGTCAGCTGAGTACCTACTATGCGCAAATCCAGCAAATCGACAACGTGGTGGCGGATCCCAATGCAGGCTTGTCACCCGCGCTTCAGAATTTCTTTAGTGCGGTAAACAATGTATCCAATTCTCCAGACTCGGTTCCCGCACGGCAATCCCTGATCAGTGGTGCCAATTCTCTTGTTGCGCGCTTTCAATCGCTCAACCAGCAGTTGAGCGATCTTAACACCAGCGTAAATAGCCAGATTGGCTATAGCGTTACCCAGATCAACAGCTACGCCTCGCAGATTTCAGTGCTCAATCAGAGCATCGTCGTCGCCCAGTCCGCCACCGGGCAACCACCCAATGATCTGCTGGATCAGCGCGACCAGCTGGTCACGCAACTGAATCAGCAAATCAAGGCTACTGTTGTCAAGCAGAGTGACGGCAGTTTCAGTGTGTTTGTAGGTAACGGACAGCCGCTGGTAGTCGGCACCCAGACCTTCAAGATGACCACGCAAACCTCGGCAGCAGACCCCACCAAGCTGGATGTTGCCTACACCTATTACAATGGTACGACTACCGCCATTAATAGCAGCAGCTTGCAGGGCGGCAATCTGGGCGGCTTGATTGCGTTTCGTGACGAAGCGCTGACAAACACGCAGAATGCATTAGGCCGCGTGGCGATGGCAGTAGCCGGCACTTTCAACCAGCAGCACCAGTTGGGGCAAGATTTAACAGGGGCGCTGGGAACCAATCTGTTTGTAAATTCTTCGCCTCAGGTCACCAGCAATGCCAACAATACCGGCACAGCCACGGTGACGGCCAGTGTCGTTGTCGGTGCCGATTACACGGCACTCACCGGCAGCGATTACACGCTGCGATTCAATGGCGGCACGAGTTACACCTTGACCCGCCTGAGCGATAACCAGGTGACCAATTACCCTGCCGGGTTGACGGCAACGCCGGTTGACGGACTGACGCTGAGCAGCACTGCCGGCGCAGCGGCTGGTGACAGTTATTTGATACGTCCCACTCTGAATGGCGCGCGCGATATTTCGGTGGCAATTACAGACCCTGCCAAAATTGCTGCAGCCTTGCCGGTGCGGAGCAACGCAACCCTGGCTAATCTCGGTTCGGGGCAGATCAGTGCGCCGTCAGTGAATCAACCTGCCCCGGTTACGCCGGATCCATTGCATCCTCTGACAGATTTGAACCTGCAGCAGCCCGTTACCATTACCTTCAACAATCCGCCCAGCACCTACACCGTCACCGGCACAGGTGCCGGCCTGCCGGCTACAGTGGCCTATACGGCCGGAGCAAATATTTCTTATAACGGCTGGAGCGTGCAGATTAGCGGCGCGCCTGCTGCCACGGATACGTTTACGATAGGCAGCAATACCAATGCGACGTCCGATGGCGGCAACGTCCTCCGGCTCGCCGCTTTGCAAACACAGAATACGGTGGCAGGCGGTACGACTTCATACCAGGGCGCTTATAGCCAGTTGGTCAATTATGTAGGCAGCAAAACGCAAGAACTGCAAATAACCAGCCAGGCTCAAACCAGCATGGTTGCTCAAACCGTACAGATGCAGCAATCAGTCTCCGGCGTGAATCTGGACGAAGAAGCGGCGAACCTGTTGCGTTACCAGCGCGCCTACCAGGCGGCGGGCCAGGCCTTGAAGATAGCCAACACATTGTTTGACACGATACTGAATATATAGAAAGGAAGGTTAGCCATGCGTATCAGCACTAGCACAATCTTTGACGCCAATGTCAGCATGCTGAATCAACAGCAGGCCAAACTATTGCACACCCAGCAACAGTTGGCCTCGGGACGACGCATGTTGACGGCTTCGGATGATCCGATCGCCTCTGCACGTGCACTGGATGTATCCCAGGCTGACGCGATGAACACCCAATACGACACCAACAGGAAGACGGCGTCCAGCACGCTTTCCTTGGCTGACGGGGCTATGCAGAGCGTAACCGATTTGCTGCAATACGTCAGGGACAGATCAATTGAAGCCGGTGGCGTGCTTACAGCATCAATGAGACAGTCAATGGCTGTAGATTTGAATGCTCAAATTCAGCAGTTACAGGGCTTGGCGAACAGTACGGATGGCCAGGGCAATTACCTTTTCTCGGGTTTTCAGGGAAAAACCCAGCCGTTTACCAATGTCGCAGGCACTGTTCAGTACAACGGCGACGATGGTCAACGCATGGTTCAGGTGAGCGATTCCAGGCAACTGGCCGCCACTGATTCCGGCGCGGACATTTTCATGCGCGTCAAGAGCCTGACTACCCAGGCGTCTGCAGCTAATACGGGTAGCGGCATAATTAGCCAGGGCACCGTGAGCAATGCTGCTTTAATTGCCGGAAACACTTATCAGGTGAGCTTCACCGGCGCGGCAACGTACGATGTCATCCAGACTACGCCCGCGCCGGCAACATCATTGTCGGTTGGAAACACCTATACCAGCGGCCAGCCAATTACTGTTGGTGGCATGCAATTCAACATTACAGGCGTACCCGCCGCCGGCGATACATTTACAGCAACCCCCGTAAACGAAAGCATATTCAAAACCATCTCCGACTTGAGCAGTGCGCTTGCGTCAGGCACAGCAACACCGGCTCAGCTTGCTGACAGCATTGCCAGAGCAACGAATATGCTGGATAACGATTTGAGCAATGTAGTATCCGTGCGCGCGTCAATTGGTTCGCGGATGAATGAGATAGATTCATTACAGACGGCGGGGACTAACCTGGGGCTGAGTTTCAAGAGCACACTCTCGCAGCTGCAGGATGTGGATTACAGCAAGGCCGCTACTGATCTCAGCCAGCAACAGCTTGGCCTGCAAGCAGCGCAGCAATCATTTGTAAAGATAGCAAACCTGTCATTGTTCAATTATCTTTGAGAATGCATCCGCGCAAGTTCGGTTAACCTGGAAGCAGCGCTTGTCCGCAGATTATCTCTGAGAGGTGAATCTGCGGATTGAACTGTGTCGTTTGGGGTTACACAGAGCCGCTGTCAGCCTTGTTCGATCAATCCGCGCATAACCTGATGCCAGCCTGTCTCGGCGTCCGGCCCCGTCTTTTCAAACACAGCCTTTAGTTGCTTCATCTGGGTACCGGTCAATTGCGCTTCCAATTTTGCACCGGCAGCAGTCAGCGCAAGCTCACGTACACGCCGGTCATGTGCTGCGGTGCCCATCGCAACCAGCCGCATTTCGATCAATTGCCGCAATGGGGCGTTTAATGCCTGCTTGCTGACGTCCAGTATTTTCAGCAATGCATTGACCGAAATGTGCGGATTGCGGCCAACGAAGTAGAGGATGCGGTGATGCACCCGGCCAAGACCGCGTTGTTCCAGTATAAGGTCTGGCGCATCGGTGAAGGCGCGATAGCCGAAGTAAAACTGTTCAATTGCCATGCGCAATGCGGCAGCACGGGGCATCGCAGCGACTTCCTGGGCGGGGGATTTTAAGTCAACCATGTTGACATAATAAACCTGCAGCGGCTAAACTGTCTATAGGTCAATATGGTTGACATTACAGGCGGATTGGGATGGGGTCTTTATTGCAGCACAACAGTATTCGTTTTTCTTCACGTACCCGCGATCTTCATGCTTCGCCGATCCGCGAGATACTTTCCGTCGTCAATCGGTCGGGCATGATCTCCTTTGCCGGCGGCCTGCCGTCAGTCGACAGCTTCCCGCAATTCAGTCTGGATGCCATGCCGCAGCATATCTTGCAGTACGGCCCCAGCGAAGGCGAATCGGAACTGCGCCAGCGCATTGCCGAAGAAATGCACGAACGCGGCTTGCAGTGCAAGGCCGAGCAGATCTTGATACTTTCCGGCTCGCAGCAGGGTATTGATCTTGTTGCCAAATTGTTTATTGATCCCGGCACTGCCGTGGCGGTGGAATCCCCCACTTATCTCGCGGCCTTGCAGGTGTTCCGCTTTTTCGGCGCGAGTTTCATCGCCTACAATGCAGAGGCGCTTGAAGAGCAGGCGTTTCAGCACGAAAAGCCGTCGTTCGCCTACGCCATTCCAACCTTTCAGAATCCCAGCGGCCGCTGTCTTGATGCGAACCAGCGCAACGCACTGGCAGCCGCTTGCGACGCTGCAAATGTTCCGTTGTTTGAAGACGATCCCTACCGCGATCTGGTCTACGATCCTTGCGAACGCACGCCGGTATGCGCGCGCCTGCAGCGCGCAGCGTGGATATATCAGGGTTCGTTCTCCAAGAGTCTGGCACCGGGATTGCGCCTGGGCTACCTGGTTGCCTCGCCACAGCTCTTGCCATTTCTGACACGCCTCAAGCAGGCTGCAGACCTGCACAGCAATCGCATCGGCCAGTGGCTGGTACTGCAGCAATTAAACGATCCTGGGCACGGCTTCCGTTTGCAACAGCTGGCGGAACACTACCGTCAGCGACGCGATGCGTTCGAAGCGGTGCTCGGTCTTCACTTTGGCGATTTGGCCAGTTGGCAAACTCCACCCGGGGGGCTGTTTTTCTGGCTCACGCTCAATCGGCGCATTGATACTCGGCAGCTTTTGCCCCGTGCAATTGAAGCGGGCGTTGCCTTCATGCCGGGCGAACCATTCCTGCCAATGGAGGTAGATAGTTGCGGCCAGCTGCGACTCAATTTCAGCCACGCCAGCCAGGCGCAAGCGGAGACCGGATTAAAAAAGCTGGCTGCACTGGTGCGCAGTTTTTCTTAAACTGCGGAAGACACAAATGAGGCAGGTTTCGTCAACGTTGGAGTATCTCCAGAAAGAAGCCGGTCAGCTTATGGCTGCAGACCAGGGCTATCTGTGAAGGAACGCAGATTGCTTTCAACCCGAATAATTCATCAGGCTTGGAAAGCCAATGCCGTCAACGCGGGAGCCTGATTCACCTGTGCGAGGAAATCTGCGCCCGCAACGATATTTGTCTCCAATGGATTATCCGGAATAAACCCGGCTTGTTCATTAGAACCAAACCTCGTCATTCCCGCGCAGGCGGAAATCCAGCGGGTTATGCACTCCGCAAAGCGGACAAAACCTCGATATCGACCCGCTACGCGGGGATTTTTTGAATAATTGGTTTCCCGCCTGCGCGGGAATGACAGGGCTAATGGATTATTCGGGATAAATGTTCCCCGATACTTCGTATCTGACACGCGCCGCTAACACACATGGTGCAGAATTTGTTTTATGATGCCGTCAAATTTCATACACTTAAGGGAGTTCCTATGGTCTTTATGCTGATAGTTTTCGCTATCCTCGTTGTCGCATTGATCTATTTCATCAGCCTTTACAACAATCTGGTGCAACTGAAAAATTCCGTGGCACAGGCATGGGCCAATATCGACGTGTTGCTCAAGCAGCGCCATGACGAACTGCCCAAGCTGGTGGAGGTATGCAGGCAGTACAAGCAATTCGAACAGGAAACGCTGCAACGCGTAATCGCCGCACGCTCACAGGTGCAGGCCGCACGCGAGGGGCAGGATGTTGCCGCACTGGGTAAGGCGGAAGGCGCGCTGCGTGCCGGCCTGGGCAGCATCTTCGCGGTGGCCGAGGCTTACCCGGAACTGAAGACCAACGAGCAGTTCATGCAACTGCAAACGCGCATAACCGGACTGGAAAACGGCATCGCCGACCGCCGCGAGTTTTATAACGACGCGGTAAACATCAACAATGTATCGGTCGAACAGTTCCCGTCGGTATTGGTCGCCAATATGTTCAACTTCAGCGTCAAGCCGCTGCTGGAATTTTCAGCGGCGGAAAAAACGGATGTGGATATCAAATCCTTATTCGGCTAGACAGTCATGCTGGCGCTACTGAGGCGTGAATACGCTCAACTCCTCACTTCCGGTGCACAACTGCTGTTGCTGCTTTTTGCCGTAAACATCCACTCCCGCAGCGGCTGGCTGGTTATCCTCAGCCTGATATGCTGCATCAGCCTGCTCGCCTGGCTCTCCGCGCTGCGCCGTCTGCGCGTGGTGCGGGACACACCCACCTCGCGTATCGGGTCTGCCGCACAAGGTTACGTGGAGCTTACCGGGAACGGCAAGCCGCTGCCCGAATCGCCGCTGCTGAGCAAGTTTACCGGTTTGCCCTGTCTATGGTATCGCTACCATGTCGAATACAAGGACAGCAATAACAAGTGGCATACCGAAGATCGTGGCGAAAGTGAAGACGCGTTCGTACTGGAAGATAGCTCTGGCCGTTGCGTGGTCGATCCCTGCGGCGCGGAAATTTACACCAGGCATAAGGACTCCTGGCAGAAAGACGGCTACCGCTATACCGAATGGATACTGCTGCACTACGATTCCATTTATGCCCTGGGGCAATTCCGCACCTTTGGCGGCAGCAGTGTGGTAGTGGATAGCAACGAAGAAATAAAGAATGTACTGGCGGAGTGGAAACAGGACATGCCCGAGCTGAACAAGCGTTTCGATCTCAATAACGATGGCCAGTTGGACATGCAGGAATGGATGCTGGCGCGCCAGGCTGCCAAGCGCGAAGCGGCCAAACGCATGGCGGCAGAACGTGCACAGCCTGACATAAACTACCTGGTAAAGCCGCAGGATGAGCGCCTGTTCCTCATCAGCAATCTGCCTCAAAGCAACCTTGAGCGCCGCTATTGGTTCTGGACCTTGGCACATCTCGCCATCTTCTTCGGCGCGCTGGGCGGCATTGCATGGCTGCTGTCAAACCAGCATTTTCAGTAATTTATAAGCTTGTAATCAGGAAATTTTAAAACGCGCCGCCAGCTCGTTCAGTTGCATACCGAGTTCCGCCATTTTCTGTGCGGCACTCGCGGTTTTCAGCGCATCCAGACTGTTTTCTTCAGTCCCTTGTGCAATCTTTTCGATACGTTGCGCGATATCACGCGCAGCCATTGATTGTTCCTGTATCGCATGTGTAATGTCATTCACTGCGTGCGCCGCATGTTCTGCAGCTCCGCGTATGCCGCTTATTGAATCCCCGGCTTGCCGGGCAAGTTTTACCCCTGCATTTACCTTGGCCACGCTTGAGGCCATCTCCTCTACCGCCTGTTTGGTGCCCTCTTGTATGTGAGCGATCATGCCGCTGATTTCTGTGGTGGAATTTGTTGTGCGTTCAGCCAGCTTGCGCACTTCATCGGCAACCACGGCAAAACCACGGCCTTGCTCTCCGGCGCGAGCCGCTTCAATAGCTGCATTCAGCGCAAGCAAATTGGTCTGATCGGCTATCTCCCGGATAGACTTCGCGATACCCGATATATGCTTGGAATATTCCTCCAGACCATGAATTTTTTCAGACACGAGATTGACCGATGCGGAGATGCTTTCCATTTCTGTTGCGGTACCATGAATAACCAGACCTCCCTCGATAGCTTGCGCGCTTGAAGCCTGGCTGACGCGATGTGCATCTTGGGCATGTTCGTTTATCTGGTCGATTGAGACTGTCAGTTGCTCCATCGCAGCTGCCATGCCGGATGCCGCATCGGATTGCATCTCGGTAATCTTCGAACTGTGTTGTGCAGAAGCGGAGACATCTCCGGAAATCCGGTTCAGTGAAAAGATATCCTCGTGAACGTTGGCGATGATCTCATGCAGATTGTTGCGCATCACCGCCAGAGCAGCATTGAGATCGCCCAGTTCGTCCTTGGTCGGTGCCGGGAGAGGCCGTGCCAGGTCGCCGGCGGCAATTGATTCAGCGGCTTGTTTTGACGCATGCAAGCCGCGCTTGATTTTGCTGATTACCATCCATGCCTGTGTCAGCAAAGCTATCGAACCCAGCAAAGCCAGTGCATCGACTGGCGTCTCACCAAGGTCATACTTTCCAGCTGCGATTATCAATATAAGACCGGCTATTCCGCTGTACGCCATTAACCAAAGGCGCGCCGCAATTCCGGTATTGCCAACCCTGCGCATGAGTTTGGCCAGCACACTGCCGCTAACCGGCCTGCCTTCATCGAGGTGGAGCCCTGCATCGTTGCGCATTTGCGCATAGAGTTGTTCGGCCGCATCGATTTCCTGGCGCGATGGTTCCACACGCACAGACACAAAGCCAGTCTTGTCCGCAAGCGGAGAAACATAGGCGCGCACCCAATAGTGGTCGCCATCCTTGCGCCGGTTCTTCACCAGGCCGCCCCAGGGCCGCCCCTTCTTCAGGGTGTCCCACAGGTCGCGAAAGGCCTCTGCGGGCATGTCCGGATGACGTATGAGGTTATGCGGCTGGCCGATCAGCTCGACTTTGGTGAAGCCGGATAGTTCGACGAATACTTCATTGGCGCGGGTAATTTGCCCCTTGAGATTAGTATAGGATATGACGGTTGCACCCTGTGGAAAAGGGAATTCGCGTCCGCTTACAGGCTGGTTATTGCGCATATTTCGCTCCCTGACAACTCAATATCATGGTCATGTCTTGATTTTCCGCCGAATGCGGTAATCCATAGCGCACATTAGTGGAAATGTGTAAATCCTGATTGGCTGAAAAGAGGGGAAATTGTCCTCTAATTTTGGGCTGGGGAGCATGCAGGCTATCCGCCCCAAAGCGAAAGAGCATGTTAATACGTTGCCAGCAGACATTTGAGTTGTCGCAAATAAAACTTACAGGTTAATTTCATCTTGGTGCATGGGCTTGTTGACCGGGTTCGACTAAAAATGAGTTTATCTGAAGTTCTGCGGATCATGTATACGGCAAATGAGTTAAGTTACATTGTCGGCGTCACAAGATCATTTTTTTGTCGAGATATAAATCATTAAAGAATCACCCAGCCGTTCATAATTCATGATCTGCTCGATTAATTGTTCGTCTAGAATATAATCTTTCGCAAGCAGCAACTCGCCTTTTTTGCTCAACAGGTCACGAGAAAGTACCATACCCGCCTTGATCTGATCAGAACGCAGCACCACTTCAGGAACCGATTGAACTGAGACGTTGTGTTTACCTGTCACCTCCATAAATGCATCTACAACTTGAGTATCATAGCGGCGGCCACGCCCTTCATTAATAAAGGCAACCGCATCAGCCTGTTTCAGATGTTTGGTCAACAGTGTGCCAAACTGCGCGGAGTCATAATCGTTGGCTACCGCAAGGACCCGTGCGCCCAACGGAATTGCCAGGCCAACCAGTTTGTCCGGATAGCCCAGGCCATCAAAGCGTTCATGATGGCTGCGAATCAGCTTTGTCGCTCCCTGAAGCTGCTCCAGAGCCATCAATGCAGTTTGCCCCTTGATCGGATGTTTGATAACCTCGAATCGTTCATCATTAGTCAGTGTGGTAAATGGTTTCTCCAGCAAGCGATCTGACAGTCCTATTTTGCCCACATCGTGCAGCAGGCCGGCAAGAAATACATCCTGCACCTCTGTATCGCTCATGCCCATATGCTGTGCCAGTGCTCTGGCCAGATCGGCAACCCTGCGCGAATGTCCCGCCATACTGCCTTCGCGCATTTCAATCAAATTGGAAAAAACGCGGATTGAGGTGATAAAACCCTTCTTTAGCTTTTCATGCACCGCTAAAAGCGATGCCATGGTTCGACGCAGTTCTTCGGTGCGAGTCTTGACTTTTTCTTCCAGGTTTGCGTTCAGATCCTTCAGTTCTTCATTTTGCCTGAGCGTTAACGCTTCCAGACGCAACTTTTCACGCTCCAGAACCTTCCGTTGCAGGGCGTGTTTGATGTTCAGGGCAATGTCATTGTCGTCCCATGGCTTGGATATGTAGCGAAAAATCTGGCCCTTGTTGATCGCATCGATGGTAGCTGCAATTTCCGCATAGCCGGTAAGCAGGATGCGTACCGTATCCGGCCATTTTGCCCTGACTTTTTCCAGAAATTGCGCTCCGTTCATCTCCGGCATGCGCATATCCGAAACTACCAGATCAACATCCTCACGCTCCATTACTTCCAACCCTGCAGCCCCACTTTCCGCTGTAAAAATCCGGTAGCCGAACGGGCGGAACAGACGCTTCAACGACGACAAAATATTGGCCTCGTCATCAACGAAAAGCAGGGTAAATTCATACTCAGGCGTATTTTGTGTTTCACTCATATTCGTATCCATTGTTGATCCATATTTTATTCATGATAAATTTACCGCTATTCCTGCACAAACCGTAACACAGTCCAATAAAATCCAAATTTTTCACTTGCTTCGTCATTCCCGCTAAGGCGGGAATCCAGTTGTTTGAAGAATTCCCGCGTAGCTGGACAAAACCGATCTGTTGTCCGCTCCGCGCATGTATGTCTCGCTGGATTCCCGCCTTCTGGGCAATGACTTGTTCTGTGTTTTTCAATACCAGTATCTTACTGGGTGTGAAGTATAAAAAAACTCCGGATCAAAATCATATTCCATTCAATTTTTTTCCAGCGAAGGTTGCCGTAACGGCAACCATATCCTGAACGTAGTTCCCTTGCCCATTTCACTCGTCACTTCCAACCGTCCGTGATGCTTCTGGATAATGCGATAGGAAAGCGATAAACCTAAACCTGTTCCCTGACCTATCGGCTTGGTAGTAAAAAAAGGGTCGAAAATTTTCTGCATATTCTCGGGGTGAATTCCCTTGCCCGTGTCTTTAACCTCCACCCAGACTTCAGCTCCTTGCAGCCCAGTGCGCACGGTAATCGTGCCACGCTCCACGATGGCATGGGATGCATTGACCAATAAGTTCATAAATACCTGGTTTAGTTGCGAGGACAAACACTCCACCTCAGGAATATCGCCGTACTCCCTGATCACGTCCGCCTTGTATTTGATTTCGTTGTTGACAATGTTTAGCGTGCTGTTAATACCGACATGCAAATCGGAGAAGCACCATGCGTCAGCCGAGTCGACATGCGAAAAATCTTTCAGATTCTGTACGATATTTTTGACGCGTGTGATACCGTCTTTCGATTCATCCATCAGTGCGCGCAAATCGCCTTTCATATAGGCAATATCGAGTTTCTTTCTGGCTTCTTGCAGACTCAGCCTAACCACACTATTTGCAATGTCAGCCTCAGCCTTCTTATATGCCTCTAACATGCTGAATGCGTCCTGCACATATTTTTCCAGCGTACCCAGATTGGAATACACAAAACCGATGGGATTGTTGATTTCATGGGCAACACCGGCCGCCAACTGCCCGATGGAGGCCATTTTTTCTGATTGCAACATATATTTGTGCGCCTCTTCCAGCTTCTTCTCGGCCCGTTGCCGCTCTTCCAGCTCATTGCGCAGATCGTCGTTGCGCTCGGTTAGCTCTTTGGACATCAGGTCAAGCGTACGTTCAATAATCAGCCGATCAGCGTCTGCACTGGTATATGCCTCATCTACTCTGGACAAGAACTCCTTCAGCTCAGGGGTCATGACTGCGTTTTCACCCAGACATCGCTTGATCTGACGTTCAAGCAGGCTATGCATTATTTATCGCTCCGAAAAAGTAGTGATTGTCATTGTCTGGTTATGCAATTCGCATTGGGTGAGGGCGCCATGAGGACATATTTCGCCATAGGAGTAAAAACCGCTCAGCACCGTTTGCGGGCCCAGCACCCGACGGACACTTTCGACTTCTTCCTCCACACGTTGCTTAAGCACCAGTTTGCGCCCCACGCAACTGATGAGCAAAGCCAATTCTGGGCTGGATGAGCCGAGCATCCCGTATCCGGCCATTGCGGCACCGGCTGCACCCTCAACGAGGCGATCAAAATTGGCCTTCATCAGGCGGGCATAGCCGCCTTCCGGCATGTCGCCTGCAAAGGTCATGCTCTGCGCATCCTCATCAACGCTTAAGACCGTGCGCACCAGGCCGTACTCCGCTGCTCCGGTGCGCAGTGCCAAAGGGAACAGCAGCGCGGTGGCCGGCAAGCCGTTTGCATGCTCCCCCAGGTACTCTTTATACAATTGCAGCGCAGAGCGCCCGTCCAGCTCATACAGAACGTTGCCATGCGAACGTGTAATTAGGCGCTCTGCGCCAAAGGTATCCCACCCCCCCAGTGAACCATAGCCGACCTTGAGCCTGGCACCGTAAAATCCCAGCGCAGTGATCATACCTTCTGCCGGCACTCCGTCTGCACACACCAGGGTGTGCTTAAAATTTGTACTATCTCCGGCTAAACCGCCGGTCACTGCCACCTTCGCGGGCAGACTTTCACGCAATCCGCGCGCAAGTTCGGTGCCATTGACCTGCAAGCCATCCGAGAGAACCAGCACATGCTTGAGGTTTTCATGAGGAAGTGCATCAGCCAGGAACTTGCCAGCCTTCAGGCTATCGCCTCCTTCTGCAAGTTTTGTCTGCACCAGCTTGATCCCGCTATGCTCAAAGCGCACTGCGGTTACGACGAGAGAGTCGTCACGCACGCGGGTGTCGCAAATCTCGCCCGCAGTAGAGCAGCCGACTATCGGCGCCCCCGGATAAAATGCGCGCACCTGGTCCATTTTTTCAGCATCGCCGAGGATATTCCTCGCGCCAAAAATGAGTACCAGAGAGGTCTGCCCGGCACGCCGTAAATCAGCACCATCCGGGTGATTCAACATGCCGATTTCCCAGCCTTCTCTCGTCGTCCAGCATTGTTGTTCAATTTTCATGATGGCATCCTGATGGAATTAGTAAGCTCTTTCAATCTTGCTGTACATGCCGGAGTGGCAACCATATTCTGAAAGTTGTCCCTTTTCCGATTTCGCTTTGCACTTCAATTCTTCCATTATGTTTCTGGATAATGCCGTAGGAAAGTGATAGTCCCAGCCCGGTGCCCTTGCCTATTGGCTTGGTAGTAAAAAAAGGATCGAAAATTTTCTGCAGGTTTTCGGCCGCAATACCTTTGCCGGTATCCGCTATTTCAACCCATGCTTCTTCTCCAGTCTGGCCTGTGCGCACGGTGATGAGACCGCGCTCTTCTATCGCATGGGACGCGTTCACCAGCAGGTTCATGAAGACCTGGTTAAGCTGTGACGGCAGGCACTCCACTTGCGGGATGTCGCCGTATTCCTTCACCACTTCCGCCTTGTATTTGATTTCGTTGTTGACGATGTTAAGTGTACTGTCGATGCCTTCATGCAGGTCGGCATACTTCCATTCGTCTGCCGCATCCACATGGGAGAAATCTTTCAGATTCTGCACGATGTTTTTGACACGGGTGATGCCGTCTTTCGATTCTGCCATCAGTGCACCCAGATCTTCTTTCAAAAAGGCGATGTCCAGTTTTTTTCGCGCTGATTGAAGCTGCGTCCTGATTTCTGCTTCTGGAATCGCAGTTTCAGCCTGTTCGTATTTATCCAGCATGCCGAACAGATCTTGCACATATTTATTCAGCGTCCCAAGATTGGAATAGACGAAACCGATCGGGTTGTTAATCTCATGCGCTACACCGGCTGCAAGCTGGCCAATAGAAGCCATTTTCTCCGATTGCAAAATAAAGCTTTGTGCTTCTTCCAACTTTTTGATCAACGCCCGCTGCTCTTCTTTTTCCTTCTGCAAAGCGGCCTCAGCAAGCTTTCTCTCGGTAATGTCACGGAAGCTCAGCACCCGCCCCATCAATATTCCGCCTGACGATTGCGACAGGGAGTAGCATTCAAGCACCCGGCCATCCATGGAGTCTATCGTGTCAAAATATTCCTGTTCTGGATTCTGATACAAGTTGCTTATCCTCTCCTGAAATTTTTCGCTATTTTTAATTTGCCCAAGAAAGTGCTGCATTAGTGATACATGATTCCAGAATGCAATAATTTCATCCGGTACTTGCCACATCTTGACAAAGCGCTGATTGAAACGTATCACCCGCCCATCCTTGTCCAGCACCAAAATCCCATCCGCTGTTGATTCCATAGTGCTGCCAAGCAGCGACAACAGGTTTTCCAATTGCGTCTCGGTACGCTTCCGCACTTCCAGTTCACCGCGCAACTCGACGTTGCGTTCGGTTAGCTTGCCGGACATCAGGTCAAACGAACGCTCCACACGCTGGCGATCAGAATCCGTACTGTTATAAGTGTCATTTACACTCGATAGAAACGCCTTCAATGCAGAATCCAGCACAGCACTCTCGCCGAGGTATTTTTTGATTTGAATCTCAAGCAGCTTATGCATGTGCTATCCCTCATAAAAAGTGGTGATGGTCATGGTCTGATATTATGCAATTCACATTGTCTGAACTCATTGCTGGTGCATATTTCGCCATCGCTACAAAGCTCGCTCAACAAGGATTGATCTCCCAGCACTGTTGTCCGGTTTTTATGGTCGCACACCCCGATATCCATAAGATCTTTCAATCCTGCGGTACATGCCGGAGTGGCAACCATATTCTGAAAGTTGTCCCTTTTCCGATTTCGCTTTGCACTTCAATTCTTCCATTATGTTTCTGGATAATGCCGTAGGAAAGTGATAGTCCCAGCCCGGTGCCCTTGCCTATTGGCTTGGTAGTAAAAAAAGGATCGAAAATTTTCTGCAGGTTTTCGGCCGCAATACCTTTGCCGGTATCCGCTATTTCAACCCATGCTTCTTCTCCAGTCTGGCCTGTGCGCACGGTGATGAGACCGCGCTCTTCTATCGCATGGGACGCGTTCACCAGCAGGTTCATGAAGACCTGGTTAAGCTGTGACGGCAGGCACTCCACTTGCGGGATGTCGCCGTATTCCTTCACCACTTCCGCCTTGTATTTGATTTCGTTGTTGACGATGTTAAGTGTACTGTCGATGCCTTCATGCAGGTCGGCATACTTCCATTCGTCTGCCGCATCCACATGGGAGAAATCTTTCAGATTCTGCACGATGTTTTTGACACGGGTGATGCCGTCTTTCGATTCTGCCATCAGTGCACCCAGATCTTCTTTCAAAAAGGCGATGTCCAGTTTTTTTCGCGCTGATTGAAGCTGCGTCCTGATTTCTGCTTCTGGAATCGCAGTTTCAGCCTGTTCGTATTTATCCAGCATGCCGAACAGATCTTGCACATATTTATTCAGCGTCCCAAGATTGGAATAGACGAAACCGATCGGGTTGTTAATCTCATGCGCTACACCGGCTGCAAGCTGCCCAATAGAAGCCATTTTGTCCGATTGCAGTAAATGGCTCTGCGCATCCTGTAGTTGGGTGATCAATTTCTGTTGTTCGGCTTTTTCGAGAATCAGTGCCTGATTACTTTTATTCAGGCTTTGCATCAGCTCGGTGCGCTCCAGCATATGCATCACCTCGGCTGACAGCAGGTCCATATACATTTCGTCGCTTTCCGAGAAAGGTTCGCCACCTTGTTTATCAGTCAGGTAAATGACACCCTTGGTGATGCCGTTAACCACAATTGGCACACCCAGCAAGCTCGTCATGGGTGGGTGACCCGGCGGGAAACCGCATGAACGCGTGTCATCGGCAATACTGCCTACGCGCGTAATCTTGCTTTCTTTATAAAAGGCATGCAGCAGGCCCTTGCCCACAGGATAGGGGCCAATTTTCTGGCGCTCTGCCTCGGAAATGCCTTCAGTCAGGAATTTGCCCAATTTGCCTGTTTCGTCAAACAGCCCCATTGCGCCATATTTTGCACCCGTGAGACTGATCGCATCGCGCAATACTTTGTAGCTGAAGTGATCTCCAATCTCAGTAATGCACGTGCTTATCTGCCGCAACTCCTCCATCGTCGAGTGAAACAGCACCATGCGCACATTGGCTTCAGCCAGCGCATTCATTTGCTGATCCTTGTCTGCTTCGGCCTGTATCATCTCGGCCTGTGCCATTTTCATCACAGAGACACTGACCTGAAGTTCGTATTGTGTCTGTTCGAAGGCACGGTGCGCTTCCTCCAGTTGCAGATTCATCTGCTGCAACTTTTCCAGCTGACGGTTTTGCTCGATATGCAACTGGACATTGCTCAAGGCCAAACTGACCATCTTCAACAGGGTGGTTCCCTGCTCCAAATCGTCACTGGTAAACGGTTGAATGACATCCGGGCGATTCACGCTGATGCCGCCAATGATGCGATCTTCAATCTGCAACGGCCAGCAGATAGCCGAATTAGCGGCTGCAGGCGCTCTCCCTTCTCTGCTGCGGAACTGGAAGCGCGGATCACTGGTGATGTCGCCGTTCATAAGCAAGGCCTTGCCTTCTTTGACCACCCAGCCCAGCACCCCTGCCCCCATTTTCACTTTGCTGCCGATCACGCCCGTCGGCAAATCTATGCCTGCAACGATGGTGAGATCGTCACCTCCACTTTCATGCAGCGACAGTGAACCGCTTTTCGCATCGAATCCAGCGACAATGTGCAACAAAATCCGTTGGTAAATGTTTGCCGTGTTTCCCTGTTGTAGCTCATTCTGGCCGAGGTGATACAGGTCGTAAATCCACGACAGTTTGGTCATCCGCTCTAACGACATGTATTCCCCTTTACGAACTATTCTGCCAAAAGCAACTCTGCGCCAGCATCCAGCTCTGCTGTTTCTGGCAAACCAGCCTCGATACGTTCCCAGTTCAAATCAAGATTTACGCACAGAACTTTGGGCAAGTGGCCGATCAAATCTTCACCTCTTAATCCACCTTCCAGCAATACCGCTACATGCACCATGCCAGTCACCGCCCCAAAAGGCTTATGATCCGGTACCGCCCAATAGCGGATGGCATGTTCAATCTCAGCGGGGAAGTTCCAGTGCCTGGCCATTTCGGCACCGATCAGGGCATGGTCAAAGCCGAACTCTGATTGTTCAATTTCAGCCAGACTGAGTCCGGTTATTTTCTGCTGTTGCAGTACCTGGGCAAATTGTTCAGGCATGCAGGCATCCAGTACCAGCTGGCCGATTTCATGAAACATCGCGGCGGTAAACGCCATTTGTGGCTCCTGGCGCAGAGACAGTGCCAACGATTTGGCATAACCCGCCACGCGGAAGCTATGCTTCCAGTATGCCTGGCGGTCGAACAGGCTGCCTGGTGTAACCGGAAAGGCATGCACAAACCCTGCCGACAAAACGAGCGAACGTATGCCATTAAAGCCCATCACCACCACAGCGTCCTGTATAGAGCCAATCGTGCGAGGCAGGCCATAAAACGGCGAGTTCGCCACGCGCAGCACTCTGGCACTCAAGCCCTGATCGCGCGCAATCATATCCGCCAGCGCGCTGCTGTCGAGGTTTTCATTGTTGAAGCTGGCCAATATTTCCTGCATCACTGCCGGCATGGAAGGCAATTGATGCAGCTTGGCGAGCACATCTTCTTTGCTGACAGTCATATTATGATTACTCCTTTTTTGCTCAGCACATGAAGCTGGCAGGTCTATCGTATCGAACTAGCGTTCTACATCAATAACAAGAACAATTCCCCTGGCGTGGGATATTTCCCCCATCGGGCTGCACCAGCAATGCATGGCTTTGCCATCAGGCAGCTGTAATTTTTTGCCTGCACCCGTAACGCATTTTTCCTCTGTAATGAAGTTCAACAATTGTGTCGGCAACGTATCATTGGCCATTTCTCCCAGCAAGGCGCGTGTGCCTTCGTCAGCAAACAGCTGCCGCGCAAGCTGATTGGCAATGGCAATCATTCCATCCTCACTGATACCTATGATCGCAACCGGTAGATGTTCCAGTATTTCCTGCGATACGCGCAGCACATCCAGATTGCGCATGACTTCACGGGTCTTTTTCTCCACGCGTTGTTCAAGATCATGGTTAATCTCCAGCAATTTGTCGTTTGCCTGCTGCAGTTCCATGCTCAGTCTGACGTTTTCCATCTTCATTTCGTGATGACGGAATGCCTCTTCCACGTTGGCACGCAGCAAGTCATCTTCCCATGGCTTGGTCAGGAATTTGTAGATGGCGCCCCGATTAATGGCATCCGTCACCGAATTCAATTCGGTGTATCCGCTCAATACAATACGCACGGTATCAGGGTGCAGCTCTTTCACCCGGCTCAGGAATTCCACCCCGGTCATTTCGGGCATACGCTGGTCGGAAATAATGACCCCGACTTTATGCTGCTCCAGCAAATCCAGCCCCGCCTTGCCGCTATTGGCCCTGAGCAAGGTGTAACCATCTCTTCGCAACAAACGTATCAGGGAGTTCGTAATATTTTCTTCATCATCGACCAGCAATAGCGTGCGTTCCATCATGCCTCCCCGGACAAGTTCTGAGAAGTCAAGCTCTGAGAAACCACATTGAGACACTCGCCCGTTTGCAGTAGACGCGTCATTTCAGCGACAGGTACCGGACGGCTGAACAAATAGCCCTGCATTTCATCGCATTTCATTTCCCTCAAAACATGCAGTTGTTCGAATGTTTCGACACCTTCCGCAATCACCTTCAGACCCAGGCTATGCCCCAGCGCAACAATTGCCGTAACAATCGCCACATCTTCCTGGTTGTCCGCAAGATCACAGATGAATGACTGATCGATTTTGAGCGTGCTGATCGGGAAGCGCTTTAAATAACTCAAGCTGGAGTAGCCCGTACCGAAATCGTCTATGGCCAGGGTTACGCCCATCTCGTGCAGCCTGTTTAGCGTGACAGTCGCCTCATCTGCGTTTTTCATTATCAGGCTTTCAGTCAGCTCGAGTTCCAATGTTCCCAGACCCAAATCCAGCCCGGTTTCATTGCAAATGCGCAGCACCATGCCGGACAAATCGGCCTGCCTGAATTGCAGCGCTGACAGGTTGACCGCTATGCGCACTGAAGGAAATCTGCCTTGCACCCATAATGCCCCCTGTTTGCAGGCTGCGCGCAACACCCATTCACCCACCGGCAGCATGAGCCCCGTTTCTTCCAGCAAGCCAATAAATTCGCCGGGTTGCACCAGTCCGCGCTCGGGGCTTTGCCAGCGCAACAGGGCTTCCATGCCGATTATTTTCCCGCTCTCCAGATCAACCTTGGGCTGATAATAAAGTATGAATTCTTCTCGCTCCAGTGCCCTGCGCAGCGATGTTTCCAGCGTAAGGCGCTGCCATGCCATGGCATTCATCTGCGCTGCGTAGTACTGATAGTTATTGCGACCTTCACTCTTCGCATGAGCGAGGGCCGCATCTGCATTTTTTATCAGCGTGGTTGTGTCCGGCCCATCCAGCGGATAAATACTGATCCCCATGCTGGCGGCAATAAAAATCTCGCTGTCTCCTATCGATATTGCGTCCTGCACAAAAGAATCCAGAATTTTTTGTGCCAAATCCCCCGCATCATGTACGGACCGCAAATTGCCCAGCACAATCGCGAATTCATCGCCCCCCATGCGCGCCACAGTGTCAACTGCACGCAATTGGCTTTCCAGCCTGCGTGCAACAGTTTGTAGCAGTTGGTCTCCGACGGGGTGGCCAAAGGAATCGTTAATTTGCTTGAAGCGGTCCAGGTTCAGCAGCACGACTGCCGCCATGCGATCATCGGGCTGTGCCTGCTCCAATACCTGCTCCAGGCGGTCATAGAACAACAGGCGGTTAGGCAAACCGGTGAGAACATCGTAATGCGAGATTTGATCAATCTGTTGTTCTTTAAGCCTTACT
>Ga0315268_10000952_pt1 | contig 33709 bp, 33 predicted proteins | sample C1_top_MG_FD_204535 | JGI IMG/M metagenome (GOLD analysis project Ga0315268, IMG submission 204535) | Sediment microbial communities from Yellowstone Lake, YNP, Wyoming, USA - C1_top | ecosystem: Environmental > Aquatic > Freshwater > Lake > Sediment | place: USA: Wyoming | collected 2017-08-01
TAACCTGAGCGGGCACGACCGCCTGCCAGTATGTTGAGGAGGTGTCGCTGCTGCCGGAGCCGTAGCCGGAGCCGTAGCCGGAGCCGTCGCCGTAGCCGGAGCCGGAGCCGTCGCCGTAGCCGGAGCCGGAGCCGAAGCCGTCGCCGTCGCCGGAGCCGTAGCCGTCGCCGGAGCCGCCGCCGTAGCCGCCGCCGTAGCCGGAGCCGTAGCCGAAGCCGTCGCCGGGGCCGGAGCCGCCGCCGTAGCCGGGGCCGTAGCCTATGTCCACGGCCCTTTCTCCCAGCGTTGTACCGCTTCTCGTGTCATTTCCATCAATGCATCAACATTGTTAACGGTCAGCGAGGGAACCGCTGGGCCAATCTTTGAACCTGCGAGTGGGCCGGTCGCGGCTAATCCCAACACACCCTTCACGGTTTCAGGCCAAAACACGCACATTCGCGCATTCTTGAGCGTCATTGTCTCCTCCAGCTTCGCCTGCTGCACGTAGCCGAAGAATACGCCACGATGCGATGTCGTGATTACTACTGGTGTCATGTTTTCCACATCCGCCTCCCTTTCTGCTTGCTTCACCTTTCGCTGTTCAGAACTCATTTCCCCTCCTCTTCTCGAACGTGGGCGAGCCGGACCGTCACGCGGGCATCACGGTGCGAAATGCGATAGCCCGGAAGCTTGTCGACGCGCGAGTGGTCGTGGCCTTCGTATCGGATTTCACGATTCCTCCGATGACAGTAAGTCCCCTTGGCGCTTTGAGCGCCTAGGATTTTTCGGCTCTGCCTCGTTCGGCGGGAACTCCTCTGGTGCTTCCTCGAACTGAAGCATATCCAAATTAAACTTTGCCTTCATGTGCCCGATCTGGCCGTGGCGGAATTTCAGCACGTAGATGTCGGCATCGCACTCGGTCCCCGCTTTGAGAGACTGCACAAATTCCCGATGAACGAAAATGATGATCGTGGAGTGCTTGCTCTTGGCGCCGCTTCCGTAGATCGAGTCCAGCGTCGGTCGCTTCAGGGCTTGCTCGTTCGGCGCCTTGCGGAGTTGCGAAACCATAATTACCGGGCACCGCAACTCAATGGCCAAGGACTTGGCCCCGATGATGAGGTTCCTCTGCTGTTCGAGTTCATCCTTCCCTGGTGCCACCACGAGCTCGTCGTAGTCGATCATCACGAAGCCGATTGTTCCGTGCTGGCGTTTGTATCGGCGCGCGGCTATGCGGATCTGCGAAAGGGACAGTTCACCATCCAAGATCCGGCACTCTGAGCACATCTTTACCGCAGCATCCGTCAACGCACGCCAATCCTCAGTGCTCAGCTTTTCTGGCCGGCGTAGCTTCCAGTGCGGGACTGCTGCTTGCGTTGCCAGTGGTCTTCCCGCTACTTCCGTGTCAAACATTTCGGCAGAGCAGTAGAGACCGTGAAGCCCATCGCGGCATCCTCTTCCGCGGTGTTGCTCAGCAAAGATCGACTTTCCGACACCGGACCGGGCCGTGAGAGTCATTACCTCTCCCGCGCGCACGCCCCCTGTAATTTTGTCGAGTGCAGCCACCCCAGAGAATAGCCGTGGACCCGTGGGGGATTCCAGTTCGCGCAGCAGATTTGTCGCTGCGTCCCTGTAGCTTTTTAGTTCTCCCTTCGCCGTTGCTGCCTCAAGAGCCAGTCGGATGATCCCGTCTGCTGCAACGTCCAGCAATCCCTCAGCTTCTTCTCCAGATTCCAACGCACGCTGCTGAATGCTCTGAGACCAGTACGCCAGCTTGCGTAGGAGTGACTTCTCTTTGACGATCTTGGCGTAGAATTCCACGTTCGTTACGCGCGGCACGCCATCAACCAACTGAGCTAGGTACGCTGCTCCCCCAGCGCCCTCTAATTCCCCCCGCCTACGAAGTTCTTCCATCAGCGTGACGGTATCCACCGCCTGCCTCTGATCGTGCATTTCGCAAACGCGCTCAAAGATTCGTCGGTGCTGGTCAACGAAAAAGTCCTCGGCATCCACGCGCTGTTTGGCTTCGTCGATGTATCGGTTGTCGAGCAGGATCGCCCCGAGTACGCTGCGCTCAGCTTCAACGTTGGCTGGCAACGATTTTCCCAAGGTGTCCATCACTCAGGTATGTCCAGTTCGCGCACGCCTTCTTCCACTTGGTCAGCACCCATCTCTTGCGCCTGCTTCTTTCCCTCACAAATCTCCGCCCCTTCGGTGAACAGGAAATCCTTGGGGGCAAATTGATTGCTTTTCAGCCTGTCCGATCCGCCGCGTCCAGAGGCCCACTCGTCCAGAGCGGCCAGCACCACCGGCTCACCGAATCGCTCACAGAGTTTTCCGTAGCCTTCTACCAACCGCTTCTGGCGTCCTGGGTGTCTGCCAGCCACGGCATAGTACCTAGTGGCGAAAATCTTGTAACTCCCGGGTTCGTTCTGTCCGACCGTTTCACTTTCGGGACGCTCCCCCTCTTCTGTTCTTTTCTTATCTGTATCTGTACTAGTAAAGAAGAGAGGCTTCTTGGGAATGGGTGGGGATTGTTCCGTGATGTTTCCGTGATCGTTCTTTTTCAAGCAACCCCTTTTACCGCATCTCTCAACAAGCGCCCTTAGTAAGCTAACCTTTGCCTTTTCAACGTATTGGTACTCATACCACTTAGGGAACCAAATGATAGTTTCTCCGCGTATTTTACAAGAACGGATAGTCTCAGTGTGGACAACCTCCTGCCTCCACTTTTCCAGATCGCTGGGCTTTACATCGTTGTCGTATGGGAAAATGGTCGCCTTAAGCCATGCGCCTGATCCTTTGAGGTATCCTTCGTCGTCTGCGTTAGAAATCATGCCAAGTACGAATAGCCGCTTCTCCCGAGAGAGGCGACTGATTGGCTCTGAGGTCCAGAAGTTCGGATCAATCGTTCGTTTACGTGCCATTGGTTGCTCCTCGGTAGAATCCACCAAGATGCTTGGGCGGCTCACATCGGCAGACGGCACCGCACTTCCTCACGAAGCAACCCATGAGGTATTTCTGAAGCCATCGCGGAAGAGTCCTTGCGCGTTCCCGAACTGGCATCTAGTCTCTCCTGTGACGGACCTGGCTCTGCTCCCGCTGTTCCCGCTGTTCCCGCTTCTTCTGGCGACATCCCTTGCATCGCTTCGGCTGGTCTAGGTTTTTGCGACCGTAGAAGTCCTGCTCGTCCGCTGTGAAGATGAACAGATTCCCGCAGTCAACACATTCCAAGTCGAGGTCACGCACAGTCTAACTCCTTTGAACATAGAGTTTCAACTTTGGCCAGTGACTAGCCAGCACCGCCCTGCAAAATGCTTCCTTCTCTACCGCCCAGATCGTTTCGATCCCCGCCCGCTCGAACCCCAAATCAAACCCGCCGATCCCCGCGAACAGGCTTCCGTGTCTCAACGCTTCCTCAACATCTCCCGCACCAGGGAACCTTGACGAGTTTATCGTTCACCATGCGCTCGATCAGCAGCAGCGGGCGGCGCCGCACCCCGCAGCCAAAACACCGCGCGCCGGTCCAGACCCGCGCATCGATGCGACAGTTGATTCCACGTTTCAGTTCGAGTCGCACCTCGCGTTCGACCGGAGTGAGCGGCCGCTTCTGGCCCTGGTAGTAACCAAAGCGATTCGACGCGTAGAGCTTCGTTCCGCATCCGCAGAGACAGAAACGGGGTCGCGGCCGCGCGGCGCGGTAGGCCGCGCGCTGGCGCGCGCGTTCCGCACGGAGAAAGTCGGGGCTCAGGCGCAGGCGACGCATGCGCAGACGGTCGTAGCGTCGTTTCCAGCCGGGCAGCTTCCAGCAGCCCGGGAATGGCCGCGGGAGCCCGGCGACATGGATCCGGTAGACTGCTGGACGTCCTGTGGTGCAGCGCCGGAATCCGCGCGCGCTCATTTCGAACCTCCCTGCAGGGGCGAATCTTTAGGTTCGCCCGGGCGATTCTAAATCCGCAATCGAACAAATCCTAGAGTGAAAGATCATGACTCGCTCTCTCCAGGCTCGCGCCCAAACAGCGACGACTCTTCCCTCCCTGAACCAAGAGCTTCTTGGGCAGAGGGGATCTTAGCCTTCGGCGGTGCCATCGGGCGCTCTACCTTTGCCGGCGCTCTGTCAGAGTCCACCTGTATCGCCGGGATTCCGTCGTCCTCCCACAACGCTTTTCCGCACTTCGTTATCCGCACGAGCTGGTGGAACTCTCCGCCCTGCTTCCCAGGTTTCGGGTTGTACTGAAATTCGCACTCCAGACCAACTGAGCCGTCGAGCAAAGCAAACAGGTTCACAGTCTGTCCCTCGATGCGCTTGCCGGTCTTCGGATCATGAATGAGCGGAATCGAATAGTTGTTGTAGGTCCACAACCACCGAACATGCCCTTCCACCCTGACCTTGCGGTAGGGAGAGCCGTTGCTGGCCGTTCCGGGTTCGACAAGTTGGAGTTTCCCGCGCACCTTGAGCGGAGTCCCCTCGTCTTGGCTCTCCGATGTCTGATTACCGGACTTCGTTTCCGCCGTTGTGACGGCTTGCGGCTCGGGTGCGACACCGTTTTTCTTTTTGTCGGATTTGCGCTTCGGTTCCTTCGGCGGTGCTACGGGTCGATCTTCTTCTCCAGGGTAGAACTCTGGCTGCATTTCCTTCGCGCGCTCTGGTTCGTCAGGTTCGATATACTCCACCTTCGTCCCTGTGCCGAGAGCCTTGCGGCTGGCATCGAAAGCCAGTGCCGGCGCCGTAGCGTCTGCCACCAGTGCCCGAACGTTCGTCCCCGGAATCTCAAGCGAGACGGCAAAGATAGTCGTGGTGTGCTTCTTCCCATCCTTGCCCGCGTAACTCGTCTTCTCTGGTCGCACCACAAGCTGCGCTCGAATTCCCGCCAGCCGACCGAAAAGGTTCTGCAACTGAATCAAGGAAGAGTGAATCTGGCGGATTGACCGATACCCTGTGGTGTCGAACTTCCACACGCCGCCGAGTTTGGGCACCTCAGCCAGCATGAAGTGGAGAACGCCGTTCGGCTTGCACGGCTTTCCTGGCCCAAGGTCGGGGCATCCTTCCCCGCACGGCTCCCAAGGTTCGCCCTCTGGGTGCGCCTGCGTCCTGCGAATGGCCACAAGGCCGTTTCCATGGCAGACGCACTCTGTAGCGCGCCACCAGGCCATCTCCGTGCGAAACACAACGTCTGGGTCGTCGTCCAGCAGTACGATCCAGACCGCTCGGCACTTGTCGGTGTAAAACTTGGTCAACTCCTGGTCGCATTCCCACTCGTGCGTCTGCTCGTTCTTCTTGCGGAACAGGAAGTGGTCCGACTTCGACGGTGCTGTGGTTTTCCCAGTGCCGCCACACTTCTTGCACGTCGGCCCTTGGTGGCCTTTGCAGGGGCGGGATACGACCTCCCCAATGGCGAGTTTGCCCACAATCGCAAGGCGCTGAATCGGCGCTTGGGTTTCCTTGTCGTGCGTGATCCCGTAAATGCTCATAGTTCCCCCCAGTGAATCCACTCCCAGTACCAACGATTCCGACTCATGGCTACTCCTTCTCTTCTTCCTTCCTGTGGGACTCGAACTGGCCCTTCACCCAGGCAGCAAAGAACTTGCCGACCGATTCCGCCTCCAGCATCGCAGCGTGGACTTCGGGGGGAACCTTCTGGTAGACGTGAACGGCACCGTTGGCGAACTCGATGTGGAGTTCTTTCAGTGCAGCATCATAGCCAACTGATGTTAGAAAGCTGGATGTGACAGGCGTGCGTTCCATCACCGCACCGCCTCACTCTTTTCCTGGTACACGCGGACGCCTGGGAGTTTGAGTAGCGCCTTCTGCGCACGCGCCATTGCATTCAAGGCCGATCCGTCGAGCTTCAACAGCCCGAGCAACTCCGGTGTCTTGGCGATGTGCTTGACCAAGAGCAGGAAGTTCTTGCTCTCTGGCGTCATTAGCGCGGCTTTCCAGGTCGTGCGGATCGAGACTCCTTCGGTCTTGACCACCGTGGGTGCCGCGGCTGGCGGTGGCGCGATGCTGGGCGACTCCACGATGGCATCCACATCCTCCGGTGCCGCGCCCGATTGCTCCGCTGCGGTAGCCTCTTGGAGCTTGCGCTCTTCTTCCTGTTTCCGGGCTTCTTCATCCAGCCGGCGTTGCTCTTCCCTGCGCTTCTGCTCCTGGACGGTGAAGTAGGTGATGCGCTTGGCTTCGAGCAATTTGTCGGCCTCGTCCAGTGGAGCAACAAGGGACTTCTCTGCGTCCACGATAGCCTGCCACGCTTCCTTGGCCTTTTTCTTCAGTGGTTCGTGGTACTCGGTGATGCTGTTCCGCCAAGGCTTGACCACTTCCCGGCGAATGCGGCCGGCCTCATCGTAGGTCGGTTGGTCCACGATCTGAAACGTCTTGGCCTGGTCCAGCAGCACCATAGCCTTGTCCTTGAATTCCCGCTCCTTCACGGCGAGTGCGGTATCCTCGGGCATTCGTTCCTCCAGAGAATTTACTTGGTTCTTTCCAGTCGTTTGCACACACGAAGCGCAGCCAGAAAATCATGGCAGTCTTCGCGGTAATCCTCAGTCTTGAACCACTTGATCTTGTACGTCCCATCGGGCATGAGTCCCACGCCAACCCGGTCGAAGATGGCTGCTGGGTCCAGCGCGAATCCGTAGGCCGCAAGCTGTAGCGCCACTTCGTCCACCACAAGACCAGTCTCACTCGACTTCCAATCGACCAGGGTGCGGCGAATGCCGCGGACGCGGCCTTCCAGATCAAGCGTGCCCTGATAGCCGTAGACAGGATTTGACACATGGCACTCGACGAGCTCCACCTTGAATTCCGTGTCCCGTAGGAATTTCTGGGCCGCCCGAACGTAGCCGACTTCCTCTTCGTCCACGCTTTTCCAGTCCAGGTCGTTGTCGGCAAGGAAGGAGATTGCTCGATGTATCCTAGACCCTCTTTCTTTAGCTTGCTCAGATGCCCACCTGAAATCGTAGAGTCCGAGCGTGGAGAGAACGGCGGTCACATGGGGAAGGTTGCTGTTGGCTTCAGGCACGCTAGGCTCCGGCTTGCTTCAGCTAACGATGGATTATCTTCGCTACTTCCCAGGCCAGTTTCCAAGAGATTCGGTCATCGCAGCGGTACGGCTTCGGGATGCTCGGTGCGTCGAATTTCCGCCACACGATGCGGCAAAACAACCAGATGCGTCGAATCATAAGGCTCCGGCTTCTTGTCTGATTATCGGACGTGGCTCAAGAATTCACGAACATAGAACTCGGTCATTTTGGAAACGCGTACTCCACGTTCAACCTTCCAGAGCGTCGTGTCACTGACACGATAGCCGAGCGCCTGCATCGCGCGGGACGCATGGTTCAAGCTCCACTGTCTCTTCGCCCTCAGCCTAAAGAGGATTTCCCCCAGGCTTCCGTTTCTGTTGTTTTTTGTGTTTGCTTTCTTCACGCGACTGATGGTAGGCTTCTCCTGGTTGGCTGTCAAGTGAAAAATAGAGGGGCTGTGCGAATTCCTCACGAGACGATGGCGGCCTGGTTGCGGCAGACAAAGAGACTCTGTTTCTCTAGGCGAAGAACTCGTGCTTCCCGAAGGAAAGAACGTGCGGGTGCTCGATGGATTTCCTCACAATGTTCTCCACAAACCATCCCGATGTCGCCGTCTTGGGGTTGTAGTAGTAGAGAGCTCCGTGGGTTGGATCGTCACCAGTCGCATTGTAAATCTCTGCCGCAAGATCAAGGATGTCTCTACCCTGCTGACTGTGCGGATCAATCCATTTCGTTAGCTGACCATCTCCGGGGACGGAAATGGACGTGAATTGGTTCTTTCCACTGATGACTTCGTACCAAGATTTTCCCCATGCGTTCTTCCGGTTTCGGATGACGTGCCCGACCAACCGCATCCCTTCGATGCCTTCGCCAGCCGCTTCTCGGAAAAGCACCAGAGCAAGCAATGCGATGTTGTAGGCGTCGAGTAGTGTCATGATCCGTTCGTCTTTTGGAATGGGGGCCAGGTCTTGCCCCTCATCCCAGACAAGTAAATCAGCACTCGCTCAGAAAACATTACTCCGAGAAGAACCCAGATCCAAAACAAACGGTCAGAACTTTGCTGAGCGATCTTGGCCAGCGTCTCAAGAGTGGTGATTCTGCTTTCCATCGTCACTTGCCACCTCTCGATATTCGTGAGTCTGGCGTCAACCTTGTCAATTTGCCGCTGCTGGTAGGTGTCGGCCTTGTCGTAAGGACTGTCCTGCTGGACTGTCCCAAGGGCGGTGCTTGGCGTTGTGATGGCAAGGCCGATGGCTCCCATCGTCGCTGCGAAATAAGCAAGACTCATCACTCTCTCAAAGCCGAACATTGTACTCATGGTTCGTAGACCATACAGCAGAAATCCCAAACTTAGGATGAACACCACAGCCGACCAGGTAACGTGTGTCATGTCGCACTCGGTGGCGGGTTCCCGTTGCCCAAAGCCCGCACGGAAGGATAGGCTTGCACCACCAGATGCCGCACATTCAGCGCGCCAACCTGGCCGATCAGCGCCACGCCCAACTTGTAGTAGCGCCGGAGATTGTTCTGGTAGAGCGCAGTAACTTTCGGGAAGTCCCCGAAGAGCGCCGCCACCCGGCCATCCACCGCCTCAACTGGCGGGAGTGCGGCATGGACCAGCGAGGCGTAGAACACCCAGCCTTTCAGGAACTCGACCACTTCGGTGATCGTCAGCCCCCCGAGTGATAGCGTCAGGCCAAGAAGCGCCACAAAGATCAAACTCATCATCACGAGCCTTCCTTTTTCCGATTATCGGATCTGTGCTGTAGTTCCTCCGGCTTCACGCTTGGCGATGATGTCTTCGCGGGCTTGCTGCCCTGCTTCAGAGAAGATACCACGAATCAGGATCTTCTTTTCCTCGTTTGTGGTGTCCTTGTAGTAGGGGTCCCGCAGCATGTTCGTCAGCCATTCCTTTGCCAGCGCCCCGCGCACTTCTTGGTACTCGCCGTATTCCTGCGCGGTCATATCAACTTCTTCATCGCCGATTCTCATTTTCTTTGAAGGTTTCCCGAAAGCTATTCCCAGCCGTGTAAGTTCCTTTTCAACTTCCCCACCCTTTACTCGGGAGACCTGAACTGGGGACGCAAACTTTCGCAGGAATCCGCCCTCTCGCTCCTGTGGTTGGCCGAAGACACCGCGAACTGGGGGCAGTTCTTTGCTCAAGCCGGGAATGCGTGCTTTGAAAGATTCACCCACCGTTGTTGCAGTTCGCAGGTAGGGATCAGTAGCACGCGCTGCTTCTGCTAGCACGTTTGGAACGGCGGTCCCCATGATGCCTGACAACCACTTTCCACCATACCGCTCCGGGTCCGACACGGCCATTACTACGTCTGAGATGCCGCGCAAGAACGTCTTGTTGAGAAAGTTCTGCGTCACCGAGAACGAAATCTTCCCCGCCAAGTCGCGCTGGGTCATTTCGTCCTTCTCGTCAAACGTCTCGTAGTAGTCAGCGGACAAACCCAACACAGTGCCCAGTGGTTCCAACCGACCGTAAGAGTAATAGTTGTCGCCCACCTTCACGCTGTAGGGTTGCCAGCCAGTTTCGTACAATGCCCGCTTCTCGTTTGGATCGCTCGGCCCACCACCCGTGATCTTTCCTTCCGATGCCAGCATGACTACAGCAGCGCCAACCATTGAACCAACAAGAGGTTTCGTTATCGCCGCTGAGAGTTCACCACCCTTCAGCGCCGTTCCCGCCCGAGACTGCTTGTAAAGAAGGTGGAGAAGTTCAATCGGCGTTCGCTCAAAACCGTACTTGGCGATATTCAAAGGCGTCCGCATGAACGGCACGATATACCGGATCGGCCAAGATTTTGACCGCACGCTTTGGAGTGCTTTCCCCACCGGGCCGAGTTCCTGGTTGAAAGTGCGGTAGAACATTTCCGCGATTGACGCCTCATGCTCTGGGCCAGCTTCAGACTTCACAATTTCCGCGATGCGGTTGGAACGCGCCTGTCCAGTTAGCCCTTCCTTGACGGCCACACGGTAGGCTTGGGCATACTTCGCCGCGCTGTAATTGAGAGCCTTGAAGAAGTCGTCCTCTGCAACCAGCGCACGACCTGGACTTCGGATGGCCTTCCCGATTTTCCCAGGAATCGCCTTGGTCTGCGCTTCTTCCATTTTGGCATGGCCCATCGACGTTTCGTGCTTCCAAGCCTTTGCCGCATCCACTACCGCATTTCGCCAGCCCGCGATGGTTCCGTACACGTCAGCAGCAGCTTCGCCCATGAACCGCTCTTGCTGGGTCCCTGTGAATTTTGCGCGCAGGAAGTCGATTCCGCCTTCGGCGAACCGCTCGAATGGGGTGCTGAGTTTCACCAGCAGGTTCGACGTGGTGTTCACAAGATGCGTTTTTGGGCTGCTCAGTAGCGCATTGATCCATGCCTCGTAGATCATGTCAGAGATGCCAGGTTCCGCAGCGCCTTTGATGGCCACTCCCAGTTCACGCAGTTTTTTCACCACAGCATCCGGCACAGGTTCTTGGTAGGCACGAACCGCACGACCAGCGGCACGACGGGTAGGTTTGTATTCTTTCTCAACGAACTGCTTGAACGATTCCTCGGCTGCGGACAGCAGTTTAACCATCCGAGGAGTACCAGACTTCTTGGCCATTTCGCGGATTCTGCTCATTTCTGTATGCAAGACCAGCAGTTGCGCGTTCACGTTCTTGACCATCGCCTCAGAAACCTTGCGGGTAGGTGTCGGGCGCCCCTCGTGCTTGATTCCCGTGCGAACTTCTTTGGGTTGGAGAGTTCCAGTTTCTTGGATGTTCTCCATCTGGTCGGCAATCAATTGTGCCTGCTCAGTCAGCTTCGTTCCGAAGTCGGCGATCTTCTCGGATACCACTTGCATCTCTGGCGTCGTTCCCATCCGAGCCTCTGCCTCAGCCATCGGGCCTTTGGGTGCTGGCGCGAACCGAGCTTTCAGTCCAGATAGAGCTCGCTTCAGTGTTCCCTTCGCCTCTTGTCCCAAGAATTCCACGTCCTTGGCCAACTCAGGGAACGCACGGCGCAGCATCCCGGGAGGTGGCACGCCAGCCACCGAGAACATGCTGGGTTCCTCACGCTCTCTCAGAATTGCTTCGCGTGCGGTGTCTTCGTCGGCTTCAAGGCCAGACTTACGCAGCGATTCCATCTTGGCTTCGATCTGCTCTTGAGACGGTTGGTTGAGCGCACGCTTCGCTGTCTCGACCGGACCGAACATCTCTTTTTGCGGCGCCGCTTCCGTTCCGCGGAACAGTGGCGAACCTTCGATTGCCGCACCCTTTTGCTGGACCGGAGTCCGCATCTGCTCACCCATCTGCTCGGCCTGGGTACGGCCCAAGGCTTCCTTGGCGCGCTCGACGACATCTTCCATGCCCGGAAAGATAGCCTCTTCTGCGGGCGGTACCTCCGGCGCGGGTGCCTCTAGTGGCCTCAATTCAAGTGGAGGAGCGCCCGCTGGCTGCATGGTGGGGCTTTGGGCTGTCCTCGGTCGGCCTTCTGTGGGACCAGCGGGCTGCTCCACAGGACGTTCGCGTAATGCCTGTTTCAGTGTCGGTTCCTGACCCATCCCCAAACGCTTCTGAATCTCACCAACCTGCTTTTCAAGGCGCGCGGCCTCGGCCATCAACGCACGCTCGGCGCGCACAAGGTTCTTGGGGATTTCCTTCCCCTCTTTCCGCATCTTGGCGATTTCCCTGACCGTGCGCTCGAACTTCCGGCGTGCGGATTGCACCTTCCCCGCCGTGTCCATCATCTCGACCAGCGCATCGGTGAATCCGCGCTCCATCTTGAATCCCAGCCCGAGCGAAAGCTGCTGCTGCGCCATCGGTGCCAGCGTATCAATCGCCTCAGAAAGTTTCGCCGGCGTGATGTCGTAGACCTTGATGAAATTGTCGAAAATCTCCATCTGGATTTCGGGTGATAGTTTGTGCTTGCCCGCAGCTTTTCCCAGTGCGGTCGCCAGTGGCAGTTTGAACGTCCCGTCCGCAACGTAGCCTTTCAGGGCTTCGGGCAGGTTGTTGAGGGCGAGCCGGTCGGTGACGGTGGATTCTTTGATCCCGCCGTAAAGTTTCCCAATGTCGGCCGTGCTCCGACCATCGCTAACGTCAGCCGCAAATGCCTTAGCTTCCGCGATGGGAGATAGAGGGACCGGTTGCGAGTTGGACCGCCGAGCATAGTCCATCGCCTCCTTTTCGGTGCCGCGAAACTCGTTGACTGGAACTTCTTCGATCCCTGTGCGGCCGGCCGCTTCGAGTCTGTGATGGCCAGCAATCACATAGGCCCGTCCATCCTTCGGGTCTCGCCAAACCGTGAGCGGCTCTTTCGGGTCGTAGCCTTTCTCCGCCATCTGCTCGCCGATCCACTGTACCCGGCCCTCAGAAAGACCTTCCCGCGGCTGGAACCTTTGCGGATCGGTCGCCAAGTCCGACAATCGGACAAGCACCGGAGCCTCTGCCGGACGGCCCTGAATGGCTGCTTTTGCCACCTTAACAGGCTCAGGGACGGGCTGAGCGGCTTGGGCAGGTGGTAACGGCTTAACCGGAGGTTCGGATGCGGCAGGCACCGCCGTGGGCGCAAGAGGCTGCTCTGTAGGGGCAGGAGCGGCCTCACGAGGCGGTCGCACCTGGCCCTGGGAAGGTTGAACAGGTGGTGCCGGAGGCCGCTCCAACTCTGGCGCTGCTTCTGCCGTGGGGAGGACTGCGGGAATCCCTTTGCGGCGCGCTTCTTGCTCTGCCAAGGCTCGGCGCACTGTATCGAGCGTTTCGGCGGTAACTGGGAATTCGGGCTGACCAGCTTCCCGGCGCAACATCTCCTTCCAGTCACTCTGAAATCTACGTTGCGAGATTGCGGCGGGCTTACCTGGAATCGGCGCTTCTTGAACTGGGGGTTCTTCCAGTCCGGGTGGTGCTGGTTCGGCAACCAATTCACTGGCAGGGGCTTGTGGCGATCTTGCCGCTTCTGCCTCGGCTTGGAGTCTCGCACCTTTAGCCAACCGTGCTGTACGAATAGCTCTCGGACCTTCGGCAACCCCTCTTGTCATTGCCGCGGCCATTGCGGGACGTAACAACGCAGCCTGTACCTCTTCGGGGCTCGGAGAAGGTAGAGCTTTCTCGCTTTCGGGGTAAATCAGTGAGCCAGCGGATCTGCTCAGCGTGCGAACGTCTTCGGGAACGCCAGAGAGCGCTTCGGCTGCGAACGGTGCTATGAGGTACGGTGCGGCTGCTGGTTCAACTCCAGACGCAATCGTGGCCGCCAACCCCGCCGGAGTTTGCAGGAAATCCAAGAACCCGGCACCCGTCTTGGCGATGTCCCGCACGGCACCAGCAACCCTGCCTTGGGTCTTGGCTCGGGCCTCGCGCTCCTCGACCGTTTCACCACGCCGCTGAGCGGCCGGCAATGTCGTCTTTTCAACGAACTGGGAAATTGTTCCTTGGCCAAGCTGCTCGGAGATGGGCTTCGTCAAAAGAGGTCCAACTGCATCCAGCGCCTTGGCCACCAGCGGGTGTCTTTCATCGAATCCTACGGCCGGCTCCATCGCTAGGTTCGGATCGGTGCGTGCCGCATCTGCCGCCGCTTTTGCCCGAGCGATTGTGTCTGGCGGCTCCTCTACTGACCGCTCACGGATTCCTCCGAGTGGACGCTCACGGATTGGTCTTTCTCGAATTGGATTTGCAGCCGTCGCCACTATTGCACTCGAACGTACTTCCTCTGAAGTGCAGATGCCACGTCATCCGGGTGAACCTCGACAACCATTCCATTGGGCTTCTGCATTTTTACCCAGCCAGTCTCCGCCTTCTGCTGTGGGGACTTCCCAGGTTGCTTCACTTTTCCACCTGCGGCTGCGGCGGGTGCCGCGGGCTTTGCGGTCGGTTGCCCCGGTTGTGTGCCATATCGAAATGGAATCACATCCGCTCCCATAGTCGCAAGTTCGTTCTCATAGGCGTTCTGCGCGGCCTGCTTCCGTTGATTCAAAACATCTGTGTTTTTGTAGAAGCCACGTTTGCGCGGATCACGGAAGTCATCTTCGGCTTCCCGTAAGGCGGCATCTTTCCTGCGAGCAGCGTCCAGTTTTGCCTTGTTGATTGCCCGCTCGTCAACACCACCCGTGCGAATCCCTGCCAGCCGAGCAAGGTCAGCATTTCTCTTCTTCAGTGCCTCGTTGTAGTCGCCTCCCGCAGCCTTTAGGTACACGTCCCACTCGTTCACCGTCGTGTCTTCGCGTGGCTCGGCTCCTTTCAGCCCGCGGTCTTTTTCTATTTCCTGTCCTTGGGCGTCGAGGTACACATCGATCAGGTGCGTGCCATCCGGCATTTTCTTCGAGTAGGAACGAACCGGAGTCCCAGCCTGCCGTGCTTCCCGTTCGGTCGTTTCCTTCTTCTCCATCCCGAAGCGTTCGGATTCGCGCGCTTCTCGGGAAGCCCCGGTTTCCAACTCGAACTGCCTGCGCTCGGCTTCGGCCTCGCTTTCTGCTTTCTTCCGCTTGCTGCCGTAGGCTTGCAAGGCTCTGCGGTACGGGTCTTGCAACATCCAACTCGTTGTCTGATACGGAACGCCCGCTTCCACGGCACCCGGCCCAAAAGCTGACAATGCTCCCATCGCCAGGGCTGCGAGCAACATCTTTTTGTTAGGCGGAAACTGTTCGGCCGTTGGTTCTTCTCCTATCGCCTGAAGTGCTTCCATCTTCGGGAACCGACGTGGCTGTGCTGCTGTCCGATTATCAGATGTTAGCGGCGTTTGAGTACCCTGATCAGGAGCTTGGAAAAAACCAGCCGCAGGAACTCCTCCACCCAAGTAGTCTCCTGCCCCAAGATCTTCTTCTGGCATCGCGGCTGGCATTCCTTCCGCGCCGCCAAGAAGATCTTTCATGTTCCCGTAGAAAGGAATCCGCGGCTTCCTTCGCGTTGAAGGAACGAACGGTGGCGTGCTGAAATCAGAATCGAAGTAATCGGAAGCTGGCATCTATCCCTCCCGCCCGATGTAGCCTGGGACTCCTGGCTCAATGTAGTGAAGTTGCCCGCTGATATTCGGGATCTCGCAGCCCATCATCGGACAAAACACACTTGGCCCAGAATCCCTGTCCATACAAAGCGTACACGCATGGAACCAGTCTGGGTTGCCCGAAATGTCTGCGTGCTCTTTGAATCCATTGTTGCGGTTGTAGCGAGACTCGTGAACCGGCACTCCAAACTTTTCGTGGTACTCCCAAATATCAGCATCCGTGAAGTGCCGCAAAGGGAAAGCATAAGCCGGCGCTCCGTGGTTGATATTGATGTCCACCCGCAGCGGGATTGGCCCAACAATCGGGTCCACGTCGCTGCTCTTGTGACCTACAAAAACCACGTCCCACGGAAACACGAAAGTCCCGGTCGGTTTCAGGTACAGGTCTTTGTAACCACAGAGAAAATCCTTGCCCTCTTCTGGCTCACGAATCCCTGTAGGCAGATAGGCCGTTTTCACCTGTCCTACCTGATACCAATTCACGATCTCCATCTTCCCGTTGTTCTTGACGACCGAAACCGACGTGGGTTGATAGTCATAGACCGTGTAGCCGTTTTCGAGAATCACGCGATTGGCGAAGGCATACTTCTCTGGCGAGAACGGCTCTCTGTGAAAGAGAACGGGCAGTTTCTTCCTTGTACGCTTCAGGAGATCAAGCATCACCATCGAGTCTTTTCCGAAGCTCGACATGACCACCGGATTGCTGAATCGTTCTGTTACCAGACCGATCAACCAGTTGGCGTGCTCGATTTTTTCCTCAAGCGTTTTCATCACGCGATGAGCGCAGGAATAACAGCAGCACCAATTTGCGCTCCGCCTCCGATTAGGCTACCAGCCAGACTTCCACTCTGCCCGCTACCAGCCCCAGGAATTGTTTGTCCGTAAAGCCCCGCACGGGTCTGATAGAGTGGCTGCAACAACCCAGCCCGCATGAGAGCTCTGTTGATTGGCTCTTGAGCAAACTGACTTTCCAGTTCTGCTCCGCCCTGCGCTTTCTCGCGCGTCCGCTGTAGAGCCAACTCAGAAAGTAGCTCTGGATAAGCCGCTGTCGATCCCGTAGAAGTGTACCGGCGAGTCGCTTCGTCTTCCGCAAGCTGGTAGCCGATATCAGTGCCACCAAGTCGTGCGCGACGGATCGCCGATTTTTGCTCAGGAGTGAGATCAGATGGTATTTTGGAGAGTTCCCCGGTGATCTGATTCTCAAAGCCAGTCATCGCCGAGAGGTTTTGACTCCTTGCGGCTTCGACGGCTGCTTTTTCTGATCGGCCCATTATACCCTCACTCTTCCCGGCTCTTCCAAATCGGTCGATAGAACATCTTGAACGTCTTGTGACCAGGAGTGAATCCCAAGACTTCTGCAAACTCCATCATATTCGGCTTTGCGACTGGAATGAAAGCGTGAACGTCATCTATCCCGCCCAACTTCAGGCTTCGCAGATCGTGGTCCCGCAGTTGAAGCCCAACCGTCGCCGGTGCGATGAGTCCACGAATCACTTGCGCCTGGTTCGGTAGTTCTGGATTCACCACCAGTACGGCCTCTGTGGTGATGCGAAAGAAAATCGCTACGTCCGCTTTTTCCTGTCCGTTTTGCCCCACAATCCCCAGCACTGTGCAAGGGTCTTTCTCAGGCAACGGAAGATCAGCGATCTCCGCCAAGCCCATCTCGGCATAGAGCGCCTTCAGACGCTCAGAATCGGTCGGCAGATAGAGACGGTAGCGCATATCAATCTATGAAAAACCGTCTTGGGTCTCCTCCACTGGGACTCTCTGAAGGTGGCATTCCCGAAGGCGTTCCTGTTGCGGCTCCGCCCGTGGCGCCACTGGCCCCGGTGCCACTCGATGAGCTGTCAGCACGACTCCCCGTAACCTGGTCCCCGGAAATCAGAAGGTTTGCATAGACCGTCACGGTTGCGCTGAAGGTTGCGGCGTTGGCCATGCACTCGATGTCAATTCCTCGCGCCGAGTTGGGGATCGAGAGCAGGGTCAGAACACCGTTCGCTGCGAGTGTGTTGCTGTAAATGTTCGTGCCCTGAATCTTGAGACGAACAGCCCCGTCCCCCGTCACAACTACATTGAATTCTAGCTTCCGCGTGTTGGCTGGCGGGATCAGCAGAATCTCTTCGACCACTGTGAATGTTCCGTTGGTCGTGCTGCCTGTGTATTCCACAGGGAGCCGCAGCAACCCGCTCAGACCGTTGATCGGCGCCGCCCATCCATTTTCATCCGTGCCAGATACTTTTTGATAGAGCGATTCCCCTAGCAGCGGGTCTGTTGGGATGTAGAGCGTCCCGGGTAGCGCCGCTACCTCTCCGTTCGGCTCTCCCTGTCCCTTAATGATGGGCACGGCGTTAATCGCCCCGACGACCTTACGCAAAGTCTCGTAGAGATACGGCTCTGCGGTTGATTTCAGTTCTTCGAGTTCGGGAATGATAAGTTTCCCCATTATCAAATGCCTCCAGTATGACAAGCTATTTTGAATGATTCGCCATTTGAAGGTGTACCTCCAAAGGTCAGCACAAGCGAAGTAGCCGTCTGCGTCGTGGTAGTGAACGTGATGGTCGGCTGGTTGGCGTATTCCTGCCGCACGCATACCCAAATTGGCGCAGTAGTCCAAGTCCCATCCTTCGGCGTGTAGGTGATCGTCGGGCTGGCTCCCTGTCCTGTTCCTGCGCTGGTCACGACGAACTCAAAGAATTGGTCAACGCCGCGCACAGAGCCGACACTCGCTGTCGTGCCCCATCCCGCCGAGAGCGCGAAGTCGCCTGCGACGAGGGCGGTGCCTCCTGATGCTTTAATGCGAGCGAGATTCAGCCTCCCACCAGCATTTGTCGCATCTCCGTTGCGGAGTGTAACTTCTCCCAAGTCGAGGAAGAATGTTGTCCCTGCTGTACCAGTCCGCAAAGAACTTCCGCTTGCCAGATAATTCACACCAGTTGATGAGTTGTTTGTAGATGTGTTGGAGATAGTAGAACCAGATTGAAAGAACGGATTGATAATTTGCAAATCGTACACGGAGTTGTCGGCATTGACCGATACTCCACCAGCATGGCTGTGTCCGGGGTTAATCAGCGTGACCTTGCCTATGTTTCGTAGGAAGAAGCCGTTTCCCTCTACTGCTGCTGCTGTCACAACGACCGTCAGTCCGACGGCTGTAAAGGTGTTTCCGGTCCTATCAATATGGAATGAATATGCCGTTGCGTCCGTTCCCTGTTCGTGCCGGCAGTTGAGAATTGAAATTTCGTGAGACGATGTACTCGGGGCACCCCCGTCCACCCAATACAAGAAACGCTTTCCGCCTGCTACGGTTACATGGTCTATTTCGAGGTTCGTGACGGAGATATTCGTGCCAATCGTGATACCGTTGTAGGCGCTTCCGGGATACAATTCTAAATTTCGGAGGGTAATAAAGTCGGCGTCAAATCTAGGCGGATTGTACGGGTTCTTATTGATGAGGATAGGTTGATCAGCAGACAGATTCATCTCTTCGAGCAAAATGAAGTCTTGCCCTTGAATGTCTACGCCTATTGATCCGTGGCCGATTCCGTTCAACATGTCTATATTGAACAGATGAACTTTTGAGCCATTGATAATCTGAATAGCAGTAAACCCTGTCGTATTGTTCCCTGCATCAATGGCGAACCCCCCGATAGAAACGAAATATGTGATGGCGGAGCTTCCGGAATCAACCTTAAAGATAGGCGCGGTTCGCGTAGCGGCAACAGCGATGGCGGGAGTCCATCGACCGAATGTCACGACATGTTGCTTGCTGTTAGAAATAGTAACCGTAGTTGTCCCGTCATCTCCGTATTCGCCCAAAGGATTTCCGTTGATTGGGACGAGCACCACTATACCGGGGCCATTGGCAAGAGAATCTACGGCAGCCTTAATTCCCGCAACGCTCTGCGCGTACTTCACCCCATCCACGAAGATGATATTATTCACGCTCGCTGTGCGTATCTTTGGGTACGAAAGCGTTTGTCCTGGCAATCCACTCACTTCTCCGACCGATGCCGTGTTCGGGTAACTTGCCAGATTCAAGGCAATCTCTGCTGCTTCGTTGTCAGACACCACACCAGCCGGGATGCGGAAAAGAACCGGCCCATAGAAGTCTATCTCACCCGCACTGTTCGGGACGGAATGTCCCAGGAACTGCAACAAGATATTGCCGCCAGCGCTGGTTCCAATCTTCGCCCAATTAGAGCACCATACCCAATCGTCGAGCTGGCCCTTAATTGCCGGTCCACAGTACGCTTGTGCGCCACCGTTCGTAAACTTGTAGGAATCACTGCCAGTGCTTAGAACCACCGGATATTGTTGAACGGCTCCACTGTGCGTTCGGAACCACACACCGTAGATGAAGATGTCGCCCAGTGCGGCAGTCTGCGTGCTGAAGTAAAAACGCGGCCCCGCGTAGTAACCATTGGCGTTGACCACGCGAGCAGCACCAGCTGTTCCATCAGGACTATCAATTCCAGTCGTGATGGTCACATTGCTTCCGCCCCAGTTCCAGCCATCAGGATACGTCCCGCCAGGGTTCGTGATTGCAAGATTCGCGTAGCGAACAGCTACGGGCGGGAAGTTTCTCCGTGAAGCATTGATTCGAGCTTGGAGTGTTGGATAGCCGCCACCCCATCCACCGCCAAAGAACCCTACTCCGCGCGTTCCTGCCGGAGTTGTCGTGGCGTTTTGGTCCTGAGCGGGATATTGACCCACCACAGTTGCTGGCCCAACTACGGCGGCGGTTGCCCCGCTTCCGGCGGCCCCGTTTACCCACACAGCACTCGGTGGACCTTCCCCATCCACTCGAACAGCGGGAACGGCTACGGTGTAATCAGCCAGTTGGATATTTTCTAGCCGTGCAAATCCGTAGCCATTTGTGTTTGTAAACCACACACCGGGCGCGTCATTTGCGCCACCGCCCTCTACTGTCCAATCCGTTACAAATAGAGACCACGCAGCAGTCGGCCTAAACTTGATACCTCCGCCACGCGTACCGATGCTGTTCGTCACGTAAATCAACCCGGTCGAGTATACACTCACAGGGTCAATGAGCAGACCTGCGTGTTTATCGCTGGACGAAACCTCGGCGGAATTTCCTGCGATGGTGCAGTGGTCAAACCAAATCCAAAAGGAGCCCGGTCCAATCTCAACCCCCGGTCCATTTCCGGCCACTTGGTTAAGATTCCACGAAATGTTATGGAACTCGAAGCCCGCAGATGCGCCCAACGCACCTGTCTTCGAGCCATCTGAGTCAATACCAATCGTCATAAACCGACCGGGGTATTGAACTTGGATATTTGACATAGTAATTCCGACGTTCACTCCAGAGAATCGGAACGTCGGATACGCAGGGTCTTGGGACGGAGCGAAAATTAAAGCCTTCGACGGGCCGTGCTCAAAGTTGCCGTGGAAGTCGCCCGTACCAATGATATTAAGTGCCTTCTGCTGACGCCAACCAGCCGGGGGGCTGGCATAGTTTGGGTCGCTGGGCCCCACCATCCAGAGTCCAGCGTAAGAAGGGGTACCGCCGAAATTCACGTGAGTGCCCGGCGGTGTGTGAACATAAATGGTCCCGCCGTTAGTAAGAGCGTCTACACAAGCGAGAAGCGTCTGCTTGGCGAGGGTGAATGAAAGTCCGGATGCTGCATCGTTCCCGTCTGGATGCACAAAACAAACTGCATCGCCCACATTGAAAATCGCCCCCCCCATGCAGGAAGCCACCCCACCAATCCTCTGGCGTATACAGCCGAGATCGGAGTTGTACCACATATCCCCGTTGGCGAAGGTCATCATGCCTTCTTGCGCCGTGGTTAAAGGAACCAATTCCAACTGAGCGATACGTGTTGGTCGTATGGTCTGCGCTTGAAGTCCGACAATCGGACAACCCAGAATGAGTGCGGCGATGAACAGTGTGCGTCTCACAAATCCCTCCCTCACGGGGTCACGTACATGCAATATGAAAGCTTGGAACCGGCCGGCGCCGGCGCACCTAAAATCACTCGGAACCCAAGTTTGAAATCTGTCTTTCCTGGTAGTGGCTCTACCCCATAACTCGTCAGGAAATTCAAGACGATCTGCGGCACGACGTCCACGCTGATAGAGGTCCACGCTGTGGGGATCGTCACGTCTACTTCCGTAGCCCCAGGTGCGATAGCGACCAGCGATGCGCCAGCGTAGCGAGTTGCCTCAAGAAACTTCCGTGCCTTGATTGGTAGTTTCGGCGCCATCTACGTTACCCCCTGCTTGGCCCAAGCCTTCGTGTAAATTCTCAGACGCTTGCACTGAAAGAACGCACCTACCGCATTCGTCCCGAAGCGCAGCCGAGCCCGGTCAGTTTCGAGATTCGCCTGCCTTTCAACGTCCGATGGCGGCCCAGCAGCAAGGGTGATACCCGTCAGGTTCGCCACCGCCACATCATTCATCCCGCGGATACTCGAAGTGAATGTACCAGAACCGGAGACAAGGAACGCCGCGCCGCCGTACAAGTCGGTGCCACCCTCTCCCTGCCTGACGTAGGCGGTCTCGTAGAAACTATCGATGGCATGACCGTAATCATCCGTTCCAGCGTTCTCGACAATCGCTCCGAACGCCCCGTTGACCTCAATGGCGAAGTAAAGAGCTTGTCTCTTGGTTGAGGTCTCAAGACAGATCGAAGCGTGAACGCCAAGCAAATTAGCGTCGGCGTTGAAGTAGTCTAGTCCCCACTTGCGATCACCCTCTTCCCATCCTTGCGAATAATCCAGAATGATCGCGTGACGCGGCTTGATGTCTGCATCCAGTGGCACAAAGAACATGACGATCTCCTTCTCCGGGTCAATGAGCGTGTGAATCTTCTCGGAGACGTTCCAATTGATGCGGTTCCAGGTCGTCTGAATCTCCTGACTGAGTTTCAATCCTGTCGGTCCGCGGAACATATAGGCACCCGCCCGGGACGCCGTGATGATGAATTCCGAAGTCAGGTCAATCGCATTCGGAGAGGCGGCACCAGCTTCAGAATCGGCCAAACTCGTCGGCCAGAGTGATGGCGGGCTAATTCCGTCATCCTCAGTGGTATGAGTCGATCTCTCCTTGAAAACGTAGAAGTAACTCCTGTGCTGTACGCCGGCCACAATTCTCTGCCCGTCATCTTTTTGGATGACCACGAATCCGTTGATGCTGTCGAAGCGGTCAGCATTCTCTGGATCGGAAATCCGCAGCACGGAAGCATCGTACTTGATGTTCGTGGGCCATACTTGGATGCGGTCAATTTCCACATAGTCGCCAGCATTGAAGTTGATTCCCGCGACACCTTTGACGTACACCCGAAGCTGAAGATCTGGGGGAATGACCGCCAATTCAGACGTGAGAACCGCAGAAAACTCTTTGTACTTGGTGCTGAACCCAAAGTTCACCGGATCGAGCGGGACTTCTATCCCATGGGTATCCACGCCGGTTCCAACCACGTCTACTACCATTTTGCAGAAGTTCGGAGTGAATGCCGCAGAAAGTCGGGCTCGAATGGACACAGAGTAGGACGTGTTCGGCAAGAGTTTTGTGGCCGCTTCGGGGTTGCCAATTTCTCCCGTGTCCACAACGGCGTTTGCACCAGTGATTCTCCAACAGTCTCCGGCAAATCCAAGTGCGCTTTTCGCTCCGCCCGCGAATCCCGCCCGCTGTCTCCAGCCAAGCGGTTCCCCGCCCGTGGCGAACCCCCCGTCGAAGTCGAGATTCAGCATCTTGACCGTGTTCAATCCACCGAACGCCACGATCCTCTGGTTATACATCGCAATTCCAGCCTGGTCGGGCAACCTGAAATTTCGGCTGTAGCGATTGTAGTTCTCTCCCTGCAACAACTCCGAGTCCGTGAAATTCAAGTCGAATGTAGTACTCGTGTTATCCGGTACGCGGAAGCGTGGGAGAAAGAAAAAGTTCTCCTGATCCCCTGAAGCGCCAATCGCAATCCTGCGTGCGACGACGTAGCTTGGCCCTGTGGGAAGCGCGCTGAAAGCTACTCCGGTAGCTCCTGCGCTTGTCCATTTCCCGGCTGGGCTACGCTCGGTGATGTAACCAGAGCGTGTCTCGAAAAGAACGATGAACTGATGGTCCCCAACCTCGATTTCGCCGACGCAGGTTGCCGTCCCCCCGCCACTGGTTGTATCCGCCCCCGCGTTCGCGTAGGTAAAAGTCACTGAGTCGATCACGTCCACGATGAGAACCACGCCGTCGAATGTGGCATCGGTGACGCCCGCAATCGTTACGGTCTGGTCGGCTACCATTCCGTGCGCGGTTGTGGTCTTGATGGTTGCCACGTTAGACACGCGCACTGCACCATCCGGTGCCGCAGCGATGGTCTTCGCTGGGGGAGCACCATCAATGGCAGATCCGGGAGCGGCTGGTCCGCTCGGCGCCAAATGGTCAACATTTGTACCGTCATAGCTGCGAACGGGCGCTCCAGGAACCAATCCAGCACCATAAAAAGACTCGTAGATCCGATTGAACGCCAACACGGACTTCATCATCGAAGTGGGATTCGCAACCCCCTCTTTCAGCAAGAGCATCTGCGCGCCAGAGTCGATATACAAATCCCCGAGAGCGTCTAAAGAAAGCAGGCTTTTGTTCCCAAGGTTGTTGATGAATTGTGCGAGCCCGTACTGGCCGTTGAGAGAGATATTGCCGGTATCTTTGGTGAACCGATTGGTCAGTCCCGGCCGGGTCTCCACTGAACCCGGCCTGAAGCGCACATTTTGGAGGGAAGGCGACCATCCGCGCGGCACGTCCACGTCACGGACGAACGTGTATAAGCCCGCAAGTCGGTCAATAGTCTTTTCAACGAAGCTTTCAAACAACGCACTCTCCCCTTAGTCCGCTGTCAGACTAGAGCGGAGAATCGTCTCCATCAATGACGTAATTCACCATCACGTCGATGTGAGTCGCCGTGTCGAGCGCGCCGCCCGTCTTGTTCGCCGTGATGGCGGTGTTCAAGTCATTGTCCACAAACGACGCACCGCCCGCCAGAATCGACGTATTGGCATCGCCGGCGCGAACCAACGTATTTTGCGTCAAGGCCGCGATTGCGACAGCGAGCAATTTCACTGACGCTCCTGCTTGGGTGGCGAGAATATCCACGGTGGTGGCGGTCCCTGCCGCACCCCCAATGGCGATCATGGCCATGTCCACGATGCGGTACTGACCGCGCCGCAGCGCCGGAAGCAACTCTGCCCCTGCGTTGATCTGCGCGACCGTGAACCGCGTCCGAACATTCCACAGCACGTCGTTGTTGCTGAGTTTCTTTTCTTCCGCTTCAACACGCTTGTGCGTGACTCGTGCCATTAGCTTCCCTCCTGTGTTTTGACTTCTTCCAACTTTTCAACCTTGCCCGGATCGAAACAGACGGTCGGCTCGTACTGGCCATCTGGCGCATCAAGGCTGATACTCGCAAGGTCCGCATAGGCGTACTTCACGATGCCCGTCAGTTTGACTCGATCACCACTCTTCAACTCGATACCCTTGGCATCTTTGGCCATGTTAGCACCTCGCGCTGAATCTTTTCCCACGCCGCTGGATGAACTGCTCGTTCTGGACGATATGCGAAATCAGGTTATCCAGTTGTGTGCCTCCCATGTTCGCCATCAGGTCCACTTGGCCCACTTGCCCGCGACGAGCATAGGCGTCCATCGCCGTGAAGTATGCTAGGGCTTCCACCACATTGTCCATCAGGATGTTGCTACTGGTCCCTGTCGGATCGGCCAGCAACCCGAAGTACGTCAGTTGCAACAAGCCGCCTTGGGTACATTTGTTCGTCAGAATCGTTCGACTGCGCCAAGCCCAGTAGATGACTCGATCCGCTTGGTTCGCACTGAGTTCATTCGACGGGACTGCTACCCTCCGCTCGACTTCCTGCCATTCCTCCGAAGTGTTCAGGCGCCATTCGAGTTTCTCTGGCTGGTAGAGGTCGGCTGGCAAAATCGCTGTGATGTCCGATGTCCCCAAAACGTAAATTAGCCCCGTGGCAACTTTTCGGAACTCGACCGTGGAATACTTGGCGATCTCCGAAAAGACACGGTTCTGGGCGTTGCTCAGATGCGGCAGGAGCGTGGTGATATTCCAATACTGTGCGCCCGAATCATTCAAAAGCGCCTGAGCGCGCGAAAGGACATCACTGTACGTTCTGGTCGTCGCCACGGTGCCTCTCTAAATACATTCTAAATCCGCAATCGAACAAATCCTAGAGTGAAAGCTAAATACGCGGCTGATATTTCTATCTGTTCTCTCCTACGTCGCAGTTACTGTTTCGTCCTTCTTTCCCTTCTTGCCCACCACGACTTCTGCGGGCACGGGTGTCGGCGTCTGATCATTGGATAACGGCGGCAAGCCGCACGCTACCCGATGAATGGGCGGAACCTCAGACAGCTTGACCAAGCCGAACACCAATGCCTTCGGCCAGTCGTGAATCGCTTGGCAGGTTCCGCACTTCGCGGTGCCCTTCCGCAGCAACGCCCCGCAGATGCAGTGGAAATTGTCGGTCATCTCCGACTGCGCGGCTGGATTGACGAGTGCCCACTCAGGAAGTGTCGGGAGTTGCCGACGCCGGTACATCCGGTCGGCCACCCGCCGAGCCTGATCCGTCACTTGGCGGTCGCCGAGCTTCTTGTACCACTTGTTCGTCTCCATGATGATGCTGCGCTCCCACTTCGCGCGCTTTGACATCGCTCGTGACAATTCCTCATCGGTCGGCTCGTCACCCTCGATGGCAATAATCCCCATCGGACCGAAGGCGCGCTCGATCTCGTTCGCCACCTGCACAGCACGGATCGGGACGGCCACACTCAGGATGTCGGGAACTTTCTTCACCCCGAAACGGTCATGGCTTTCCTGCGCCGGGTTTTGGTTGTAAGTCACAGCCTCAACCACTTCAAGCATGATGTACCGGATGCCGTTCTTTTCCCCTACCGAAGCGTAGGAGAGCATTTCTCCCACAGGCTGATCGTCTTTGCGGTGCTCCACGGTCATCGCCCGAACCTTTTCTTCGGGGGTGTCGATCCCAGGAATCTCGTACCGGCCAGGATGCACGTTCGGCACGTAGAACTCGATGGCGGTCGGTTCTTCGTGGACCGAAATTACCCTCGCCGTCTCCAACTTAATCTTCAACGCCATTAGGTGTTCCTTTCTCGGATTAGATCCGATGTCAGAATCTCGTTCCCATGTCGGCTTTTTTCACCAGGTACGCTGTACGCCTCACCACCAAACGGACGGTGCATGACTTCCTTGACGAGTTCGAGGGTCCCTTCCCGCTGTTTCTGCTGCTTCTTTGCGAGTTGATACTTGATGTCCCGCGACCTCTGTGCACGCTTGGATTGCAAAACGGCATTCGCTCCGTGCTGCGCGAGCATCACCATTTCCTTCATGGCGCGGAGCCGGGGGATGATCTGCTCCACCACCACTGGCAACACGTTCGTCAACGGCACCTGCGTCTGGGGATCGATGAAGTGCATCACGCAGGCGTAGGTTCCCTTGCCGTAGTCTTCGCCAATGTAACCTTCCATCCTCGTCTGGCCTTCAGCTAGTTCAAGGCTTGGACTCGGTGGTTCCCAGGAGAGCAAGTGATAACTGCATTGGTTTTCGTGCCAACAAACTGGCAGCTTCCATGGCTCTAGGGTCGGACAGTCGCATGACCAGTCCATCGGATTCGTCTTGGGGCAACTCGGCAGGTGCTTGCGTGCAAGTCCGTGATTGTCATCTGCGGCCCAGGTCACGCGGTACAACGGCATCCCTTCGCAGTCTCCAGCCGAACGGAGCAAAAGTTCGTTGATCGCAAGCTCTTCAGCCTGCGTCAGCCGTGTACCCCCGATGATGATTGCGCTGTCGGTCATGGTTGTGAGGCGGGGAGATCGCTCCCCCCCGCCCTTGGTTTTGTTAGATATTGTCGTACCCACTCGGCAGCTCAAGATTGGAGATGTAGCCGTTGGCCACTGGGTTGTCCACGAAAATCTGGCCCATCCAGATGATGTAGAACAGGATCGCCGCAGTGGGCGACCCGGTGGTGGAGTCATACGGGCGGTAGGTGATCTGCCCGCTCTTTTTGTCGCGCAGGAAGTCCACGGGATGCGACTCTGCGCGCCCGAACGACTCCATGTTCAGGAAGTCGATTCGGATACGGGAAGCGTGGATGTCCACCTGTTGCTTGACACCCGCCATGCGCTGATCTCCATACAGCAGGTCAACGGGCTCATTGGACGAACCCTTGTTGATCTCGGAAACCAGCACTGCCAGTTCCTCGTAGGCCGCTTTCTGGGCCGGGTGCAAGTGGGCCAGAAGGGACTTGGGATTCACCGTCCCGGCGCGCTGAAGGATCTTGTTCAGCACGAGTCGAATCGGGGGAGTGGTCAGCGCGTTGTTGCTCGCGTTGACGTTGTGCGCGCGAATGGCCGGTTCCGCAGCGCGGGAGAAACCAAGCCAGCTTCCGGTCGCGGCACTGCTGACGTGGTACGGAATTCCGAAATACCACGCTGGGGTCGCGCCCGAAAGTCCTTCGGGCAGGATGTTGTACCCCTGGACTGCGCCGGGGTCGGCGTCCACGGTGATGGTGTTGTTCGGGTGGTCAATCGTGACGATGGTGGCCTCTCCGACCTTGGTACCCAGGTTCGCCGTGTAGACAGAAATCTTCTGCCCTTCACGAAGCAACTGGGTGTAGAACGGTCCGGTCATCGTCCAAGTCGTGCCCGCGACACCACCCGTGGCGATGGTGGCCAGAATTCCGTCTCCAGCCGTCTGCATCCACGCATTCAACTGCGTGCGTGTTTCCTCCATCGCGCGAGTGACTTCCTGGGCCAGCAGGTTGACGATTGCCTTTTCGCCTTCCGTCTCCGTCTGGATCAGCGCGTCCTCGTTGATTTCCACCGCGGTACGCATCGCAATCGGAGTCAGAACGGCCTTGTCGTACTTGGTCGCTGCGCCGCGACCGAGCGCGCCGCCCGCCAAACTCACCGCACCAGACCGGGAACCCGGGCGGATCATCAGCGGAACGCGCATTTCGCGGCTTGAAACCTTTTGCACGTCGCGTGTCTTGATCTCGTTCCAAAACACGTCGTTGATGTGGAACAGTTTTGCCAGTGGCTTGCCCTTCACTTTTTCGAGTTGCAGGGCAACCACATCAGCAGTCGTTTGAGGCATTGTTTTCCTTTCTTCAGAGATTAGCGGGACTAACTCCCACGCATGATCTTCGCCAAGTCCTCAACGGCATCGTTCCTGCTGATGTAGCCACCCGGTTTTGTCGGCGCCGGTGTTCCCGCCGAAAGTTTCCCAGGAGTGCCAGTTGCGGCAGGTTCTTTCCGCGCTCCCGCTTGCGCGCGGATTCCCGCCTTTTCCTTTTCCTTGCTTACGATTGCGAAGCCAGCCTCTTTGAGAAGCCGGTTCACAATCCCTGGTGCAATCGACCTGACTCGCTGTTGGAGATGCGCGACGATTTTATCGTGCAACTCCGGGCCGCGTCTGCCCGATCTCTGTAGCTGCTGGAGGCGCGTGTTGAAAATCTGCGCGCCAGGATCATTCCTGTCGTCCAGCGCCGAAATTATTTCGTCCCTTGCAGATTTCGCCACCATCTTCATCAAGCCAGGATTCTTCGCCAGTGCTGTGGCTGGCTGGAGGCGCTCAGTGATGAGTTTGTCTGTCCAGGAACTCATCTCTTTCTGGATTCCTGCGGTAAACTCTTTCTGGCGTTCGGCCTCAAATGCCTTCTTCTCGGTCTCAAACTCCTCGCGCTCCTTGGCAAAACGAGCATCGACTGGCTTTGGCTTGGCTCCCGCTGCGTCAGCCATCTCTCCGCCACCCAGCGTGAATCCCTTCAGCCCCAGGCCGGCACCCACCACTTGCAGCATCGCCGTGAATTCTTCGGGCTTCAGTTGAACACGAGCAGCGGCGCCCGCAAGAATCGTGGGATCAACGTCCTTGGATTCAAGAATGCTTCCCAGAAACCGAGTACTCGCCGCTTCAATGAGTTCGGCGTAGTGGCCTTGCGGCTGTCCAGTTTCCGAATCCACATCCTCGTCATAGAGAAAATCGAGTAGGGATTCTTTGCCATCTCGGTCGCCGTAGTAATTCTGGTCGATCTCGGCGAGTTGGAGCGCATCCTTGTGCGCCTCCTTGGCCACGGCCACGGTCGGAAACATCTTGTTCATTTCCGCCGCACGGAAAAACTGGTAGCGCAGCTTTTCGTTCCCAGCTTGCTTCAGGAATTCTTTGAGTTGCGGGCTGTCCCGGTAGAGTTCGACGAGGCTCTTCTCTTCGGCCTCAGACTGAGCCTTGGCGATCCGCTCCTGGATCGTCTCTTCGGTGACTTCTTCCTTTGCAGGCTCTTTCTCTGCGCCGGGTTCGGGAACTTCTTCCTCTCCAGGCTCGGCGACTGCTTCCATTCCGGGTTCAATGGCTTCGGTTTCGGTGGTGACTTCGGGTGGGGTTACTTCTTCGGTCTCTGTTGAAAGATTTTCCGAGGTCTCCGCCTCAGACGTTTCTGTACCGCCTGCAAGGGCCGATGCGAATTCGGTGACTTCTGCTTCTCCTGCCATAGTGTTCTCCTTCGCTCTGAATTTACGTCCAAAAGACGAGCGGAACTTTTAGGACGGTTGGCGAAGACTTCAGGCGGGATTGGCGGTCTGTTATCCGATTATCAGACTTCAAGCTGATGCTGGGCTCGGTGGTGCTTTCGGCTTACCCGGACCAGCAACCGGCTGTGGTGCCATTGCTTGCGCTTCTTGCACTAACTGCCTCTGCTTCTGCCGCAAAAACTCTTCGTGGGCAACTCCGTGGGCAATTACGTTCTGGTAGCCCATCTGATTATCGCGCTTGGCCTTGAGTCCATCGGCCGATACTGCCCACTCTTTGACGGCTTGGATGTGCTCCTGATGGTTGTCCTCGAACTTCCCGATTTGGATCGAGGGCATAATAGCACTCAGACCGTCTGGCGTGTCAACAACTTCCGGTTGGCCTTGGAGTAACTGGCGTATCTCGATGAGTTGTTTCGTCCGATCATCCTCACGAGGAATGAAGAGTTCGCGCAAGCCGAGCATCGCTTTGCCGTAGGCCATATTGTTGGTGTGACCCAAAATCTCTTGGATGAACGGATCGTTCCCGGACATCTCCATCAACTTCAGGAAGATAGCTGATTGCTGTGTCCAAAGCTCAGGGAACGCTTCATTCGTCTCGGGATAGGCTTCAATCTGCCCCTTCAGGTTATCGACCAGAATCTCTCTGCCTTCGTACTCCCCGTTCTGCCCATGAACCGTGTAGGCCACGTCATCGGCCTCGCTCTTGGCCCACTCCCGGATGCTCTTGACCATGATGTTGGCCCATGCGGTTCTCATGTGCAGCCACGGACCATACATCTTTCCGAGTGCTTGCTCTCGATCAGCAAGATAGGTGGTGGGTTTCAGGCTTTGTTCAGTTCCTCCTGAAATGGTTGGAACCGCTCCAGTGACCGTCTCTCCCTTTTTCTCCAGACGGCCGCTCTGCCCGAACACTTCGCTGGCAATTTGTCCTGGGCGGGATTCGTAAACCAGGTTTCCGAGCGGCATGTTTATCGGTGCTTTCACTCCATAGATGTTCCCAGGAACCCGCGACTGTCCGGCCAACGCATTCACATTCAGGAAAGCAGAATTGATGAGTGTGCCCTGGCCGGCTGCGGAGTATTCCACCCACTCCATGATGAAGTTTTCGAGTGTGTTGATGCGCTTATTGATGGAGATTGCTGAACTTCCCAGCGCCGGCTTATACATCCCCGGCCCTTCGTGGGCATGAACGAGTTCCCAGTGATCGTCCATGCTTTCGTCGCGCACATCGAGCAACTTGTCGGTCGCCATCGCTAGGTAGGCGCCAGTCGGAAATATTTCCTTCAGCCTTTCGCTGTACTTCTTGCCCTGAGTGTCTTCGCCCTTGACCATCTCGAACGAGGCTGGCCGCAACCAGTAGCGTTTCAAAGTCGCAAGGTTTTTGTTCCCTGCAGAGTAGTAGATGTTCGTGGATTCGTTGAGCAGTAACCGGGCGTAGCGGTCATAGTCGCCCGAGCAGGATGTCCCGCTTCCGCCCTCGCTCGCGCTTGCTGCGCTTCCGGTCCCTTCAATTCCTTCCGCACGCTTCCCGTAGGTGTGGAGAAGTTGCGACTTGTGGACTTCGTTGTGAAGCCCAAGGTAGGGCATGTCGGGCTGATCTGAAACCCACGGCGGCAATCGGAGTTCGAGCCCGCCGTGAATCGAGATTACCTGCTGGCCCTTCGCCGTCTTCACTGTGGCCGTAACCTGCGGAACTTCGCCCATCTCTCCAGGAACAAAATCACCCTCTGTCAGTTCTCCCCCACAGTGCGGACAGGTCATCGTCGCCGCATTCTGCATGGGAACTTCGCTGTAGCAACTCGGGCACTCGAAGCGGTCTTCAGAGAGTTTGGTCGGCACCATCGAAATCTGGTCAACGTCTCGGAAACCGAATCGTTCCCCGTCTACCAGGTAGCGGGTGTAGACTCCGCAGATCCCGTGGGTATACATCAAGTAGGCGATGCGGAGATTCAGGAGAGACACGCGGTTCTGACGCTCCATGAGCGGAGCCAAGTCAGTAGCCGAACGTGCCGCAATAATGTCCAGTTCCTTGCGATAGTCGCTGGGGAAGAAACGAGTGGTAGGAATCTTCTGGCCAAGCACAGAAATCAGCGTCCAGCCCCAAGCGCGATAGAGGTTCGTTACGAAATCGAACCTCTGTCCAGATTCGCCAACCTTCTCACGGATGTTGTCCCAGGTGATCGGGCGCCAGATGTCGAGCTCGTGGTCCCAATAATTACGTTGCGCGTCTTTTCATCGTCACCAGAACAATTCCGCTTCTAAAAACGCCCGAATGTAGTATCTCCAAGTCGAGTAACTCTCCGTCTCGAAATCTTTCACCAACTGAATGAGTTTCTTTTCGAGATCGCTATCGAGACCTGGCATCAACTGTTTCGGTTCGTCTGCGCCCTCAATTTCTTGGGCGACAAAATCTTTCTGTGCCTCACGGCCCAGAAGATCAGCGGAATTGCTCTGTTCTGTGGCAAATGCTGATGTGGCCACTCGTTTCACCCCCCTTCCTCGCTAGTAGCGCCAAAATCATCTCTAACTCCCGTCTCCGTTCGATTTCACGGGCTCTTCGGGTTGGGATTTGCTAGCTTCACGGTCTCCGTTGATCCGCCTCTGGAGCGATTCTCTTTCCAGTTCGTCGGCCAAGCGGAAGTTGCTGACCTTGTTTTGTTGCTCTGCGATGGCCCTGGTGGTCTCAACGATGTTCGGCATCTGCTCATTGATTCCGTAGCCGGTGGTCAGCCGCATCGCGCGGTCAAACAGAATGTCGCGCTCTTTGCCGATCTTCTCGTTCTCATCTTCCAGCCGACGCACCGTTTCCTGAAGACCCAAGACAGTTTCCTCCAGCCGCGCCACACTGGGGAATAGTAACGAGAGCCAAGATTTCCTTGCCCGATTATCGGACGTGCCGATGTCAACTCGCATTAGTCACGGTTCCTTGAGGATGGTAGGTGGTGGGCGATCTTCTTGCGCTTCCGCAAACGACCCAATGTCTGAGCGAGATTGGCCTCTCTCCCTAGCGTACCGCCTGCGTGTTTTTCCTTCTGTGCGTAGGCACTCGTGCTCATTCCCGCACGCTTCGCCTTGGCCGAGAACGCTCCTGGGTGTTTTATCGCTCCTTTGATCCAGTTGGCCATGTTCAGTCTCCTCGGTTCCGCGATGACGGCAGATGCATTCGCTTCACCTTACGCCGTGTCTTTCCTCTTTGCAAGGCCCGAGCATACTTGCTGCGCTTCCCCGGAGACAATTCCATGATCCCCGCATGAGCACTCTCGGCACTCAGTCCCTTCGGGGCATTTCGGGCCGTGTGATGAGCGATGGCCTGCATGAGACCGTACTGGGCTGGGCTAACTATTTTCGGCATCGTTCCCCCTACTTATGGCTTCTTTGCCGGCCCCTCGGGGTCGCTAGTCACTATCCACCACCCGCTATCCGCTTCTTCCGGCGGGATGGGCCTTCCCCGGCGAATGGTGGGCTTCGTTCCAAGCCAGACTTCGAGCACGTTGGAGTTCACGGATTCAATACCGTCCTCATCCACCGCGCGCGCGACGTAGAACCACCGTCCGCTGCCGGGCGTATCTGAAAACGTCAGGAGAATAATCGGCGCGGTATTCACTTTGAGGCACGTCTCGTCGGTAATCCCTACCTCTCCCTGCAGTCCGCATCCCTCCGCAGTCTCTGTGCGGTACAGGTTGTAAGTCACCCCCGGTGTGGAAGAGGCATCCCACGATATCGAGACGTTCTGTGCTGCACAGGTGAGCGGTAGAAGCACGTCCAGCGCCACGAGGAGCGCAAATCGTTTCATGGGTTGATGATCCTTCGCCGGGCGGCAGAGGCTGCGCCGCCAGCGGCCTTGTAAGCGGCCATAACCACCTGGATTCTTGTCAGCGACTCGTCTAGCGTTCCGTCGGCCTGGTAAGAGCCGGTGGAACTAACAATCCGCTCCTGCCATTGTGCCGTGTCGCCGTCGTATGTCTGATGCACTTCCGTGGCGGGATATGTCCAACCGGACCCCGCCGTCCCGGTGACTGATGCGCTAAATCCTGTTCCCCAGATGCCAATCAGCAGGTCGTCGGCATTGGTGGTCGAAACCGCCGTGGAGGTATAATCCGTGGTGCTCGTGCTCGTGTTCCCTATTCCGACATCATAGGCGCTCGCTGT
>Ga0315268_10000953_pt1 | contig 33675 bp, 29 predicted proteins | sample C1_top_MG_FD_204535 | JGI IMG/M metagenome (GOLD analysis project Ga0315268, IMG submission 204535) | Sediment microbial communities from Yellowstone Lake, YNP, Wyoming, USA - C1_top | ecosystem: Environmental > Aquatic > Freshwater > Lake > Sediment | place: USA: Wyoming | collected 2017-08-01
GCAGCCGGAAGTTCAGCAACCGTTGGAGAGACAGTTCGAGGTTAATCATGCCTCGATTGTCTCATATTTCGCTCTACTTTGCAACCTCCCCGTCCCGTCGCCCTATTTGGGCTCTAAACTCCAGTCACGACAAAAACCTCCCCGTAACCTGCCTTTTACGGAGGTAGTCAGGGGTGATAGATTGATGTGCTTGCCACTCTTACGGTGGGGAGAAGCGGAAGTGGATGATGTCGCCGTCCTGCACGACGTAGTCCCTGCCTTCCAGGCGCACCAGTCCCTTCTCGTGGGCGACCTGGAAGGAGCCGGCGGCCATCAGCTCTGGGTAGCTGATGACCTCCGCCCGGATGAACCCGCGCTCCATGTCCGTGTGCACCTTGCCGGCGGCTTGAGGAGCCTTGGTGCCCCGCACCACCGTCCAGGCCCGTACCTCTTTCTTGCCGGTGGCCGTGAAGAAGGTCACCAGGTGCAGCAGCCGGTAGCTGGCCTGGATCAGGCGCAGCAGGCCCGATTGGTTCAGGCCCAGGTCGGCCAGGTAGGCCATGGCATCTTCCGGCGATAGTTCCGCCAGCTCGTCCTCCAGCCTGGCGCAGATGGTCACCGCCTGCGCCCTCTCGGCCTGGGCGATAGCCGCCATCTCGGCCCCAGCCGCCTGCCACTCCGGGCTGCCCGTGGCGCACTCGCCCACGTTAGCCACGTAGAGGATGGGCTTGGCGGTGAGGAGGTTCCAGGCGCGGGCGATTTCTGCTTCCTCAAGGTGCAGGGCCAGGGTGCGGGCGGGGCGGCCCTGGTTCAGGTGGGCCAGCATGCGCTCGGCGAGAGCCAGCTCGGCCTGGGCGGCTTTATCGCCAGAGCGAGCGGCCTGGCGGATCTTCTCGCTGCGCTTCTCCAGGGTCGCTAAATCGGCCAGGGCCAGTTCGGTGTGGATGGTGGCCACATCGCGCCGGGCGTCGGCCGTGCCTTCCACGTGCGCCACGTCGGGATCGCTAAAATAGCGCACCACCAGGGCGATGGCGTCCACGTTACGGATGTGCCCCAGGAACTGGTTGCCCAGCCCCTCGCCCTTGCTGGCCCCGCGCACCAGCCCGGCGATGTCCACGAACTCAATGGTGGTGGGCGTGGCCTTCTCCGGCTGGACGATGGCGGCGATGTGCGCCAGGCGCTCATCGGGCACAGGAACCACGCCCACGTTAGGCTCGATGGTGGTAAATGGATACTTGGCCACGTGGGCGCCGGCGTGCGTGAGGGCGTTGAACAGGGTAGACTTGCCCACATTGGGCAGGCCGACAATGCCGATGGACAGGCTCATGGTACCACCTCGGACGTGAAGGGTGAAACGTGAGACGTAGTGCGTGTTGCGTGCTGCGTGTTGCGTGTTGCGTGATGAAAAACGGAACACGGAACACGCAACACGTGGCACCACATGGCTGACTACGGAATTCGTGAAGACGCCCTCTAATCTAGCCGTTCAACGATGGTCCCCGTGCCCATGCCCCCGCCACAGCACATGGTCTGCAGGCCGTAGCGCCCGCCGGTGCGTTCCAGGGCGTGCAGCAGGGTAACCATGAGCTTAGCGCCGGTGGCCCCCAGCGGGTGCCCCAGGGCGATGGCCCCGCCCTGCACGTTGACCTTGCTCATGTCCGGGTGCAGCTCTTTCTCCCAGGCCAGCACTACGGAGGCAAAGGCCTCGTTGCACTCCATGAGGTCCATGTCCGCCAGCTTCAGGCCGGCTCGCTGCAGGACCTTGGGCGTGGCGTAGATGGGGCCGGTGAGCATGAGATGCGGATCCACGCCTACCACAGCCTGGGCCACGATGCGCGCCCGTGGCTTCAGGCCCAGCCTTAGGGCCACGTCCTGCCCCATGAGCAGCAGGGCCGCCGCGCCGTCGGAGATTTGGCTGGAGTTGCCCGCCGTGACCTTGCCGTCCTCCAGAAACGAGGGTTTGAGCCCGGCCAGCTTCTCCAGCGAGGTGTCGTAGCGGATGCCCTCGTCACGGTCCAGAACGAACTCCGTGCCGTCGTCCAGGGTTACCGTCATCGGCACGATCTCGCGCCTGAACCAGCCGGCGTCGGTCGCCGCGGCGGCCAGACGATGGCTGCGCAGGCTGAACTCGTCTAGCTCTTCCCGGCTGAGGTGCCACTTCTGGGCCATCTCCTCCGCCGAGATGCCCTGGGGTACCGGCTGGAACATCTCCACGATCTGCGGCGTGAAGGGATCGCCGGGGCCGTTGGCGATGTTGCTCAGCATGGGCACGCGGGTCATGGCCTCCACCCCGCCGGCGATGATGATGTCGGCGGCGCCAGTCTGGATCAGGGCGGCAGCCAGGTGCACGGCCTGCTGGCTCGAGCCACACTGGAAGTCTACGGTGGTGGCGGGCATGTCAACGGGAAAGCCGGCCTGGAGCAGCGACCAGCGGGCGATGTTCAGCGCCTGCTCGCCGGCCTGGGTGACGCACCCCAGGAGCACCTGATCCACCTGGGCAGGGGCGACGCCCGCCCGCCGCACCACCTCGCGCAGGACAGTGGCCCCCAGTTCCACGGCATGTACGCCCTTGAGCTTGCCATTCCGCCGGCCGATGGGCGTGCGCACCGCCTCGACGATGACGGCCTCACGCATGTTATTCTCCTCAGAATTGGAATGGGACGCGGGGATGAGTAGACAAGTAGCAAGTAGACAGGTAGCAAGGCTTACCCTGAGTCACGTCTGGCGATATTATACACCTTTCGGGGGTAAATGTCATCTACCCGACGGTGCGGGGAAGTCGCCGCAAATGCTGTCACTCCTCGCCACAAAAGCAAGATAATCCTTGACCAAGTTATGCGATTGCAGTATAATGGTAGCAGCGCACCTTCTGGGGTGATTTATGCTAAACGAAGCCGATACCCGCGCCAAACTGATTGACCCTAAGCTCCACCAGGCTGGCTGGGACGAGCCCCGCATCACACGGGAATACTATTTTACCGAGGGGCGCATCGTCCTGGTGGGCAGTAGCCATCGCCGCCAGGAGCCGAAGAAGGCCGACTATCTCCTGCGCTATAGCGATTCGTTTCCTATCGCCACCCTAGAGGCTAAAGACGAGTCGCATAGCCCAGCTGCTGGCTTGCAGCAGGCCAGAGAGTACGCCAAAACTCTGGGGCTGCGCTTCGCCTACTCCTCCAACGGTCACGGCATTGAGGAGTATGACTTCATCACCAACGTCCGGCGCAGCCTGGATCGCTTCCCTTCACCGGATGAACTCTGGGCACGCCTCACGGCTGGGCAACCCATCCCCCACCCCCAAGCTACCAACCCTTTGCTGACTCCCTACCATCGTGAGATCGGCGGCAAGGTTCCCCGTTACTACCAGGAGATTGCCATCAACCGCGTCATCGAAGCAGTCTTGCAAGGCCGGAAGCGTATCCTCATCACCATGGCCACGGGCACGGGTAAGACCTACGTGGCTTTCCAGATAGCCTGGAAACTCTTCAAAGCAGGAACCATTCGCCGCGTGCTCTTCCTGGCCGATCGCGACGTGCTGCGCGGTCAGGCTTACAACACCTTCGCTCCCTTCGAGGATGCCCGTGGGCTGATCGAGGAGGGCAAAGCTCCCAAGTCCCGTGACATCTACTTCAGCATTTACCAGGCCATGTACAGCGGCGAGGAAGGAAAACGCCTCTACCAGCGTTACCCACACAACTTCTTCGACCTGATTATCATTGACGAGTGCCATCGTTCCGGTTTCGGCACCTGGAACACCATCCTCCAGCACTTTGACAGCGCCATCCAGTTGGGTATGACCGCCACGCCCAAGCGTGACGACAACATTGACACCTACGAGTACTTCGGCGAACCTGTCTACACGTACAGCCTGGCCCAGGGCATTGACGATGGCTTCCTGGCCGTGTACAAGGTGCACCGTGTGCAGACCAACCTGGATGCCAACGGCCTGCCCCTGGGCGATCAGCTCTACACTACGCCGGACTTTGAGCGGGTAATCCGCCTGCCCGATCGCACCGAGACCATCGCCCGGCACCTGGCGCATCTGCTCCGGGAAACCGGGCGGATGGAGAAGACGATGGTCTTTTGCGTGGACATGGAGCACGCCGCCGAGATGACCCGCTGGCTGAGCAATCTCAGCGCCGACTTGCACATCCCTGACTATTGCGTGCGCATCGTCTCTGAGGAAGGGCCGGTGGGCCGCCGCTACCTGGAAGAGTTCCAGGACAAGGATAAACCTACGCCGGTCATCGCTACCACGGTAGACCTGCTGACCACCGGTGTGGATGCCCCCAGCGTGCGCAACGTCGTCTTCGTCAAGCCCATCGCCTCGCAGGTGGTCTTCAAACAGATCGTGGGGCGGGGCAGTCGTCTGTGCGAAGATACCGACAAGTACTGGTTCCGTATCGTAGATTACACCGGCTGTACCCGCCTGTTTGAGGACCCGGAGTTCGACGGCTTCCCAGAGACTGAGGAAGAGGAATCTATTGCTCCCCCAGATAGGGATAGGAAAGTGATACGGGAGCAACCGGCGACAGAAGTGGAACCCAGGCCGCAGAAAATCAAACTGGAAGGCATCACCGTGACCATCGCCGCCGAGACCTACCTGGAGCTGGACGCCACCGGCCGCCGCCTGACGGTGCAAGAGTACGTGGACTACACCTGCACTGAGTTGCTAAAGGTCTGCGGCGACCTCTTTGCCCTGCAGTCCACCTGGACCGACCGGCAGAAGCGAGGGCTTCTCCTGCAGCGTTTGCGGGAGAGAAGCATTCTGGTAGAAGCCCTGGCCATCTTGCTCAAGAAGCCTGACGCCGACGGCTACGACCTCCTGGCTCACCTGGCCTTTGGACAGAAAGTGCACAGCCGGGACGAGCGGGCCAAGGCTCTGCACAACCTTCATCAACAATTCTTTGCCGGTTTCACCCCGCAGGCCCGCGAGGTGCTGGAGGCTCTGGTAGAGAAGTATCGCCTGGGCGGCATCACCGAGTTGGACAAGCCCGAGGTCTTCAACGTCCCACCCTTTGACCGCATGGGCAACATCATCGGTGTGGCCCGGCGGTTTGGTGGGGTGGAGGAGTTGGTAGGGGCAGTGGGGGAGTTGCAAAGGCGCGTGTATGAGGCGTGAGTTATGATGAAAGGAGTCGAACATGACCTTCCTACAGGCCGCTGAACATATCTTGCGCACTGCTAATGCACCACTGCACTACGAGGAGATCACCCGGCGTGCGCTGGCACAGGGGCTAATCGCCACAGCAGGCAAAACACCCGCCGCTACGCTCAACGCCCAGATCGCTGTGGACATCAAGGTCAATGGGACCGACTCGCGTTTTGTGCGGGTTCAGCCGGGTGTCTATGCATTGCGCGAGTGGAACCTGCCTGAGGCGCAATTGGGTGTCGGTGAAGAAGAGACATTCAGCGCTCCAGACGAGGGACGTCGTGAGCCGCGCCAGGTGCGTATTCCCCTGTTTCCGCTCTATTCCCATGTGCGCCGGCTTTTGCCCGTGCTGGACAGCCGGCCTCGGGCCAACCTGCAAAGCCTGCTTAGCCGACTGGCCGAATTACGTGGCACTCCTCAGGAACCGGAAGATTGGTCGAACCCCGACGACTGGATTAGCCAGCGTTTGCAAGGCGACGAGCAGGCCCTGGCCCAGGCCATCTGGGCAGAATCTTCCCGCAACGTCAACCCACGTTACATCTATGGCCCTTGGTATCTCATCCGTGGCTACGCACTGATGGTTGAGGGCGCTGATGGAACACTCGGCCTGACGGAACGTGGACAGGACTTCCTGGCCCATCATGAGGGTGAAGCTGTAGCATACATTGACCGTGAGGAAGGGCTACTCAGGCTGCTGGCCGTCCTAGCTGAGAAGGGCGCTGGCAAGCGTAGTGACTTCCTACCCTCATGGAGCACCTATCTTCAGAGCTGTTCCAACTTCAGCACTGACAGCACTTTCAAGGACACCTTGCGGCGGCGGCTGCTGAACCTGGTCGAACGAGGACTGGTGGGCCGCAGCGGTAATATTTACCAGATCACTCCCAACGGGCTGGCCTATCTGGAACGCGTTGGCGGCAAAGAGCCGTCAGCCGTCCCTGCACTACCGGCACTTCATCCGCTCTATCAGTTGGTCGAGCGGCAACGCCAGGCTGTCCGCGAGCAACTGGCGGAACGGTTGAATCAGATTAACCCATTTCAATTCGAGCAGTTGATCCGCCGGTTATTGGAAGAGATGGGTTATCAGGATGTCGAGGTTACCTCGCCGACCAACGATAAAGGCGTGGATGTGGTGGCTGACATCGAGCTAGGCATCACGAAGGTGCGTGAGGTCATCCAAGTCAAGCGGCATGTTGCCAACATCCAGCGCCCGGTGCTGGACGCATTGCGTGGCTCGCTGCACCGCTTCAGAGCGGTGCGAGGGACGATTATCACTACAGGTGATTTCTCCAAGGGGACGAAGGATGCTGCCTTAGAGGCAGGGGCTGCACCGATTACGCTAATCAACGGCCAGAAGTTGCTGGACTTGCTGATCACTAATGGCCTGGGTGTGCGCAAGAAACCGATAGAGGTTTGGGAACTGGACGAGCAAGCCTTTACCACAGATGATGAGACCTCAGCATAACCCACGGCTGGCACTTCCTGACTCATGCTAGAGAAAAGCGTGAGCGACTGAGCCATAAGGACATCCCATCACCAAAGAATCCCTCTCCTCCGTCGTCTGGCGCGTGTGTGAGTAGCACGACACGGATTCTGGGCACGGAGGCACGGAAAGGGAGACAAGCCATGAGCAAGAAAGTCACGGGGCCACACGAAGACGTAACTTACCGTATCAATGGCGCGGCCATGGCCGTGCATCGGCGTTTGGGGCCAGGACACAAAGAGGAAGTGTATCAACGAGCACTCGAAGCAGAGTTCGAGAAGGTAGGACTCTCTTTCGAAGCACAGAGAAACCTTGAGGTGTACGACGAGGGACGACTGGTCGGCTACTATATACCGGACTTTATCGTCGAAGGCAAAGTCATTGTCGAGATCAAAGCCTTCGCCACCTTGCATCAAAAGTACCTGGGGCAGGTGATTACCTACCTGAACCACACCGGTCTGTCTGTCGGTTTGCTGATCAACTTCGGGGAACGCAGCCTGCGACCACGCCGTGTCTTCCCGTCACCACAGGCTGCTGAGTTCCGGATCAACCATCAGTGGCTGTTTGTCCCGGACTGGCTCAAGGCGGCGCGCAATCTCTCCGTGTAATCCGTGGGAATCCGTGTCGTGCTCCTGTGACCCAACAACCCAGGACTCATCGCCCTGAGGCACAAAGGATAGAGGCTTTATGACCAAAGAATCCCTCTTCGCTGACATCTGGCGCGCCTGCGACCTGATGCGCTCCGATGATGGCACCACCGGCATGATGGAGTACATGGAGCAACTCTCCTGGATCCTCTTCCTCAAGGCCTTTGAAGCCATTGAAGACCAGCATGAGGCGGAGGCCAGTTTCGCCAGGCGCGCCTACCAGCGCATCCTGGACGGCGACTATCGCTGGAGCGTCTGGACCGGCCCAGCCGGCATGCCCCGCCTCACCGGCCCTTCCCTCATTGATTTCGTGGACAATACCCTCTTCCCCTACCTGCGCGCCCTCTCCGGCAGCCCAGAGCGTGACGTCATCGCCACGATTTTCCAGGAAATACCCGGCAACCGCATGAAGAGCGGCTACTTGCTGCGGGAAGTCATTGACATCATTGATGAGGTTGATTTCCACGCTGCCGAGGACGTAGACACCATCTCCCACATCTACGAGACGCTCCTGGGCAAGCTGGGCGGCGAGGGCGGTATCGCTGGCGAGTTCTATACCCCGCGCCACATCATCCGCCTGATGGTAGAAATCGTGGATCCCAAGATTGGCGAGACGGTGTACGATCCGGCCTGCGGCTCGGCGGGCTTCCTGGTGGAGTCCTACGCCCGCCTGAAGGCCAAAGCCCAGACTTCTGCCGATTGGGAGACGCTGCAACGCCGCACCTTCTTCGGGCGGGAGAAGAAGCCGCTGCCTTACCTGCTGGGCGTGATGAACATGATCCTGCACGGGGTGCAGACGCCGCGCATCGCCCGCGGCAATACCCTGGCCATTGACGTGCGCCACATCGCCGAGAAGGATCGCTACCACGTGGTGCTGACCAACCCGCCCTTCGGTGGCAAGGAGCATGCCACTGTGCAGCAGAACTTCCCGGTGCCGGTGGCGGCCACAGAACTCCTATTCCTGCAGCACATCATGAAAAGCCTGAAGGTGGGTGGGCGCTGTGGCGTGGTCGTGCCGGAAGGGGTCCTATTCCGGGGTGACGCCTTCGCCCAGGTGAAGAAGGACTTGCTGGAGAGCTTCAACCTGCACACCATCGTCAGCCTGCCGGCCGGGGTCTTTGCTAACGTTACCGCCTCTGGCTCTGGCCCCAAGACCAACCTGCTCTTCTTCGACCGCCCTGGCCCCACGAAGGACATCTGGTACTACGAGGTGCTGCACGACGGCTTCACCCTGACCAAGTCCCGCCGGCCCATCCCGGAGAACGACCTGCCCGACTGCCTGGCCAGATGGCCAAAGCGCGCTGTGAGCGAGCGCAGTTGGCTTGTGCCCGTAGAGGAACTTGTGTCCCGGGGCTACGACCTGACGGCCAAGAATCCCAACCGCAAGGAAGACTACGAGCATCGCCTACCGGAAGACCTGGTGGCCGACGTGCTGGCGAAAGAACAGCGCATCTTTGAAATTCTGGATGAAATGCAGACTATCCTAGGGGGTAATAATGGAAGCAGGTGAGTTAAAACAATGGCCAGAGACGTGGAAAATATGGCGATTGGGAAACCTTCTGGCAGACATCCAGCCTGGCTTCGCCTGTGGTGAAAAATCAACGAGCGAAGGCATTCCACATCTGCGCATGAACAATATCGGTGTGAATGGCAAGATTGACCTGAGCCTCATATGGCGTGTCCCAGACGTACTGGAAAGAACGTCGAAGTACTGTTTGCATAAGGGAGACGTGCTCTTCAATAACACGAACAGCCCTGCACTTGTTGGCAAGACCGCTTTGTTCAACGAAGAAGGCGTGTATGTCTACAGCAATCACCTGACACGGCTACGCGTCAAGCCGTTGTTGCTTACGCCAAAATGGCTTGCGCTGTGGCTACAACATCTGTGGCGGCGCCGGTACTTTGAATCTCTCTGCCATCGCTGGATCAACCAGGCAGCAGTCGGTCGTGAAAAACTCCAAGAAGTCGAAATCCCCCTTCCTTCCCTGGACGAGCAGCGGCGCATCGTGGCCCGCATTGAGGAACTGACCTGCCGCATTGAAGAGCTCCGCCGCTTGCATGAGGATGCTGGGCGAGAGATCGCCGCCATGAGTGGGGCGGTGCTGGCGAAGGCGTTTCGAGGGGAGGTGTAAGATGCTGAATGATAAACCTGTTGAAATCCCTTCCACATTCTTCTTTCCACTCCGAACTAATGTTCGATATTTCGATACCCCTGAAATATATCTCAGTCTGGAAGAGCGACTAAAGCAAGCCCTTATCTTGTACGATAAGGTAGTTTTTCAGGATGGGGTCTACCAGATATGGATAAGTGAGCGCGGGACATTCGAGGTTATCCGCCCACGAGCATCTTCTGATCAGCAAGTGAAGTTTGCAGGTGAGCAAAGTCGAGGAGTATTCCACCTCCGATTTAAGCCCTCGGATGCTGGCCCTGACGTGCCGTTCACGACCATCATGGCCGCCCAGACGCAACGATATTTCACGGCGGATTTCGGCTCACTCTATGAGCAAGCGAGAAGCAAGGGAATCGAAGGGATAGAACTTATGCCTTTCGAGCTCAAACCAGAATTCAAAGATCTGGCATCGAAATTGGCTGAGCAAGATCGGGATTTGCAGATCACCACAATTCAATCTGAGACGGAGTCTAACAACGCGCCATCCCTCAAGAAAGCCATTCTTAAGAACCTCAACATGGACTTGATACTGATCAGCGATCTCGGCTGGCCATCTTCACTCGATCCAATCCATGCTCCATTGGTATACATGAAAACGCGGTATTCTGGATCGTTATCACCTGCTCCTGGATTTGCTGCCCTCGAGTTCGCGGTTCCCTACGCAGGCGAAGCATCGTGGGAGGAATTAGCGGAGATTCGTCACCTTCCCTCTTTGGTGCAATTCCGCAAGAAATTGTTGGAGGCAGAGAACAAGGCCCGAGCTATGTTAGGGAAGCACGGAGAAGAGGATATTCGGTATGAAGTAGGCCAAATAATAACAGTTGAGCTGCTGAAAGAGATTTCGAGCTTGATCCCCTCCAGTGGGGATCGTATCAGAAACGTTGTGCTGGAACTTGCAGGAGCACTCATCCCTCCACCATTGGACACTGCCCTGGCGGTAATTGACGTGGTGAAGGAAATCAAAGACTGGCTCGACAGGCAGCATTCGTGGCTCACTGTGTTTTTGAGGTTACAAGAATTCAACAAGTAGTTGGCAAGCTGGGGGCATGATTGGTGTCGTGTTTGAACCAGTAGGGTATGGTAGAGCGATGAGCGCGAGTGTGAACCATTGAGGTGCTGCGAGCACTGCATCCATTAAGTACTCGGCCTGCAAGTCCAGGTCGAAACCCTGCGCCGCTTGCAGGAGGAGATAGAGGCGGAAATCGCCGCCATGAGCAGAGCGGTGCTGGCTAAGGCGTTTCGGGGGGAGTTGTGAGAGGGTGAAGAGAACCATGCGTTACCTCTTGCTGGCCAGCCTGCTTCTGCTGGCCGTGCTGGTTTCCGCCTGCGACGGTACGCCAGCCCAGCCGGTGGCTAAGCCGACCACCCCGCCAGCGGCTCAGCCAACCAGGCCGGCCGCTGGCGCTTTGCTGATCAACGGCGCTGGAGCTACTTTCCCGTACCCCCTCTACAGCCGCTGGTTCTACGAGTACGCCGTGGTAGACCCCACCGCCAGGTTCAACTACCAGTCCATCGGCTCCGGCGGCGGCATCAAGCAGATCAAAGAGAAGACCGTAGACTTCGCCGGCTCCGATGCCTTGCTCAGCGATAAGGACTATGAGGAAGTGGCCCCGGCCAAGCTGCAGATGCTGCCCATGGTGGCCGGCGCGGTGGTCGCCACCTACAACGTGAAGGAACTCCAGGGCAAAGAGCCCCTGGTTCTGGATGCCGGGCCCCTGGCCGACATCTTCCTGGGCAAGATCAAGAAATGGAACGACCCGGCCCTGGTTGCCCTCAATCCACACCTGTCTTTGCCCAATAAGGATGTCATTGTTGTCCATCGCTCCGACGGCTCCGGCACCACGTTCATCTTCACCGACTATCTGTCGGCGGTAAGCCCGGAGTGGAAAGAGAAGGTCGGCACGGGCACCTCGGTCAAGTGGCCGGTGGGCCTGGGCGGCAAGGGGAACGAGGGTGTGGCCGGGGTGGTGAGCTTGAACGATGGCGCTATTGGCTACGTTGAGTTTGCGTTTGCCCAACAGAACAAGTTCCTCTTCGCCCGGATGAAGAACGCCGCTGGCAACGTGGTCACGGCCAGCGCCCAAACCACCCAAAATGCCATGGCCGATTTCGGTGGTGACATGCCGGAGACCCTGGCCCGCTCCATCGTCAACCCTGCTGGTAAGGAGTCCTGGCCCATTGCTGGCTACACCTACCTGATCGTGTACATGGATCAGCAGGACTGCGTTAAAGCGCAGAAGATAGTGGAGTTCATCCAGTGGGCCTTGTCCGAGAAGGGCGCCCAGTTCGCCGCCGAATTGGACTACGTCCCCCTGCCGGACAACGTGCGCCAGCAGGTCTTGAGCAAACTGGGCCAGATGACCTGCCAAGGCCAACCGCTGACAACCCCGTAGCCGTGTCGACGAAAGACGAAGGACTAATGACCAAAGTAATTCGTCCTTCGTCGTTAGTTCTACCAATTCTACGAAAGGAGTAACCAACTACTGTGGGCAAAGTCAGAGTAGCGATCATCGGCGTGGGCAACTGCGCCTCCAGTCTCGTCCAGGGCGTGCACTTCTACCGCGACGCCAAAGAGGACGAGCTCGTCCCGGGTCTCATGCACGTCAACCTGGGCGGCTATCATATCCGGGACATAGAGTTCACGGCGGCCTTTGACATTGACGTCAACAAGGTGGGTAAGGACCTGGCGGAGGCCATCTACACCTCGCCCAACAATACCTATCGCTTCGCCGACGTCCCACCCCTGGGGGTTCCCGTTAGTCGTGGGATGACCCACGATGGCCTGGGGAAGTATCTTTCACAGATCATCCACAAAGCCCCCGGCGCCACTGCCGACATTGTGGGCATCCTCAAGGAGACCGAGACCGACGTGGTGGTCAATTACCTGCCGGTCGGATCGGAGATGGCCACCAAATGGTATGTGGAGCAGGTCCTGGATGCCGGTTGCGCCTTCGTTAACTGCATCCCGGTCTTCATCGCCCGCGAGAAGTACTGGCAGAGGCGCTTTGAGGAACGGAGCCTGCCCATGATCGGTGACGACATCAAGTCCCAGGTGGGGGCGACGATCACGCATCGTGTCCTGACCAAACTCTTCCGCGATCGAGGCGTCAAACTGGAGCGAACCTATCAACTGAACTTCGGCGGCAACACTGACTTCCTGAACATGCTGGAGCGGGAGCGGCTGGAGTCCAAGAAAATCTCCAAGACCAACGCCGTCACCAGCCAACTGGACTACGCTCTGCCGCCAGACGACGTTCACGTGGGTCCCAGCGACTATGTTCCCTGGCTGACCGACCGCAAGTGGTGCTACATTCGTATGGAAGGGACTACCTTTGGCAACGTACCCCTCAATCTGGAGTGTAAGCTGGAGGTTTGGGACAGCCCCAACTCGGCCGGCGTGGTGATTGATGCCGTACGTTGCGCCAAGATCGCCCTGGATCGGAGCCTCAAAGGGACGCTGGTTGGACCGTCGGCCTACTTCATGAAGTCCCCGCCCATCCAGTACTCTGACGAAGAAGCCCGTCAGATGGTGGAAGAATTCATCAGGCCTTCGGGAGATACATAGCACTTTTTCACCGCCAAGAGGCCAGGGGCGCAATGGGGAAAATGAGCAGACGGGGAGACATAGAAACACGGAGAGCCGTAGGGCAGTGCCCGTGGCCTGCCGCCCAGGTATTGCGTAACGAGGCGGCGGGCGCCGCGCCCGCCCTACGGCTGAGCCCGAGTTTCGAAGGACTAATGACCAAAGTAGTTCGTCCTTCGTCCTTCGTCACTCTGTCAACGCTTATAGGTGGAGATTATGACCGTCAGAGCCCGCATGGCACGCCAACCTGAATGGAGACGGGTGTTGGGCCGGACTGTCAGACATGGCGACCGGCCTTTCAGCCTGCTTGTCGTCCTGGCCGCGCTAGGCGCTCTGGCCCTCGTGGCGGCCATCGGCTACGAGCTCTGGCGTAACTCCGCCCTGGCACGCGCCGCTTACGGCTGGCAGTTTCTCTGGTCCACCACCTGGGACCCGGTCTTCCAGCAGTTCGGCGCCTTGCCGTTCATCCTGGGCACTTTGCAGACCTCGCTCCTGGCCTTGCTCCTGGCCGTGCCGGTGAGCCTGGGCATCGCCATCTTCCTCTCGGAACTGGCCCCCGCCTGGCTGCGCGCCCCGCTGGGCTTCCTGGTAGAACTCCTGGCCGCTGTGCCCAGCGTGATCTATGGGCTGTGGGGGCTATACGTCCTCATCCCGACCATCGTTCACCCGGCAGCTACCCTCTTGAATCGCGGCCTGGGCTTTTTGCCCCTCTTTGCGGGGCCGATCTATGGCCCCAGCCGATTGGCCGCCTCTCTGATCCTGGCCATCATGATCATGCCCACGATCAGCGCCGTCAGCCGCGACGTCTTCCGGGCCATCCCACAGAGCCAGCGGGAGGCTTCTTTGGCCCTGGGCGCTACCCAGTGGGAGACCATCTGGCGGGTGCTTATTCCCTACGGGTTGTCCGGCATCCTGGGGGCGGTCATCCTGGGCCTGGGCCGCGCCCTGGGCGAGACCATGGCCGTGACCATGGTCATCGGCAACAACCTGGACCTCACGCCCTCGCTGCTGCATCCGGGTTACACCATGTCGTCCATCATCGTCAACGAGTTCACTGAGGCCACCTACGATCTGTACCTGCACGCCCTGATTGAAATCGGCTTGATCCTGTTCGTGCTTACTTTGCTCTTGAACCTGCTGGCCCGTCTCCTGGTGTGGAGCGTGGGGCGGCGAGTGCCCCAGGAGGTGCGGGCATGAGTGTCGCTGTGCACGCCCGCAGCCGGCGGCGCTACCAGTTCCGCCGTCTGACCAACGCCGTGATGCTGGGCTTGACTGGTCTGGCCACGGTCGCTGCCGTGGTGCCCCTACTTTGGATCCTGGCCTACGTGAGCCGGGAGGGGGGGCGTTTTCTCAGCCTGGACTTCTTCACCAAGCTGCCCACGCCGGTGGGCGTGCCCGGTGGCGGCGTGAGCAACGCCATCGTCGGGTCGGCCATCTTGGTGGGCCTGGCCTGCCTGTTCGCCATCCCGCCGGGTATCCTGGCCGCCATCTACGCCGCGGCGCATCCCAACACCCCCCTGGGCATCGCCCTGCGCTTCGGCACCGACGTTCTGTCCGGCGTGCCGTCCATCGTCATCGGCATCTTTGCCTACACCGTCATTGTTCTCCCGCAGAGGCACTTCTCGGCCCTGGCTGGCGGCGCGGCCCTGGCGGTGATCATGCTGCCCATTATCGTGCGCACCACGGAGGAGATGCTGAAGCTGGTGCCGGTCAACCTGCGCGAGGCCAGCCTCTCCCTGGGGGCGCCGGAGTGGAAGACTACCCTGCGGGTCGTCTTGCCGGCGGCCTTGGATGGGGTAATTACCGGCGTGATGCTGGGGATCGCCCGCGTGGCCGGGGAGGCCGCGCCGCTCATGCTGACCGCTTTTGGCAATCCCTTCCTGAGCACGGACATTACTCAGCCCATTGCTGCCTTGCCACACACCATCTTCGTCTACGCCATCGCCCCCTACAAGGACTGGCACGATAAGGCCTGGACCACGGCCCTGGTGCTGATTGCCTTGGTTTTAGCTCTCAACCTGGGGGCCCGGCTGCTCATCGGCTGGCGGCGCCGGCGGTTGGGTGGGTGACGAAGGAGAGTAAGATGACAGCACTGGCTCCAGGGAGCGAAAAAACCACCTCAGCGACTTCGGCCAACAAGATGCAGGTGCTTAACCTGTCGGTCTACTATGGGGCTTTTCGTGCTCTGGCGGATATTAACCTGGATATCCTGGAGCATCGCATCACGGCGATTATTGGCCCGTCCGGTTGCGGTAAGTCCACTCTGCTCCGCTCGTTCAATCGCCTGAACGACCTGACGCCCAATGCCCGTGTGACCGGCCAGGTGACACTGGATGGCCTGGACCTCTACGCGCCGGGGGTAGACGTGGTGGACGTGCGGCGGCAGGTGGGCATGGTCTTCCAGCGGCCCAACCCTTTCCCCAAGAGCATCTACGATAACGTGGCCTATGGCCCGCGCCTCTACGGCATCCGAGGCAAGCGGGAGTTGGATGCCATCGTGGAACGCAGCCTGGTGCAGGCGGCCTTGTGGGACGAAGTCAAGGACTTATTGCACAAGTCGGCCCTGACCCTGTCTGGCGGCCAGCAGCAGCGGCTGTGCATCGCCCGCGCCCTGGCCGTGGAGCCCGAAGTCATCCTCATGGACGAGCCGGCCTCGGCTCTGGACCCCATCGCCACCCTCAAAGATGTGCAGCCTGGTCGCTTCTGGCCTGATTCTGCTGCTCCACACGGCCGTCGAGTGGGCGCTGGGCCGCTGGGCCGCCAGCCAGCGACGGGCCTACGCCCCGCCAGCCTGGTGGCAGGTGTGGGCGCTGTGCCTGCTGCCGCTGGCGATTGGTATTCCGCTCATCACAATGACGCTCAACACGCCGACCTTGCCGCCGGCACTGGCGACGTTGTGCGTGGCGGCTACGCTCGTGGGTCTGGCGCTGGCTCTGTGGCCGGGGGCGTGGGCGGCGCAGCGCCCAGGCAATCTCCTCTGGCTGGCGGGGGATGGGGTGGGGCTGATGCCCACGTTGCTGCTGCTGCGCACGGTCGAGCTGCCGGGGCGGGGGCTGTCCATCACCGTGCCGCTGGCCGTGCTGGCCGCCGTCGGTGGGACTCTGCTGGGGATCGGCTGGCTGGTGGTGATGACCGGCCTGCGTATGTGGCGGCGCCAGTCGTGGCCCCAAGCACACGAGGTATTGGTGGCTGGTTTGGGCCTGAGCTACCTTCTGCTGCCGGTCGTCCACTATCTGCTGGCCACGCCGCCGGCCTACCACTACATCAGCACGGCGTCCAACTTCTTCGCCTTCCACAGCGGGCTGCAGGTGCTGGTGTTTGTAGTGGCCGCGGGGCTGGCCGTGGGCGTGACACGCCTGCGGCAGCGAATTCTTGCTTTCTGAGACGTAGGGCGGGCGCGGCGCCCGCCATCCTATTCTGCGCATCTGGGCGGCAGGCCACGGGCACTGCCCTACGGCAACTAAGAGCCAATTTTGAGTGAGGAGAAACGATCATGAACGGCAAGGTACTCGTTGCCTACGCCAGCAAGTATGGCGCGACGGCGGAGATCGCCGAGAAGATCGGCGAGGTGCTGCGGCAGGCGGGGCGGGACGCCGACGTCCTGCCTGTGGGGCGCGTCGGCGATCCGGCTCCGTACGCGGCGATTGTTCTGGGCAGCGCGGTCTACATGGGACAGTGGCGCAAAGAGGCCGTGGCCTTTCTGGAGGCCAACGAGCCGGCGCTGGCGGCGCGGCCGCTGTGGCTCTTCTCCACTGGGCCGACCGGCGAGGGCGATCCGGTGAAGCTGCTGCAAGGCTGGCGCTTCCCCACGGCGCAGCAGCCCCTCGCCGAACGCCTCAAGCCGCGGGACATGGCCGTCTTCCACGGCGCGCTGGACACCAAGAAGCTCAACCTGGCCGAGAAGCTGGTGATCAAGGGGGTCAAAGCGCCGGTGGGCGACTATCGCCAATGGGCGGCCATCACCGCCTGGGCCGCTGGCATCGCCGAGGCGCTGCAGTGAGCAAAGTGGCCCACTATCGCCAGGTGCTCAGAGCCCTGGACGATTGGGATTCGTTTCTGCTCAGCGAGTCCGGGCTGCCAGGGCCGCGGGCCAACCTGGAGCTGGTGCAGGCCGTGGCCGAGGAAGGCGACGCCGCGCGTTTCCAGCGCTACCTCGCCTTTGGCCCTAACCAGGCGCCGACCAACTCGCCCCAGGTGTTCCTGGCCGTGTGTGGCGTCGTGGGGCTGGGCCGGCTCCTGGCCGAGGGCCACCACGAGTTTCTGGCCACCCTGCGCCGCTGCGCCGCCGATCCGCGCTGGCGCATTCGGGAAGGGGTGGCCATGGCCCTGCAGCGCCTGGGCGACGTGGACATGGCGGCCCTGCTGCAGGTGGCGGAGGAGTGGAGCCGGGGCAACCTGCTGGAGAAGCGCGCCGCGGCCGCCGCCGTGTGCGAGCCCAGGCTGCTGGGCCAGAAAGAGCACGTGGGGCGGGTGCTCCAGCTTCTGGACGCCATCACTGCCTCCCTCGCCCAGGTGGCGGATCGGCGGAGCGACGACTTCCGCGTGCTGCGCCAGGCCCTGGGCTACTGCTGGAGCGTGGCGGTGGTGGCCTGGCCGGAAAAGGGCCAGCCGATGATGGAATCCTGGTTGGCCAGCAGCGACCCGGACGTGCGCTGGGTGATGAAGGAAAATCTACGCAAGGAGCGCCTGAAGCGCCTGGACGCGGCCTGGGTAGCCCAATGGCAGGCGCAACTCGGCGTGTAATTCAGGGAGGAGCCAGTCATCCCAGTAGGGCAGGTTGCCAACCTGCCTCTGCACCAGATGCCCGCACCAAGGGGTGCTCACTCCTCCACATCCAAAGAGGAGTCAGGCATCCCAGATGCCGAATTTCCTGCCAAATGCTGCTCGTAGGGCAGGTTGCCAACCTGCCTCTGTACCAGATACTGGGCCGGTTCACCGAGCCCCCCGTTTCGGGGCGGTAAAACTCCAGTCTCAGCCAGGGAGCAGCGTGACCTCTGTGACGAAATGGAGGAGGCGACATGAAAATCTCCGCCTTGCGCCAGCCAATCCTGTTGGGCTCGTTTGCCTTTGGCTTTCTCTCGTTTGCCCTGCCGGTCTACAGCAAGCAACTGGGCGCCAACGCCCTGGAGATCGGCGGGCTCTTCTCCATCTTTGCCCTGACCACGGCCCTCGTCCGTCCGGTAGTCGGCTGGGCGATGGATCGCTGGGGCGCTAAGCCGTTCTTTGTGGTCGCCCTGACCGGCTATGCCCTGACCATGACGATCTTCGCCCTATCGTCTGCGCTGCCGCTGCTCTACCTGGCGCGGCTGGTGCAAGGCATCGCCTCGTCGTTCATGTGGATCTCCGCCTACACTCTGGCCACCAGCCTGCTGCCCGATGGGAGTCGCGGCAAAGCTGTGGGCAGTGTGGATGAATCCTCGGCGCGAGGATCTTTGTATGGCGCTTTCTTCGGCTTCGCCCTCATCTCCACGCTGCCCCCGGAAAACGGCTGGAAGTTGATCTTTGGTAGCTACGCCGTGCTGGCGGTAGTGGGGGCCTGGCTGGCCTGGCAGTCCGTCCCGGCCATTCGCCCGACGCTCGACCCGCAGGCGGCCAGTTCGCACTTTGAGGCCGGTCGCCTGTTGCGCCTGATGCTCATCGTCGGCCTCACCAGCGCCTCCATCGCCATGCTCAGTCCCCTGCTCCTCATCTTCTTGCAGGACAAATTCACAACGGAGGTCAGCACGCTGGCGCTGGCCTACATCCCGGCGGCGCTGGTGTCCAGCTTCCTGCCCTCGCGCCTGGGCGGGCTGAGCGACCGCTTTGGCCGGGCGCCCATGATGGCCCTGGGGCTGGTGGGGTCGGGGGTGCTTTCTTTCTTCTTGCCGGGATTGCCCAGTCTGGTCTGGTTGATTGCCCTCTGGACGCTGGAAGCCCTGGGCTGGAGCATGGCGTCCCCGGCGCAGGAGGCGCTGGTGGCCGATCTGACGGGCAGCGACGTGCGCGGCCGGGGGTACGGCCTGTACACCTTCGCCGCCAGCCTGGGGGCGACTGTGGGGCCGCTGCTGGGCGGCTGGCTGTACGATGGCTTCGGTCATGCCGTGCCGTTCTACGTGAACGGGGCGGTGCTGATGATGGGGGCGATTTTGGTTCTGCTGCTCTTGTGGCGTCGGGGCCCTGGCCAATAAACCACCAAGGCACAAATAATAAAATCTTGGTGTTCTTGGTGTCTTGGTGGTTCAACTCCCTGAGGCCGAGCTTGCAATTCCGCCCCTGATGTGGTAATATAGGCTTGCCAGGCGCATCAGCGCTGCTGGTGCTGCTGGCCTGCCCCCATCGTCTAGAGGCCCAGGACGTGGCCCCTTCAAGGCCAAAACAGGGATTCGAATTCCCTTGGGGGCACCAGGTATGAACCGCTAGCTTTATCCCAGATGAGGAGCAGGCTGTGAGGACACGAGAGGAAGCGGCTAAGACTTACATCTATTACGGCTATTACTACGCCTTGCGTGCCCATCGGCCTGAGCTGTCCGATCCGGGATAGATTCCCCCTTACCTCTGGCAGCCAGCCTTGGGCACGTTGTGGATGACGGCCCAAGGCTTTTTGTTTGGGAAGCAAAAACGATGAAAGGCATTCGCGGCGCAGCCAGCGTCACCGAGAACACCCACCAGGCCATTCTAGCAGCAACCAGAACCTTGCTGGCAGAGATCGTGCAGCGCAACCATCTGCAGCCCCAGGAGGTGGTGAGCGCCCTCTTCACGCTGACCCCCGACCTGAACGCGGCCTTTCCCGCGGCCGCCGCACGCCAGTTGGGCTGGCGAGACGTTCCCCTCTTATGTGCCCAGGAGATTGCCGTGCCTGATGCCCCTCCCCGAATCGTGCGCGTCCTGCTGCACGTGGACAGGAACGAGACTGTCTACCACGTCTACTTGGGAGAGGCAGCCCAGTTACGCCCCGATCTGGCGGAGAAAGGAGAAGATCAATGATTATCATCATGAAAAGAGGGGCTACGGAAGCCCAAATTACCAACGTGATCCAACGGGTGGAGGACCTGGGGTATCAGGCCCACCTCTCCCGGGGTGAGGAGCGCACGATCATCGGCATTATCGGCAACGACCGCCCCCTGGTCGATCATCCGCTGGCCCGCTTAGAGGGCGTAGAGAACATAGTCCCCATCCTTCACCCTTTCAAGTTGGCCAGTCGCGACTTCCACCCGGAGGATTCAGTGGTCGCCATTGACAGCGTGGCCGTGGGTGGAGCACGGGTCATCGTCATGGCGGGACCTTGCGCTGTCGAGAGCCGAGAGCAATTGTGGGAAGCTGCCGTGGCCGTCAAGGGGAGCGGCGCGGCCGTCCTGCGCGGCGGCGCTTTCAAACCGCGCAGTAGCCCGTATAGCTTTCAAGGCTTAGGCCAGGAGGGCCTGGAACTGCTCTCCGAGGTACGCCTCGCCCTGGGCCTGCCTGTAGTTACCGAGGTCATGTCACCAGCCGAGGTTGCCCTGACCATTCGCCACGCCGATATCCTGCAGATTGGCACGCGGAATATGCAGAACTATGCCCTGTTGCAAGAGGTGGGGCGGTCGGGCCATCCGATCCTTCTGAAACGGGGAATGATGAGTACGATTGAAGAACTCCTTCTTTCTGCGGAATACATCCTGGCTCAGGGCAACCATAAGGTGATTCTGTGCGAGCGCGGTATCCGTACCTTTGAGAAGTATACCCGCAACACCCTGGACATTTCCGCCATTCCGGTGATCAAAAAACTGAGTCATCTGCCAGTGGTGGTAGACCCTAGCCACAGCACAGGCAACTGGGAGTATGTGGGCGCTGCCAGCCGAGCCGCCGTGGCTGCCGGGGCCGATGGTTTGCTCATAGAAGTGCATCCCCACCCGGAGAAGGCCCTCTCCGATGGGGCACAGTCCTTGCGGCCAGATACCTTCGCCCAATTGATGCGAGAACTGCGCTTGGTGGCCCAGGCCGTAGGCCGAACGCTATGATGGAAGACAAAGTCGTTTGTGTTATTGGTCTTGGTCTCATGGGAGGCAGCCTGGCTCTGGCCCTGCGAGGCAAGTGCCGGGCCGTGTGGGGCGTGGCTCGCCGACGAGAGACCGTGGAGCAGTCTCTGGCTCTGGGGGCCGTGGATTTCGGCACTACCGATTTGCAAGATGGACTGGCCCAGGCCGATGTGGCCATCCTGGCCGTGCCCGTGCAGGCCATCCTGGCGCTGATCTCCCCGGTGGGCTCGCTGCTACCACCCGGTGCGTTGCTCATGGACATCGGGAGCACGAAGGTAGAGATCATGGCCGCGATGGAGGCCCTGCCACCCCGCATCCAGGCCATCGGCGGGCACCCCATGTGCGGCAAGGAGGCTAGCGGCCTGGAAGCCGCGCAGGCGGATCTCTACCAGGGCAAGGTCTTTGTGCTGACTCCCCTGGGGCGGACATCGCCGGAGGCTCTGGCCCTGGCCCAGGCGATGGTGCAAGCCAGCGGGGCGCGGCCCCTGGTGCTGGAAGCGGCCCGCCACGATCGCCTGGTGGCGGCTATCTCGCATCTGCCCTACCTGGAGGCAGTAGCCCTGGCGCAGGTGGCCGCAGGTGTGGCCGCCGAGGATGCCCTGACCTGGCCACTGGCCGCTAGCGGTTTTGGCGATACCTCTCGGCTGGCCGCCAGCAATGTGACCGTGATGCTCGACATCTTGTTAACCAACCGCGCCAACGTCGCTGCCCTGGTGCGTCGCGCCGCGGCCCGCCTGGAATCCCTGGTCACTCTCCTCGAGGTTGGTAATGAGACCGCTCTGCGCCAGGCCCTGCAAGAGGCGCAGGAGGCCATCCTTGCTTATCGCTCTGCAAAATGAACAAATTGATCAGCAAAACCGCTCGTTCCTTGCAGGGGACGATCACCGTTCCCGGTGATAAGTCCATTTCGCACCGCGTGTTGCTGTTAGGGGCTATGGCCCGGGGGGTCAGCCGGGCCACTGGCTTCTTGCCTGCCGCTGACTGCCTCTCGACGTTGGGTTGCCTGGCGCAGATGGGCGTGCCAGTGGAACGCCCGGACGAAACCACCGTCCTGATCCATGGCCTGGGCCTGCGGGGCTGGAGCGAGCCGGAGGGCATTTTGGATTGTGGCAATTCCGGCACCACGCTGCGGCTTCTGGCGGGCCTGCTGGCCGGCCAGGGATTTTATGCCGTGCTCACGGGCGATGCCAGCCTGCGTCGTCGCCCCATGGCCCGCATCGCCGAGCCGCTGCGCCTCATGGGGGCCACCGTCCTGGGGCGTCAGGGCGGAAGCTTACCACCATTGACTATTTTAGGTGGTAACTTACAGGGCATAGAGTACACGCCACCGGTGGCCAGCGCCCAGGTCAAGAGTTGCCTGCTCCTGGCCGCCCTCTACGCCGCTGGCCCAACCACGATCCACGAGCCTGTCCCGTCGCGTGACCATACGGAGAGGATGCTGCGGGCCCAGGGCGCGGCCATCTCGTTGCTGGCCACGAAACCAGCAGAAGGGGCAGCTATAACCTTGCAGCCCCAAACTCGCCCTCTGGAACCCCTGAACATCGCTATCCCCGGCGACATCTCCTCCGCGGCCTTCTTCGTGGTGGCGGCCAGCCTCGTGCCCGGCGCGTGGCTGCGTATCCAGGGAGTAGGCACCAATCCCACCCGCACGGGCATCCTGGACGTGTTAGCGGACATGGGCGGCTCGGTCGTGGTGGAGAACGAGCGCTCGTCCAGCGGCGAGCCCCTGGCCGATCTGGTGATCCAGGCTGCCCCGCTGCGCGGGTTGGACATCGGCGGCGCATTGATCCCACGCCTCATTGATGAGCTACCGGTGATCGCCGTGGCGGCCACTCAGGCCCAGGGGGTAACCACCGTGCACGAGGCGGCTGAACTGCGCGCCAAGGAGAGCGATCGTATCAGCGCCCTGGTCGCAGAACTGCGCAAACTGGGCGCCAAGATCGCCGAATTGCCGGACGGTTTTGTGGCGGAGGGGCCATCCGTCTTACACGGGGCAGCAGTGGATAGCCATGGCGACCATCGTCTGGCCATGTCCCTGGCCATCGCCGGGTTGGTAGCCCAAGGCGAGACCACCATTCTGGGAGCCGAATCCATACCTGTTTCGTTCCCTGGCTTTGAGCAGACTTTGGAGGGCATTGTCTCTTGATTACTTCCCGAACCCACCTGGTGGGGCTGTTGGGCTACCCCATCGAACACAGCGTCTCCCCAGCCATGCACAATGCCGCCTTTGCCCATCTGGGATTGGATTGGGCCTATCTACCCCTGCCGGTGCTGCCGGATCGTCTGGGCGAGGCATTGCGCGGCCTACCGGCCCTGGGCTTCCGCGGGGCCAACCTGACGATACCGCACAAAGAGCAGGCCCTGGCCTATCTGGACGATGTCACGCCCGAAGCGCAGGCCCTGGGGGCAGTCAACACCATCACGATAGAAGATTACAAGTTGGTAGGTCACAACACCGACGCCGCCGGTTTCCTGGCCGCTCTGACGGAAGCAGGGGGCCAGCATCAGCGCGCCGTAGTGCTGGGAGCCGGTGGGGCGGCGCGGGCCGTAGTTTACGTGCTGCGCAAGATCGGCGTCTCGGTGACGGTGGCCAACCGCACTTTAGAACGGGCGCTCCGTTTGCCTGTTGATGTCTGCGCCCTGGACGCTCCCTCGCTGGGCGCGGCGCTAGAGCAGGCCGACCTGTTGGTCAACGCTACGCCGGTAGGTATGTGGCCGGCGGTAGAGGCCTCGCCGTTGCCGGAGGGCCTGACCCTTTCGCCTGACCTGACGGTCTTCGATCTGGTCTACAACCCTTTGCAGACCAGGCTTCTGCAGCAGGCCAGGCTTGCCGGGGCCAAAACGATCAGCGGCTTTGATATGCTGGTCTATCAAGGCGCGGCTGCTTTTCGCCTTTGGACAGGCATGGCGCCTCCGCTAGAAGTCATGCGCCAGGCGGCTTATGGTCACCTGGTCACTTGACCATTTGACCACTTGACCACTTGACCACTTGACCACTTGACCACTTGACCACTTGACCAACAGGTGAGAGATGTTGCGTTTTCTTACCGCTGGCGAATCCCATGGCCCTTGCCTCTTGGGGATCATCGAAGGGCTGCCAGCAGGCTTATCCTTAACCGCCGAGTTGATCAACCAGGATTTGCGGCGCCGCCAGGGGGGCTATGGACGCAGCGCCCGCCAATCCCTGGAACGCGACCAGGTGGAATTCCTGGGCGGCCTGGCTCAGGGCCGTACTACCGGCGCACCCCTGGCCTTGCGTCTTGCCAACAAAGATTGGCAGAGCCAGCGTGACCAGGAACAGCCGCCCCTCACTATCCCCCGCCCCGGCCACGCCGATCTGGCTGGCGCCCTGAAGTACGGCCACACCGACCTCCGCCTGGTCGCCGAACGGGCCAGCGCCCGGGAGACGGCCATGCGCGTGGCCGTAGGAGCAGTGGCCAAAGCACTGCTGGCTACTCGCGGGATTACCGTGTGGAGTTACGTCACCGCGATTGGTAGCATAATTGCCAGCCTGCCTGCGCTTCCCCCTGCCGACCTGCATGCCCTGGCGGAGCAATCGCCAGTGCGCTGTCCAGACCCGGTGGCTACCGACCAGATGAAGCAACAGATTGACGCCGCACGCCAGGCGGGCGATAGCCTGGGTGGCGTCTTTGTAGTGGTCGCTACCGGCGTCCCCGCCGGCCTGGGCAGTTACGTCCACTGGGATCGTCGTCTGGATGGGCTATTGGCCCAGGCCGTCATGAGCATCCCCGCCATCAAGGGGGTGGAGATCGGCGATGGCTTTGCCGCCGCCCGTTGCCGGGGAACGGAGGCTCAGGATGCTATCCTGCTGCCGGCTCCCGGCTCCACAGCCGTTGCTCCCTTCTTCCGCCCCACCAATCACGCTGGGGGCATTGAAGGCGGGGTCAGCAACGGTCAGGACATTATCGTGCGGGCGGCCATGAAGCCCATCCCCACGACTTTGACCCCCCAACGCTCGGTGGACCTGGCCACCATGACCCCAGCAACCACCCGCTACATCCGTTCCGATGTCTGTGCCGTGCCCGCGGCCAGCATCGTGGGCGAGGCGATGGTGGCCTGGGTTCTGGCTGTGGCCCTGCTGGGCGATGGGCCGACTGGGAGTTGAGGCCATGAACATCGTACTGGCCGGCTTCATGGGCACGGGGAAGAGCGTGGTGGGGCGAGCGGTGGCCCAACGGTTGGGGTGGCCGTTCCTGGATACGGACAGCCTGATCGAAGCGGCCCTGGGACTGACCGTGCAGGAGGTCTTTGCCCGCTACGGCGAGGCCTTCTTCCGGGCGCAGGAACGACAGGCCGTGAGCCGCGCCGCGACCCGGCGGGACGTGGTCATCGCCGTGGGTGGGGGAGCGTTGCTGGCGGCGACGAATCGGGCGGTGCTGGAGGCTAGCGGCCAGATCATCTGCCTGGACGCGGCCCCAGAGACTATCCTGGCGCGCTTGCCTGGCGACGGCAGTCGCCCCCTCCTGGCGGGTGGCGACCCAGAGGCGCAAGTAAGGTCTGTCCTGGCGGCCCGCGCCGCCCACTACGCCAGCCTGCCCTACCATGTAGACACCACCGGCTTGAGCGTGGCCGAGGTAGCGGAACGGGTGCTCGCCCTGGCCTCCAGGACCACGGCCGACCGAGGAGCGCCGACCGCCAATCGGCCGTCTACTACCGGCCAAATGCCATCCGGGACAGAGACCATCCCTGTGCCTGTCCCCGGTGCCGAGTACCACATCTACCTGGCCCCTGGCCTGTTGTCGCGAGCCGGGCGTGTTCTGCAGGATCTGGGACTGGGCGGCCGCGCCGTAATTGTTACCAATCCGGTGGTAGGCCAGCTCTACGCGGAGGTGCTTGGTCAGGGTTTAGAGGCGGCCGGTTTGGAATGGGCTGTGGTGGAGATGCCTGACGGTGAGGTTTATAAGACCCTGGACACCGTGGCCAGACTGTATGCGGAATTTCTGCGCCTGGGCCTGGAGCGTTCGTCTACGGTGCTGGCCCTGGGCGGCGGGGTTGTCGGCGATGTGGCAGGTTTTGCCGCGGCCACCTTCCTGCGTGGCCTGCCTTTGGTGCACGTGCCGACCACCCTGCTGGCGATGGTGGACTCCAGCATCGGCGGCAAGACGGGCGTGGATTGGCCCGGGGGGAAGAACCTGGTGGGCACGTTCTACCAGCCCAGGGCTGTCCTCTGCGATCCCGAGGTGCTGGCTACCCTGCCGGCCGTGGAGCTGCGCTGCGGCCTGGCGGAGGCGATAAAAACGGCCCTCATCGCCAGTCCAGCCTTGTTTGCCCTCCTGGAAGCCGGCGAACCCTGGCCGCTGGCTGACATCGTGCGCGGCGCGGCTGGCGTCAAGGCGGCTATCGTCTCGGCCGATCCTACAGAGCAGGGACTACGAGCCACCCTGAACCTGGGCCATACTATCGGCCATGCGCTGGAGCAGGCCAGCCACTTCCGCTACCGTCACGGCGAGGCGGTGAGCATCGGCCTGGTGGGAGCGGCCCGCCTGGCTGTCAGACTGGGCCTTGGCGCTTCAGAGGTAGCCGAGCGGGTAGAGGCGTTGCTGCGGTGCAGCGGCCTGCCGATCAGGTACGCCGGGGTAGACCAGGAGAAGCTGCTGGCCGCCTTGAACGTGGACAAGAAGCGGCGAGGGGGGCGCCTGAGGTGGATACTGCCCGTGCGCATCGGGGAGGTAATAATCACCGACGAGGTCCCTCAGGATGCTGTCCTGGAGGTCGTAACCAACCTGGGGGGTTAAGTCTCTGACTCAGCAAGGGAGCAAACATGACTAAAATCCTCGTTCTGCATGGCCCCAACCTGAACCTGCTCGGCCAACGGGAGCCGGACATCTACGGCTCTTTGACCCTGGCAGAGATCAACGAGCGCCTCCAACGCTTTGCCGCGGCCAACCACATAGAGTTGCGCCTTGTTCAGTCCAACCATGAGGGTGTGTTGGTGGACGCCATTCACTCTGCCCTGGGTTGGGCCGATGGCTTGGTGATCAATCCGGCTGCCTATACGCATACCAGCTTGGCCATACGCGATGCCATTGCGGCCACCGGTTTGCCTGCTGTAGAGGTTCATCTCTCCAACATCTACGCCCGGGAGCCCTTCCGCCACGTTTCTTTGATTGCCCCTGCCTGTAAGGGCCAGATCAGCGGTTTTGGCTGGCGGAGCTACGTGCTAGGGTTGGAGGCGATAGCGATGCTTTTGGGTCCTGGTGGCTGAGCCTGGGCCAGCTTACTCTAAGATGGTGTTGAAAAGGTCTTATCTGCTTGCAATTCTGTCCCCGGTGTGGTAATATAACTGTACCAGGTATAGGCGTCTCTTGATGTGCCCCATCGCGCAGGACAAGACGATCCTGGAAGGGGCCAGCGCGCAGAACAACCCTCTGTAGTAGTAGTATAGGGCGGGCAGGATTATTGCGCTTACCGCCCGCGGATCTGCGGGCGCTTGTTTTGGTCTCTGACGTTGCCCACAGACAGAACAAGAAAGGAAGGAAAGAAGCCATGTTTAGGACGCACCAACAAACTCGCTACCCCCTCGCTCCCCTGTCCCTCGTCCTCACTCTTGCCCTGGTCCTCTCCGTTCTCGCCGGCTCTGTGCCCCCTCTGGTGCAGGCCACGGGAAATATGTTGACCAACGGGGATTTTGAGACTGGCGTCATCAGCCCCTGGACCACTCCGCAAAATGGCGGTTCTGCCGCTATCAACAGTGATCCGGCGTATGTCCATACGGGAAACTACTCCGGCAAGATCACTACCTCACCTAGTAGCACCGGCGCCAGTGGCGTTTCGGGTGGAGGCAATTGCCCCGGCGGTAATCGTTTTGCCGTTGCTGCCAACACTACGTATACCTGGTCGGCGTGGATCTTGGTTCCGGCTGGTACGCCGAACTTTACCAGTGCGCGTGTGCGCGTGGCCTGGTATGCAGCTTGCACGGGCGGTAGCTCAATTTCGACGACGGATAGTGCGACCGTGATTTCTGCTTCAGGAACATGGACGCGTGTCGCCGGCATAGCTACCTCACCGGCCACGGCCAAGTTCGCTGAGCTACGTTTGTTCGGCGCGACGAGCCCCGCTAAAGCCGTCAGCATCTACTTTGACGATGTTTATTTCGATGTGTACAGTGGCGCGCCAGTTCTCCCCATCGGCACAGTCAACGGCCCGGTCGGCGATACGGATAACGGGGCCACGCACAATGCGGCGTACATGAACCAGGTGGTAACCGTCCAGGGCGTGATTTACGAGAAGGTGCGGCAACCCAATGGTCATTACGGGTTCTTCATGCAGAACACAGCCACTACAGCCGATGGCGATCCGCATACCTCTGACGGCCTGTATGTGTACATGGGCGCTATGAGTACAATGAGTGCGCCGGGCGGAACGACCTACACGCCCGTGGTCGGGGACGAGGTCATCCTGGCCGGCACGGTGACCGAGTACTACAACATGACAGAGTTGACGACGCCAGTCCTCATGGCCCCTGTCGTGCGCAGCGGGGTGGTGCTGGATACGGAAGTCCCGGCGTTTGTCGCCAACCCGCCAGTCAGCCTGGCCGAGGCCAATCGTTACTGGGAACGCCGTCAGGGGATGCGCGCCCAAGTCCCGCTGAATAGCATTGTCCTCGGTGGGCGCAATGTCTTTAGTCCACCAGATGGCGAAGTCTGGGTGGCGCATCCGGAAAGTACGATTGCGCTGCGCAGCGATCCCTATGCGCGGCGGGCCTTCCGTGACGCCCATCCGCTGGACGACAATTATGACCCGACCAACTGGGATGGCAATGGCTACCGCATCCTGATGGGCAGTTGGGGCCTCAAGGCGGCAGCGGGTGGTAACGTCACTACCTTGATCGTACCGTTAAGCACCTTCGATACCGTGACCAATGCGCCGGTCGGCGGCATCAACTATTCCTACAGCAAGTACCGGATCGAGGTCACTACGCAGCCCACCTTCAGCGACGGGCCGGATCCCGCCGCCAACCATCCGCCGCAGAGCTTCGACCGCGACTTCGGCTACAGCATCGCCAACTATAACCTGGAGAACCTGTACGACTATCGCGACAATCCCTTCTCTGGCTGCGATTTCACGGGCAACGCCGGTTGTCCCCTGGTGGCCCCCTTCCTCGCCCCCATCAACCCGCCCTACAACTACGTGCCGGCAGACGAGGCCGCTTACCAGGCTCGCCTGACCGAAATCGCCAACCAGATTATCACCGACCTGCACAGCCCGGATATCCTCATGGTGCAGGAAGTGGAAAACCAGGACATCTGCACCGTGAGCGGCATGGCGCTTACCTGTGGCACAACCGACAACGCCGATGCCAAGCCGGACGTGCTGCAAGAACTGGCGCTCAAGATTGCCAGCCTTGGTGGCCCGGCTTATGAGGCCGCCTTCGACCGCAACAGCTCGGATCTGCGGGGTATTGCCCCTGCCTTCATGTATCGCACCGACCGCGTGCAGTTGTTGCCCCCTGCCGATGACCCTATCCTGGGCAGCAGTCCGGAGATCGCCTATGCCGGTGCGGCTGTACCCTCCAATAACGATGTATCCAACCCCAAAACCCTGAACGCCGTGTTGCCAGCCGGGATAGCTGCCTGCGAAACAAGCTGGGTCTTTCCCCGTGCTCCTGCCATAGCGCTCTTCCGCATCTACCGCTGGGGCATTGGCGTGGGCGGCTATCGGGACATCTATGTGATTAACAACCATTTCAAGAGCGGGCCCGATACCTGCGTCGCGCACCGCATTGAGCAGGCCAAATACAATGCGGCTATCGTGCAGTACATTGAGGCGGCGAACCCGCAGGCGCGCATCATCGTCGGCGGCGACCTGAACGTCTACCCGCGCCCCGACGATCCCTTCGCCCCTATCGGCCAGCCCACGGCGAGCGATCAACTCGGCTCGCTCTATGCCCCCAGCCTGGGGCTGAAGAACCTGTGGGAGGTTCTGCTAGATCAGGCGCCAGAGTCGGCCTACAGCTACGTCTACGTGGGCATGGCGCAGACGCTCGACCAGATGTTTGTCAACCAGGCGATGCTGGCGGACCTCTGGCAGTTCCGTGTGGCGCACATCAACAGCGATTTCCCGGCCGACTATCCGGGTGATGGGGCGCGCGGCACGAGCGACCACGACCCGAATGTGGCGGTCTTCAAACTGCTTGAGGCCCCTATAAGACGTTTACCGGTTCCATAATGGGGCTTCCGGCGCTTGGATAGCTCCTTCTTGAGTTTTGCAGTGGTTTGTGGTCATTTGGGCTGCCGTAGGTGGCCGAAATGATCCAAACCCTCCCTGATATTTCCCTCCCTGCGGCGCGGGGAGGGGACGGGTTGTCGCACCCCAGCGCTTCGAATTCAGAGGTGGCAGGTTCTCGCACGCCATCCCATTCGAATCCCAACGGGTGCTCACACCCCACCGATCCGAGTCCAGAGGGTGTGAGCACCCGTTGCCAGAGCGTGCGAGAACCTGCCAGGGTGTGACAACCCGTCAGGGGCCAGAGGGTGGGGCATAGATCTGTGCAAAGGAGCAACGCTATGAGCATTATCGAAGTCAACCACCTGACCAAGTACTACGGCAAAGCGCGGGGTATCGTGGATGTCTCATTCACTGAGGAAGAAGGTGAAATCTTCGGCTTCATTGGGCCGAACGGCGCCGGGAAATCCACCACCATCCGCCTGCTCCTGTCGCTGATCTATCCAACCAGCGGCAGCGCCAAAGTTTTTGGCAAGGACGTGGTCGCCCACGGCCCGGAAATCCGCCGCGATATCGGCTATATGCCTTCGGAAGTCTACTACTATGAAGGCATGAAAGTCATTGACCTGCTCAAGTATTCGGCCAGCTTTTACGATCGCGACTGCACGCAACGCATGCACGAACTGGCCGAACTCATGGAACTGGAGATGAACCGCCGCATCAGTGATCTGTCTTACGGCAACAAGAAGAAGGTCGGCATCGTCCAGGGCTTGCTGCACAGCCCCAAACTGCTCTTCCTGGATGAGCCGACCGCCGGCCTCGATCCGCTGATGCAGCGCAAGTTCTTCAACCTGATCCGCGAAGAGAACGCCCGCGGCGTGACCGTTTTCTTCTCCTCGCACATCTTGGGCGAAGTGCAGCGTTTGTGCAGCCGGGTGGGCATCATCCGCGAGGGCCGTATCGTGGAAATCTCCGATATCCGCACCCTGCAGCAGAACAACTACAAAAAGGTGCGCGTAACGGCGGACGGGCTGACCGCGGCCCCCTTTGATCTGCCAGGAGTGACCAATTTGCAGGCGGATAACGGCACAGTGCATTTCTTCTTCAAGGGCGATATCAACGCCGTGCTACACAAGATCAGCGCAATGCAAATCACTGATGTGACCATCGAGGAGCCGACGCTGGAAGAAATCTTCATGCACTACTATGAATAGGGGGAAGCTATGAACGCAAACATCTTCCAACACGAGTTTCGCACCCGGCTGAGATCGGTGCTTACCTGGTCGCTGGGTTTGGCCTTCCTCATCCTCTTCTATTTTGCCATGTTCCCGGTTTTTGCCGACCAGGCGGCACTGATGAACCAGATGCTGGCCAGGTTCCCGGCGGAAATGCGGGCCGCCTTCGGGTTGGACAAAATGGATCTGGCCACCGTGCTGGGTTTTTACAGTTTCGTCTTTCTGTTCGTCCAGCTTTGCCTGGCGATCCAGGCCAGCAACTACGGCTTTGGACTGGTTTCGGTGGAAGAGAGTGAATTGACCGCCGACTTCCTGCTGAGCAAACCGGTCAGCCGCACGCAGGTGCTGACCAGCAAGCTGCTGGCCGCCCTGAGCGGCCTGACCATCACCAACCTGGTGGTGTGGGTGAGCAGTTTCGCAGCTATCTCGCTCTTCCGCGAAGGGCGCGAATACGAACCGCGCCCGCTGCTCCTGCTGCTGCTCAGCATTGTAATCTTCCAACTCTTCTTCCTGAGCGTAGGGCTGGTGATATCGCTGCTGGTTAAGCGCGTGCGCAGCGTGACGCCGTATGGCCTCGGCCTGGGGTTCGGCACGTACGTTTTAAGTGCCTTCACGGGCGTGTTTGGCGAAGTCGCACTGGAACTGATCACGCCCTTCAAGCACCTGGACGCGGCTTACATCGTTAAACACGGGGCGTATGACACGCCGCTGGTGCTGCTCAACGTGGCCGTCACCCTGGTTTCGCTGGCGGTCAGCTACTGGCTGTACATCCGCCGCGACATTCCGGCGGTGTCGTAAGGAGGTGCAGGATGAACATCTTTATTCGTGAGCTAAAAGCCAACCTCAAATCGCTGGTGATCTGGAGCGTCATTATCACGCTGCTGATCACGATCGCGGTGGCAAAATTCTCCGCTTTTGCCGGCGACCCCCAGATGCTGGCCATGCTGGATTCGATGCCTCAGGTGATGCTGGACGCCTTGAACATGCGCGCCTTCAACCTGACCACGTTGAGCGGTTTCTACGGCTTAATGTTCATCTACTTTGGCTTAATGGGGGCAATCGCCGCGGCCATGTGGGGCAGCGACATCATCTCCAAGGAAGAGCGTGACAAGACGGTTGAGTTTTCGCTCGTGCTGCCAGTATCACGCCGCAAAGTCGTCACGGCCAAGGCGCTGGCAGCCCTGGTCAACTGCATCGCCTTCGTATTGATCACCTGGGTGGTGTCGCTGGTGGCGGTGCGGTCGTTCCATCCCGACCAGGCCTTCCACAACTACCTGGCGCTGGAAATGCGGGCCATGTTCTCGATCGAGCTGATCTTCCTGGCCATCGGCCTGCTGCTGGGCTGCGCCATGAAGCAGTACAAACGCTCTGCCTCCACCGCCGTGGCCATCATCCTGGCGACCTACTTCATGGCCATCGTCTCCGGGATGGAGGAGAAACTGGATTTTCTCAAGTACTTCACCCCTTTCAGGTATTTCGATGCCGGCGATCTCTTCCGCAACGGCAGGATGGACAGTACCTACCTGCTTCTCTCGGCGGTGATCATCGTCGTCTGCGTGGTGGCAGCGTACTTGGCCTATGACAGGCGCGACCTATATATTTAGCGCCTGTCGAATCTCAGACGCTCGCAGCAGGTGCATTTCCCTGAAATCTACTGATCCTGGCGTTGAACTCTATTTGTACAATGAAAAGCCCCCTGGGTGCTATAGCCAGGGGGCTTGCTTATCGGGGCCAGTCTGAGGACGTGACCGGCCTGGGCACTACCACGAGGGCGTGGCCGCCAGCGTGGGCAGAGGGAAGAGCCAATTTGTGGGCTGGGCCGTCCCGTGACGGTAAGCCGCTGCCTCCAGGTCAAAGCAGATGCCCCGCAGAGCAGAGCGAGCCTCGTCCAACTTCTGTCGCGCCGCTGTGCCTGCATCCAGATAAGCACTCCGCCGGTCCAGCTCGTCAATAGCCGCTTTCAGGTAGGCCAGCACGTCGGTGCCGTCTTTGCCGGGCTGTAGGACCTGATCCAGCGCGGCCACAGCCTTTGCGGCCTCTCCGGTCGTGGCCAGGCTATCCCGCACGTTGACGATGCGCCTTTGCGTGGCCTCGTCTGGGCCGCGTATGCCTCGATAGATGGACCAACTAAGTAAGTAGCAGAAAGTTTCTTGCACTTTTCCGGCATAGCGGGTATACTTCTCCTGCGAACATCACTTGAGAGAGGAGACCCGCTATGATCCGTGTGCGCCTAACCGACGAGCAACGGCAAGAA
>Ga0315268_10000954_pt1 | contig 33620 bp, 23 predicted proteins | sample C1_top_MG_FD_204535 | JGI IMG/M metagenome (GOLD analysis project Ga0315268, IMG submission 204535) | Sediment microbial communities from Yellowstone Lake, YNP, Wyoming, USA - C1_top | ecosystem: Environmental > Aquatic > Freshwater > Lake > Sediment | place: USA: Wyoming | collected 2017-08-01
GCTTTTCTTGTAATTCAGGCCCTGTCGTTCTCTGATCTCCCGGTGCGATATGGCTATCCAGAAAAAATCCACATCGAGCTTCGTATATGCGTTCCTGTCGAATGCATAGCGAGCGAGTTCTTCCCTGGAGGTCATCAATCCGTCGACATGGAGCGGCACCCCGAACTTGATCTTTGCATTGATCCCTTTTGTTGAAGCGGACACTTTTTGGAACAAAAGAGCGAGCGTGTTCTTTTTCAGATCCGTCAGGTTCCAGAAGTACTCGCTATAATCTCCGCCCTTTTCCGGGCCTTTATCCTGAGTGTTCCTCATGAATATTGAGCGAGGCGCGACCTCTGATCTGAATCTTTTTTTATACGCAGCACGCGCAAGATCGCTCATGCCTTCCGTTTCCGCGTAATAGAAATCATCATCGAGCAGGATACCGTCGACCGAATATGCCGCGATCTCTTTGAAGACCCGAGTGATATATTGGGCAGCCATCACATTAAACAGGTCGATCCTGTCTGTATCGATCATGCTGTTCTTTACGGGGTCATACCTGACATCGCGCCATTCCGGATGCTCTATCAGTGCGATGCGGAGACCGCGGGTCGGGAGAATGACGAAAATGGCGAGACCTTCCTGATGAGCAAGGAATACCGTATTTGTAAGGATATTCGTGTCGATCTTTCCATTGTCCATCATCGGTCTGATAATGACCGTATTTGCACCGCCGTTCCTGATTGACCGGAACAGTTGTTCAGTGCGCGTATATTCCGTGGGTGAGACGTTCAGCAGGAATGCATTGACGACGGGGGGGTTGGTCCCTTCGGCTGCTCTTACTTCAGCGATACATGAAGCAAGGGAAAATAACAGCGAGAGGACAAGCAGCACGCGCTTCATCGTGCACAGTTCAGGAGCAGTCATTGCGCGACCTCCAAACAACACACATAGGTGAGATGGATCGGAATTTCATCCTAGTTTTTGAACAAACCGGACCACGGTTGAGAGCATTTGATACGGTGCTTCCGTTCTTTCTTTCAGCACAAATATATTTCGGTGCTTCGAGCTTCTCAGTATGACCGGTGACGATTCTGATGAAAAAAACGTTTTCAAGGAAAGGTCCACCGGCAGCGTGAGGGTATCGTGTCGTGCAGGTTGTTCCAGAGAAAATATAAGGTGATCGCTCAAAAAAGGGACGATTTTGCTAACAGCCTGTATACGCGCAGCGGTTTCCTTGGTGGAGCCGTTCGAAGAATAAAAAGAAGCTGTTAAGGCCCTCATTCCTTCGGGAGCGGCAGACGTATCTTGATGAGCGCTGAGGGAAAGGACCATAACGTTGTTCGGTTCAGAGTAATCAGGGAGGCAGAGCACGTCCTGGCACATGCCGACCGGCACGACCTGTTCCCTGATGCCGAGACACAACGTTGACGTCGTATGCGGGGCCGTTTGCCCAACGAGGATCTGTGCCGCATCCAGGATCCCGTGCACGGTCTTGATGCCCACGGATCGGCTCGTTCCGGGTATCAGTTCAACATCAGGTTCGCGATAATACATTTCACCGCCATGCTGAAGAAGCGATCGATAAAGCTGTTCTGCCATATTCTGAAAACCACCATGGAGCCGGATCGGCGCGGTATCGCAAAGCATGATCAACGAAGCAAAGGATAGATCAGCAATGGGTTTCTTGAAAAAATAGAGCGACTGAACATTGAAGTACATCATGAGTTTGGTGCTGAACCGATACTTGCGAAGAAAGGAGGCCGCAGTTCTCCGACGCGATACAAAGGCCGATATGCGGCTTTTTGAGATGGTCACCGCGTCCTTGTGAATGTCCCTATAAAATCTGGACAACACAGCGATCTCATCGGGAAATTCTCTTCCAAGCTCTTCTCTCGTCCTTTCCTGCTCGGCATAGACCGTGATCCTTCGATCGGGCAGCGCTACCTGATAACTGGGAGAGTGATCAGCGAGGTCCCAGATAGGCCCCAGTCCGGAGAAAAGTCCATGAATCGCATCTCCCTGTTGGAGGCCATACGACAGGGTCGGAGCCGACATAAAGGAAAAACCGTCATGTTTCAGAATGCCAAGTGAATCGTCCAATGAACCATCCCGTTCAATGACGATCGATTTTTTTCCCGATCGGGAAAAAAGCGCGGCAACGGCAAGACCACCGAGACCTGCTCCGAGCACAGCGACATCGTATTTCGGCACATTCACTCCTTTTACGCAGCCATAAAAAAAAGGAAACAGGGTGTCTCATACGAGCCTCCTATTTCCTCTACTTCGTTCACATGGCGATCAGTGCGTGCTACAAGAATTATGTCTGGTTTTTTTCGCGCATTGCTTCTTTGCGCGACAACCGGATCTTACCTTGACGGTCGATCTCCAGCACCTTCACCAGAACCTCATCCCCCTCTTTCAGCGCATCGGTCACCTTTTCAAGGCGCTGATCCGATATCTGGGAGATATGAAGCAGTCCGTCGGTTCCGGGAAAGATCTCGACAAAGGCGCCGAAATCCATGATCTTCCTGACCTTGCCCATATAGATTTTGCCGACCTCAGCGTCCTGCACAATGCCCCGGATGATCTCCTTGGCCTTGTTCGCAGCCGCTTCGTCCGAGGACGCAATATTGATAATGCCGCTATCCTCGATGTCGATCTTTGCACCGGTCTGCTCCACGATGCTGCGGATCACCTTGCCGCCGCTCCCGATGACATCCTTGATCTTGTCGGGGTTGATCTGCATGGTGATGATCCTGGGTGCGAACGGGTTCAGTTCCTTTCGCGGTGCAGCGAGTGCTTCGAGCATTTTGCCGAGAATGTGGATCCTGCCGTCCTTGGCCTGCTGCAGCGCGTTGCGCATGACATCGATCGTGATGCCTTCGATCTTCATGTCCATCTGCAGCGCGGTAATACCCTTGCTCGTTCCGGTCACCTTGAAATCCATGTCGCCAAGGTGGTCTTCAAGCCCGAGAATATCGGACAGGACGATCACCTTGTCGCCTTCCTTGATGAGCCCCATGGCAATGCCGGCGACAGGAGCCTTGATCGGAACACCCGCGTCCATGAGTGCCAGCGTACCGCCGCATACCGTTGCCATGGACGAAGAACCGTTGGATTCGAGGATGTCGGATACAATGCGGATCGTGTACGGGAACTCAAGTTTCGTCGGGATCATGGCCTTGAGCGCACGCTCTGCGAGTGCGCCATGTCCGACTTCACGCCTGCCGGGACCGCGCAGGGGTTTGGTCTCTCCGACGCTGAACGGCGGGAAGTTGTAATGGAGCATGAATGTCTTGAAATACTCGCCTTCGAGCGAATCGATGCGCTGCTCGTCTTCGGACGTGCCGAGAGTAACTACGACCAGGGCCTGCGTCTCCCCGCGGGTAAAAAGGGCCGAGCCGTGCGTCCGGGGCAGCATACCGACCACGGAGCTGATGGGACGGATCTGGTGGGGCTTTCTCCCGTCGGCGCGAACGTTCTTCTCCAGAAGCATCTTCCGGACCTCATTTTTTTCCAGGTCATGGAAGATCGCGGATATCTGCTTACCCCGTGTGGGATCGTCCTCTTTTTTCAGCTTCTGCTTGATCTCATCGAGAATGACGTCAAGAGTTTTTTGCCGTTCCATCTTGTTCGGGATGACGATGGCGACCAGCATGCGTTCCATGGCGAGCGCGGCAACTTCTTTTTCGAGCGCTTTGTCGATCTCCACGGTCTTGACCGGGCGTTTGGCCTTGCCGACCTTCGCAACGAGATCGTTCTGAAGCGTGACGATCTTCTTGATCTCCCGGTGGGCGGTCTCCAGGGCCTCGAGCATCTGGTCCTCGGTCAGTTCGTTCGCTCCGCCTTCGACCATCATGATGGCGTCGGCCGTGCCCGCAACAACGAGGTTCAGCTTCGTGTCCACCAGTTCCTTTTGGCCGGGATTAACGATGAACTTGCCGTCGACCATCCCTATCCGCACCGCGCCAATGGGGCCGCGGAACGGAATATCGGATATCGCAAGCGCTGCTGACGATGTGATCATGCCCAGCAGGTCCATCGAGCTGTCGTCGCCGATCGAAAGCACGGATGCAATGACCTGCGTATCAAAGTAGTAGCCGTCGGGGAAAAGAGGCCTGATCGGACGATCGATGAGCCTTGATGTCAGGATCTCTTTCTCGGTCTGGCGTCCCTCGCGTTTAAAGAAACCGCCGGGTATTCTCCCGGCGGCGTAAGCCCGTTCCTGATAGTCCACGGTCAACGGGAGAAAATCCACGTTTTCCCGTTCTACTTTTGATGCAACGGCGGTTGACAGCACAACGGTGTCGCCATACCTGGCAACAACAGCGCCGCCGGCCTGTTTGGCCATGAGTCCTGTTTCCAGGGTCAACTTTTTACCGCCTATTTCCACTTCTACAGTTGTGACCATGAAACCTCACTTTTCCCGTGCATGATTATGCTACTTGCGTATGCCGAGCTGCTCAATAACCTGGCGATAGCGATCCAGATCGTTCTTCTTCAGGTAATCCAGATGACGACGCCTCTGGCCGACCATTTTAAGAAGACCTCTTCTTGAATGATTATCATGTTTGTGAGCTTGCAGATGCTCTGTCAGATGCGTGATGCGTCCGCTCAAAAGTGCTATCTGCACTTCCGGAGAACCTGTATCTGAAGGATGCCTGCGATACGTATTGATCAGACCTGTTTTCTTTTCCTTATCCATTCAACCGTCCCTCCTTTCCTCAAACATTAATGAAGCGTGCTAAAATATCATATTTACAGCATGTTGTAAAGCTTTTTATTTGGCATTAAGATGAAAAGACCAGGTCCGGTTTTAGGATGCCGGCTGCCGCTCGCGCGAGGGCCAGCAGCTTTCCGGAAGGGCTGTGGACCCGAACGAGACCCTTTTCACTGCCTGCGAACGCGTCGGAACAGGAGATCTGGTTTCCGTGTTGAACCCGGATGGCATCTGCTTCGCTGACCGGGACCAACGGGAAATCGTCAAGCGCTGTGTCGATCGAAGTCAAGACGTCCTCCAGCGAGCCTTCCAATGCTCGCTGGGCAAGCTGTTCAAGCGTGATCGACTGTTCTATCCTGAATCGCCCGGAGCGGGTCCTCTCCAGGCCGGTCAGGCTCGCTCCCATACCGAGGGCGTCTCCGATGTCCGCACAGAGCGTCCGAATATACACGCCTTTTGAACAACGGACCGTGATGTGCACGAACGGATCAGTATACGTGGTGAGGTCCACCGAGAAGATGGTGACCGGACGCGGTTTGAGCGGCTCAGCCTTGCCTTCCCGCGCCAATTTATAGGAAGGCACGCCTCCGACCTTGATAGCAGAATACGCGGGTGGTTGCTGCATGATCGGTCCAATGAAGCGTTGTATCGCTGTTTCTATGGTTTGCTTGTTGGGGGGGGCATACTGCCGTGTCTCGAGAACACGGCCGTCCGCATCGAGCGTATCGGTCATGACGCCAAGACGCATGATCGCCTTGTATTCCTTCTCCCCTGCCTCAAGGTATTGCGCTATCCTCGTTGCTTTGCCAGCACACAGGACCAGAACACCTGTTGCCAGAGGATCGAGGGTACCGGTATGGCCGGTCCTTTTTTCGCGAATGATCCTGCGCACGCTCTCGACAACATCGTGCGAGGTCATTCCGGACGGCTTGTTGATGTTCAGAACTCCGTCCATGCGTAGTTATGCCCCGTTTCCGAGCTGCGCAGCGATGGCTTTTTTGACCTCAATGATGACCCTGGAGGTTACCGCAGCGAGCGTTCCATCGATCGTGCTGCCGGCAGCGTTCTTATGGCCCCCTCCGCCCAAGGCCTGTGCAAGCGCGGACATGTCCACGCGGCCTTTGGACCGAAGGCTGATCTTGTATTGTTCAGCAGCGGTCTGACGGAAGAGAATAGCCACTTCCACGCCTTTGACCGAGCGGACATAATTAACGAAATTATCAGTATCCTCGGAAGACGTGCCGGTCTGGCGAAAAAGCTCATCGGTCACCACAACCCAGGCGATTCGTCCGTCATCGCTCCGCTCCATGGAGGCAAGCACCGTGCCGAGCAATTTCAGCCGCGCATAGGCGAAGGATTCGTACACATGCTCGGTCACGAGCCAGGGGTCCGCCCCGGCTTCGAGCAGGGCTGCTGCTATCTTCATGCTGTCTGCCGACGTATTGGAATAGCGGAACGATCCGGTATCCGTGAAAATGGCGGTGTACAGGCAGAGGGCTATTTCAGGGTCGATCGCCACACCCATATCCCGGACGAGCCGGTAGACCATTTCACCCGTCGCAGCTGCATGTGCGTCGAGCCAGGTGTGGGGCCAGGACGATGGATTGGTCACGTGATGGTCGATGTTGATGAGCGTGTCTGCTGGACAGGATGGTTCAAAGAGGCCGGTCCTGGGTGGATCGGAATCAAGGACGATGCAGGCATCGTACCTGCCCGTAATCGGGACCCCGGTCCTGATCCGGTCACCATGAGGCAGAAACCGATAGATCTCGGGAACCGGGTCAAGATTGTGAAGAGTGACGATCTTGTTCATTTTTTCCAGCGCGAGCATCAGCGCGAGCTGGGAGCCGAGCGCGTCGCCATCAGGGTTCCGGTGGACCGAGATCAAGAACGTTGTGCACCGTTGTATCTCAGCGAGTATACCCGCCGGCTCACTCATCGTCTTTGTCCTTCTTGTCTTTGTCCTGATCGACCGGTTCCTGCTTCTGCTCGATTTCGTGCAGCAGCTCCATGATGTGGGCACCCTGTTCCACCGTGCCGTCGAAACGGAACAGTATCTCCGGGATGAACCGCATCCGCATGCGCTTGCCGAGTTCCGCCCTGATGAACGGCGCAGCGCTCGTCAGGCCCTTGAGCGTGTCATCTTTGTTGTCTCCATAGATGCTCACGAACACCTTCGCGTTCCTCAAATCGTCCGCAAGATCAACATCTGTTACCGTGACGAACCCGATCCGCGGGTCCTTGATCTTTCGCATCAGGATGTCCGCGATCTCCTGTTTCATCTGGTCGCTGACACGTGCAGATCGTTTATACGTTGGTTTTGACATAGTACCTAGCAGACTCGCCGCACTGAAATCATTTTACCTTCAGCGCGATTGCTCCCTTTATAAAAGTTCAATGTGATAATCAAGCAGATCAATTTCCGGCACACTGCGCACCATGTTCAGCACATGGTCCAGCGTCTGATTGAGGTGGGATTTATCATTGCTCACCGAGACCACTGCCAGCGATGCCTTTTGCCAGAGATCGTTGTCCTCGATCTCGGCCACCGAGACATTGAATTTATTCCGTATCCTGTCCTTCAGGCTGCGAAGTGAGTGCCGCTTGTCCTTGAGTGATCCGCTGCCAGGCACGTGGATCTCGATGGTACAGACACCGATGAACATATCAGATTGGGACGGTCCCTGATGTTCCCTTCCCCCCTCTTCACCAAACCATTGCCAGGACGACGGGGACCGGGGACCGACATACGGAGCAGCTGCCGCACGCTATCGGCAGAGGAAGATCACAATTTTCCGGCAACCTTGTCGATCACAAAGGCCTCGATGATGTCGCCCGTCTTGATATCGTTAAAGTTCTCTACGCCGATGCCGCACTCATAGCCGGTTTGCACTTCACGAGCGTCATCTTTAAACCGTTTCAGGGAGTGGAGCTTGCCCTCGTAGATAAGCACGTTGTCGCGCAGCACCCGGACGCCGTCGTTCTGTCTGGTCATGACGCCCTCGATAACATACGATCCGGCAATGGTGCCGATCTTGGACACGTGGAACGTCTGACGTACCTCTGCACGGCCGAGGATGCGCTCCTTGAGCGTTGGTTCGAGGAGGCCTTCCATTGCGGCCTTGATATCGTCGATCGCATTATAGATGATGTTGTACAGTCGGATGTCCACGCCTTCGCGCGCTGCAAGATCGGTTGCCTTGGGCTCCGGACGGACACTGAAGCCGATGATGATGGCGTTCGATGCGGCGGCGAGCATGACGTCCGTTTCGGTGATGGCGCCCACGGAACTGTGAATGACCTTGAGCTTGACCGCGGTCGTTGAGAGCTTTTCGAGCGAATCCACGATGGCCCCTGCCGACCCTGACACGTCGGCCTTGATCACGATATTGAGCTCTTTTACCACGCCATCCTGGATCTGGGCGTGGAGGTCCTCGAGCGTGACCTTTTTCATGGAGGCCATCTCAGTGCTTCTCTGTTTTGTCTGTCTGAGCTCGGCGATCTGTCTGGCCTTGCGCTCTTCTTCAAGCACCACGAAGCGCTCGCCGGCAAGCGGAACATTGGAGAAGCCGATGACTTCGGCGGGCCTGGACGGACCAGCGCTCTCGATCCGTTCGCCCTTGTCGTTGATGAGCGCACGGACCTTTCCGAACTGGGATCCGGTCACGAAGAAATCGCCGACCTTCAGCGTTCCGGATTGTACCAGGACCGTGGCGACCGGGCCGCGGCCTTTGTCCAGTTTGGCCTCAATGACCGTACCGCGGGCCATCTTGTCTGGATTCGCTTTCAGCTCGAGCATGTCCGCCTGGATCAGGACCATTTCGAGCAGATGTTCGATGCCGATCTTTTTCTTCGCGGACACTTCGCAGAAGATGGTCTGGCCGCCCCATTCTTCGGGAGAGAGCTCGAATTCAGCGAGCTCCTGCTTGATCCGGTCCGGTTTGGACTCAGGTTTGTCGATCTTGTTGATGGCAACGATGATCGGTACGCCTGCGGCCTTGGCGTGATTGACCGCTTCACGCGTCTGGGGCATGACGCCGTCGTCCGCAGCAACAACAAGGATAACGATGTCCGTCACCTGTGCTCCGCGTGCGCGCATGGCGGTGAAGGCCGCGTGTCCGGGCGTATCCAGGAACGTAATGTCGCGGCCTTTCAGGCTCACCTGGTATGCGCCGATATGCTGCGTGATGCCTCCGGCTTCCCGGGAGACCACATTGGTTTCCCGAATGGAATCGAGCAGCGAGGTCTTGCCGTGGTCCACGTGTCCCATGATCGTGACCACCGGCGGCCTCGGCACCTTGACCTCGGACTCGTCGGTCTTCTCGACAAGGATGTCCTCGGCTGACTCGATGCTCGCGATCTCCGCCTTGATACCGTACTCCTCTGCAAGCAGCATTGCAGCATCCATGTCCATAGCCTGGTTCTGGGTCGCCATGATGCCGTTGCCCATGAGCTTTTTGATCACATCGCTCACTTTCAGGCCCAGCACTTCGGCGAATTCCTTGATGGTGCAGCCTTCCTGGATCTTGACGACCTTCTTCCTGGGCTTGGTGATCTCCGCAACATCGGAATGCAGAGCGTGCTTATCGTCCTTCCGGTGCGGCTTCTTGCCTGCAGGAAGGGTCTTGAGATCAGGTAGCTTTTTAAAGGACGGTTTCTCGCGAAACTCGCGGTCCGTCTTGGTCTCGTATTCTTTTTTCTGCCATTTTTTCTTCGACGGTTTACTCGGCACCGGCAGCATCGACGGCGGAACCTGCGAAGGCTCGAGCACGCGTGCTCCAAAGGTAGACTTGTCGAACGGCCTGCCGCCTCCCGGACGTTGTGGCGCACCCGGTCGTTGCGGCGTAAAGCCGGGACGGGGCGGACCACCAGGGCGCTGCGACGGATAGCCACCGGGACGCTGGGGCGGATACGCGGGACGCTGCGAAGCCGGAGCAGGTTGTGCCGGTGTTAAAGCAGGTGCCTGCGGGGACGGAACAGCTTGCACTTGTGCGACCGGAGCTGCAGCGCTTGCTGCAACGTGAACTTCCGGCTGCGATGGTTTGGCCTGTGCTACAGGAGGTATGACCGGCGGCGCCGGGAGCGTTGGTTTGGGTGGAGGAATGGGTGCAGGCTTGGGCTTGGTCCCCGGTTTTTCGAGCGTGGAAGAGAACTTGCCGATCAACGCAGCAGCTTTTTTAAGACGCTCTTCTTTGGAGATGGTAGCGTCGACGGGCTCCTTCTTGACCTTATCTTTTTCCTTGTCTTTGCGGACCGCCTTCAGCTTTTCGATCAGGGACTTGGCCTCTTTGTCATCAAGACCGCTCGAGGGGGTCTTATCTTTGATGCCCATTTTATCGAGCACAGAGACAAGGTCCTTGCTCTCGACACCCATTTTTTTGGCCAACTCATGTACCCTGATTACGGTCATAAAATCACAGCCCCCCAGGTTCGGTGAAGAATTAGTGTTTCATATTACTCTACTCACTGCTATTTATCAAGCCTTTTAATCTCTCGGTCTCTTTCCAGACCGCATTGGCAAGCCCTTTGTCATTGATCCCGACCACGCCCACCAGTTCCCGGTTGAGCAGTCCACCGATCTCTGTACAGGTGAACAGCGTTGCCTGCTTCACCTGCCGGACCGTTGAGTGCAGCACCTTTTCTTTTGTCCCATCAGAGAGGTCCTGGGCAAAGAGCAGCATATTGATCCGCTCTTTTTCAAGTCCGTCATGCACTGCTGAATAGCCTGCTAATAATTTACCTGCTTTTCCCGACATAACGATCAACGACCGTATCTTTTCCTCGATGGCCAGCCTGAGCCGGGTAAGGAACTCATCCCTCGAGGGAAGCGCGCCTTTGATACGGAGCGCTTTTGCCAGGAGGTCCTTTGTCAGGGCTTTGGTGATGCAGTCCTGTGTGGGGCAGACGTATGCAGCCCTACCAGGGAGCTTTTCCCGATAATCGATAACAATGCCGGTCGGACCGGAAACGATCCTGATGACCGCGTCCTTGGCAAAAACACTCCTGCAACCGATGCAGGTCCTCTCCGGCTGATGTCCCATTGTGCGATCCGATCTCTGTACTGTCTATTTCCCGATCTTTGCGCGCGCGGACAGCAGGATCTTCTGAGCGGTCTTTTCGCCGATGCCGGGCACTGCCAGGATCTCCTCATCGGACATTGCAGCGATCTTTTCTATGGTGTCGTAGCCTGCCTGCTTGAGCAGATCGGCTGTTTTCGGTCCGACGCCGTCAAGTGCGGTAATGCCCGACTCATCCGCTGCTTCGGCAGCTGAGGTTCCTGCAGCTTCTGCTTCCAGGGTCTCTTTAGCTTCTGTCTCTTCCGCCATCTTACGGGTTTCTTCAACGATGGCAGCTTCGATCTCCTGCTCGCGTTCTTTCTGGCGCTCCTGATCGTACTCGGATTCGCTCAAAATATCGATCTTCCATCCGGTCAGTTTGGCGGCAAGGCGCACGTTCTGGCCCTTCTTGCCGATCGCGAGCGAGAGCTGGGAATCGGCGACCACGGCAAGTGCGGATCGGTCCTCTTCGGTCACGCCCACCTTCTCTACCACGGCAGGACTGAGCGCCTTGGCAATGAAAATGCGGGGGTCCTCGGACCAGGGAATAATGTCGATCTTCTCTCCGCGGAGCTCACGAACCACTGCCTGAACGCGCGAACCTTTCATGCCCACGCAGGCGCCCACGGGGTCGACCTGGGAATCCTTCGATACCACGGCGATCTTGGTGCGGTCCCCTGCTTCGCGCACAACGCCTTTGACCTCGACGATGTTCTCGTAGATCTCGGGAACTTCCATCTCAAAGAGCCGGGAAACGAAGTCAGGATGTGCGCGGGAGAGAACGACCTGAGGCCCCTTGGATGTGTCGCGGACCTCCATGACAAAAGCGCGGACCCGGTCTCCCCTGCGGTAGCTTTCGCGCGGGACCTGCTCGCGGGCCGGAAGCACTGCCTCTGTTTTGCCCAGATCGAGATAGTACGCGCCCTTTTCATGGCGCAGCACGATGCCGTTCACGAGCTGGCCGATCTTGTCGTTGAATTCCTTCAGGATGACGTCGCGCTCGGCTTCGCGCACCTTCTGCACGATGACCTGCCGGGCGGTCTGCGCTGCGATCCTGCCGAATCCCGCGAACTCCACCTGGAGCGGCACTTCGCCGTCCATCTGCGCGTCGGGATAGAGGGTCTGCGCCTCCTCGAGCGTGATCTCTTCTTCCGGATTCGTAACCTCGGCCACGACCTTTTTGTATGCGTACATGATGATGTCGCCCCGTTTCGGGTCGATCTGCACCGCGATCCTCTGCGCGCCGTATTTCTTTTTAGCCGCGCTCACGAGCGCGGATTCGACCGCTTCGATCACCATCTCTTTTGAGATGCCTTTTTCCTTGCTGATCTGGTCGACTACGTGGATCAATTCTTGACTCATACGAAATTCTCCTCCTGAATGAGCTATATGTTATAGACTGATTACGCGGCGCCTCAACGGGCCGGTCATAAACTTTTGTAGGGACGCTAGAAATCCACCTCAAGTGAGGCTTTGGCAATGTCCTGCAGAGGCAGTTCCAGTATTGTCCCGGTTTCCAGCTCTATCTTGACGGTGTCCGCCTCCCTGCCGAGCAGCTTGCCGCGGAAGACCTTCTGTTCGTCATAGAGCTTGAAGGTCTTAATTTTGACCGTGCTTCCTGCGAAACGTACGAAGTGCTCGGGCTTGGTAAGCGCCCGGTCGAGGCCGGGTGATGACACTTCCAATCTATAGGCATGCGGGATGATGTCTTCCACATCCAGCGCAGCGCTCAGGTCCCTGCTCACGGTCTCGCAGTCGGTCAGGGTCACGCCGCCCTGCTCACGGTCGATATAAACCCTGAGCATCCATTGCGGCCCCTGCTTCTGGAACTCAAGGTCCCACAAGGAGAGCCCCATGGAGTCCAGGATCGGCCCCAGAAGCCTGCCTATTTCCGCAGAAACATCCGACATTCGATCACCCAAATAAAAAGAGTGGGCAAGAAATGCCCACTCTCAAAGGTTTTTCCTAGAGTGCTGGATACTTTGTAACATAGTGACTCATGAAATGCAAGGGAATTTTGACGCTATCTTGAAAAAAATGATCAATCTATCCTGAACCGGACCTCGCTCACAGCGCCAGGGTCAGCCTCTGCCCGGAGCTTGAACTCGCCTGCCTGGACCTGCCAGTCAAGGACATGCGGTCCAGTGGTCATTCCAAGGTCCCTGCCGTTCAACGACCAGACGACCACGGAACCGATTGGCGCGCCAATGGCCTCAAAACGGAGCGTCTGGTATTCCGGTGCCAGGTCCAAAGGCCGTTTAAAGATCGTGCCTTGCGCAGGCCGTATGATCAGGAACACGTCATCCCGGGCATGCACGGAGAATTCCCGGGGCACAGCTGGCCTATTGGCCTGTCGTTGCCAGGGTTCATACACTGCGGGCAGGTCCTCAAACACGCGGGACTCGGTCCCCGAGTTATTTGGTTCCTCGATGTTTATTGTGTCTCTCTTTGCCTGTACGGTCAGTCGTTTGTGCATGTCGCACGTATCGAGCTTGTTGTTTTCAAAAGCACTGACAAAGAAGAGCTCACGCACACCCTGGGGACAGTCCGGCCCCCTGCTCTTTCCGGACAACGGGCAGACCTCGGCCTCGATCAGACATTTCGGCTTCTCAAAATCAGCGGGTATCTTCTTGTCGTGCAACATGACCATAACGCGTCTGAAGAGCGGTCCTGCGCCGCTTACACCTGCGACCTGCTGCATGGGCACGCCGTTAAAATTCCCGACCCATACACCGACAGTATAATCCCGGGTATAGCCGATGGTCCAATTGTCCCGGTAATTCCGCGATGTGCCTGTCTTGACCGCGCATGGGAACGGCAGGCGCAGCACAGAATCTGTGCCGAACTCCGTGGCTCGTGCGTACGGGTCTTTCAGGATATTGGTGATTAGGTACGCAGCCTCGGGAGCGGCTACAGCGGTTTCCCGTTCTCCTGGCTTTTGTAGACGCGAAGCACGCGGGCTCAAGACTTCGGTCAAGGGAATGCTGAACCCGCCCCGAGCAAGAGCGAGATATGCCCTGGTTAGTTCGTACAGTGTCACTTCTCCATCACCCAAGGCGAGCCCTACTCCGTAATGTTCGGCATCAGCGGTCAATGACCCGAACCCGAATTCGCGCAGTCTCTGCAGCACAGCTTCAGGCCCAAGGTCCGCGGTCACGCGCACAGCAGGGATGTTCAGGGAATTTGCGAGCGCTTCCCGCAACCGGACCGGACCGCGATATTGTTTGCTGTAGTTCTGCGGTGAGAAATCTCCTATGGGCGTGGCAAAATGCACTTCCAGGTCCTGAAGTACCGTGGCAGCGGTCATGCCGCGCTCCAGGGCCAGGCCGTAGATGAACGGCTTTAATGCCGATCCCGGCTGCCTGAGTGCCTGCACCCCGTCGTTCTGTCCTTCGTTCCGGACATCGCTGAAATCCGCGGATCCAGCATATGCCATGACCTCGCCTGTATGGTTGTTCAGGACCAGCACAGCTGCATTCGTCACGACCCTGCCCTTCAGTTCATCCAGAACTTCCTGTGACTGCTGCTCCACTGCCTTCTGAAGCTGTGCATCAAGGGTCGTTCTTACCTTATGCACATTCCCCGGAATGGATGCCATGACCCGCTGAATAAAATGTGGAGCTATGCGCGGCCGGACCGGTTCCTGCACCTCGATATGCTCCTCGAGCGCCAGTCGCGTGTTCTCGGAATCGATACTGCCCAATGCCTGCATCCTTTTCAGAATATGTACCTGCCTCGATCGGACGAGGTCGTAATTGTTATAGGGATTCAGTTCGGATGGCGCATTCGGGATGGCGGACAGGAATGCTGCTTGCGCAAGGGAAAGATCGGATGCGGGTTTTCTGAAATACATCTGCGACGCGCTCTCTATGCCGAACACCTGGTTGCCGAACGGCAGCCTGCTGATATACTGCTCCAGGATCTCGTTCTTGGTCATCCCCGCTTCCAGCCGGAATGCCATACTCATTTCATTCAGCTTTTTCCTGAACGTGCGGGGTCCGGGTTCGAGCATCTTTGCTAGCTGGAGCGTAATCGTAGAAGCGCCGGAGCGCCTATGGCGTGTAAAGGCATTGTCGATCCCAGCACGCATGACCGCTTTCCAGTCAACGCCGTTGTGCTCGAAGAACCTGCGGTCCTCGGTCGTGAGCAAAGCTTGTAGGAAATGAGGCGATATCCTTTTGAGTTTGACCGGCTCACTTCTGCCGTCGCGGCAGCGGACCTCCTGAAGCAGGGCGCCGCGGCGGTCTGTGATTCTCAGGGAGTGGAAGGGTTTTATGTCAGCGCTGCGAACAGGTGCCTTGCGTGCCTGAACGCGCATGACGAGATACCCAGCAGTCGCACTAAACAAAACAACGGCGATTACAAGGGTGAGCGTGATGATAAGGGTCTTACGGTTATTTCCCATGATGACTCAACAGACTATTGCGACCTTGCCTTGATCGGCAACCAGAACTTTAAAACATTGATCCTTTTCTTCTCACGGTTACGAACGGACAAGTAATCGTCGAAAACCATGTGCAAGCACGATGGAGAGAAATATGATGTTTCTCAGAAACAGCTTTAGCGGATTGAGCGGCAGATTACCGCCGCACGTCTCCTGATCAACATGTTCGGCAAGTCTGGTGCCCAAACGCTTCATCCACTCTTTAGTACGGGGCCATTCCCACAGATCACGCAGCCACTCCGATGGTATGCCTTCAACACCTACACGCGCGCCGACGAGAGCGCCGACTATTGCTGCAACGGTATCTGTGTCTCCGCCAAGCCGCACGGTCTTGAGCACGGCTTCACGATAGTCCGAATGGTGGCGCAGCCAAACATGCAAGGCGATCGGCACCGTGTGGTAGATATAGCCGGTTATGCCGTTACCGCAACCGATTCGTTCGGCGTAAACCGATGCAGGCTCCCCTGACACAACGCTGACGATGACCTCATCCACGATCTTGATGAGCTCAATCGCATCTGACCCCATCCGAGCTGCAAGCAGTTCGCGATACTTCTGTGGATCGATGGGCCCCTGACCTTGAGCAGCGAGATGCGCTGCTAGTGCAATTCCCATTGCTCCGTGCTCGGCCCGGGGATCGGTGTGCGTAACACGCGTGGCAGCGCGAACAAGTGCTTGCAGCCGGGGAGCGTCCGCCCCGTAACAAACGCCGATCAGCGCGACGCGCATAGCGGGTCCGTTGCCTCCGGAAAAGACCCCGCTTGCGCGGGCGGTAAAGCCTATCCATAGCTTAAGGATGGCTCGCAGAGTGGCAGAGCCGATGCCGGCAGGAAGGCCGAGCAGCCAGAAACGCAGCCGCCAGCCGAAGTTGGAAGCGAACTTCTTAGCAAAGGCATCGGCATTCACGTAACCTGTGGTTTCGATCAAGGATTGGGCCACCATGCAGGTATGCTCGCTGTCATCCGAGGTCATTCCTTTGCCAAACGGAAGGAATTTGTAGCCTGCGAGCTTAGGAAACATTTTCATCTGTTTTTCGCGGCTCAAGCCCTCGCACGCGAGACCCATCGCGTCACCCACTGCCGTTCCGAGGATGCATCCCGTTATCGCGGGTTCCTTGGAGAAAGGCGCGCTTTCGATCTTTGGCCGCTGCCGTGAATAGCGCAAAAACGGCACACGAGCGATCCCTTCTTTGCTCGAAACCACCTGCTTTATCATCCCGAAACAGGCAAGTACAAAGTACGGCAGCGTTCCTATATCAAGGATCAGCGGAAGGAAGATCCACAGAAGGGGCGATGACGCTTCATACCCCCATCGGGAGAGCTGTGGCAGAGTAAAATAAACGGCTAGCGACCCCACCAGCCCCGGGACAAGCGGTACCATTGAGGACGTGTGTTGCCCCTTATTTGCTTTAAACAGAGACCAAACTATCTGTAAATTCGCTATTGACCCAAGAATAAAGAACAGCCAGGCCAACACGATGAGAATCCAAAACAGCATTTTTCCTCCACTAAGTCCTGAGATCACCCATGCTGTTCAGTCACGCAAAGTCTGTTTACGATAGCGGTTCTGCAGCCGCGGGCGCTGCTGCTGGTGCAACAGGAGCCTTGCGAGCTCCCGAGATCTTATCGGTCAGAAATGCCGCTAACAAGCCTCCAAGGTTCCCGTCTCCCTGCACCAGGAAATCAGGCGTTACCTTCACATTGCCGGCAGCGATCTGCTTAGCGATCTCGATTGCAGTGACCCCCTGCTGTCCCACTGCCTTGTTCTGAAGTTCATAGGCTTTAGCAGTCGATTCTCCGATGGCGAGGATCTTTGAGCCTTCTGCTTCACCCTTGGCACGGATGCCTTTGGCTTCACCTTCGGCCCGCAAGCGGATGCTCTCTGCTTCGCCTTCTGCGAACCGGATCGCCTTCTGCTTGTTCTGCTCCGCGATCTTCACGCCGATCTCGGCTTCGACAAGGTTTTTCTGCTGCTCGGCCTCAGACTTGGTCTTCTCCATCGCGATCCTGGCCTGCTCCGCTTTCTGCTGGTCCTGGTACATGGCTTGCTGCTGCTGGGCAATGATCTTTTTGGTCTGGGTGTCCATCAGGTCCTGCGGTAGATTGATCTGGCAGATCAGGACTGATACGCATTCCACGTGATACTTTTCGAGCTCAGCCCTTGCCCGGTCCTCTGCCTTGCGCTGCTCTTCCTGCCTGTCCTGCATAAAGTTCATGGCAGAGGTGGACGACGCCTGGTTCCTGAAACTCGAGTCGATCATGGGGTGGATCACGTGGAGGATCAGGTTCTCTATCGATCCGATCTTTGCGACAAGGTAAGGCGCTTGGTCCGGCCGTACGCGGATCACAACTTTCACGGAAACGCTGATCTCGAAACCGTCACGGGAAACTACCTTGAGCGGATCAAAGCGCGTCTCTTTAGAATCGTCCCAGTCAATGGTGATGTTCGTGGTGTCGATGATGTAGGCAATAAATGCTCTGCGGTTCAAGTAGTAGATACCCGGTCCGGCAACTTCCTGCTGAATACCGCGATAACCCTTTGGCACAACGTAGCGCTCGATGCCCACGGAGAACCGCTTTTCAATGTCCTGGTACGCTGCGGTGCCGGTGTTTGCATGTTCTTGTTTTGCCGTCTCCTCAACCAGCGTCCGTATCTGCACGGGTTCGTCCCCTACGTTCGAGACCACAACCGCTACCTGGCCGCGTTCCACGATCGCAACATTGTCGAGTTCGACCTTCATCATCATGGGATTGATATAGTACGTGCCGGGCTTCAGCACGTCGAACTGCGGACCGCGTTGACCGCCTGATTGAAGGAATTTCGAAGCATCCTGGAAATCGCTGTGACCGGTCACGGTCTTTGCCACGTACTCAGCTTCCGGGAGAGGCTCGCCGTCCAAAGCCGTGACCAGCCCGACCTTGTTCGCGGGAATCACTGTTGCTTCCTGAATCTCCACATGGAACAGGTCGGTGTTTACCCGGTACGTGCCTGGCAGCAGAATGTCTATCTGCGGACCTTTCTGTCCGCCGTTATTCAGGAAAGCCTCGCCGTTTTCGTAATTGGCGTGGCCTTCGACCTTTTTTGCAAGCAGCCGGCCGGAGACGATCGGTTCACCGTCCACGGAAGAGACAAGCCCGATCTTTCCCTTATCAACGCTGATGACCGATTCTTTGCGCACATTGAACAGAACAGGGTTGATGCGGTACGTTCCCGGAGGAAGGATCTCGATCTGCGGGCCTTTCTGGCCGCCGTTCTTCAGGAACGATTCTCCGTCCTGAAAGGAGTTGTGGCCAGTGACAACCTTTGCAAATATCTTTCCCGGCGGGACTGGGTCGCCGTCAATGGATTCAAGGATGCCGACCTCGTTCTCGAAAATAGTCGTGAACGGGAGTTTACGTGCTTTGTACAAAAACGGAATGAGCAAATGCAAACCCGGCCCTAAGGTGCGCGCCTGGATGCCGATCTCCTGTTCGAGCGCGATCACCCTGCCCTGCTGCATCTTTGTTCCGAACCACCGGCGCTCTACCACCGCGATCTCGGTGCCGCCCACGACGACGATGGATTTGATAATCAGCACGAGCACAATGAATGCAAATAGACTGTACCAGAAGTACGGCATTACCATTGAGTGAATGTCAGGCATAATATGTCTCCTTTTAGAACATTATGATTCAATTAAAATGGCTGAATCAGCGGATGTTATCTAGTCCTCAAATTGATCAATTAGTATGTATTCGTTGTTAATCCACTTAATAGTGACACCATTATCGGTGTCACCTTGAAATCCCACTGAAAGTTTATTCAGATCGTACGGTCTATCAGCAATAATGTTCTTTCTGGTCATAAATTTAACGAAAATATCGGAGCGATTGAACGTATAATATTTAATAAGGTTGTACCTGCCTTTTCTTTTTTCGAATATAGCAACGTATGAATTATTATCATCAATGCATGCTAAAGCTACATCTTCAAAACCATTTAGATTAAAATCATCTTGAACGAACGAGAACCACGTTTGCTCTTCGTAGTATTTCTTATTTATGGCATCTTTAATATCTGCAGGTTCGATAAGGCGAATATGTTTCAGTTTATTAGGCATGGATCTTCCAAGAAGATCATTGAAGAACATAGTCATCTCTTTGGTCTTCTTGGCGTCCGCAAAATCAGGTGGTGAAATGTTTATTGACTGGATATTGGAAGCAGAAACCGTACCGAAAGAGAGGAATGTTATCATGAAGAGCGTGATAAACTTTGATTGTTTCATGATGACTCCTTGTCGATTCTGAAATTACACGTTGTTGAGTGGTTAAACGTGTGAATCTACATAAAGATGCTTTATTCTGTACATTTCTAAATCGGCGGCGCCACATCCCCAACCTTCGCAGACTTGTACCAGGCCAGGAACTTCTCCGCCTGTGGCGCGCCTTCTTGCGGCGCCCAGGAGGCCGAGTTCTGTTCCGCGATTGCTTTATACGGTCCCTGCTTGATCTCGAACACGATCGTGCCTGGCTCAAGTGACACTGGCGCATGCCAGGTGTCCTGCTGAAATTCCACGGCGGTTATTGGGCCGCGTTCGCTTATCACGGTCCGCTCGACCACCTTCCCTGTCTCATCAAAGATGTTCAAGGCCAGCGATCCGCGCAGGATCATCAGCACCTCCCATGATGCCGGATCCGAATGCCGGTGCGGCCGTACATACGTTGACGGTTCCATGGCTATGCACAGCCGCTGGACCGGATCGTTCAATTCCGGATGGAGATTGTGATGCGCGCGATGGCGGGGCGATTCTTTGGCCTTCGCGGTGAGTGAGTCCAATAATGCGCTGTCGAGCTTTTTCATTCGGTCTCCTTGGTAGTGAACTATTATGTGTTACCTGCACCCTCCCCAACCCCTCCCATTTAAGGGAGGGGCTACAAAGGCTGCTGACTTCGCGAAGAAAGTCGTATTGTCGGTTATAAGACAGAGCCCTTAGCTTTCTCTGCGTCTTTGCGGCTCTGCGCGAGAAGCCGTTATTTTCGCTTTTTACTTCACGGTTTGGTGATGGCCTCAAAATATTTCCGACATTATTCATGCTCCCTAATCGTCATTCCCGCGACGCTGCTGAGCGGGAATCCAGTCTCATTTAAAATACTCCTGGATCCCCGATAGAATCATTCGGGGATGACGGCCGGTGATATAATTAAGGTTCCAAAACACTGAACGTCCCCTCAGCGCTTCTGCCAAACTGCTCAGGCTCATACATCAACGTAGCCGTAGTCCCGGGAAGTTCGAACACGCCCGGCGTGGTAGCGCGCGCAAGATACCTGTAATGGTACACACCCGCGGCAATGTCGTCCGCAAAGAGCTTTACGCCTTCATCATGCCGTTCCACATGGTTGAATGGATTGTAGTTGAATCTCCATCCTCCCTCGTTCCGCTCCTCACCCTGCTCGTTCTCTTCGGTCTCGTATCGCTTTGAGGTTGTCTTCAGGCTCGTATCGATCGGCTCCAGGCCCGCGGGAAGCGGATCGTCGATCACGAACCGGTTCGCAGCCTGCGGAACGATAACGGTCAAATCAACCACCACGACCTGTCCGAGCGGGATGTCTTTTAGCGATTCCTGATCGGCAGTTTTCGCTTTTGCAGCGTCAAAGCGAGATATCTTGCGCTCTACATAGAACCCTTCCATCCTCGGCGGTTGCGGTCCGAGCAGTTTATAGGAATACCGCAGCGTGTAATAGAGCGTGCCTTTGCCTTTTTTCGCGACACTCAGGTCGGATTTTCCGATCGGAAGGTCTTTTGCCTCAACGCGGCCTTCCACGAGCTTGGGATCATACCCTTTCCGCTCCGCTTCCATTACCTTCTTGCCTGCAAGCAGCACGGTTGCGGTGTAATCCGGCTCCACGGTCTCCTTCTTTTTCAGGACCATCAGGAGCGCGTCGAGAGCTGCTGCGTTCTCGTACGTATATCGCCATCTACCGTTCTTTCTTGCGTTCAGGATATAGCGCGCCATCTTAGCAACAAAAGGATTGTTCGGCTCCCGGATCAGGAAGAGATCGAGCGCCTGACTTGTGTTGATCACCGTGGACGTCATCCAGTTCCAGGAGCCAGGAAGCTCTGACCGGTCCTCGATATGAGCAGTTGCCGCGGTAATGAAGACTCCCTTTTTGATCTCCTCGTACAGTGTTGCTGACTGCGTTTTCCAGTTCGGGAGCGCGGATAGCAGCACATCAAGACGGATGCTCGTGTCCAGGGAGAGTTCTTTCCTCCGGTTGTAATAATCCTGATAATAGGATTCGTCGCGCAGGCCGAGGTAATTCATGCCAGTCAGGATGTTGATCCGGTAATAGGCTACGCAGCGCCAGGTGCAGAGCCGCATATACCACGGGATGTTATGCAGCTTATCTTTCAGATATACCCCAAGCTTCTCCTTGGCTTCCTTTGGCACGTCGTAATGCAGCTCCTCGGCGCGCGCAAGAATCTTCGCGATATACGGCGAGATCCAGGCATCGGAATCCCGGTCAGATGACCAGTACTTGAACCCGCCGTCCGGATGCTGCAGAGAAAGCACCTTGGCTAAATTGGCCTTGATCACCTCGGGAATGGGCTTCGAGGCCTGGAGGTCGAACTTGAACGTTTTAGACAGCTCCTGGAGCTCCATGAGCGGCAAAAGAAGGCTTGCCGTCTGCTCAAGGCAGCCGTAGGGGTATTGGACCAGATACCGCGCACCCTCGTCGATCTGGGACAATGCCGTGCTAGCGATCGAGATCGTAAGCCCACCTGAATCGCGTCTGATTCCGGATGAAGGTATATTCAGCTTTTCCAGGACCTCTTTGTCCGTCTCACCAACTGCCACGGTGGTCTCGGTTGGAGGCAGGTCCTGGACCTCAAGGGTCACCTGGACAGCGTCGTCATGCGTAACAGGCTTCCCGTCCTTGTCCTTGCCTTCGAAATGGGCTATGAACCTGAGGGGTGCGCTGCCCGGTTTTTGAGCAGCATACGGGAACAGGACCTTCCGCGTTTCCCCTGCCTTGACCTGGATCACGGTCTTAAGCCCGCTGTCAGATCCGGTGAAAGCGATCGCACTGTCCTTGTTCGGGAGCGAGGCTGTGATCGTTACCTCTCCGTTCACGTCACCCGAAACCTGGACCGTGGCACCGGCTTTGAACTTGTCGCCGAGCCTCGTGAATCGAGGCACAACCGGCCGGCTGACTAATGGCAAGGAGACCGTGACAGGAGCTTTGCCGTCACCGAAACGGTCGTCCTTGGTCACGGCCACGGCCATGATGCGCCACTGCGTGAGGTTGTCAGGCAGCTTGAATTTTAGGGTTGCTCTGCCGTCCGGCCCGGTGATAAGCGCGGGGTTAAAATACGCGAGGTTCTGGAACAGCTGGCGCACTGCCACGGACGGGCCGCCTCCGCCTCCGTCATTGCCCTTTTCCGAGAACTTCTGCTGGTGCAGCAGGAACCTCCGGTTGTCGCTGATGCGCGCTGAAAGCCCGCGATGAGGATAGATCACGGACACGAGGTCCGGCGGGTTATATCCAGTGAGCGCCAGGATCGCCTCGTCAACCACCATGACAACGAGCTCAGATGATGCCGGTTTACCGGCATGGTCCTTGACCAGGAAGTCTATACTGATCTCCTCAGCCGGCTTCGCGATCTTCTTTCCAGGCAGAACCGCCACCTGGAGACGTTTTTCTTCAGCTGATACGCCAAACGGTGCGTACCCGACCTTGAACTGGTGGTCTTCTTCAGGCTCCTGGCCCGAAGCAGGCGCGCCTTTGCGGATCAGCGCAACGCCCACATAGGCGTTCGGTATCATCTCTTTGGTCACGGTGAAGTCAACGATCACTGCACCGCCCTGCGTGACCTGCCGCTTTTTCAGGAAGAACTTCTCGCGTTCGATCGTGAAGAGCATCTCTGCAGCGGGATACGGGGATTTGATCAGGGCACGCGCTGTTTCACCAGGATTGTAGGAAGTCTTATCAAGAACGATCTCGACACGGTCGTATTCAGTACCTGACCAGCCGACCATCTCCGATCCTGATGCATAAAACGTGAGCCGGGTTTCCGTGCCCGTGTTCTCCTTGTCCTTGAACCCGGTCTGGACAATGTAGTACCCTGCTGACGGAGGTGTGACCGTGCACGCAGCCGGCTTCTCCTGGCTCACAACCTCGCATTTGGACACTTCGGTATCTACCATCTGCGATTCAGTGGCCTCCTGACCTGGTCTGATAACCCGACGCAGAGCATGCCAGTCGCGTTTGATCAGCTTGACGAGCATGGTTGTGCCGGGCTTTGCCTTGCCGTCAGGATCAACTGCAATGACGGACACGGAGAGCGGTTTCTTTGCCTCGCCGAACCAGTCCCCCATCTTCATGCCTGCGAGCACGGGATACGGAAGCACGGTGGCTGTAGCCGCAGCACCTACGGTCTGCTCGCTCGGGTCCTTGACCTCGACGTCAAAGCTATACAGCATGGGCCGGGTCACGTCGCCTTTCGGCACCGGCACCTTGATCGCAGCCTTGCCTTCGCGGTCAAGCTCAACATTATTCGATGCCACGTTGGCTGAAGGCTCCGCAGCCGTGCCTTCACGGTCGATCCATTCCGGAATGCCGAAGAACATATTTTCCCAACCATCTGGCCTGTAACTCGTGCGCCTTCTGGTCACGTTCCAGGATGCATGCGACCCTGCCATGGGCGCACCGAAATAATACTCTCCCTTGACCTCTGCTTTCAGGTCCTCGCCTGCGATCACCCTCGGCTTTTCCGGGAGCACTTTTGCCTTGAAATCCGGGGCACGGAATTGGGCGACTAGGAATGTGCCGCGATACTTGAGGCCCATGGCTTTGGACGACGCGGTTACGGTATAATGCCCGAGAGGTTGGTTTTTCTTGATCGGTATGGTGATATTGAACGTTCCGTACTCGCTCACTTTGACGGCAGCGAGCTTGGTGCTCGCGCCCTGGGGATCGCGAAGGTCGATATCGTACATCGCTCCGGCTTCTTTTTTGAGCTCGCCGTACGAGAGATACCTGGCTACACCCTTGAGCTCCACGGTCTCTCCCAAACGATAGATCTGCCTGTCCGAGAAGATTGTGCCTGCGGCGATCGGCCGCTCTGCTTCCCACGCAGGCGTTACGCCGAAGTTCCAGACCGGCGGATTGCCCTCTCCCTGCGCCTGCAGGAAGGTCCAGTCCGTTCCCTTGGACGCCAGAATGGACAGCTTCGGAGGCCGGGCATCGCCATAATAGCTGCGGTCATAGGCTTCGTCGTTCTCGTCGCCTTCTGCAGGCTGATTCTCATTCAGCACTTTGTTCGTGATGTTCCGCCGGGTGCACGCCAGGAGGTCCTTTTGCGAGAGCAGCAGAAGACCGGTGTTGTCGGTCACGCCGGAAGCGCAGGGTTGTTGTTTGTTCTCTTCCCGGTAGATCGATACCTTGACGCTGCTTACCGGGTCGCCCGTGGTCAGGCTGTTCGCAAGCAGCAGGCCTTCCTTGGGTGAGATCTTGAAGTGGACTCCGAGATCGGTCCTGAAGATGAGGCCCGCGTGATGGACCTGGTCGTTCGAACGATACCCGCGGCGCTTTGCTTCTTCAGGAGCATAGAAATCGTACACCACCGCTCCGTACCCTTCCCGGTTGAACCTGGGCTTGAGATCGACATCGATCCGTCTCGGCTTGTTCTTCTCTGTTACTCCGGGCAATGCCGCATACTCACCCCTGGCTGCTTTTGCAAGGCCTTGGATGTTATTGTCCATGCTCAGCACCTCGAGCGGCGTAACGCCCGTGACCTTGGAATACAGCTTTTCGACTGCCTGGATACCCACCGGCAATATCGGATTGACCTTCTTTGACACCACATACATGCCTTGACGCGCCACAACAGCTGCCTGGAGATTTCCTGAATGGAACCTCACGTCCTGCGGATTCTCCAGTTTCTGGCCGTAGATGTCGGTCAGGTCCTTGAGCAGGGAGAGCTCATACTCGTTGTCCGGTACGAGCGATGAGTTGTTGATCCTGACCACCATTCCGCTATATGCAGAGAACAGGGACTCCTGTGCCGTTGACCGGACCCGGCGCTTCTCTTTCCCTTTGGTCTGTTTTTCGAAGAAGCCCAGCAGCTTATCCGAGAGCGTGGCTTTCGCGCCGAGCTTCAGCACCGCGTTCTTGTCCATTTCCTCCTGCGTAACACCGTTCGAGAATATCAGCTGGTAGGATGGTTCTAGGTTATTGTAATAGGCATCTCGCTGAGATTCTATCCTGGTGAAAAGGAACGGGCCGTAGGTCTTGAAGGATGCGGACGAAACCGCAGGGGTCGTCAGGTTGCCCTCTTTGGCCTTTACGCCGGCCTGTACCGTGAGGCTGAAGCTGGTATCGAGCCTCAGCGGAGAACGAGGCTTGATGTCGTAACGGTACTGGCGCCGCTCCATGCCGAGCTCGGTCTCTTCTTTGGGATTGTCCGGGGCAGCGGAGAGGTCATACGGAACAAGCTCTTCCCTGGCGACCAGGCGTGTTAATGTGAAACGGATATGCTCGTTCAACGATGCCAGATCGAGCGCCTGGTTCGAGACGATCGAGATCTGCTGGTTCGGAACTGCATGGTCCTGATTATTCGGATTGATGTACACGATGCGGGGGCCCGGCGTGCGGAATGTCCAGGTAAGGTCGGACTTCAATACAGCGCCGTCTACGGCTTTGACGCCTCTCGAAACCGTAACGCGGTATTCCGTGGCAAGCATGAGATGGTGACGGGGCTCGAAGACCACCGCATTCGTGCCGAGAAGCCTGAATGTTCCCTCGACCCGAGGAACAATGGTGAAGTGAGAGATGACCTCTTTGCGCGCGGGGTCGTCGAGCGTGCCGAGCGGCACGACCGGCTTATTGAACAGGACCTGGATCTGGACCTGGCCGTCGTTCTCGCCTTCGGGGCTGTGATGGCTGATGATGAGATCGTTGGGAGGATTCTGTGCCATGCCCGTGCCTGGTGAGAAAACAAAGCACAGCAGCACCACAACTGAGATACATACGTGATGAATGGTCTTCATAAAGAGCCTCCCCAAGATATTAGGATGGAATGCATGGATTTACCAGATGAGAAAGAAACGGTTCAAGTATACACTAACGGAGTTAAATGGTTCAAGGAATTTGGGTCGACTGGGAAGGGTATTTTAAGGGTATGCGATTATGAAATAAAGTGCAACTGCACGCAGAATATTCACTGATCTAAAATGGTCAATATAAATCCTGTTCAATTCAAATTGGGTACTAATAGGATAGGTAACTGCATAACACGAATTACACGAAGGGACGAATTACACGAATAATAACATCACACTTTATTATTATTCGCGACATTCATTCGCGAAATTCGTGTTCATCATTTGCTTTTTGCACCGGCGTGTCTGTTTTAGGTTTGGTATTGTTTCTTCCATCGAAAGGCCACAAGCGCCAAAACGAGAGCAGCCTCAGCTCCTGCTGCGGCAGTCCCGAGCGAGGCGTACTGGTCCCATCTCGGCCAGAACAAGGCCGTCATGGCGTCGAGATTGATGGCATTCAGGATCAGCGGAACAACGCCGTACAAAATACAGAGACAAAGGACCAGGACCATATCTGCACGTTTCTGATTCTTTGCCAGGTTAAAAAAAAGCATCAGGCCAAGGTCGCGCAGGATGAGAAAACATGCGCCAACGATCACCAGGCGAACGCCAGCAACCGGTTTAGTCGGATCAAAGAACGAATCAGACGTAAAGAACATGCCGATTGCAGCAGCAAGAAGTGGCAGCAGCGTGACCAGCCAGCACGGCAACTCCTGCAGCACCCGCCTCCATTCCTTCCGACCTAATGATGCAAATAATCGCCTGAATGCGACCGGGTCCTTTTGTTCGCTTAATGCCATTAAGTATGTCAGCACGGCAGTGACCAGAAAGGCAGTAAAAAAACGGTCGAATGTGCGGTCGCGCGTATCGACCACGTTCATGAATCCTGAGAAGAACAATGCCATGAAGCAGGCAAAAGCAAGCCAGACGAACGGGCCGTTCTTCATCTGGAGTTCCGTCCGCATCAGACGATAAATGCCGATAACGGTCCAGCCGAGGAACAGCGCGGCTGTGGTCAGGATAAAGTTCCTGCTTTCGAACGATTGACCCAGCCAGGTATACGAGCCATAGGCTTTGAACGCTGTGCTGAGGATCGGGCCGACGATCATGGCTCCGAGGATCAGGTAGGCGGCTGCCTGGGACCGGTTGTAGGTGCGATCCTTTTTCATGGCATGCATGCTTATGAGCAATGCCACGGCATTTGAAAATAGGCCGCACACGACAAAAAGACCGACGGTATTCAGCGTTCGCTCCCCGGGGATCCCCACGGTCAGGACGGTATAGACCAGGAGGCACAGCAATCCGCCGTACCACGGAAAGATCGTGCTTCCGAGGAGCTTTGCCCAGGTCATGGACCACGGACCGATGCTCGACATCCTCTGCTGGTCCCAGGTACGGTCGCGGACCTCGGCAATGACCGATTCAGCGGATTGACGCGTGCCCCACAGAAAGATGATCAGGCTGTACAGCGTCAGCGCATAAGGTACGATCGCCTGATAGGGATTGTCCGTGCTCAGCACATAGATAAGCACAAAGAGCGCTCCGAGCACAAGCGGCATGCCGATCACGCGGTACACGGACAGTTCCAGCCACAGGTTCCTGCGGAATTCAGGATTTTGTATCATTGCCTCACCTCACCCTGGTATCTCCCCTGTTTCATGACCGAAAGGTATTCATGATGCATGTCCGCTTTTGTTTCAAAGAACGCGCACAAGGGAATGTTATATGCAATGAGATGGCTCAGGAGCCTGCTGCGCGCTTCCGCATCCCCTGCGAACCTGAACTGACCGTTCAGACCGTCAAGATGAATATCGGAAACTTCCGGGAACTTGGCCAAAGCTGTTGTCAGACCGTCAGCGGGCATTGCCAAAGATATCTGCATAAGAGCTGAAGCAGGGCCATGCGACATGATCTTGCGCTGTCCGGCGATCTCCCCTGCCTGGAGGATCAGCATGTCCGTTGAGTATTCCTCAAGTTCGGTAAGGATATGGGAGGAGACGAGAAGCGTCATGCCCTGGTCCCTCAGGCCGAGGAACAGTCCGGCAAGCGATGAACGCGCTTCCGGATCAAGGCCGGATGCCGGCTCATCGAGCAGCAGCATCCTGGGCTCATGGATGATCGCCTGGGCAATGGCCAGACGCTGACGCAATCCACGTGACAAGGAACTCGCTTTATGCAATAACCGGTCGGCAATGCCCACCCGACCTGCTGCGACCAGGCCGGCTTCTTTGCAGCAGTCACTTGAGATACCGTGCGCCATGGCCATGTAGTGAAGACATTGCTCCACGGTCAGCTCGTCGTACAAGCCGAAAAAATCGGAGAGATAGCCGATCTCCTGGTGGCAACGACGGGGGTTTTCCTGCACATCGACATTATCGAGCCGGATCGTTCCCGAGACAGGTTCATCCAGGGCAGCAAGACACCGGAGCAACGTTGTCTTGCCTGCCCCGTTCGGCCCGACAAGGGCAGTAATGCTTCCCACGGGGATCGTGAAGGAAATATTGTTCAACGCGCGGACCCCGGGGTATTCGAAGACCAGGTTCTCTACAGTAAGCATGGTTTTCTCGTTTCTGCGGAAGAGGCGATCATACCAAGGATGTCTATTATCGGAAGAGAGTACTACAGGAAAATGCGAATGGCAAGGGGAAATATCAGGGGCGGCGCAGACATGGAATTGCTCCATGCCGTCATTCCGGAAGGTATTAAGCCGGAATCCAGGAAGGTTTTGATTCAAAATAACCGGACCCCGGCTTGCTTCATGCCGGGGTGACGAGAACAAGGAACATACTACAATAAAGCAATCTATTTACTCTGCACTAAAATAGTTCAATTCAAGTATTGCCGGTCTACTTATTCAGCAGTTCTGCCGCATCCTTGGCAAAATAGGTGAGAATGATGTCAGCCCCGGCGCGCTTCATCGCGATCAGGGACTCCATCATGGCTCTCTCGCCGTCGATCCACCCCATTTTGGCAGCGGCCTTGATCATGGAGAACTCGCCGCTCACATTGTAGGCCGCGACCGGCACGTCGAACTGCTGCTTCACCTGATAGATGATGTCGAGGTACGCAAGAGCGGGCTTCACCATAACGATATCAGCGCCTTCATCAATGTCCAGCGCGACCTCGCGCATCGCCTCGCGGCTGTTCGGCGCATCCATCTGATATGAACGACGATCGCCGAACTGCGGGGTTGATTCTGCGGCCTCGCGGAACGGACCGTAAAAACTTGAAGCATATTTCGCTGCATAGGCCATGATCGGCGTATCGTGAAAGCCTTCGTTGTCGAGTATCTCGCGTATGGCTCCGACCCGGCCGTCCATCATGTCCGAGGGCGCGACCATGTCAGCGCCGGCTTTTGCATGGGAAAGTGCTTCCCGGGCAAGCAGTTCAAGCGTTGCGTCGTTCTGGACAACGTTGTTCTTGATGACCCCGCAATGGCCGTGGCTCGTGTACTCGCAGAGGCACACATCGGTGATCACGATGAGCTCGGGAATCCTGTTCTTGATGGCCTTGATCGCGCGCTGGACAATACCGTCGTCCGCGTAGGCTTCGGTGCCGAGTTCGTCCTTGTGCTCCGGGATGCCGAACAGGATGACCGCGGGAATGCCGAGAGCGTGGACCTCTTCGCAGTCCTTGACGATGTTCTCAATGGACTGCTGATAGTTCCCGGGCATGGAGCTGATCTCTTTTTTGACTCCTTTGCCGTGGGTAACGAAGAGAGGATAGATGAAATTGTCCGGGGAAAGTCTGGTTTCCCGCACCATGCGGCGGATGTTCTCGTTGGCGCGCAATCTTCTCGGACGGTAGAGGGGTTGGTACATGAAGCCTCCTGGTTCTTCTACGAACGACGCTGCGAAGTGAGGTTGACCGAACGTTCTGCAGAGATTAGCTGCACCCGCACCCGCCGGAACCGCATCCGCCGCTCGGCTTGGACTCTTCACCGCCGCCGCAGCCGCAGCTTCCGCCTGCAGGCGCACCGTTCGGGAAACCGATCGCAAAGCCTTCTCCACGCTCATCGCTGATGAAGCCGAGCTCAGCGCCTTCAAGCTTCAGAGCGGTCGTGGAGTCTACAAAGAGCCGCGCACCGTTCTTTTCCACCACGGTGTCTCCGTCCCCGGTCTTATCGTCGATCATGATCTCGAAGGACGGACCGCATCCGCATCCGCCTCCCGCGGTCGTAACGCGCAGGGCATGGTTCGGAACGCCTTCCGCTAAGAGTATTTCCTTGATCTTGGTCGCTGCTGTTTCAGAAATGGTTATCATAGTTCTCTCCTTTGACGATCTCCCGGCAGTGCATGCAACGAGATCAGCTTTTTGTTTTATAATAGTCGACCAGCGCATCCACGAAAGCGGGGATGGTATATTCCGTTGGCATGATGTCCGTATGCATGCCGTATTCGTTCGCGGTCTTTGCTGTGATCGGCCCGATACAGGCCACTGCAACGTTGTTGAGTAATGATTTATACTCTTTTTGGCCGAGTATTTCAACAAAATTGTGCACCGTTGACGAGCTGGTGAAGGTCACTGCAGCGATCTTCTTGTCTTGGAACAGCTTTCGTACCCGGTCGCTGTCGGATGCAGGCTTCACGTTCTCATACGCAGTCGCGACCGTGACCTCGGCCCCCAGTTCCCGAAGCTTTTCCGGAATGATCTCCCGGGCGAGCTTTGCGCGGGGGATCAGGAACCGCTGCCCTTTCACCTGCACACTGCCGAGGGCCGCAAGCACCCCCTCTGCCTTGAACTCCTTGGGCACCAGGTCTGCCCGCAGACCGTACTGTTCGAGCGATTCTGCTGTTTTGGGACCGACTGTGCAGAGGCTCACGCCCTTTAAGATCCGCAGGTCCTTGCCGAGTGCGCGAAGACGCTCCATGAAGAACTTGACCGCGTTCGCGCTGGTGAAGACGACCCATTGATAGGTTTCGATCGTCTGGATCGCCTGATCAAGCTCGTCCCAGCTCTGCGGGGGCACGACATCGATGGTCGGGAACTCGATCGTCGTTGCGCCTCGGTCGATCAGCATCTCGGCAAACACGCTCACCTGGTCCCGGGAGCGGGTGACCACGATCCGCTTGCCGAACAAGGGCTTTGACTCGAACCAGTTCAGCTTTGCCCTGAGCTTTACCACGTCGCCGACAATGATGATGGCAGGCGGCCCGAGTTTTGCTTCGCCTACTTTGGGGATGATATCGCCGAGCGTGCCCGTCACTACCTTCTGATCAGTCCGGGTGCCCCACTGGATAAGGGCGATCGGGGTTTTCGGGTCTCTGCCGTGCGAAACGAGATTGCTCACAATGCTCTGGAGGTTTTTCATGCCCATGAAAAAGACCAGCGTGCCGATACCGGTGCTGATCTTTTCCCAATGGACCTTGGATTCCTCCTTGGTGGGGTCCTCGTGACCGGTCACGAATGCAACGCTTGCGGTATGGTCGCGGTGGGTCAGAGGAATGCCAGCATAGGTGGGCACCGCGGTTGCTGCGGTCACGCCGGGGATGATCTCGAACGGGATTCCGTTGTCGAACAGCTCTTCAGCCTCTTCCCCGCCCCTGCCGAAGATGAACGGGTCGCCGCCTTTTAAGCGCGCAACGCTCTTCCCTTCTTTGGCCTTCTTGATGATGAGGCCGTTGATCTCTTCCTGCGGGAGCGTGTGCCTGCCACCCTGCTTGCCAACGTAGATCAGCTCCGCGTCGGGCCGGCGCTGCTCAAGCAGTCGTTCGTTCGCAAGGTAGTCGTAGATGACCACATCGGCCTTTTTTACGCACGCAAGGCCTTTGACCGTGATCAGGCCCGGATCGCCGGGCCCTGCACCGATAAGATAGACTGTTCCGAATGATTGATTCATAGAATAAAAATGCCACAAAGACGGACAAGCACTGCGCTATCGCAATGCCGGCCAGGCGTCCTTTGTGGCAAATCAGATCAACTTTCTAATAGATTGTTGCCGCTGAAATCGGTCGTAGTGCCGTACACTTCCCGCAGAATGACATCTGCTCCCTGGGACAGGAGCTTCTCAGCAAGGGTCTTTCCGAGCTTCTCTGCCTGGTCAGGAGCGCCTTCGATCGAATCCTTGATGATCCGTTTTCCGTCCACGCTGCCGACAAGACCGACAAGCTTCAAGGTCCCGTTGATCATCTGTCCATAGCACGCGATCGGTACCTGACAGCCACCTTCGAGCCTGCGCAGGAGGGACCGTTCTCCGGTCACCGCGGTCCGGGTGTCAGCGTGATTGAAGAACGAGATCATGTCGTTTAACTCCCGGTCGTCCACGCGGCATTCTATGCCTAATGCGCCCTGTCCGATAGCAGGAAGGCTAATCTCCGGATCGATGTATTCCGAGACGTTCTCAGCCAGACCCAGCCGCTTGACGCCGGCAGCGGCAAGGATGATGGCATCGTACTGGCCCTCCTTGAGCTTCCGGATGCGCGTATCGACGTTCCCGCGGAGTTGATGGATCACAAAGTCGGGGCGGACACCCATGAGCTGCGCCTGGCGTCTGAGGCTGCTGGTGCCCACATTCGCGCCCTTTGGAAGGTCCTTGAACTTCACGTTGTTGCGGGTCAGGAGGGCGTCCCGTGCATCTTCACGTTTGGTGATGCACGCCAGATGCAGCCCGTCGGGAAAGAACGTCGGTACGTCCTTCATGCTGTGCACTGCGATGTCGATCTCATTCGCCAGCATGGCCTCTTCGATCTCCTTCACAAAAAGGCCTTTGCCGCCGACCTTGGCAAGGGGAACATCCAGGATCTTGTCCCCCGTTGTCTTGATCTTCGTGAGCGAAACAATCATGCCCGGATACTTCTTTTCAAGCTCCGACTTGACCCACTCCGCCTGCCAGAGCGCGAGCGCGCTCGCGCGTGTACCGATCCTGATCTGTTTTCTCAATGAAAAGCTCCTTTAATAATATGACCACGCAGGACGTGGCGTCATCGGCAGATGTTCTTTGATCCGGAACTGTGTTCCTTTTCTTCTTCCTTGACCGTCTCAGCCGTCGCAATATGGCCGGGGCGTTTCAGTTCCTTGTCGAGATTGAAAAGCTTGCGCGCCACGGCTATCGTCGTATCTCCACTGTCCTGAGCCGATGCTGCCTGCTTCAGGACGACCAGCGGGGCATGGAGCATCTTGTTCACAATAGCCTGCGACATGGCGGTTACCGCCCGCTTTTGATCGTCAGTAAGATCGTTCAGCGACCCAAGGGTCTTATCCAGCTCGCGTTGGCGCATATCTTCCACTTTATCCCGCAGATCCACGATAGTAGGCACCGCATCAAGAGCGCGCTCCCACTGAAGATAGGTCTCGATCTCCGACAGGATGAGCTCCTCGGCCTTTTCCGCTTCTTTG